>JAEAMF010002623.1_pt1 | contig 9987 bp, 9 predicted proteins | sample 8958721 | NCBI WGS metagenome assembly JAEAMF01 (sample SAMN16933255, study PRJNA681124) | bioreactor sludge metagenome | isolation source: anaerobic bioreactor treating anionic surfactant - SDBS | place: India: Bengaluru | collected 2019-02-28 | reverse complement strand
ACCGGAGATCCGTCGTGTTCCCCGTCAAGGCGTTCATGTTGGAATTCAGGTTGGGTTTGAGCAAGATCCGTGCGCACCTGTCCGCAGGCAAAAGGTCTCGAAACTGTTCTAAGGCGACCGGCAGTCGGTTTAAAATCTCTTGATAGGATCTGCAACTCACTAGAAAGATGCGGTCATCCATCTATGATTTCAATCTCCCTACACCGTCTGCTTATAAAAGCCTGCGGACATCCCGTTTCACTCCATGCCCTTCCGGGATCCGATTTCCAGGCTTTGCAAGCATCTCCCCTCATGAATTGGATCTACCCATTTGTAAAAAGTGACATCTGACGTTCGACTGCCTGAAAGACATCATCAACCGAAATCGACTTCATGCAGGCATGATGGTCCCTGTTCCGACATCGGGATTCGTCGCAATTCCAGCGGCAGGGAAAGTCCTTTTCAACGACAAGGTGCCCTTCGCCGTAAGGTCGGGTCTCCACGCTTTTGGAGGGACCAAAAATCGCAACCGTTGGAGTGCCCAAAGCTGCAGCAATATGCATCGGTGCGCTGTCATTGCACACTAAAAGTGATGATTTCTCTATTATACCAGACAGTTGCCGAACACTTGTCTTTCCGGCCAACAATACGGGACGGTTTTTCATTCTGCCGGAAATTTCATCCGCCAATCCGATCTCCGATTCTGCGGAAAGAAGCACAAGCGGCAATCCGAATCGATCAATCATTCGGTCGTAGAGATTGACACACTTATGTGTCGGCCATCCTTTAAGTGGAAGGCGACCGCCGGGATGAGCACAGACAAAGGGAGTCGAAACCCCACTTTCCCGAAGCAGCCGCGCCACGTCCCTTTTTTCGGTTTCCGACAAATAAATCCCCCATTTCACCGAATCGGACCTGCAACCCAGATACCTGGCGAGATCGAGATGATATTCCACTTTATGCTTTCGTATTTCGTAAGGCGCCACATGCGAAAGAAAACAGCGGCCGCCACCCACGGCATAGCTCAGCTTTGCTTTCGATCGCGCAGGAAAAACCAGGAACAGGATGTCCCGGATATCAGCTCTGGCCTCGATCACAAGATCGAATCGACGCTTTCTTAGCTGTGCAAGAAATTTCAGATAGTCGCGATAAGAACTTTTATAGAACCAAAAAGGTTCATATACGATAAACTCATCCACATACGGGTTATTCAAAAGGATTTCACGCCCATTCCGGGAGGTCAAGACAGTAATGGACGCCTCTGAAAACCACTCTCTCAGCAGCCCCATCATCGGCAATGTCATGATCACATCGCCGATATAGGCCGTCCTGATTACCAGAATGCTCTTAATCGTTTCAGGCAGGATCGGAACGACTTCCCGAAAGAGGCGAAAAGGGAAGGAAAGGGTGTTTCCGATTAAATCCGCCATCATGGTCAAGACACGCTTTTTTCGGTTGACGATCTTGTACACTCAAATGATCTTTCCTTATGATTTCATATAGATGATTTAGATTAACCATCAATCGGAGCCAATTCCGGCTTTCTCTGTAATGATTTCGGTTTTTTAAGAATCTGCAGCCTCTTAATGACATAAAGAAGCTTAGGTATAAAAAATGACGTAAAAACTCTTCTTTCAAAAATATACACAAAGAGTTTTGAGGCTAATATTTTAATGATAGTGCGGGGAAAGTGGAATTTTAAAAGAACAAAAAGCACCGTAGTATAGCGAATTGTTTTTTGTCTGTGCCAATGCCATGTTTTTAAAAAAAAGTTATCCTCCAACCTGTTTTCCTTTTTAGCCCTCCGCCACAGCTCTGTTCCGAAATAAAAGACCAGCGAGTTTATTCCCAAAGCGGCTCTCTTCGGCATAGATTTCAGCAAAAAAGAAAGCGTATAGAGAGTTTCCTCAATCTTTTCCCATGGATTGTCCACTAATATATCGATAAATAATTTAACCTGTGGCTCTTTGTCTTTGAAATATTTTAATACGAGTTCAGAATTTCTGTTAATATCCGTCCTTCGATACATTTCCACTATGCGGCTGTGAGCACTTTGAAGCCCCATATGGCAAACGATTAGGCCTCTTTCTACTAACTCGTTCATCAAATCTTCCTTAAAATCAACAGGCGATATCAGACACCGAAATGTATAGCCAAAGTGCTTGAATAAAGCTGCGAGCTCTTTAAGATCTCTGCGTGCCATAAAACAGTCATCCTCCACAGAGACAGAGGTAACGAAAGGCATGTTTTCCTTCACCAAATTCAGCTCCGTTTCTATTTGGATGATGCTTTTAAAACGCATCTTTGGCGACTGCATCTTCTTTAAAATGTTGTTGACACAGTATGTACAGTTATGGGGGCACCCCCGAGATGTCTCCATCCTGTATATATATGAAAGTTTTCCCGTATTCGGATCTGGAGCTTTCTGAAAAAACAACTGGTAATCATCGAAGTTTTTCAAGGGCAACAAATCATCTTCTGCTTCAACATAGACATAATGTTCACTGGGACCATAGTCTGGCGGTGGAAGCTTTGCTAAATCATCGACACATTGAAGCTCTGGAAAATCTTTTTGCCGGAAATAGATGTTAGGGATAGGGGTAATATATTTCTTTAAATTTACCATTTGGGCAAGCTTTAGCAGTGCATATTCACCATCTCCAATACAAACGCAGTCTGCATATTTTAGCCCAAGTTCAGGATTCAGCGTGGTAAGGGCACCACCCCAGATGATTAAATTATCGTTTCTTTTTAATTTATTGGTTATATCGATACCCACATCAAGATAGTTATCCATGAGTGAGAGTCCTATTATCTGAGAATTTCCAGTAAGCTCCTTAAGCTCGTTTAAAAGGATCTCTGGATATTTGATAAATGAAAATGGGGATGCATTCCACCCTGAATCGGCAGAGGGCATCGGCAAAAAAAACATTTTGGTTTTAAAGCCTGCGTTTTTTAATACGGCCGAGATCGTCCTTAAACCGTTGTTAAACAGGGCGCTGTAGGGAGATATTAGGCTGATTTCCAATATCTATTCCTTAATTATTTCTTATCATTTCCAGTCATGCGACGTGGATTTCTCGGTTATCTATAATCAACTCCCCCAGGGAAAACCGATCGAGGAAATGCATGTATCCAGGGTATTTGGAGATATAGCTCTCCAATCGCTTTACGAATTGTCCCGTGATGTCCAAAACCGCTTCCTTTCCGGCTTGATCCGAAACAAGCGGTTTTTCAATAATTACTTTATACAGCCAGCCGTTCCCTCCGGGCGTGATGAACATGGGGATGATTGCCGCCCCGGTTTTTTGGGACAGAATTGCCGGTCCCAGCGGAAACATGACCGAATGCCCGAACAGTTCGAAAACAGAATGCTTCCCTAATTTTTTCTTGGTGCCGCTCCCGTCCCCGGTGGTCATAATGATTCCGCCATCCTTCAGCCATCTGAATGCTTCCCTCAGGAAGGAATCTGCCCTGATGATCTCGGCAGGGATTATGGATTCGTATTTCATCCTCAACCGGAAGGCGACATTCCTGCCGACCCAGCTCAATCCTTCCTCTGATGGAAGGCCGATTTGTTTCATCCGGTAGCCGAGTCTGGCAAGCGCAACCAACGGAAGATGGACGGGCCCAAAGTGACCATGAACAAGGATAATTCCTCTCTGGAAGCTCAATGCCTCATTGAGATGTTCCAGACCCTGGAAAGCGACAAACCTCTTAGCCTCTTTGACGCCGAATTTCGGGAAGATGAGAATTAAAAGGCGGTCAATATAATGGTTTCTGAAATATTCTCTAACGGCTCGCTCGTTCTCGCCACTGCCCGTTACAGTTTTGTATTGTCCAAGGACGCCAAGATTTCTGCGGATCATCCTTTTTTTCCCAAAGGATAGACAGTGGTGCAGATCGCCCATGATCCGCAAGACAGCAATCCCGCATCGGACGGGTAACAGACGGATTACCCACCGGATGGGATACCAGACGACCAACCGCAGAACATCACGATATATGCTTTCATCAACCACCATTCCCGCTATTTGCCTTGAGTCTGAACGCGAAATTGAAGATCAGTTTGATCTTGTTGCTGCCTGGCTCGGTCTCGGATACGGGATGCCTTCGGCATCGCTCCGTCGGATACCTTCATAGGCTATCCTGAATGACGCCACAGTGAGACCCAGATAGAGCCACAGAAGGGTCGTGTTGTATTCAAAGTCGAATTGCCCATGAAAACCGACAGCAACCAGACCTACCCCGAAGGCGACGGACATAATCAGGCTGTATGAAGACTGGTAATGGAGCAGTAAGTGGAAACGTTTTACGAGGGCTCCGACAATGAATATCGCGCATGCCAGTCCTATGATCCCGAAATCGAAAAGAAAAGAGAAGAAAATATTATGAGCATGCGGCGCATTCATCAATTTTTTCAGGTTGCCGACTCCGAATCCCTCCAACGCATAATCTTTGTATTTTTCAAAAGATTTTTCCCAAAGTCTCATCCTTCCCGTCTTTTCTTTCAGCCCGGGATCTATCACATTTTTCGTGGTTTGCATTTTCTGCCCCAGGGCAAGAAGGCGCGGGGTCGTATACTTGCCCGTTATCAATCCGGTCACAGATGCTTCTATAAAATAGAGTCCCACAACACCAACGACAAAGCTGAGGGAAATCCGAAAAAAATACTTTCTGGTCGCATGAAAGGCAAAAAAGGCGAAACATCCCATAACCAGCAGGGAACCTATTCCGGCCCTCGATTGAGTATGCAAGACAATGAAAACGAATATTGTCATATTGACAATGAGGAAGGTTTTTTTCAGACGACTGGGCTGGGTCAGTAAAAGGCCTAAAGAAACCGCCAGCACAAGGTTGACCAACAATGCCAGCTGATGATGGTCCATAAAGCCGCCGTCCGTTAACGGCATTCCCGACGGCTGAAAATACCCTCCAACGATATTTAATACGAAAAAGAAATCCGGAAACATCTTAAAGTTAAAAATGTAAGTGTCCAGAAAAAAGCAAATTACATAGGACAATGCCTGTACAATCCCGGATGCGATGAAGCACCAGACAGCGGCTGCCAAGTCGCTTTCATCCCTTACATATGTGGTGATGAGTCCAAATATGATGACGTTCATTGCGAATGTCAGAAACTGAAACATGCTGTGGCCAAAAGAATCAGACCAGAAAACGGTCAGCCCGGAATAGGCAAAAACAACGAACAAGGGCTTGGCGATCATTTTCCCCGAAGCGCCCTTCTCGACCTTGCCCAGTCTTCTGAGAACAGAGCCGGCAAAAGTCATGAACACAACCATCGCAAATACCGGAATCAAATCAATGCTCATTCTCCCAACAATAAAATTCCAGTCCGCTTTCATGTGGAAATAAACCGATGCCGTTGTAAAAGGGACCAGGAATATCAGTGAATATGTCCCCCATTCCGGCCATAATAGGGAAGCAACCAGGAAAACGACGGATCCGCAAATGATGGCCGCGTAATGCCATGAGGTCAACAACACGGCAAAAATAGCAACAAGGGCAAGCATTGCAACCACGGCCACGCCCATCAGGAGGATTCGATCATCCACCTTTGATGACTGATACGTACAACCCGGCTCCATCTATTTTCCTTGACCTGGCTTTGACCGACTTGCTCATGTCCGGCAGGACATTTGAAAATCGCAATCCTGGCACGGGATAGACATTCATTTTATCTCTTCGATATAGAGGGGATTGCCGCCGATTTTCAGCCTTATGACATTTTCTTCCACATGAGCGACAAACTCTTTAAAGGATGCGCTGTAATCCAGCACAAGTAGACCGGATGTCTTATCCGGCACAGCGTAAGTGACTTTGGCTTTGATGGAATTGAAACCAGCAATGCGGACCTCCGACTCTTCCGCTCGGTCATTCCAGGCGACCGTGATCACCTTCCCATGCCGATTGAACCTGTAAACAAAGATCCCGCCATCTTCTTTTACCGTGACGATGTTTTTCCAGTCGCTTCATTCAATGATTTAGACCATTTTCTTGTATGTGTAATAGGCGAGTTTCTTGTGTGACTTGCCGTCATCATTCAACGGGTTATGCACCAGGCCATAATGGTTAAACGGATTTCGCTTTTCACCCCCGAAATTCCGCCTTTCCAGGACTTCATTCCAAAAAACCTTGTCCACCCCCTGGGCGATTGCAAAAACATAGGACTTCACCAAACCCGCCGCCTGCTGAAACTCCGTCTGCGGAGGCAATTCTACAAAAGATAGCGGATGTCCCGGGCCATAACATGGGTTCCCATCATAGATGCCTGTCTCCAGGAAAATGGCCTTCGTCTTTAAATCAATATTCCGATCGGAAAATATTTTATTGTAGATTTCCATCTTGTTTTTCAAATCGCCATAATCGGCAGCCTTGTGATGGTGAAGTTTGAAAGAAAACACATCAAAGTATTGTTTGGCCTCATAATCAAGGATCCTCCTTACAAAAGCGGCATTTGAATCTTCACGACGACCGCCAGCGATTCCGGCGGTTCCGCCCAAAACAACCATGCAATCAGGGCACTTCCTTTTGATTACGCCGTATGTTTCCTTTAAAAAAATGGCGTATTCCTTTTCGTACTTTTTCCATCCCTTCGGCGGAGGAAGCCCGCCCGGTTCCGTATCTACCTCCCAGTATTTGACACGATCTTTAAACTGCCGCAGTGATTTGCGAAGCTCGCTTTTGTATAGATCATAATCAACATGCGGCGGCCTTGCACCACCCTCGCGTCCTACCCTTGAATAGATGTTTATTGAAGACGGCACATTCTCTATGCCCATCGGCATCTCTTGCACCCACTTGACACCGAGATCGAGAAGATAAGAATTAATCTTTTCGTGGTTCATTATTTCTCTACTGTCGACCATAAACTGATAGGGACCGAAAATGCCGAAAGGAGATTTCTTGGAAACGGAATCAGTCATGTTGCCGGAAATGGTTTTAAGGCCGGTGGAAGGCTGCAGAGGGAATTGCCGGACAGCCTCCTTTGGTCCTGCCGAAGAACCTTTCATCATACCGATGGCATCCGTCAGCAGCCTGGCGGCAAGCTCCGCCTCGCCACGGGCCATAGCCTCCCTGGATTGCCGATCCAATTCTTCCGCCTTGGACACATTTTGCCCCCGCTCTTTTTGCGCTTTCAAAACTTCATGATATTCGCGAACAAGTTCGCGGATATCGGTTTCCGAGGCAGGCATCGCCACCGACAAGCCCAAAGCAGAAAGACAAACAACAAGAAAAAAAACCATGAACGGACTTTTTTTCTTTTTCATTTCCATATCTTCTCCATTCACATCCGGACATTAACTTGTGAATACTTGAAGATATTCATGGGTTTCTTCTTCCGGCTGTAGAATTGCAGGTTTAAATATCGGTTTCGTCAAAATATCTTTTTTCGCCCTTTTTTCCGCAATATACATCGTGATGATTGCATGGCAGGGATACGAGCGAACGTGGTCGTCAAAAATGTCCGCCAGTTTTTGCATGACAGAATCAAATACCTGCTCTTTCATGCCCCCTTTCTGAATCGTCAATGGCTTCCCGAAAACAAGACGGTGGGTGTGGTCCTTTTGTCTGATAATGAAAGTCGGGACGAGGCTTGCGCCTGTTGTCTGGGCTATCCGGAGCGGGCCGGACGCGAAAAAAGCCGTTCTGTTCAAAAATTTGACTTCGTTCCACTTATCCCCCTCCCGCCCGTCAAATGCTACGGCCAGAAATTCGTTATTCCTGATCGCCTTGACCGCGGTCTTCAGATGCAGGTCCGTACGCAAGAACGTAACGGGAAGCCGTGAAAAATCTATTTCCCTGAGTTTAAAAATTTTTTCATGTATCGACCGATGGTGCTTCAAGATCGGAGGCCCCGCGAGCTGACTTATTCGATAGCCCATGAAACCGATGACCGGAAGCGGCATCAGAAACGATCCAAAATGGGAAAGAAGAATAATCGTTCCCTTGCCCCGGTTCACGGACTCTTCGAGATTTTCCCGCCCGACCACAACCACCATTTTTTGAATCTGCTCTTTTGTGATCGAGCCGATGTACATCTCCTCCAGACGCCGCCCGGCGTAGTTGGCAATGCTCCTGCGGGAAATCTCCTTGACCTCTTTGGTTGAATACACACCGGGAAACCATTCCGAGATAACCGCTTCCAGTCGTTTTCTGATCCCGGGCAACATCCATGCCGTTACGCCCGTGATCACACCGGTCAGTTTGAAAACGCATCTGTACGGCAGAGCCTGAAAAAACTTTCTGAGCGGATACCAGTAAAAAAGAAGACATAGATCAAGAAAACCCGTCAGCAACCACCTATAAATCCTATGAATCATACAATGCCTTGCGCCCCCTCACCTGCCCTATCACACGGAAAAAAACCTTTACGGCGGGTTTCATCACACGATCAACCAGGGAAAAAACGATGTCGAACATCAATGTTTGGTACCACTTGCTTCGATTCACGTAAAACAATTTTGCAAGTTCCTGCTTGTTTTCCGGTAACATTTTAGTATCTTGCGATATGATACCTTCCCGGACGGCCGTATCGAAAATCTTCGTATACGGTTCGATCCTGATCCAGCCTAACCCTACCCCGCCTCTTCCCGGCAGGACGAAGGGGATCTTGAAAAACATGAATAATGTCTTCAAGGTCTCACGCATATTCATCCCCGGATAGTCGCAAAAGAATCCATAACCAAAGGCCACATCTTTGATTTTTTTTGCCAGTTGAATGCTGCGCTCCAGATCTGCAGCGGAAAAACCTTTCTGCAAAACTTGCAATCCCCTGTCCGTCACGGCATCGGGAGAATAGCCGATATGCCTGCAACCGGCCTCACGCATCAGCATCAAAAAATCTTCGGTAACGTTGAGCGGCGTCAGCCAGGCGCCCCAGGTCACCCGAATCCTTCGTCTGATCATCTCCTCGCATATCTCTCGAGCGTGTGATTCCGGCATATTGAAGAGACTGTCCACAAAGGTGAACCCTTTCACGCCAAACTCCTTCACCAACTCCTCAATTTCGTCTACGACACGAGCAGGTTCGCGCAACCTGATCCTGTTTTTGTTCAGAAACACATAAGTGCAATAGTTACAGGAATAAATACATCCTCGCTTGCTCTGAACGCCGACAATATTATGCAACGGTCCTTGATAGTGGGTCATATCGATCACGCCACTTTCCCTTCTCGGGCTTGGGAGGCTCTCGAAGTTCGGACTCTTTCGCGGACCGGAAAAAACGATTTGGGCATTGCAACGGTAAAACACTCCCTTGACCTTTTCCGGCGTATGCAGGTTTGATAGAAGTTCCGGGAAGCTCTCTTCCCCTTCCAGATAAACCCCATATTCAATCTCGGGCACGATAGACATTATTTCCCTGGCATAGATGGAAAACCCCGTACCGCCGGCGACTATCCTTGTATCCGGTTTCACCTCAATGACGGCATTCAGAGTGGGTCTTACCGTATTGAAATTTACGAATAGATCTTTCCGCTGCGTTGTATCGACATTCCGGATCGAGATGCCGACCAAGTCAGGCTTGAAAGCGGCAACCTCGTTTCTCAATCTGTCCAAACTTGCCGGATAATCATAAACGTTGGGATCAAAAATCCTGACATCGTGATCCGTCAGAACAGCTGCCAGATAACTCAAGCCGATCGGATACATCGGGTATTGGATGACCCTTCGTCCCATATCCTGCTGAATCAGCAAAATTTTCATCTTTATTTCATCCTCGGAGTGGAAAGCGTTTGATGACCTTCAGTAAGGGCAAAAGTTCATTCCAGACAACGATCTTGGTCACAATCATCACACATGAAAAACAGAGAAGGCTCGCTGCCAACGAAATCATGAAGTACATTGAATGCATGTAATTCAAAACGGCGACAATTCCAAAACCGGATACGAAAATGAGTACCATGCTCTTTAGCGATTCTTTCTGAAATAAATCCAAAAAAAATAATTACCCGGCAAAAAACATCAAACAAATGGATAAAAACA
>JAEAMF010002621.1_pt1 | contig 9992 bp, 9 predicted proteins | sample 8958721 | NCBI WGS metagenome assembly JAEAMF01 (sample SAMN16933255, study PRJNA681124) | bioreactor sludge metagenome | isolation source: anaerobic bioreactor treating anionic surfactant - SDBS | place: India: Bengaluru | collected 2019-02-28 | reverse complement strand
AGTTTGCCTCGGCATACATGCTGGACCATATCAGGGATGCATACCTCGAGTCCGTGCGAAACGAATTCTGGTCCCGCCGTGACGCTCTCTACAATGCCCTGAAGGCGATCCCCGGCGTAGCTATTCATAAGCCTCAGGGAGCTTTTTATTCCGTGGTGAAGCTGCCCGTGGACAATGCCGAAGATTTTGCCGCTTTTCTTTTGTCTCAGTTTTCCCACAATAAGAAAACCGCGTTTATAGCCCCCGCCGCAGGTTTTTACATGCAGAAAGGACAGGGAATTCAGGAGGCGAGGTTTGCCTATGTCCTCAACAAAAGCGCGATCGAGGAAGCAATCGAAGCCTTTGCCGCCGGTCTCGAGCAATATAAGGAGCACCCGCCGGGATAGATAGATCGGAATTGACCGGATTGCGATTCCTCGCGATGTATATGACTGCCTTCATGGAAGTACGCTTCGTCCGAACTGCTGAATAAAGGTGATTTTCCGGCCCATTGAAGGTTCGCATCAATTCTGAAACAATATGACCCCGAGTTTGAAGGAGGAGGCGCTGGATGGCCGATGTTTTTACTCATGATTTGATTATTTTCGGTGCAGGATTGGCCGGCTTGCGGGCAGCGATTGAGGCGTCCCGCACCGCCCGTGGGAAGTTGGATATCGCCATTATATCTAAAAACCAGCTGATGCGAGCCCATTCTGTGGCAGCCGAGGGTGGAACTGCCGCGGTATTGCGTCCTGAGGATGGAGACAGTGTCGAGTTGCACGCATGGGATACGGTGAAAGGGAGCGACTTTCTTGCAGATCAGGATGTGGTCGATTTGTTTGTCAATACGATGCCCTCGGAGATCCTGCAGTTGGACCATTGGGGGATACCGTGGACACGGCGGGAAGACGGTCGTATTGCGCAAAGGCCTTTCGGAGGTCACAGCTACCCGCGTACCGTGCTGGCTCAGGACAAGACGGGATTCTTCGAGATGCAAACGCTGTACGACACGTTGCAGAAGTTCAATAACGTCAAGCACTACAACGAGCATTTCGTCACCTCGATCCTGGTGGAAAACAACACTCTCTGCGGCTTGACGGTCATCGATATGACCACGGGCCAGTTCAAAGTCATTCGTGGCAAGGCTTTGATCATCGCCAGCGGCGGAGCAGGCACGCTGTATGGATTCACGACATATTCCCAGACCGTTACCGGCGATGGAATGGCGTTGGCTTACAGGGCAGGCATACCTCTCGAAGATATGGAGTTTTTGCAGTTTCACCCCACGGGCCTGGTTCCGTCGGGCATCCTTATTACTGAGGCTTGCCGCGGTGAGGGCGGTTATTTAATAAACAGTAAGGGCAACCGTTTCATGCATAAATACGCGCCCTCGCTGCTGGAATTGGCGCCTCGGGATCTCATCTCCAGGTCCGAGATGATGGAAATCGAGGAAGGGCGGGGCATTAAGGAGCCGAGCGGCCTCGATTACATATATCTCGATCTGCGGCACCTCGGAGCAAAAAAGATTAATGAACACCTCCCCCTTATTCGCGAGGTCTGCATCGAATTTAATGACATCGATCCTATAAAGGAGCCTATATCCTGCAGGCCCGTAGCCCATTATTCCATGGGCGGTATAGAAACCAACATTAAGGGAGCTACCCGCGTCAAGGGCATTTGGGCTGCAGGGGAAGCCGCATGCGTGAGCCTGCACGGAGCCAACCGGCTGGGCTCCAATTCGACAGCGGAGTGCCTCGTCTGGGGCAAAATCGCGGGCGGAGAAGCCGGCAGTTACTGCAATGAGATCGATCAGCCGTCTCCTGTGCCTGAAGCCCGGGTGAACGCCGAATATAAGCGGATATTCGAAGACCTGCTGTCCGGCGATGGGAATGAAAGCCTATATGACATCCGCAGGGAATTGCGCAAATGTATGGATGTAAATGCAGGGGTTTTCCGCACCGGCGCAGAATTGAGCAGGGGGCTTGAAAACATCCGGTCTTTGAGGAAGCGGTACGCCCATGCGAAGATCGAGGACAAGAGCGCCGTTTATAACACCAATATGTACCACGCTCTGGAAATAGCGAACCTGTTGGACCTTGCGGAAGTCACGGTCACGGGAGCTCTCGCACGAACGGAATCGCGTGGCGGACACGCGCGCCGGGACTATCCTGCGCGAGATGACGTGAACTGGTTGAAGCACACACTGGCCTTCTTTGCGGATCAAGGCCCTCAGCTCGATTACAAGCCGGTTACAATCACAACCTGGATGCCGGAAGAGAGGAAATACTGAAGGGACAGACGCATATGCAAAACAGACATGCAAACAATCTCGGCCTTTTGGGCTGGCTCAGCGGAGGACGCTATGGGGCGGAACGCTATGCATATGCATTGCACCGTTTGAGCGGCCTCGGAATTCTGGCTTATTTCCTCATGCACATTTTCGTCACCGGATCCCGTATCAGTGGCAGGGAACAATGGAATCAGACCATGGGATTTTTCAGTTCGCCGTTTTTCAAAATAGGCGAGTTCATGGTCTATCTGGCATTCGCCTACCATGCCATCAACGGCATCCGGCTTATCCTGGTGGAACTGGGTTGCATGGTCGGCAGGCCGGGGCTCCCCTCGTATCCCTATCACTATTCAACTCTGCGGCAGCGGCCGCTCTTTGTGGCCGTGATGGTTCTTGCGGCGGTCCTCATGATCGTCGGGGGCGCTGACTTTTATCACATGATGAAATAGGAGATGCTCGTGCGCGAATCAAAATTGTGGTCCTGGCACATCCTTTCTGCAGTGATCATTCTCGTCCTGCTTGGCTTGCACATGGGGATCATGCACCTGAGTGCCATTTGGCACGCTCTTGGGATCGGAACCGGAGATCCAACGCACTCCGATGAGGTTTTTCGCCGCAGCCAGCAGTTGTTTTTTATGATCGCCTATATTTTGTTGCTGGGGGCGGCCCTGTTTCATGGGCTCTATGGGCTCCGAAGCATGTTTTTTGAATTGTCGCTTTCCAAAACCGCGGAAAAGCTCATCGGCGGCTTTTGCGCCGTCGCCGGCATTGCCCTTTTCATCTACGGAAGCTACGTGGCAGTCGCGGTGTTTCAATTGAAGGGAGTTTAACCATTGAGCGGATCGGCGGTGCAGGATTCAGCAGTTATTAAAACAGTTCGCTTTGAGGTTTTGCGATACAATCCTGGAAAGGATGCAGAACCCAGGCTGCAGCAATATGTTGTTCCCGTCACAAAGGGAATGACGGTGCTGGATGGATTAACATGGATCAAGGAGCACGAGGATCATACGTTGTCCTGGAGATCCTCATGCCGGATGGGCATATGCGGATCCTGCGGCATGTTTATCAATGGATTACCCCGCCTCGCCTGCAACAACCAGATCGTGCATCTGCATTCGGACGTGGTGGTGGTCAAGCCGCTGCCCAATTTCGATATCATTCGCGACCTGGTGCCGGACCTGGAAAGCCTGTTTGCCAAGCACAGATCCGTGAAGCCTTACCTGATCCGGAAAGATCTCGAGGAGCAGAACCTGCCGACAGGCGAATATTTCCAATCTGAACAGGAATTGCTGAACTATATTCAGTTCGCTTACTGCATCAAATGCGGCTTGTGCATGTCGGCTTGTCCGACGGTGGCCACTTCGAAGGATTATGTCGGCCCGCAGGCTTTAACGCAAGCCTGGCGCTACACCACAGACACTCGTGATGAAGGCGTCAAGGAACGGACGGAGAAGCTTTATTCGCCACACGGGGTGTACCGGTGCCATTTTGCCGGCGCGTGTTCGCAGGTGTGTCCGAAAGGCGTGGATCCCGCGCTGGCTATTCAGTTGGCAAAGAAGGACGCATTCCTGAAAACTTTCGGATTTCGCAAACATCGGCGCGGCACGCCTGTGGCCCCGCCGGTCGAAAACTGGGTCGCGAAAAAAAACGTCCCGAAGGCTCCTGCGCCGACGGTGACACAGGATTGGCTATTGAACCGTCAAGTTCCATAACTAGGGCTACTCTCTATGAAGCAAGTGATCCTGTATACCGATGGGGGCTGCATCAACAATCCCGGTCCCGGAGGATATGGTGTCGTAATTCTCTATGGATCTCATCGTAAAGAACTCTCCAGAGGATTCCACAGGACCACCAATAACCGGATGGAGATCCTTGCTGCAATCGCGGGACTTGAGGCGCTCAAAGAGCCGTGCCGCGTGACGCTTTATAGCGATTCGCAATATCTCGTCAACGCTATCGAGAAAGGGTGGGCGCTCCGCTGGCAGTCAAATGGGTGGATGAGAAACAGAAAAGAAAAGGCAATCAATCCGGACCTGTGGGAGAGGTTGCTGGATCTCTGCAAGATTCACTCGGTTCAATTTGAATGGCTGCGCGGCCATGCCGGGCAGAGTGAAAATGAACGCTGCGATGAATTGGCAAAGTCCGCCGCCCGAAGTTTGATCCTGGATACCGACGAAGGCTATGAAATGGCGTTGCCGTAGAGACGCCGTGTGTTTTCCGCGATGGATTCCGCCGCTTCTTCTTCCGTTATTCCCCTGAGTCCTGCAATAGTCTTAAGCGATATCAGCGCGTTTGCAGGTTCATTGCGCTCTTGCGGAATCGGTCCCAGGACGGGACTGTCGGTCTCGATCAAAAGGCAGGAAAGCGGCAGGTTTTTCACCAGTTTCTGCTTTTGTTCGGATCGGACCGCCGAGGGCGGTATAGAGAAGAAGTAGCCGGCCTCTACTGCTGGCATGGCTGCAGACAGCTTGCCGTCAAATGCATGAAGCTGAACTTTTGTGGCTCCGGCTTCCAGCAGGACGGTAACGGCGTGCCGGCCGGCAGACCGGGAATGCACATTCAGCGGCAACGCCAGTTCCTTGCCCAAGCCGATGAAGCTTCGGAAAATGGCTCGCTGTATTTCCCTCTCAGATTCGTCCTTAACCACCCAGTAGTCGAGTCCAACCTCGCCAATGGCTGCGAGTTTGTCACAGTGACGGCGGATGAAGACCTCCATTTCCTGTGCCAGCGCCCGGTCCAGGTATGTAGGATATAGCCCGGCCGCCGGCTTGAATGCCGGATACCTTTCGGCCAACAGCAGGTTCTTCTCGGCATCCGCCAAATTCTCTCCCACCCCCACAATTGTGGACACCCACTTTTTCGAGGCTCTTTCGAGCGCGGCTTCCCGATCCATATCGAAGACGGCATCGCACAAATGGGCATGCGTATCGGTCAGAGGTATCATTCCGGCAATCATATCAGAATTCACCGTTCAGCGGGTGTTCCCAATCCTGGCAATCCTTCAATCCGGGACACCCACTTTCCAAGGCTGGTGCGATGCTGGACACCCATTCCTTACCCAATCCCAAAAGCAATCGACCACGCCTGGAAATCCTGGATGCAATCCGGGACACCCACTCTGGATGCAATCCGGGACACCCACTTTTCCTGATGGCGGAACCCTGTGAATCCTGGGAACCCTGGACACCCCTCTTTTCCCGATTCGTTCATTGGAACTAATGGGTGTCCAGTTATTTCCTATTCAATCCCGATACCGACCCCGACTCCGAAAATACCTTTTCCGGCCAGTCTTGGACACCCATCTTTTACGCACTTTAGGGGCTCTGTATTTGTGTTTTGCGTTGGAGGGATGGCAACGAGACCGGCAGGCTTTGTCTGCATAGATCACGCCAGGACGGTTTGGTTCACTCGCTCCAAAATATTGTTTTCATTGACGGATCATTCTGTGCTTCAATTCACGCATGCGGGATTTGCTCAGGAAGGTTTCTCGGTCCTTTTATCTGACTTTGCGCATACTGCCGCAGTCCATCAATCCCCAATTAAGCCTGGCTTATCTGCTTGCCCGGGCATCGGATACAATCGCTGACACGGAACTGATTGAAGCCCGGAGAAGGATTGAGGCATTGCTGCAGTTAAGAAAGAGCATCCAGGAGGCCAGCGAAGGGCAAAAGCCGACGCTTCCGGACCTTGGGGATCTGAGCGAAGCGCAGAAGATCTCCGCGGGAAAGGGGAACCCGGCAGAGCGCGCTTTGCTGGAAAATCTCGAAAACCTCCTTAGCATGCTGCGGGAATTTTCGGCTGACGATCGTTTCCGAATCCGCACTGTTCTGGACACGATCACGCGCGGACAGGAAATGGATTTGTTGCGGTTCCAGGATGCCGCATCAGATCGCGTCGTGGCGCTGGAAACCGACGCGGATCTGGACGCATATACATACAGTGTTGCCGGCTGTGTCGGCGAATTTTGGACGCACATGTGCCGCGCACATGTCTTTCCGCACGCGGACCTGGAGGACTCCATCCTACTTGCCAATAGCATCCTTTTCGGCAAGGGCCTGCAGCTGGTCAACATATTGCGCGATTTGCCCAGGGATTTGCGGCAGGGCCGATGTTACATCCCCCAGTCCAGGTTGTCAGGGTGCAATTTTCGGCCTCGGGATTTATTGGATCCGGCGAATATGGACCGGTTCCGTCCGCTCTACGAGGAATACATCCGGCAAACAGAGAATCACCTGACGGCGGGATGGCGATACACAACCATGCTGCCGGTCCGCTGCATGCGCATCCGTCTCGCCTGCTCGTGGCCTATTCTTATCGGTGTGAAGACACTGCAGGAGTTGCGCTCGAAAAATGCGCTGGACCACAGATTTCACATACGGATCAGTCAGAGGGATACCTGGCTGCTTATTCTGCGAACGCTTCTCTTTTACGCCGCTCCCGGGATTTGGAACGGTCTCTTTGATGCAGCCAGAAGATCCGGGCAGCCGGCGGGCAAATCAACGGTTTCTTGAGTGAAGCAGCGCTGTTGGTTGTGCGGGAAGCCCGTTGTGCGGAACGGCGGGCGCATTCACATCGCCTGCGGCTGTGCTTCCGGCAACGGCGCCTCGGTCCAGGCGAATGACCTTTATATCGAGGTCACCCAGAGAATCCAGGCCGCGAGATACTTCTTCGGTGTCAGGCGCTCTTGTCACGACGACCGCATCGGGAGACAGGAATCGCATCTGGGAAAAACCCATCACCTCACGTCCGCAAAGATCGCTTCCGATCAGATCGATATCGTCATCGCAGACGCCCAGGATGTTAACATTGGACATTTCAAGAGCATGAAATGCAAGCTGCGCCATGGGGCCGCTGCCGAACAAAACCACGCGACGCATTACGGTCGGCGCCTGGTTTGTGATGTGTGCAAGGACCTTCTTTTTGGAAGCCACGTACATATCTACCATTTCGCGCATCAATTCACGATGCAGGGCTTCCAGATGAGCCGAGCCGGCGGGAGTCAGATGGTAGGTCACACTCTTGATTGTCCTGCGATGGTACTCCATCAGGCCGATTCTGCACAGCTCCTTCATATAATTATTCACCATCGCGACGGAAAGGGAGCAGCGTGTTGCCAGTTCGGCCTGGGTGATATGCGCATCGGCGGACACTTCTCGTAAGATATTCAGTTGATTGAGTTTTGGAGACTGAATGTAGAGGCTCGGGAGATCCCTTTTCTGCATATGCTCGGCCAATGCCCATCTCTTAGCGTCCGGAATTGAACGCAAAATCGCGGCACAATTTCCTCATCGACGAGAACAATCCAGAGCTTTAGTGCGCATTTCATTCAGGTTTGCATTAGCCGGGAAGCAGAACGGTTTCTGCAGCCGTATGGCAGGACATGCCGAAGCGGCTATTTTTCGCCGCCTGCAAGTACGGTTTGAAAATGGGGGGGCTCTTCCTCGCGGGCCACCACGCTGATTTCGATCCTCCTGAAACCGGCATCCTCCAGCCAGCGCTGCAAATCACTTTCCTCAAAGCCCAGCCAACGGTCGCCATAGGAATCCCGGGCCTTCTCAAAACGGTGTTTCAGCAGATCCAGTATCAGGATTTGGCCCTGCCGGCGCAACAACCGGTATGAGGCAGCCAGGGCAGCCGCCGGATCCTGTGCGTGATGCAGTGCCTGGCTCAGAATAACCAGGTCAACGCTTTCGGACTCAATCGGTGGGTTCTGCAGATCCCCCAACCGGAACTCGAGGTTTTTCAGTCCGTTTTTCCTGGCCCTGGACGCGCCAAATGCCACGATTTTTTCGGAGTTATCCACGGCAATCACGTGCTTGCAGCGCCGAGCCAGCAGCTCACTAACCAGACCTTCACCGGAACCCAAGTCTGCAACCACCAGCGGCGGCAGGATGCGCAGCAGAAGATGTCCGAATCCCTGCCAGGACCGTCCCGGCCCATACACGCGGTCGAATCGGCCGGCCACCTGATTGAAATAGATTTGATCCTTTTGCTGGCGCCGTTTCAGGATACGCTTCAGGTTGATCCCGTCCCCGGAATGCTCGGGCAATTCGGACGCACCCAGCAGGGCAAGCTTCAGGAACTCCGTCACCGTCCCATCCGGATCATCTGCCAACTTATAAAAGGTCCGCTTGCCTTCGCGCCGCGATTGCACAAGCCCGGAATCCTGAAGCAGCCCCAGGTGGGTCGAAATCCGCGACTGGCTCAGCCGGGTGATTTCCTGAAGCTCATTCACCGACAGCTCGCTTTTCTCCAGCAGCGCCAGGATTCTCAGGCGCGTCTCATCCGACAATGCCCGCAGCGATTTGAGAACAGGTAGCATAATCCACATTCCTCAAGGCAAATGTTAGCCCGTCAAAAAATCAGTTGACGAGTCTTCAACATTTATTGTATCATCTTATCCGGATTTGTCGATATATTAATTTGAAGGATCCTCCCACGGTGGGAGGATCCAGGATTGTTATCCCTTAAAGGAAGTCAATATATGTCAAAAACCTCGGTTCTCGAATCCAGCATCCAGATCTCTAACTCAAAGTCCGACGATTATTGCGTCCGCGACATCGGTCTCGCCGAATGGGGGCGGAAGGAAATAGCGGTTGCGGAGCAGGAGATGCCCGGACTTATGGCTGTGCGCGCGAAATACGGCCTTCAAAAGCCGCTGGCGGGAGCGCGCGTGTCGGGATCGTTGCACATGACGATCGAGACCGCCGTGCTCATTGAAACGCTGGTGCAGCTGGGCGCGTCCGTGCGCTGGGCCAGCTGCAACATCTTCAGCACGCAGGACCAGGCCGCGGCTGCCATAGCGGCTGCCGGGATACCGGTATTTGCCTTCAAAGGGGAAAGCCTGGAGCAATACTGGGATTTCACTCTGGCGGCGCTAACGCATCCGGGCAATCAGGGTCCGGAACTGGTAGTCGACGACGGTGGAGATGCCACCTTGCTTCTCCACAAGGGGTACGAGATGGAGCAGGGCAGCGACTGGACGAAGTCGCCCTCCGCCAGCCACGAAGAGCAGGTCATCAAAAACCTGCTTCAAAGATGCGCGCAGGAACGTCCGGGCTGGTTCACGCGAGCCGTCAAGGGATGGAAGGGAGTAAGCGAGGAGACAACGACTGGTGTTCATCGCCTCTACCAGATGCTGGAAGCCGGCAAACTTCTTGTACCGGCCATCAACGTCAACGACTCGGTTACTAAATCAAAGTTCGACAACCTCTATGGCTGCCGCGAATCCCTGGCAGACGGATTAAAGAGATCCCTGGGCGTAATGATAGCCGGGAAGACGGCAGTCGTGTGCGGCTACGGCGACGTCGGCAAGGGGAGCGCGCACTCTCTGCGCGGATTTGGCGCGCGCGTGATCGTCACCGAAATCGATCCCATCAATGCTCTTCAAGCCGCAATGGAAGGATTCGAGGTAACTCGCATCGAGGACACTCTGGGCGAAGGCGACATCTATGTCACCTGCACGGGAAATTGCGAAGTCATCACGCTTGATCATATGCTGAAGATGAAGGACCAGGCGATCGTGTGCAATATCGGTCACTTCGACAACGAAATACAGGTGGACCGGCTGAACCGGGCGCCCGGCGTGCGGAAAGTGAACATCAAGCCGCAGGTCGACCGCTACGACCTGCCGGACAACCGGAGCATCTATCTCCTCGCCGAGGGACGGCTGGTAAACCTGGGCTGCGCGCTGATTCTCAGCCGCGGCCACGACCGCCGCCAC
>JAEAMF010002620.1_pt1 | contig 9993 bp, 10 predicted proteins | sample 8958721 | NCBI WGS metagenome assembly JAEAMF01 (sample SAMN16933255, study PRJNA681124) | bioreactor sludge metagenome | isolation source: anaerobic bioreactor treating anionic surfactant - SDBS | place: India: Bengaluru | collected 2019-02-28 | reverse complement strand
ATTTCAACAACAGGAGGAGACGATAATCGGCCCGGAGTTTCTTTAATCCTGTTCGCAGCTTTTTGTTTCTTTCTTCCTTACCAGCTTCCGGTTCTCCGGTCATGTACAATCCTTCAATTTTTTTCAGGTCTTCGAATTTCCGCTGTGACTTCAGGTAATTTATCGTTTCATTTACGGCTATCCGATAGATCCAACTGAAAAACCGGTAATTGAAGTTGAAACTCCCCATCTTCTCATAGACTTTAATAAAAATATCCTGGGTAAGATCGCGGGATGTCTCCTTATCGTTGATCATCCGGAACACTATGTTAAAGACCGTTTTCTGATATCTCTCTATCAGAATTTCAAAAGATGAAATGCTCCCATGGATTACTTCATACACAAGTTCATTGTCATCCTTTGTGATCATAATACAAGGAATTTGTAAAAAGTTGGGGAAAGTTATGAAATTTTAGTTTTTCTCTAACAAAGATATTTTCCAAAGGTCTTTCCGATTCATCCTTAAAATTGGTAAAATTGCAAGGAAGCCTGCCTTTCCAATATTTTTTCTCAGGTTCTGCAACTCTCTTAATTTAGCGGGTGTTTCCGGATCAGCGTTAACAGGGAGATCATTTTCCTTCAGCATCAGCAAACTTTTGGCTTTAATTGACAGCTCAAGATAAAGGCTGATAAAACAATAAATATCTAAAACTATTTCTGCAGGAAAATGCTCCTTAATGGAAACCAGGAAAGTGCCGGATCTTGTTTCGATGAATCTTCCCTTCCTGATCATTCCCAAAAGTTTTACTTCCGAATCAAATTCCATTTCAAGCCATTTCCGGATTGATTTTTCATTGCTCTGAAAGATCAGACTGATCGTCAAGGGGACGATGATCACGATCAGAAGGGTTGAAATCAAGGGAGAGATAAGAAACTGGTTGTACAGTCCATGAATGAAAACAGCGATGGAGGTCCCGAGAAGGATTGAAACTGTGGCATTTGTCTGGCGGTTCAATGCACTCATAGTTAGTATTCCGAATATGGCAACGGTGCCTCCATGCATCAGGGCTGTCCCAAATCCACGGGTTATCCAGACCATCAGGTTACTCTCTGAACCGGAAAAATGAAAAAGATAAAAAAGGTTCTCCAGCACGGAGAATGCCGAACCAATGGCAAATCCATAAATAGCAGCATCAATCATGAATCCGATCTTGTTTTTCCGGATAAGGACAAGCAGGATGAAAATCTTCAGGAACTCCTCGACCAGAGGGGCAATAAATCCCGAATAGGTGTCGAAATTCATACTGAAATAACGAATCAGGAAGGTATTGATCACAAAACTCAGGAGAGCGCTGATGATTCCCCAGGCAATACATAACATCAGAATTTTTTTATTTACCAACCTGAAGCTATCGAGGTACAATAATAATATCAGGAAAAGAAAGACGGGTATCAGGCTGATGGTTATTTTAACGATCATAGTTTCTTGCAACTTTTGTGACTTCATTCATAACCCGGATCAGGTTCCCGCCCCATATTTTCCGGATCTCTTCTTTTGAATAACCGCGTTTGACCAATTCCAGGGTGATATTTCCCATCTCGCTCACATCATAACAGCCGTCCACTCCCCCTCCTCCGTCAAAATCGGTTCCGATTCCGACATGATCAATCCCGGCGACCTCGACTATATGATCGATGTGATTAACCACATCATTCACGGTTGCCAGTTTAAGGGGAAACTGCAAATCAATGGTTCGTCTCTCCTTCCGGTAATTCATTACCTGTTCCTCTGTCAGATTGTCCCAGTCTTGATACTTACTGTACAGTTCATTGAGCAGGGAATCCCTGACCGGATTTGGTTCAGGGTTTTTTACATACTCACTCAGGATGCACATCTGAATTACTCCTCCGTTTTTTGCCAGGGCGCGAAGCATGTTGTCATCCAGGTTCCGGGGATTGTCGCACAGTGTCCTTGCACAGGAATGTGAAGCGATCACAGGAGCTTTCGTTATTGAAAGAACATCATAAAAAGATTTATCGGACGCGTGAGAGATATCGATCATCATTCCGATCCGGTTCATTTCAGCCACAACCGACTTGCCAAAACGACTCAGACCGTCAAATTCGGTTGTATCGGTCGATGAGTCGCAAATGTCATTGTTCCTGGTATGACAGAGGGTAATATACCTTGTTCCACACCTGTAAAAATAGCCGATCAGGTTAAGATCCTTTCCAATGGCGTATCCGTTTTCAATTCCGATAAAAACAGCACATTTCCCTTCCCTGTGAAGCCGGTAAGCCTCGTCGGGTTGAACGGCGATTCCGGCTAATTCCGGGTAACGGGTAACAGCTTTTTTAATAGTATCAAGCAATACCTTGATCTTTTGACTAACCTTCTCGTAACCTTGCTCATCTCTAGGCCCCTGCGAAACGAAAGCTGCGAAGAATGCCACATCCAGTCCTCCCTCTTTCATCCTTGGAAAATCGAGTTTGGTATATTCTTTTCCCGGGTCATGTCTTACTCCGATATCAAAACCCTTGTGCATCATCCTCAGGGGAGTGTCGGTATGCGAATCGATGGTCAATACCTCCCGGTGAATCCGGGCAGCTTTTTTTTCGATCCTGGCAGAATATTCTACTATGGCAAATCCAGAAAACAGCGTCAGGAGAATCAAGCCCGATAATCCGGTTTTTTTAATCGTTTTACTCTTTCTGTTCATTATCCGTTATAATTGTTTCATCAAGCCCAGGTTTTTTATTTTGTCCTCCGGTTCACATCATTGATCCATGTCACCGGCATTCCGATTATTTCTTTATAAGTTGACGCAGGTACAACTGGATGGTATTCTCCAGGCCAAGATACAGCGCATCGCAAATCAGTGCGTGACCGATAGAAACCTCCAGTAATCCGGGCATATTTTGATAAAAATAGTTAAGATTTTCCAGGTTCAGGTCATGACCTGCATTCAAACCGAGCCCTGCTTCCATTGCAATCAGGGCAGCTTCCCGGAATGGTTTGATTGCCATCTCTTTGTTCACCGGAAAATCTTTAGCATAGGATTCTGTATAGAGTTCAATTCTGTCGGTTCCTGTTTCGACCGCCTTGCGGATCATGACGGGATTAGTTTCAATGAAGATCGAAGTGCGGATCCCATTTGCCTTGAAATCCCTGACCAATTCCGTCAGAAACGAAGCATTCTTAATAGTATCCCAGCCGGCATTGGAAGTGATCGCTTCGGGTGCATCCGGAACGAGGGTGACCTGATGTGGCTTGACTTCAAGGACCAAGTCGATGAATTTCCGGGAAGGATATCCTTCAATATTGAATTCTGTCGTAATCAGCGGCCGCAGATCATGCACATCCCTGTACCGGATATGCCGCTCATCCGGACGCGGGTGAACAGTTATACCCTGAGCGCCAAAGCGTTCACATTCAACAGCAACTTTCAGGAGATCCGGAATATTTCCCCCTCTCGCATTGCGTAATGTTGCAATTTTATTGATATTTACACTCAGTTTTGTCACACCGGTAAATTTTGACAAAACTACAATAAAATGATCATTCAATTTCTAATTTTCACTCCTGAATCTTGATTGACTATGCGTGCAGTCGTTCAGCGTGTCGGTAAGGCTTCCGTCGAAATTGACAATAACGTCGTAGCATCCATCGGACTTGGATTGTTGATCCTTATTGGCATCGAAGATTCCGATAATGTTGAAGATTGTGCCTGGCTCAGTGGTAAGATTGTCAGGCTCAGGATTTTCGGTGATGATAAGGGTATAATGAACAGGTCGGTAGCTGAAGTTGATGGTGATATACTGGTCGTCAGCCAGTTTACCCTTTATGCCAGCATCAAAAAGGGAAATCGTCCTTCGTATATCAGGGCAGCACAACCGGGAATAGCGGTTCCGCTTTACCAGCAATTCATCCGGCAAATTGAGCATGATCTCGGTAAAAAAGTTCAAAAGGGAGAGTTCGGTGCTTTGATGAAGGTCTCGCTGGTCAACGATGGTCCGGTTACTATTATCATTGATACAAAAAAAAAGGAATAATTTTTTCTTCCGGATTTCTCGCTGGATTCAGGCAATCCCGTATATGCCGGGAAGTTGAAAAATTAAAAATTTAAGGTTTTAGCCATTTTTTTACGACATTTGATCCCCCCTTCGTTATTCTTCGTATTTATAATAAACAATAATGAGAAAAAAAATTCTGATCATCGATGATGACCGGATTCTTCTGGAAACCGCTTCTCAGTTTTTAAAGAATGAGGGTTATGAGGTCATTAAAGCTCATGACGGTCTGGAAGGTCTTTCGCTTGCGAAAAAAGCACACCCCGACATAGTCTATTGCGATATTTACATGCCAAATATGAATGGTTATGAGGTCTTCAGAAAGCTTCAAACCAACTATTCGACTTCTCAAATCCCATTCATTTTTATGACCTCCAAATCAGAGAAGAAGGATATACGACATGGAATGAATCTTGGAGCCGACGATTATATAACTAAACCATTTAATTTCAGGGAACTGAAAGAGACCACCGCTGTCCGGTTGGAAAAATTTGAAAAAACCATCAAACAAAGCGAGATCAAGTATAGAACACTGTTTGAACGTGCCGGAGATGCGATTTTCATTCTCAAGAAAGCCAAAGGAGAGATCGTTGATTCGAATCAGGTATCAGCCGATTTGCTGGGTTTTTCAAAAGAAGAATTTTTACTTAAGACCTGGACTGATCTTTTAAGAGAAAAAGATTGTCAAAAGAGAGTTAATAGATGGAAGAACGGTAATAAACAAGATGTTCTGACTAACCTTGAAACCTTGATAACGGGTAAATATGAGAAAAAAATACCGGTTGTTGTCAGTTTTACCAATATTGAAATCAGTAATAAATGGTTCATTTTTCTGATCATACGCAATCTTTCGGAAATTAAGGAGAAGGAAAAAGCTCTAAAGGAAAGTGAAGAACGTTATCGTGAATTGGTTGAAAACACGGGAGAAGGGATTGGGATTGTGGATCTGCATGAGAATTTCACTTATGCAAATCCAGCTGCCTGTGAAATATTTGGTTTTTCTTCGGATGCACTTTTGGGAAGAAATTTTTTAGAGTTTCTGGCCCCCTCTTCTCCTGAGGAGATAAAACGGCAAACCCGGCTCTGGAAGACGGGAAAGAAAAGCATCTTTGAAACGGAAGTGATCCGGCCTGATGGTGAATATCGCTGGATTGTAGTAACCACAACCCCGCAGTACGACGCTCAGAGAAAAGTAACAACAACTTTTGCCATTTTCAGGGATATAACCAAACGAAAACTATACGAAAAAGAACTTATCATAGCAAAAGAAAAAGCAGAGGAATCTGACCGGCTGAAAACTTCCATCCTGGCTAATACCAGTCATGAATTACGTACCCCTCTGAATGGAATTCTTGGTTTTGCCGAGATCCTTCACGAAGAACTTAAGGATACCGATTACGAAGCCATGACCGAGAATATTTATCAATCAGGTCACCGGCTGATGACAACACTGAATTCCATCATAACCCTGTCACAACTTGAATCGGGAGAAATGGGTCTGTCCCTGAAACCGATGTTCCTTCAGGATGGAATTCTTTCAGTAGTAAAGTGTTTACAATCTCTTGCCGACAAGAAACATCTGACCATCAACACCTCCGGGGTTAAACCATGGCAAATACAAACTGATGAACATCTTTTCAAACAGCTGTTAGGGCAAATCCTGGATAACGCTATAAAATTTACCGAACAGGGCGGAGTTACCATTGAAACATTTTCGGTTACCGAAGAGCATGAAAACTGGATAGTCGTCAAGATATCCGATACCGGGATCGGAATAAGTAAAGATGACTTTGATTTGATATTCCAAGAATTCCGACAGGTTAGTGAGGGATTTGGGCGCCGGTTCCAGGGTAGTGGTATCGGGCTGACCATCTGCAAAAAGATCATCGATCTTCTCCATGGCAAGATAACCCTTGAAAGCGTGGAACGGATCGGATCGGGTTTTTCAGTTTGGCTTCCCTATCAAATGGTAACCGGGAAACCCCGAAAGGGTAAAAACATCAAAGAGAGCTCTGGAAAGAAAAAAAATCCCTCTTAACAAAAATTTAACCGAGGAATTTTGCACAACTCGCATACTAACGATAATTTTGTGCCGTTTTAGAAAGAATCTATCATTAATTAAATCAGATAATCATGAAAAGAATAGCATTATTAGTATCTTCTGTTGTTTTATTTGCCGGTTTGACATTTGCGCAGACTCCTCAAAACCAGGATAACAATACCACAAAGTATGTTGAGAAAAAGGAAGCCGTGACAACGCAGAAACCTGAAAAATCAGGTTGCACAAAGCAACAGATGAAAGATTGCCCTAATTCAAAAGGAACAAAGAGTTGTTGTGCAAAGAAAGATGTAAAAAAAGATGATGGCGCAACTTCCGTTAAACCGGAAAAAAAGTAAACTTTTCACAGAGTTAGAACAAAAAAGGCGATTTAGATCGCCTTTTTTGTTCTATATAAGAACCTGTTCTAAGGTTTCCCCGGGATCCTGAAAACAATAGGCATCCTGACCAGCACCCTGACTGCTTTCCCGTTCCGTTTTCCGGGTTCCCACCGGGGCATAAGCCGGGTTACACGGATGGATTCCTCATCACAACCACCGCCAATTTTCTTATTCACTTCTATATTGGAAATTGATCCATCCGTTTCAATGACAAAAACGAGAAGAACAACCCCCTGTATCTGGTTTTTTATTGCCTGTTCGGGGTATCGTATATTCTTTCTGAGGAAATAAAGACGGGCATCGTCACCACCCGGAAAACGGGGATAAACATCAATAGATGCAGCTAATCCTGCTTCACTTCCCCCGATTTGACCATCGGGAGATCCATAGATACTTGTACCGCTGGTATCCCCTGGTTCCCTTATATCCTCAGGATCAATGACCGGTGGTGGTTCCATGACAGGTTTTTCTTCAGGAATTATTGAGTCGGTAACAACAGGTGCCTGTGGTGACTCCGGGGCAGATTTGCGCAATGCGAGGATAAGTTTATTCATATCCTCTTCCGGCGGAGGCATCATGCCGTAGTATTCAACATCATACATCTGGTCCATCTCAATGATAGGTTCAGGCTGGAAATAATAAACGAGAAAAGGAACAAGTACCAGTATTAAGGCCATAAGAACAGCAGAAACAGTCGAGATTGTAAGGTATTTCGGATATTTAGTCCGGAGATAAAATGCCCCATAATCTTTATTTCTTCCTTCAAAAGCAAGATCATCAAGTCCCGGTAAGCGTCTAAAGATCATTTATCAAGGCGCCTTTTCAGAGATTCTATCTGACGTCGCTGAAGCTTTGTCGGTCTTCCCAGTCCGCGCTCACGGAATTCAAAATTAATCTCTTTCTTCATTTTCAGTTTTTCGTACTCCGTCTCCGGAGTCATGTCAATCATATAATCAGGAACCAGTTTTGGACCAATCCTGTGGTCGACAGCTGCTGCCACCACAACTTTCTTATCAATCAAACTGCTATGAATATTGATCTCGTCTCCCTTTCTGATCTCCCTTGATGGTTTGACAGTTTGTCCTGCGATCCTTACTTTACCCGATTTACAAGCATCGGTCGCCAGACTTCTTGTTTTGAAAAGACGAACAGCCCAAAGCCATTTATCTATCCTTACTCCTTCTTCCATTTTTTACTTCTGCCTGAAATAAATTTCGACCGGTACACCGGCAAAATTAAATTTTTCCCGCAGTCTGTTTTCTAAGAAACGTTTATAGGGCTCTTTTAAGTATTGCGGATGATTACAGAAAAATACAAAGGAGGGATATCGCGTCGGGAGTTGTGTCACGAATTTTATTTTTATATACTTTCCTTTACTGGACGGGGGGGGTGATTGTTCTATGATGGGCAGAAAAAAATCATTGAGTGCTGCCGTGGAAATCCGGCGCGACCGGTTCTTATAAACTTCGATGGCGGTCTCCATGGCTTTAAATATCCTTTGCTTATTCAGGACCGACGCGAAGATGACCGGGACGTCGCGAAAAGGAGAGATCCGCTGCCGGATAACATCTTCAAACTGCAGGTGTGTATTCGATCCCTTTTCAACCAAGTCCCATTTATTGACCAGTATGACAACGCCTTTATGGTTTTTTTCGACCAGTGAAAAGATATTCAGGTCCTGGGTTTCAAATCCTCTTTCGGCATCGACCATCAGGATAGAAACGTCGCTTGTTTCAATAGACCTTATGGCCCGCATAACGGAATAAAATTCGATATCCTCCGTCACTTTAGCTTTTTTTCGGATCCCGGCCGTATCGATCAGGATGAAATCCATTCCATAGTACTGGTATCTTGAATGAATCGAATCCCTGGTTGTTCCCGGCAACGGAGTGACGATGGTCCGGTCGTTTCCAAGTTCCTCACCGGAAGATCCCTTTTCCTCTGAAGCCGTATCATATTCAGTATCGATCTTCTGATCAGGAAATACTTTAACCAGTTCATCGAGCAACTCGCCGGTACCGCTTCCGCTGATTGCAGATACACCGTAAATCTCACCCAGTCCAAGGCGATAGAATTCGTGGATATCATCTACCTGTTTGTTGCTGTCGAGTTTATTGGCGACAAGGAATACCTTCCTTTTTGAACGGCGAAGGTGTGCTGCAAGATCTTCATCCATAGCCGTCAATCCCTCCCTGATATCGACCATAAACAGGATGACATCCGACTCTTCGATAGCGAGGTCAACCTGTTTTTTTATCTCTTCTTCAAAAATATCCCCTGAATTATCGACATATCCTCCGGTATCGATCACGGAAAATTCCATACCGTTCCAGTCGGATTTTCCATAATGCCTGTCGCGGGTGACTCCGCTGGCGGGATCGACGATAGCTTCACGACCTCCGCAAAGACGATTAAACAGGGTGGATTTCCCAACATTCGGACGACCGACGATGGCAACAATGTTTGGCATATTTGTTATTCTTTATCCGGTTCCATAGGATACCCGAACCGTTTTAAGGCGAGTTCATTTCCCCGCCAGTCTTTTGCAACCTTGACATGCAATTCCAGAAAAACATGTTTATCAAGGAATGTCTCGATATCCTTCCGGGCATCGGTTCCCAGTTTCCTGATTGCTTTCCCCTGGTGTCCCAGCAAAATACCTTTCTGGGATTCGCGGGAAACGTAAATGGTGGCAGCTATTCGTATCAGTTCTTTTTCTTCTTTGAATTCGTTGACCGCTATTTCAGTGCTGTAAGGGATCTCCTGGGAAAAATTCAGGAGGATTTTTTCCCGGATGATCTCGGAAACAAAAAAGCGTTCCGAGCGATCGGTCAGTTCATTCTTGTCAAAATAGGGAGGAGCTTGAGGAAGGTGATGTAAAATAGCTTTCATTACCTGGTCGATATTCTGATTAAAAAGAGCAGAAATCGGGAAAACTTCGGCGGACGGGAGAAGGATTTTCCATTTTTCCGCCTCTTTCTCAAGGATCTCCATGTTCCCCAGATCAATCTTATTGATGACAACCACGACAGGTTTCGTGACCGAAGTGATTTTACGGAGGATCTCTTCATGATCGAACCCGGCATTGATCTCCGTCACAAGAAGGATGACATCGGCGTCTTCCAGGGCAGAAAATACCGCGGAGAGCATCGCCTGATGAAGTTTATAATGAGGCTTGATTATTCCGGGCGTATCGGAATATACGATCTGGAAATCTTCGCCATTGACGATCCCCATGATGCGATGGCGGGTTGTTTGAACCTTATGGGTAACAATGGACAATTTTTCGCCGACAAGGTTATTCATCAACGTTGATTTCCCGACATTCGGAAAGCCTATGATTGCTACAAAACCCGACCGGTGACTGGTATTTTTTTCCATTAAATTGTGATAACAAGCAAAGTGTTTTATATCTTTGCAAAACATTAAGAAAAACAAAGGTAATTAAAAATATACTGCGGGGTGGAGCAGAGGTAGCTCGTTGGGCTCATAACCCAAAGGTCA
>JAEAMF010002618.1_pt1 | contig 9996 bp, 11 predicted proteins | sample 8958721 | NCBI WGS metagenome assembly JAEAMF01 (sample SAMN16933255, study PRJNA681124) | bioreactor sludge metagenome | isolation source: anaerobic bioreactor treating anionic surfactant - SDBS | place: India: Bengaluru | collected 2019-02-28 | reverse complement strand
AGTAAAATTCCCGCCCTGACCGAAAGCTACTGCCAGGGAAAGTGGAAAGAATGGTACCGGGGCTGCAGGAAGCTGAATGTGCAGGCGGTCGCGAAGAAAACGCGTGAAGTTCTTGATCTGGCACGGAAGGACAAACGATGAGTAACGGACTTGCTGGGCTTGATTACTTTGCGATCCTGGTCTACCTGGTAATGATGGCCGGTATCGGCGGAATACTGGGTTTGTTCGTCAAGAACGTTAAGGAATATTTCGCCGGCGGCAACGCGGTGCCGTGGCATCTGGGCGCAATCAGCAACTACATGACGATGGTCAGCACTTTTGTGTTTGTCGCGCACGCGGGGGTGGCTTACAAGGACGGGCTGGTTGCCATTGTTATCCTGTGGAGCGCGGTACCGGCGGCTCTGCTGGGTACGGCATTTTTGTCGCACCGCTGGCGGCGGGCCGGACTGGTGACTCCGGTGGAATATCTCGAACAGCGTTATAGTTCTGCGGTTCGGCAAATCACTTCGTGGGGTGGGGTTGGCTTCCGGATTCTCGACAACAGGGTCAGGCTTTATGCCCTGGGTATTTTCATTTCCGGTACATTGGGCTGCTCCATGAACGAAGCCATTGCCGTATCCGGCGGAATTGTTATTGTTTACACTATGATCGGAGGATTGTGGGCGGTGGTGGTAACGGATGCAGTACAGTGCGCCATTCTTCTGATGATTACTTCGGTTATGGTGCCGCTGGCGTTGAGCGCAGTGGGTGGGTTTGGGGCTTTGACAGAAGCTCTTCCTCATCATTTTACCTGGAACCATGGGCCGAAAGGCACCTTCTGGTTTCTTTTTGTTTACTATGCAATGATACTGATCAAGTACAATGGGAACTGGGCTTTTATCCAACGTTTTTATTCCACGCAGGATGAGAAAGAGGCACGGAAGATGGGGCTCATGTCGGCGGTACTGTTTTTCATCTTCCCGGTGATCTTTCTCTTGCCGCCAATTGCGGCGGCGGTGCTGGTTCCTGACCTTGCGAATCAGGAAGAAGCATATGTCAGTATCTGCAAGCGTTTGCTTCCGCCCGGTGCGATGGGGCTGATGATTGCCGCCATGCTTTCGGCCACCATGTCTACGCTCAGCGCGGAATACAACGTAACGGCGGGAGTGCTGACGCGAGACATTTACCGGCGTCTGTTCAGGCCAAACGCTGAGAACCGGGAACAGATGATCGTGGCGCGATTGATGACAGTGGCGCTTGGCACGCTGATCATATGTGGCGCCACACAGGTCTCACGTTTTGGCGGTGCATTCGAGGTTAATAAGACGCTTATGGGTTTGGTTGGCGTGCCGTTGGTGATTCCCCTGCTGTGCGGCATTCTGTGGCGTCGTCCCAAGTCGTGGGGTGCGATTGCGGCAATCGTGGCTGGAATTGCAGCCGGACTGTTGTTCCAGAAATGTCCGGCTTTATGTTGGGAGACGGCCACGTTCTGTCAAATGCTGGTTTGCCTGGGGGTGCTGTTCATTTCCGCTCTCGGCGAGAGCCGTGATGAAGCGTATCGGCAGCGAGTAACAGCGTTTTTCAAACGACTGGCAACACCTGTGAGCGAGAGCGAAGGGGTGAAGGTATCCACTCCGAACGGCCATCGTGCCATCATGCTTCTGTTTACAATTGCAATTGGACTCAGCGGATTGCTTTTTGTCGGGATCAGTTTGACAAACATCGTTCTTTACAGCGGACGGCTTACACTTGCGGCTGGAACAATCTGCTGTGTAATCGCCGCAATACTCGGTTGGAATGTGCGCAGGAAATGAAAGGATGACATCATGACAACTTCAGAAATGATCAAACAGCGCGGACTCGCGCTGGGAGCGGATGCGGTCGGGATAGGGAACATTGAGCGCTGGAAGGGCGCGCCCCTGCAGATGGATCCGAGGCAGATCATGCCGGAATGCAAATCAATGATAGGGATGGTATTCCGCGTTATGCGCGGGAGCCTGCGCGGTGTGGAGGAGGGTACGTTTTTCAGCAATTACTCGTCGATGGGATACGGTGGAATAACGTACCTTTTCATGCCGATGGTTGTGATGAACCTTTGCAGGATGATAGAGGACGACGGGTACGAGGCGGTACCGATGGGGCACCAGAGCGACTGGCGCGGCATCGACAACGAGGGTGCGGTGCGCCCGGGTTACAGTGTGCCGGTGGCACCGGGCAGGGCGGCGCCGGACGTGATGCTGCACCTGCGCATAGGCGCATACCTGTGCGGACTGGGCGAGATCGGCTACAGCAAGATGTTTCTCTCGCCGCAGTTCGGGCCGCGCTGTAGGGTTGGCCTGATCCTGACGGACCTGGAGCTGGAACCCGACCCGATTTACAGCGGCCCGCCGCTGTGCAACAGGTGCAAGGCTTGCACGGTACATTGTCCAGGACAGGCGATCAGCCGTGAAAAAACCGTGAAAGTTGAACTCGAAGGTAAGACAATTGAATGGGGAGAACTGGATTGTAAGGCATGCGATATCGCATTCCGTGGCGGCAAGGTGGTGGATGAACCTGATAAAAAGGGTTTTTACACGGAAGCAATGTATGGAAAAAAAATTACGGCAAGCCAGTATTCGCCCTTTGTAAAAAAACCCTCAAATCTTTACAATACCGGGCAGGCTGTATGCGGAGGGCGCGGTTGTGTGCGCGCCTGCATGGTAAGCATGGAAAAGCGAAAGGTGCTCGGGAACAAGTTCAAGAAAGAATTCAGGCGTGATCCACTGTGGACCGTAGACTGGTCCCAGCCGGAAAACAGCCGTGTTGCGGCAGCTGGTGAACATATTTCACAGGTCTCGCTGTCAAATACTTCGGCCGGGAACCTGGTCAAGGTTGCAGCGGAAGGCGAGAAGAACGGTGCGCTTCCGAGGATAAAAGAGGCGGACTGAAAAGGTGTCATTTCATGAAATTTTCAGTGGGATACGAATTGCCGATGGAATGCGGATCGATGGTGGATGTGATCCGGGATTTCCGTGATGATATTGCAGAATGTTATTTCTCCATGCCGGGTGATCCCAGCGGGCGCGGTTCACTGGCGCTGAAGGATGGCGCGCTGGATATACCATCTGTTGAGACGTTCTGGAATGATATGCGAAAAATTACCGGAATGGGTGTAAAGCCGGTCCTGCTCTACAATGCATCATGCTATGGCAAGGAGTCTGTCTCCAGGGCTTTTGAATTATATATTCTGAAAAATATTCGTGAGGTGAAAGAGCTTCTTGGTGTGTCGTGTGTCACGACAACATCGCCATTTGTTGCAGAGATTGTACGTGCAAATTTTCCGGATATTGAACTGCGGGCGTCGGTCAATATGCGGCTGTACTCGCTGGCGGCCATAGAGTACCTCGCCGGCATGTTCGACAGTTTTTATGTGGCAAAGGAACTGAACCGCGACATTCCAGCGCTGAAGCGGATAAAAAAATGGTGTGATGCTCACGGCAAGCAGATTCACCTTCTTGCCAACAGCGGTTGTCTCTACCACTGCCCGTGGCAGACGGATCACGACAACCGGGTTGCGCACGAGTGTGAGATAGCGGCAACCGATAATGTTCCCCTGCAGTATCCCAGCCACTGCTGGGATTTCATATCGTACGAGGAGAACCAGGTGCGGATCCTGCAGAACACCTGGATACGGCCCGATGATGTTGATTGTTATGCCAGTGTGACCGGGGTGATGAAGCTTGCGACACGGATGCACTCTGATCCACGGCGCGTGGTGGAAGCCTACGTGAAACGGCATTTCGACGGCAACCTGGTGACACTTTTTGAACCTTCATATGTTCCTGTCATGGGCGGACGTATTGTGGATAACAGCAAATTCCCTGCAAGCTGGGCCGAGAAAGTCACTACCTGCGGGCATCTCTGCGAAAACTGCACTTACTGCCGTGAAACCTGGGCAAAAGTGACGTGACAGGTAATAAAAAGACTTTCTGGCCATTGTCTTTAAATTGCCGGTGTGACAAAACCTTTTCCTGCTGTAAATGAATAATATTCAGGTTTATCATATCACATGATCATGTATCCGGGAAAATTTAAGCGCTTAATGATAAAGCAGATGTCGTGCGTACTGGTGTTTATCGTATTGCCGTGCATGTGCAGAATTGTTTTCTGCCGGGATACCGAAGATCCGTTTGCCGGAGTAGTCGCGGAAACCAACCGGATTGTAACGGATAATAGGAACGTGTTTGACAGGTTTGTTTACGACAATTTCCTGTTCAGGAAGGAAATCTATTCGCAGATTTCCTGGAGCGACGAAGCGGATGGATCAAAGAATATATACAGCAGACAGTCCATGGGGTTTGAAACTTATAAAAAGTTCTCAACCAGGACGACAACTTTTGCTGCATTTGACTTGCAGTTCCGGCTGGTGAGGCGTGATCACTATTTCCCGGTTCTGAATGACATGGAAGGGGCGAACCGTGACGGTTTCTCAGCGGAGGTACACAACGTTTACCTGGACCTTTACAATGTTCTCAATCCTGTCCTATCCGATGACGCTTGCAGCCGGCACATCGGAAGATTTAATTTTCGAGCGGGAAGGTTTTATGTGCCATTTGGATTGAATCTCCAGACTGACACTCACGGAACGCTGTTACAGCTTTCAAATGACCGTAATTTTGGTTTTGAACGTGACTGGTGTGCTGGGTTCTGGGGTTCACTTACACGCGACGTTGATTACAACATCTCCTATCTGCTTGGGTCCGGCTACAACATGTCATTCAACGGGCAGGATGGTTTGCTTACGGGTCGACTCAGCCTTGGCAGCAGATACCTGAATGAATTCGGTCTGGAAGGTGGAATATCATTCATGAGTGGAGAGAGAATCTTCAGACACACAGCCATGCGTATTTCGTCCTTCACGCCGGAACGTGATGAGCATGAGACTCTAGACACGATTCGAGGAGGTCTTGATGGACGTTACTCTCATGTCGTGCCGGGAGGAACTATGTCGGTTTCGACGGAGTTGACTGCGGGAAGTGATGCACGGGTGGATGTATTCAGCCAGTTATATCAGGTAGATTATCTTAATCGGTCTCGCAAGTGGGGCGTTGCGACACAATATCGCCGGTTCTGGCAGGATTTCGAGTCCGATCCTGCAGATGCATCACTATTTGGCGAGTTCACCTGGTATTTTCGAAATGATATTGGCAACACAGTACTACATTGGGTAAAATTAAATCTGGAAGAACAGATGGAACGACAGGAAGGGGCCAGAGATGTCATTGTTTCGGTACAATACTACCGTTACTGGTAAGGAGTATTTCATGCAGAAAGCTTTTTGTTTTGCACTGCTTTTAAATTTTTTATGGCAGGTATCCGGTGCCTATGCGGCGGTTGGCTGCACGCTGAGTAATCCATCGCAGGATCTGAAATATCTTTTCCCTGAAATGACCACTTACAGGGAAGATGTGAAAGCTCTGGATCAAATGGCGGATGGCAGGGAACTTTTCAAGAAACTGAAAGAACGTCTCGGGAGTGATCTCGATCCTGTTTATGAAACCTATGAAACGCCGTATACGGTGTATACGATTTTCAAGGGTGATAATGTGATAGGTTACGTTCACGGCGTGAATGTTCCGGGAGAAGGCGGAGTAATCCAGATATTTGCCTCGGTCGATCCACAAACAGGAGCAATGTCCCGACTTTTTTTTCAACGTCTCGAAAGTGCCGTGGCCAAGCTGCTGAAGAAAAAGGAATTTCTTTCCCAGTTCAACGGGCTGACGCTTGCTGACTTCTATAAGCACGACTATTTTTCCATAGCAGAACCTGCTTCCGTGGACGACAAGGTAGCCGGAATCAAGAGCCCTCTTCCATCAGACCAGAATGACGGTGATTATAAATCCGCATTGCGCGGAGTACGGAAGAATCTCATATTGCTGGACATGTTTGTATACAATCAGAAGGATGAGCCTTTCTATAAAAGAGCTCAGGAAGCGCTTGCTGAAAAGAAAAAGAAGCTGTGAAACCATTGGAGAAGAAGCAATGAAGGCAATTCTGACAATATGTAGCCTGATCCTGCTGGCAGGAGTGCTTTATGTCGGCTGGCGTGTTACACGACCTGATCATCATGGACGTTCCTTTCGCGGGGCCAGGGAAGTGCAGATAGCGGAGATAGTGAAAAATCCATCAGGTTTTTCCGGGGGCGAGATACGGATTAAAGGTAAAATTGTTCGCCAGTGTCCGGCGGCGGGTTGCTGGTTTTACCTTGATGACGGGAATGGCAGCCAGATGGGTTCCGTGACTCCGCAGCTTCCGCAGAATATTGGCAGGTATGCTGCCGTGGAAGGTCAGGTGATCAGGATGGGTGACGAGTACCAGCTTGCCGGTGAAGGTGTTGAATTTTCAAAAAAGTAACTGGTGCATATGCGATTTTTTTCAATAGCATTTAAGAATCTGCGGCGGAGACCGGTGCGGTCGATGCTCACCATTACCGGCGTGGCGCTTGCCGTTGCAGTGGCTGTAAGTCTTGCCGGCTTCAATCTTGGCTATCGTAATGCGATAGAGAGAAGCATAGACAGGCTCGGGTTTCAGCTGATGATCATGTCAAAAGGCTGTCCTTATGAAGCCGCCACCATGATGTTGAAGGGCGGTACGGGTTTGCTTTACCTGCCTTCCGAGATATACGAGAAAGTACGCAATGATCCCGACATTGGAAGTATCACCCCGGTATTCATAGGAATAGCGGAGAAAGAAGGCAGTGGTATACGGGATGATTCAGGGAGTGCATTTGCCATCATTGCGGGAATTGATGTTCAGAGTTACATGGAGATGAAACCGTGGCTTGAATTTGAAACAGGTACAGGATTTGAGAACGGAAGATGGTTCAAGGTTGATTCGGAAGATGAGGTGGTAATGGGATATGAAGCCGCCACTTACGAACAGCGGAAAGTTGGAGACAAGTTTCTTGCCACTATTTCACCACAGGGTGCTGCCCGGTCCATCCAGAAGACTTTCAGAATCGCGGGTATTCTGAAACGTACCGGCACCCAGGATGATGGTACAGTTTTTCTATCGCTGAAAAATGCCCAGAAACTTTTTAACCGTCCGAACGAGCTGACGATTCTCGGTATTAAAATGAAGCAGTTCAGCGGTGCCAAGTTGCAGGAGTTTGAGTCGCGCTGGTTAAGCCTGCCTTCTGTGCAGGTTGTAAGCCTTCAGCAGGTGAAGAGTACGCTTGTGATGCTTATCGGTACCGCCCAGACTATGATCGCCGCAGTAACGATTATCGCAGTTCTTGTCGCGTTGATTGGTGTCATAAATGCCATCCTGATGAGCGTCTACGAGCGTACCGGTGAAATCGGGGTGATGAAGGCCATTGGAGCATTCCGCGGCGACATCTTTCAGATGATCTGGATCGAAACCCTGGTCGTATGCATTATCGGCGCTGTGACCGGCACTCTTGTGGCTATCGCAGGATCGCAGCTGGTTGAAACTGCGATTAGAAAACTTATCAATCTTGGGGTACAGGGCAGCATAGTGCTCATTAACTGGCAGATAATTGCCGGTGTTATGGCAGGTGCCGTGGTAGTTGGCTTTTTTGCCGGACTTTATCCTGCCTGGAGAGCTGCATCGATGCATCCGATTGATGCGATACGCGAAGGCGAATAGCAGGGGGAAATATCCGATATTGAATGTTGAATACCGAATTATGAGAGCGCCAGGAAATATGGAAACAAGGAAGATAATTGTAGAGGGGCGTGGGCTGAAGCGTTATTACCGGCGTGGCAGTGAGACCGTCAAGGCTGTTGACGGCATTGACATTGTGATCAGATCGGGGGAAATGGCTTCGATCCTGGGCCCATCCGGCTCTGGCAAGACCACTCTCGTGCACCTGATGTCATGTCTTGATGTTCCGACCGGCGGCTCTCTTTCAGTGGCGGGTGTTTCTGTCGAAGGGCTTTCAGAGGATGAACTTGCCGGCATCCGGCGAAAGACCATGGGTTTTGTGTTCCAGAAGTTTTATCTACTGCCGACCCTTACCGTGGCGGAAAACGTTGAATTGCCGCTGTTATTTCTCCGGGAAAAACCTGATCGTACTGCGACAATGGAAATCTTACGCCAGGTTGGACTTGAAAATCGTGCAGAACATCTGCCGAATGAACTCTCCGGTGGACAGATGCAGAGGGCTGCTATTGCGCGCGGCCTGATTGTTAATCCGCGACTTCTCATTGCTGATGAACCTACAGGCAATCTGGATTCGGAGAATTCAAGAAGCATTTTTGATCTGTTTCAAGATCTTGTACGCAACAAGGGCATAAGTATACTTGTTACCACGCACAATCTTTCCTTGGGCAGTCTTGCCAACCGTGTAATAACGCTCAAGGACGGCAGGGTGGCAAAAGAGGAATATCCCGAGAAGAAGTAAATTATGAAGATACTTTTAATTGGCGGGACCGGTAATATTTCATCGGATTGTGCGGAACATTTGTATCAACGCGGCCACGAGATCATGGTCCTGACCAGGGGAACGAACCCCGTACCGGCAGAATACAGGTCGATAATTGCCGACAGGAAAGATCCCGTTGCGGTACGGGATGCGTTAAAGGGCCTTGATATTGAAGTGGTAATAAATTTTCTGGGTTACCTGGTTCCTGAAATCGAGATTGATTTTGCAGCCTTTAACGGGCGGATCAGCCAGTACATTTTCATCAGCACGACGATGGTGTATGCGAAGCCGCATTGCATTCTTCCTATCACGGAAAAAAATCCTGTCGGTAACATCTATTCCGACTACGCTGATGGAGAAATTCCGCAGCGAAAAGTTCCCGGTCACAATCGTCAGGCCGTCGCATACCTATTCAAAACTATGGATTCCGAACCCGATATCAAGCGCCGGGTATTCATTTGCGGCCCGGCTTGAGGCAGGGCGCCCGGTCTACATGCACAACAACGGCGAGAATCCTTGGACACTTACTGCAACGACCGACTTTGCCATTGGCCTGGCAGGCCTGGTCGGTAATGAGAGAGCTCTTGGGGAGACTTTTCATATTACAAGTGACGAAGCACTCCCATGGCACAAGGTTTACGATATAATCACGACCGCGGTGGGCGTGAAAAAACCGAATATTTTCAGGATTCCGCTTGAGTTCATATGCGAGAACTTTCCCGAGCTGACATGCTGGCTAAAGGGTGATAAGGCTGAACCGGCGATATTTGATAATTCAAAGATAAAGAAGTTTGTTCCCGATTTTGTCTGCAGGAAGCCGGTCAGCGAGGGTATACCTGAGTCAATAGAATGGATGCGGAAACATCCTGACCAGAAGAAGGTAAATCCCAAATTGGATTACTACTGTGACCGGGTTGTTGAGAAATGGCGGGAGAAGCAGGGGTTAGAATCCACGGATGAACTCAGATAAACACAAATGGCCGGATAAACCCTTTCACGTGGTTCTGGTGGAGCCTGAAATTCCTCCAAACACAGGAAACATTGCCAGGCTTTGTGCCGCCACAGGTTCAAAGCTTCATCTGGTGGGACCGCTGGGCTTCAGGCTCACCGACCGGGAATTGAAACGCGCCGGGCTGGATTACTGGGAAGCGGTGGACATGGTCCGCCATGACGATTTTGATTCTTTCCTGGCTTCTGTCAAACCTGTAAGGTTCTTTTTGTTCAGTGCACGCGGCACATTGAGTTACCTTGACGTTTCCTTCAGGCAGGGTGATGCGCTGGTTTTCGGAGGTGAGAGCAGGGGTCTGCCGGATGAAGTTATGAAGAAACATGCCGGCAATATGCTGGCAATCCCCATCAAGAATGATGCCGTAAGATCGCTCAACCTGGCAACAGCAGCCGGTATAGTTTTGTATGAGGCATTAAGGCAGATAGCATGACCGGCATATACTTGACCGGCAGGATACAATATAAAGAAGATATAACCACGGATAAACACAGCGCGGGAAGCCGCAACCAAAAAGAATTTAGACAGAATCAACAGAATGCTCAGAATAATTCTGTCAATTTTGTTCATTCTGTCAAAAAATCTT
>JAEAMF010002589.1_pt1 | contig 10002 bp, 5 predicted proteins | sample 8958721 | NCBI WGS metagenome assembly JAEAMF01 (sample SAMN16933255, study PRJNA681124) | bioreactor sludge metagenome | isolation source: anaerobic bioreactor treating anionic surfactant - SDBS | place: India: Bengaluru | collected 2019-02-28 | reverse complement strand
ACCGCGTCGGCTACAAGCGCATCAACAAGACCACCGGCGAGGACATCGACAGCGATGACATCGTCAAAGGCATCGAGTACGAGAAAGGCCACTACATCGTGCTCAGCGACGACGAGATCAAGGCCGCACACCCCAAGGCGACGCAGACGGTGGACATCGTCGCCTTCGTCGACGCCAAGGACATTTCCTTTCTCTACATCGACACGCCGTATTACCTGACGCCCGACCGCCGCGGCGAGAAGGTCTACGCGCTGCTGCGCGAGACGCTGATCCAGACCGGCAAGGTCGGCATCGCCAACGTGGTGCTGCGCAACAAGCAGCACCTGGCGGTGGTGATGCCACTGGGCAAGGCGCTGGTGATGAATACGCTGCGTTGGGCCGACGAGGTGCGCGGCGTGGAATATCTGGAGCTGAAGGACGAAGCGCTCGATCCCGATTTGGCCGAGCGCGAACTGGAGATGGCCAAGCGGCTGGTCGAGGACATGAGCGAGAAATGGAAGCCCGAGCAGTACAAGGACACCTTCCAGAACCAGATCATGGATCTGGTGGAGAAGAAGGCCCGCGAAGGCAAGCTCGAAGCCGTCGGCGGGCCGGAGGAGGCCGTGGACCGGCGTGGGGCGGACGTCATCGACCTCACCGAACTGCTCAAGCGCAGCCTGGCTGCCAAACCGGGCAAGGCACGCGCAGCAGCAGATGATGCCGAGGACGGTGCTGGCGAAGGCGAGAAGCCGGCCGCCAAGGCCAAGCCGTCGAGCAAGGCCAAGCCAAAGAGCACCACCTCCCGCGCGAGCAAATCCGCTGCAAGCGAGCCGCGCAAAACCACACCCCGCAAGAAGGCCGGATGACGGCCGGCAAGGCGGCGCCGCGCAAGAGCATGGGCCGCCCGCAGGTCGGCGGCGTGGGCATCAGCAGTGCGCAGCGAGTCATCGACGCGGTCAGTGGCGTCAGCAAGCGCGAGCTGGCCGAGTATTACCTCGGCGTCGCCGAATGGCTGGTGCCGCAGCTCAGGGGGCGGCCGCTGTCGTTGGTGCGCGCGCCGGAAGGCCTTGCCGGGGAAACCTTCTTTCAGCGTCACTGCGGGCGGCTGAAGATGCCGCACATGCGTCTGCTCGACCGCGCGCTCGATCCCGAGCACGCGCGGCTGATGCAGGCCGACAGCATCACGGCGGTGATCGAAGCGGTGCAGATGGGCAGCATCGAATTCCACACCTGGAAATCGATGGCGCGAATCAGTGGCACATCCGCAACCTCGGCGAGCGCCTGGCGACACTCGCCGACGATCCCTGGGCGGACTATCGCTCGACCCGCCAGAACCTCGCGGCGGCGCTTCGGCAGTTGCCGGGCGCCTAGCAATTGCCGCCAACCGCCAAGGCACGACCGCCCGTGAGGCGAGGAACCTAGCTGGGCTGCTGGTCGTCCGGATCGGCGACGGTCTGGCCGCCATAGGGCGAGCCGGGTTTGTTCTCGTCCAGCTCGTCAGGGCAGGGCACCTGCGGCACATCGCCGGGCTTGTCGTGGACCACCGGATCGGGTTGCGGAATATCGGGGCGTGCGTGGGTCATGGGTGTTCTCCTGCCGGACGGCTGCTGAACGAGCATAGCCATAGCGATGGAGGTGGCAGGCACCCGGTGGTTCCGGCCGGTCATCGCCATGCGCTGGATGCGCGACGGGCGGGTGCTGCCGTCGGTAGCGCAGGGTCGCGCGGCCTGAACTTTTCCGCCCGGCCTCGGCTCGGAAGAAAGGAGTCCGCGCGATGCGGACAGTCCTTGCGGCCACCTATCCAGCCGACTGCCTTTTGCCTGTCGGCCGGCGCGTGCCGCAACGCAACGCACAGGAGCCCGCCGATGACCAATGCACACGCCCTTCACCCGCGCCTGGAAGAAGCCCTGCAGATGGGGCGTATCGCCATCGAATCCACCGAACCGGTGGTGGAGAACGGCCGGTTTGCGGCCAAGGCGATCATTGGCCAGCCGGTGACGGTGAGCAGCCGCATCTTCGCCGATGGCCACGACCAGCTGGCCGCCTCGGTGTGCTGGCGGGCTCGCGGCGAGGAAAGCTGGCGGCGCGCGCGACTGAAGCAGCTGGGTAACGATCGCTGGTGCGGCCAGTTCACGCCGACGCAGGTGGCGGCGCACGAATTTCGCATCGAAGCTTGGTGGGACGTGTTCGAGAGCTATCGCTACGAACTGTCGAAGAAGCACACCGCCGGCGTACCAATCGGCGTGGAGCTGGAAGAAGGGCGGTTGCACCTGCAGCGTGCGGCCGGGCGCGCCCAGGGGGAAACCCGCGCGATGCTCGACGATCTGCTGCACCGCCTGCAGATGGCGCATCTGGAGGACGAGCGGGTTTCGCTGTTGCTGGCGCAGGAGACGGCTGCGGTCATGGCCGATGCCGACCCGCGCGAGCATTGCAGCCACAGCCCGATCTTTCCGCTGGAGGTGGAGCGTACGCGCGCGCAGTTCGCCAGCTGGTACGAGCTGTTCCCGCGTTCGGAGACCGATGACCCCAACCGCCACGGCATCCTGCGCGACGTGATCAAGCGCCTGCCGGCGATCCGCGACATGGGCTTCGACGTGCTGTATTTCCCGCCGATCCACCCCATCGGCCGCTCCTTCCGCAAGGGACCGAACAACAGCCTGGAGGCCGGGCCGAACGACCCTGGCAGCCCCTATGCCATCGGCAGCGAGGACGGTGGCCACGATGCCATCCACCCGCAGCTCGGCACCCACGAGGACTTCCGCGCGCTGGTCGCCGCGGCGGCCGAGCACGGCCTGGAGATCGCGCTGGATTTCGCCATCCAATGCTCGCAGGACCACCCCTGGCTCAAGGAGCATCCCGGCTGGTTCTCCTGGCGCCCGGACGGCACCATCAAGTACGCCGAGAACCCGCCCAAGAAGTACCAGGACATCGTCAACGTCGACTTCTACGCCGAAGACGCCATGCCCGATCTCTGGCTCGCCCTGCGCGATGTGGTGTGGCACTGGGTGGAGCAGGGCGTGAAGATCTTTCGCGTGGACAACCCGCATACCAAGCCGCTGCCGTTCTGGGAATGGCTGATCGCCGATATCCGCGAGCGCGATCCGGACGTGATGTTCCTCTCCGAGGCGTTCACCCGCCCGGCGATGATGGCGCGCCTGGGCAAGGTCGGTTTCAACCAGAGCTACACCTATTTCACCTGGCGCAACAGCAAGGCGGAGCTTTCCGAGTACTTCAGCGAACTCAACGAGGCACCGCTGCGCGACTGTTACCGACCAAACTTCTTCGTCAACACGCCGGACATCAATCCGTTCTTCCTGCAGGACTCCGGTCGCGCCGGTTTTCTCATCCGCGCGGCGCTGGCGACCATGGGGTCCGGGCTGTGGGGCATGTATTCCGGCTTCGAACTGTGCGAGGCGGCGGCGATCCCCGGCAAGGAGGAATACCTGGATTCGGAGAAGTACCAGATCCGCCCGCGCGACTACCACGCACCCGGCAACATCGTCGCCGAGATCGCCCAGCTCAACCGCATCCGCCGGCAGAACCCGGCGCTGCAGACGCACCTGGGTTTCCAGCCCTACCTGGCCTGGAACGACAACATCTTCTACTTCGGCAAGCGCACCGAAGATCGCAGCAATTTCATCCTGGTGGCGATCAGCCTCGATCCGCATCACCCGCAGGAGGCGCACTTCGAGTTGCCGTTGTGGGAGCTGGGCTTGCGTGACGATGCGCATACCCAGGGCGAGGACCTGATGAACGGCCACCGCTGGACCTGGTACGGCAAGACCCAGTGGATGCGTATCGACCCGGCGCATCTGCCGTTCGGCATCTGGCGGTTGACCGCCGCGCCCGTCGATCCAGACCTCAAGTAACGACTCAAGAGAGCTGACCAAGTGCTTTAGAAACAGATACATACCGATTAAATCGAATGTCGCTTCGAGCGACTGACGCCGCGCGGCAACACTGCCCGGGGCACAGCGGTACGAGGACCGAAAGACATGGCCAAAGCCCGCAAACCCGCCGCCTTCATCAAGGACCCGCTCTGGTACAAGGACGCGGTGGTCTATCAGGTGCACCTGAAGTCGTTCTTCGACTCCAACAACGATGGTGTCGGCGACTTCGCCGGGCTGATCGAGAAGCTCGACTACATCGCCGATCTGGGCGTCAACACCATCTGGCTGCTGCCGTTCTATCCCTCGCCGCGGCGCGACGATGGCTATGACATCGCCGAGTACCGCGGCGTGCATCCGGACTATGGCGACATGGCCGACGCTCGCCGCTTCATCGCCGAGGCCCACAAGCGCGGGCTGCGGGTGATCACCGAGCTGGTCATCAACCACACCTCGGACCAGCACCCGTGGTTCCAGCGGGCGCGCAAGGCGAAGAAGGGCTCGGCGGCGCGCAATTTCTACGTCTGGTCCGACACCGACGACAAGTACCCGGGCACACGGATCATCTTCCTCGATACCGAGAAGTCCAACTGGACCTGGGACCCGGTCGCCCAGCAGTACTACTGGCACCGCTTCTATTCGCACCAGCCGGACCTGAACTTCGACAACCCGCAGGTGATGAAGGCGGTCATCGGCGTGATGCGCTACTGGCTGGACATGGGCATCGACGGTCTGCGGCTGGATGCCATTCCCTATCTGGTCGAGCGCGACGGCACCAATAACGAGAACCTGCCGGAGACTCATGCGGTGCTGAAGGCGATCCGCGCCGAGATCGACGCCAACTACCCCGACCGCATGCTGCTGGCCGAGGCCAACCAGTGGCCGGAAGACACCCAGCTGTACTTCGGCGGCGAGAACGGCGGCCCCGGCGACGAGTGCCACATGGCCTTCCACTTCCCGCTGATGCCGCGCATGTACATGGCCATCGCCCAGGAAGACCGCTTCCCGATCACCGACATCCTGCGCCAGACGCCGGATATTCCGGACAACTGCCAGTGGGCGATCTTCCTGCGCAACCATGACGAGCTGACGCTGGAAATGGTGACCGACCGCGAGCGCGACTACCTGTGGAACTACTACGCCTCGGACACCCGCGCGCGCATCAACCTGGGCATTCGCCGCCGGCTGGCGCCCTTGCTGGAGCGCGACCGGCGACGCATCGAGCTGCTCAACAGTCTGTTGCTGTCGATGCCGGGCACGCCGGTGATCTATTACGGCGACGAGATCGGCATGGGCGACAACATCTTCCTCGGCGACCGCGACGGCGTCCGCACGCCGATGCAGTGGTCAGTGGACCGCAACGGCGGCTTCTCCCGCGCCGATCAGCCCAGGCTGGTGCTGCCGCCGATCATGGACCCGCTCTACGGCTACTACACCATCAACGTCGAGGCGCAGCAGCGCGATCCGCACTCGCTGCTCAACTGGACTCGGCGCATGCTCGCCATCCGCAAGCAGTTCAAGGCCTTCGGCCGCGGCACGCTGAAGATGCTGGCGCCGAGCAACCGGCGCATCCTCGCCTATCTACGCGAGTTCCCCGGGCCGGACGGGCAGACCGAGCAGATATTCTGCGTTGCCAACCTGTCGCGCTCGGCGCAGGCGGCGGAACTGGAGATGTCGCAGTACGCCGGCATGGTGCCGGTGGAGATGCTTGGCGGCAGTGCCTTTCCGCCCATCGGCCAGCTGCCGTATCTGCTGACGCTGCCACCGTACGGCTTCTACTGGTTCCAGCTGGCGGCCACGCATCAGATGCCGAGTTGGCACCAGGCGCCGGTGGACGTCATGCCCGACTTCCAGACCCTGGTGTTCCAGCGCCTGGACACGCTCAGCGGCAGTAACAGACGCATTCTCGAGAACGAATCGCTGCGAACTTACCTGCCCAAACGGCGCTGGTTCGCCAGCAAGGATGCGGCCATAGACTCGATCCAGATCTGCTACGCGGTGCCGTTCGGCGACGCGCAGCATCCGCTGCTGCTGAGCGAAATCGCCGTGCAGAGCGCCGGCCGCAGCGAGCGCTACCAGCTGCCGCTGGGCTATCTCGCCGAAGCGGATTTCGGTACCGCGCTACCGCAGCAACTGGCGATTGCGCGTGCGCGGCGCGGACCGCAGGTCGGCCTGCTGACCGACGCCTTTACCCTCGAACCCTTCGTGCACGGTGTCATCCAGAGCCTGCGCGAAGGCCGTGTGCTGGCCTGCGGCGACGGGGAGATTCGCTTCGAGGCCATGCCGCAATTGGCGCACGTCAGCGTCCCGGTCGATGCCGAGGTGCGCTACCTGTCCAGCGAGCAGTCCAACAGTTCGGCGATCATCGGCAACGCCATGATGCTCAAGCTGTTGCGCCGGGTTTCCCCGGGCATCCACCCGGAGCTAGAGATGGGGCGCTTCCTCACCGCACAGGGTTTCACCCACATCTCGGCGATGCTCGGACAGGTCAACCGCGTCGATGCACGTGGCGAGCTGCATGCGCTAATCGTCGTGCAGCGTTATCTGGACAACCAGGGCGATGCTTGGGAGTGGACGATCAACACCCTCGACCGTGCGGTGCGCGATCAGCTGGGCGGCGGTGTTTCCGAGCACGAGAACCAGTACAGCGCGCTCGGCGAGCTGGAGGCCTTCAACCGCTTGCTTGGCCGGCGCCTGGGCGAAATGCACCGAGTGCTCGCCAGTGACACCGACAACCCCGATTTCGCCCGCGAAAGCACCGTCGAAGGCCACGTGCAGGAAACGACCGAGGCCGTGACCGCGCAGCTGGAGCGCGCGCTGAGTCTGCTAGGCGAGCATCGCGCTACCCTGGAGCGCAAGGATGCCGCGCTGGTCGAGCAGCTGCTGACGCAGCGCGAGCAGCTGATCGCACAAGTGCAATCTCTGGCTGCTAGAACGCTGGGTGGCCTGCGCACCCGCGTACACGGCGACCTGCATCTGGGACAGATTCTGGTGGCACATGGCGATGCCTATTTCATCGACTTCGAGGGCGAACCGGCGCGGCCGCTGGAGCAGCGACGCGCCAAGCTCAGCCCATTCAAGGATGTCGCCGGCGTGCTGCGTTCGTTTGACTACACCGCCGCGATGACCATTCGCAACGCTCAGGTCAGCGACAGCTCCGCCGAGGCCGACCTGGCCCGCCGCACGATTGCCGAAAACTACCGGCAGAGCGCGCACCGAGTGTTTCTTGACGCCTATCAACAGGCAACCGCCGACCTGCCGCACGCCTGGCGCGAGGCTGATGGCGCCGCCGCCGCCCTGGCATTGTTCAGCCTGGACAAGACGGCCTATGAAGTGGCCTACGAAGCAGAGAATCGCCCGGCCTGGCTGCCCGTCCCGTTGCAGGGGCTGGCCGCGCTGGCCCAACAGCTTTCCAGTGGAGGTTCCCAATGAGTAATCGTCCGGCCGTGGTCATGCCCGGAGAAAACCTGCTGCCCAGCGATGCCGACGTGGATGCGCTGGTGCGTGCCGAACACGGCGATCCGTTCGCCATTCTCGGGCCGCACGCCGACGGCGACGGTCTGGTCATTCGTGCCTATCTGCCGAATGCGCTGAGCGTCGAGGTGCTGGATCGCTCCGGTGCCAACGCGCTGGGCAGCATGGAGCAGGGGCAGGTCCCGGGCTTCTTCGTCACCCGCCTGCTGCATCCGCAGCCATACCTGCTGCGCATCCGCTGGGCCGGCGGCGAGCAGGTCACCGAAGACCCGTACAGCTTCAGTCCGCAGCTGGGCGAGATCGACATGCATCTGTTCTCCGAAGGCAACCACCGCGAGATCGGCCGGGTATTCGGCGCCCAGGTGGCGGAGGTCGATGGCGTATCGGGCGTGCGCTTTGCCGTGTGGGCGCCGAATGCGCGACGTGTCTCGGTGGTGGGCGATTTCAACGGCTGGGACGGGCGCCGCCACCCGATGCGGCTGCGCTTCCCTTCGGGGGTGTGGGAGCTGTTCATCCCGCGGCTGCAGCCGGGCGATGCCTACAAGTACGAGATTCTCGGTCCGCAGGGCGTGCTGCCGCTCAAGGCCGACCCGGTGGCGCTGGCCACCGAGCACCCGCCGGGCACGGCCTCGGTGGTCGCGCGCCCGCTGGACTACCCGTGGCGCGACGCCGACTGGCTGCAACGGCGAAAGGCGCTGCAGGCCTACGACGCGCCGATGAGCATTTACGAGCTGCATGCCGGCTCGTGGCAGCGTGCTGACGACGACCGCCTGTATGACTGGCACGAACTGGCCGAGCGGTTGATCCCCTACGTGGTCGAGATGGGCTTCACCCATATCGAACTGATGCCGATCATGGAGCATCCGTTCGGCGGTTCCTGGGGCTACCAGCCGCTGTCGCAGTTCGCCCCCAGTGCGCGCTACGGCACGTCGCACGATTTCGCCGCCTTCGTCGATGCCTGCCACCAGGCGGGGGTCGGCGTGATCCTCGACTGGGTACCTGCGCATTTCCCGACCGATGCCCACGGCCTGGGCGACTTCGACGGCACCTCGCTGTACGAGTACGACCATCCGTTCGAGGGCTTTCACCAGGACTGGGACACCTACATCTACAACCTCGGCCGCACCGAGGTGCACGGCTTCATGCTGGCTTCGGCGCTGCACTGGCTGCGCGAGTTCCACGTCGATGCACTGCGCGTGGATGCGGTTGCCTCGATGCTCTACCGCGACTATTCGCGCAAGGACGGCGAGTGGATTCCCAATCGCCACGGCGGCCGGGAGAACCTGGAGGCGATCGATTTCCTTCGTCACCTGAACGACGTGGTCGCCAGCGAAACGCCCGGCGCACTGGTGATCGCCGAGGAATCCACCGCTTTCCCCGGCGTTAGCAAGCCAACCAGCGAAGGCGGGCTCGGCTTCTCCTACAAATGGAACATGGGCTGGATGCACGACACGCTCAAGTACATCCAGGAAGACCCGGTCCATCGCCAGTACCACCACGACAAGATGACCTTCGGCATGATCTATGCCTACTCCGAGCATTTCGTGCTGCCGATCTCCCACGACGAGGTAGTGCACGGCAAGGGCTCGCTGATCGACAAGATGCCCGGCGACCGCTGGCAGAAGTTCGCCAACCTGCGCACCTATCTGAGCTTCATGTGGACGCATCCGGGCAAGAAGCTGCTGTTCATGGGCAGCGAATTCGGCCAGTGGCGCGAATGGAATCATGACCGCGAACTGGACTGGTTCCTGCTCGAGGAGCCCGACCACCGGGGCGCGCAACATCTGGTGCGCGACCTGAACCGGCTGTATCGCACGGAGCCGGCGCTGCATCAGCTCGACAGCGACCCGCGCGGGTTCCAGTGGCTGATCGGCGATGATCGCGGCAACAGCGTACTCGCCTGGCTGCGCCGCGATGCCGAGGGCCATCCGCTGCTGGTGATCGGCAACTTCACCCCGGTGGTGCGCGAGGGCTATCGGGTGGGCGTGCCGCAGGAGGGGCGCTGGCAGGAAATCTTTAACAGCGATGCGGCTTGCTACGGAGGTTCCAATGTCGGCAATGGCGGCGGGATTCTTGCCGAAGCCACGCCGGCGCACGGCGAACAGCATTCGCTGCAGCTGACGCTGCCGCCGCTCGGAGTGATCATCCTGCGCCCGCAGGCCTAAGGAGGATCAACCCAGCAGGCGGTGGGCGATGAACGGCCCCTCGCGCAGCAACGCGCTGTGCACCTGCACCAGCCGCGCGCCGGCAGCCATCCGGGCCTGCAGGTGCGCGGCGGTCTGCACTCCTCCGACCGACATCAACGCCAGTGCGCCGCCGCAGAGCTGATGCAGCTGCTCGATCTGCCGGCAGGCCAGCAATTGCTGATCATCGTCCTGCCAGCCGTAATAGCGCTCGGCCGTGGCTGGCGGGCCGGGATCATGGGCGGCGAGCAGGCCATCGAAGCCCAGTTCCAGCAACGCTTCGGCCAGCGCCATCGGCACCTGGCCGGGCAGGCTGCGCAGCTTGACCGCCAGCGGCACGCGGCGGCTGCCACAACTGTTCAATGCATGCGCACGATTGCGTAGCGCGCGCAGCAGTTCGATAAGCGGCGCACGCCGCTCCTCGGCCAGCAGCGGCGCGCTGAGCGGGCTGATCAGGTTCAGCATCAGGTAATCGGCCT
>JAEAMF010002615.1_pt1 | contig 10007 bp, 13 predicted proteins | sample 8958721 | NCBI WGS metagenome assembly JAEAMF01 (sample SAMN16933255, study PRJNA681124) | bioreactor sludge metagenome | isolation source: anaerobic bioreactor treating anionic surfactant - SDBS | place: India: Bengaluru | collected 2019-02-28 | reverse complement strand
ACGCACGGTGGTGTGAGAGGACGGCGGGTGTGAACTCGCCTCCTACTCGATTCTGTGTCCCTTCCCCGTGTGAGCTTTCTACAGCTCCTGCCGTTTGTTCCGCTATCAAAAGCGTTGAGCCTGAAAAGCTGCCTCAATCTACGGGCGCTATGTGCCATGCAGCGCAGAGCACCTGTCGGGTGGCCACCTGAGCGACCACCCGACAGGTGTGGCATCAGTGCAGCTTCAAGCGCGGTTCAGTGCCGCGACCGATGCGGCTGCCGAGCATCAGCATCAAGGTGCGGAAGGTGCCGTAGAGCGCCATCTGGTGCATGCGGTACAACGAGACGTAGAACATCCGCGCCAACCAGCCTTCAAGCATGACGCTGCCCGTCAGGTTGCCCATCAGGTTACCCACTGCCGAGAAGCTGGACAGCGACACCAGCGAGCCGTAATCACGGTAGGCATAGGTCGGCAAGGGCTTGCCTTCCAGGCGAGCCTTGAGCCCCTTGGCCAGCAGCGAGGCCTGCTGGTGAGCGGCCTGTGCCCGTGGCGGTACATTGCGGTCGCTGCCAGGTTGTGGGCAGGCGGCGCAATCACCAAAGGCAAAGATGTCGTCATCCAGGGTGGTCTGCAGGGTAGGGCGTACCAGCAATTGGTTGATGCGGTTCGTTTCCAGGCCGTCGATATCTTTCAGGAACGCTGGTGCCCGAATACCAGCTGCCCAGACCTTGAGGCTGGCTTCGATGACCTCGCCAGTGCTGGTCTTGAGCGACTCGGCGGTCACTTCACTGACTGCCGCGTTGGTCATGACCGTCACCCCGAGCTTCTCCAGCGTCTTGTGTACTGGCACGCTGATACGCTCCGGCAGGGCCGGCAGCACACGTGGACCCGCCTCGATCAGGGTGATGTGCATGTCCTGCGGCTTGATCCGGTCCAGGCCATAGGCCGCCAGCTCGTGCGCCGCGTGGTGCAGCTCGGCTGCCAATTCCACCCCGGTAGCCCCCGCGCCAACAATCGCCACGCTGATCTTCTGGTTGGCGCTGTCGCCTGCGTGGGCGCGCAGATAGTGGTTGAGCAACTGCTGGTGGAAGCGCTCGGCTTGTTTGCGGGTGTCGAGGAACAGGCAGTTTTGCGCCGCGCCCAAGGTGCCGAAGTCGTTGGTATTGCTGCCGACGGCAATCACCAGGGTGTCGTAACCCAGGGTGCGCGCCGGCAGCAGCTCACGACCGTCCTCGTCCAGGGTGGCGGCCAGTTGAATCTGCTTGTCGGTACGGTCCAGCCCACTCATGCGCCCGAGCTGAAACTGGAAATGATTCCACTTGGCTTGCGCCACGTAGTTCAGTTCGTCCTCGGACGTGTTGAGCGACCCGGCCGCCACCTCGTGCAACAGCGGTTTCCAGATGTGCGTCAGGTTGGCGTCGACCAGGGTGATTTGGGCTATGCCACGCTTGCCCAGGGTTTTACCCAGGCGGGTCGCCAGTTCCAGGCCGCCAGCGCCGCCGCCGACAATCACGATACGGTGAGTCATGGAGATATCTCATAAGGTTTACGGAATTCGGGGCCTGAGTGATCAGCCGCAGGCGGCGTGCGGCGTGGGCGAGCGCAAGGCAGCTCATAGCACCAGTTGACTCAGGAGGCGGCTGACCAGGCCCAAACCAATCGTCACGGCCAGCACCAGCACAAGGAGCAGCCAAGGCCGGAAAGGCTTGCGCTCGACTTGATGCTGCGGGGCTCGCAGGTAGTGATCGACACGTTGTTGATCTTCGGGGGTCAGACGGCTTGTCATGGGGGCCTCGCCAGATAGACGTTTGTGACTATGGGAACGCTATAGCGTTCACTCTAGTCGCTTGCCAAAGGTCCGTCCGGCGGTAATGAAAGGGTGTTCACAGCGAATGGTTAGGCTTTTTATCACCGGCGTTGATTTTTTGCCATAACGCTTTTGCACGAGGGCGGGTCAGAGGCTGATACCAACGTCAAAGAGAATGCTGCGGCCCAGATTACTGCGCAAAAAGTCTGGGGCATCAGGGTGCGCGAACAGCACACGGGCAAAGGTCGGGCCGACCAGCGACAGCGACCGCCAGCCCTGACGCAGGTACTCGGTGGGGGGCGGGAAATGGCTGTTCAGATCAAGCACCTCCCGTTTCAGGCTGGCAAAGGCAATGATGTCCAGCTCACCTAAGTCGAGGCCGCGCTCCTTGTAGTTGTGCGCTTTTTTCCTAAGCGTTGGCGCCAGGCGCGCCAACAACTCGTGTGCGCTGATACGCCTTGGGCGGGCCTCGCGGCGTACCAACTGGCTCAGTGAGAAAGCACTGCGGCGACGTTGCAACTCTTCGCGCCACTCATCGTTCAGGCGGCGGCCTTCGTCGAGCACGAAGAACACTTCGAAGGCCGCATCACGAAACAGTACATCCGGCGGCTCCTGGCCAGCAGGTGTAAAGTCGTCGTTGCGGTAGGGTATGTTCAGGCCTTGCAGCAGGCGCTGGCAGACCCAACGCTCGCGTTCCCATTTACGAGCATTGGAGAGGAACGCATTGGCCTGCTCGGCCTGAATCGTGAGCAGGCGTAGATAGTCTGAGTCGTCCATGGGTCAAGCTTAGCGCTCAATTGTGATGCTTAAAGAAAAAATCTGTCGAAACAGAGGGTTCGGGGCGTTGGCGCTACTAAAGTGTCATCGCACGACCCTCAATCGCAGCCTCTGAGCATCGGTTGTAGACTTTGCAGCAGCGTGACACTACCCCACAGGTGCTCTCAACATCAAAAGGGCAATGAACGAGTGATAAGTGCTGAAGTTCTTTCCGATACAAGCCTGAGCGTTGGCTGGCTAGCCTACGTCCCGCTGCTGATATGGGCGGTGGCGCGTACGCGCTGGGTTGAACTGTTTGCCGACAGTCGTCGCCAACACCTGTTGTTCGGTACCGTCTTTGCGTTGTTCGCGCTGTGGCTGGTACGACGGGACTTCGACACCGGCGTGTCCTATCACTTTATCGGTATGACCGCGGTAACCCTGTTGCTGGACTGGCCGCTGGCGCTTGTGGGCGGCTTTATCGCGCAGGTGGGCTTGGTGATGCTGGGGCGCCAGGACCTGGCGGCCATGGGTGTCAACGGCCTGTTGTTCATTGGCCTGCCAGTGCTGGTCACCGAGGTGTGCGCGATAGCCGTCGAGCGCGCCCAGCCAAAAAACCTGTTCGTGTATATCTTCTGTTCCGGCTTTTTCGCAGCGGCACTGGCGGCATTGCTCTGCCTGTTGGCGGGCTTGGGCCTGCTATGGCTGGATGGTCGCTTTGTAATGCCGGAATGGCTTGAGGATTTTATCGGCTACCTGTGGCTGATCATTTTCCCCGAGGCCTTCATCAACGGCATGGTGGTCAGCGCATTGGTCGTGTTTTGCCCGGAGTGGCTGGAAACCTTCAACAGGACCCGCTACCTGCAGGCCCCGTGGAAGGATGATGAGCCCAAGCCTTAGTGTTCGCGGTGGTTGAGTTCACCTGAAAACAGCTCATCTTCAGCGTCCGGTGCTACCGGAATCTTGTGCTCTTCGGCGGCCCAGGCGCCCAGGTCGATCAACTTGCAGCGGTCGCTGCAAAAGGGGCGGAAAGGGCTGGCAGCGCTCCATTCGACGGGGGCGCCACAGGTTGGGCATTCTACGGTCAGGGGTTGGCTCATGGTTGGCCTCCACGCAAAGTCAGGTAAAAGTGATGCAGGCGGTCGACCTCCGAATGCAGCCAGCTCAGATCGCGGTCGTTGACCACTACGTCGTGGGCGTGGCGCAGGCGTTCTTCACGGCTGGTCTGGGCCTTGAGAATGGCCTGGACCTGCTCGGGGTTGGTCTGGTCGCGCAACAGCGTGCGCTCGACCTGCAGGGCTTGCGGCGCATCAATCACCAGCAAGCGCTGGGTGCGCTTGAACTGGCCGGACTCGATCATCAAGGGCGAGACGAACACGGCATAAGGTGATTCGGCCTTGGCCAGGTAGCTGAAGATTTCCTGGCCGATCAGCGGGTGCAGCAAAGCCTCCAGCCAGCGGCGTTGCTCCGGGTCGGCGAAGATCAACTGGCGCAGTGCTGCACGGTCCAGTTGGCCATCGGCTTGCAGCACGCCAGGGCCGAAGCGCTCGACAATGCTGGCCAGGGCAGGGCGCCCGGGCTCGACCACCCAGCGTGCTGCTTGATCGGCGTCTACCAGGTGCACACCCAGTTCGACGAAGCGCTGTGCAGCGGCGCTTTTGCCACTGCCAATACCGCCGGTCAGGCCGAGAATCCAGGGGGTGAAGGCAGGTGTTGTCATCGGAATCCAGCAAGCTGCAAATAGGAAGTGGTTATTTGACCACCCCAGAGCAGTGCGATCCAGCCTGCAATTGCCAGATAGGGCCCGAAGGGGATCGGCGTGCTGCTGAGTTTGCCGCTCAGGCGCAACATGATCAGGCCAAGCACGGCACCGATCAACGATGACAGCACCAGCGTCAGGGGCAGGATCTGCCAGCCGCCCCAGGCACCCAGCATGGCCAGTAGCTTGAAGTCGCCGTAACCCATGCCCTCCTTGCCGGTCACCACGCGGAACAACCAATACACCGTCCACAGGCTAAGGTAGCCAGCGATGGCGCCCCAGAACGCGTTTTCCAGCGGTACGAACAACCCAAAGGCGTTGCACACCAACCCCAGCCAGAGCAATGGCAGTACCAGCGCGTCGGGCAACAGCTGATGCTCGATATCGATCAGGCTCAAGGCCAGCAACCCCCAGCTCAGCACCATGAAGGCTGCCGCCTGCAGGGTGAAACCAAAGTGCCAGGCGACAAACCCGGTCAGGGTCGCGCACCCCAGTTCAACCAACGGGTAACGACAACTGATAGGTGTTCGACAGCTTGAGCAGCGCCCCCGTAAAAACAGGTAGCTCAGCAGTGGCACGTTCTCCCAGGCGCGGATGCGGTGCTGGCAATGGGGGCAATGTGAAGCGGGCAGGAACAGGTCGTAGCGCTCAGCTGGCTGTGTCGGCAGCTCAAGGACTTCACGCGCCTCCTCGTGCCATTGCCGTTCCAGCATGATCGGCAAGCGGTGGACCACTACGTTGAGGAAACTACCTACGACCAGCCCCAGCAACAGGGTGGTGCTGAGGTAGACCAGGGGCTGGCTGGCCAGCGTATCCATGAGGTTCATGTTCAGATCACGTCGCCCAACTGAAAGATTGGCAGATACATTGCGATTACCAAGCCCCCCACCAGTACCCCCAGGATCAATACAATCAAGGGCTCCAGCAGGCTGGCCAGGGTATCGAGCATCTGGTCGATGGTCGTTTCATAATGGCTGGCAGTTTTATCGAGCATATCGTCCAACCTGCCGGATGTCTCGCCTACCACGCACAACTGCACCGCAAGGCTGGGAAACAGATGGCTGGCGTTCATGGCTGTACTCAGTGGCAGGCCATTCGCGACCTCTTGGCGAAGCCGATGCACCGCCTGCTCGAACAGCGGATTGCCGCAGGCTGCTGCCACCGAGTTCAACGCTTCGACGAGTGGCACGCCAGCAGAAAAGGAAGTCGCCAGCGTGCGCGCGAAGCGTGCCAAGGCGACCTGTTGCAGCAGAGGGCCAGCCAGTGGCAGCTTCAGCGCATGGTGCAATGCCCACAGCTTGAACGCCGGCTTGCGGCGCCAGGCCCAGTGCCCGGCCAACAGCCCAGCCCCAGCCATCAGCAGCAACCCGCCTATGTGATCGCTCAACCATTGGGACACGCCAATGACCTGGCGCGTAAACAGCGGAAGCTCTGCGCCGAAGCCTGCGAACAGTGACTGGAACTGCGGCACCACCTCAAGCAGCAACACCGCCGACACCCCAAAGCCGACCAGCAGTACCAGTACGGGATAGGTCATGGCCTTTTTCACCCGGGCTTGCAGCGCCTGGCGCTTTTCCTGAAGGTTCGCTACCTGGTCCAGCAGCGTATCCAGGCTGCCCGAGTGCTCACCGACCGCAATCAGGTTGCAGTACAACGCATCGAAACAACGCGGATGCTTACGCAGCGCGTCGGCCAGGCTGCTGCCGGCAGCAATCGCCTGTTTAAGCGCCAGCAGCAGGCGGCGCAGGTGCACGTTACTGCAGCTTTCGGCCAGCATGTCGAAGGCTTGCAGCAGTGCGACGCCGGCCTTGAGCAAGGTCGCCAGTTGCCGGGTAAAACGGGCCAGCTCCGCTGAACTGATGGGGTTGCCGAGGTGCAAGGTGAGCAACTCGGCTACCCGCCCCGATGTGTATCGGGCCTGTGTATCGACTGAACGCCTGTGCGCGTTTCGTCGCAGGCGCTGTGCCCTGGGGCGTGTGATTCTGTTGGTCATCGCGACATCCTTGTTGCGCTGAACAGGTTCAAAATTGGTTACAGCTTGAGCTGCTGTAGGGGGTGTGCGTTCACATCCCAGCCTCTAGAGTAGTCGAGGCCGGATCAGGGATAGCGTCTGGCAGGGTGACAAAAGGTGTCTATTCGGGCCTACTGCGCGGCTGCCGGCAGAGCACCCCGGCAACCGATTCGGTCCAAACAGGGAGAACGTCCATGAACGGGCAGCGTGGCATCACATTAATTGAGCTGATGATCGTCGTGGCGATCATCGGCATCCTGGCGACCATCGCCTTACCCATGTACACCAACCACCAGGCGCGAACCAAGGCCACTGCCGGGCTGGCGGAAATCTCCGCCCTCAAGACCGCCCTCGAAGTGCGCTTGAACCAAGGCGCAGACGTTGCCAACGTCGCCGCCATTGGTGGCCAGGAGCGTACCGCCAACTGCGCGATTACCGCCGTGGGCAGCGCAGTGGCGGGCACCGGCAGCATCGTCTGCAGCCTGCTCGATGCACCAGCACCAGTGCTGGACAAAACCATCAGCCTGACCCGCTCGGCCACCGGCTGGAACTGCACCACCACCGTCGCCAAAGACTACGCCCCCGCCGGTTGCAGCACGCCTTGAGCGGCTGGCAGAACAGGGAGCAATAGCTGTTATTAAACAGTGATTTGCGTAACCGTCGCGGCAGTGGTAGCGTTGCTGTCACGCCGGTGTAGCTCAGTCGGTAGAGCAGCGCACTCGTAACGCGAAGGTCGCAGGTTCGATTCCTGTCTCCGGCACCAGTTCAGGTTTCAGTGAAGGCTACAAAAATCTCTGGAACCCCCGAAAAACCCGCCTTTTGGCGGGTTTTTTCGTTATGGCAGGGACGAAGATGGCGGGCGAGCCCACCTTGTGGCCCTATACCCCCACGATGTGGCATTGCTCGAACAGACTTATGCGATCACGGGGTACTTTGACCTCGTGTTTACCGGTGACGCCCGCTCTTGGGAGCTGATGTCCGAGAACACGGTCAACAGCGCCCTGCGGAATACTCTTCCGTTGCTAATGCCGCCATGGTCTATACCTATCTATCAAAGCGGGTAGCTCTCCATCTAGGCTTCACGTCTCTTACGTTCAACGGCCCCGTTGTTCAATCGACGAATGTCGCATATGGGTCGTTAGCGGCCGGTCGCGACTGACAGCTTTCAACCCTTTTCGGACGTTCCCGCACAAATCGAATAAAGTACAGGGGGTGATCTATTGCCTCGAGGCTTGACTGACTTCCTCTGCAATACCCTGACTGATAGCTGCCCGAAGCTTATCCACCGACAAGGAGTCCCAATGCAATCCCCTGAACTCTCGCTGGCCGGGAAGCTTGATAGCAACCTGACTAAAGGTCTTTGCTTGCTGTTTGGCTGGCTAATCAAAGCCTTAATTTGGCTGTTGGGCCTGTTATCGCTGGGAGGCCAAGCCCCACAGATTTTCGAGTATGGGGAGGGCCTAGCTGACGTCTCATGGGCTGAGTGGGGCTTTATGCTGCTTTTCGCATTGTTGCTTCGGCGGCACATTCGTTACTGTCGGCACTTTGCAATTGGTCTTTGGGGAGGGATAAGCCGATTGCTGACTTTTCAAGGGCGGCTGGTGTGTGTAGGGCTCAGTATTTTCGGCTTTGCTACTGGTGTTGAGCAACAGCTGGGGACTCCGGTTGATCTGTTGAGTACTGTTGCGGACCCTGTCACGGAGCTTACTGCATTGGGTTTAACCCTTCTGGCACTTTATCTAGCGGCCCCTACCGCAACCTCTGAAAACTCGCGGCCAATCACTACTTTACGTGTCGAACCCGCGATCACCACAGTTGAAAAGGAAGTCACCGTTTGAAAGCCTTGAACCTTGCATTTTTCCTGCTGCTTGGCAGCGCTACTACTCCTTATGCCTTGGCTAATGATGATGCAAAGCATCTGATCATCAGTTGCCAGGAACTGCTAAAGATCTATTCAAAGCGCGATGAGCAGCGTCTCGTTGCTGGTCTTACAACCTCAACCTCTGGAGCACTGCGCGCGGGTTACTGCCGTGGTGTGCTCGATGAGTTTCGACGCAGTAGTGATCTCTGCGCTCAGAGCGACTGGTACGCTCAAGCTGCACGCATCGCAGTCTACTCAGAAGACGCAGAGCAACTGCCAGCAGTAGAAACATTGTTGAATCAATCCTGTGCGCTCTAATTTGAACCAGTGGCCTGAGCATACAGAGGTTCTGGAGCGACTGCTTTGCCCGCCGCTATCGGCCCCTCTATCCCAAAAGCAGTACGGGGCTCTTAGAATCGCGCTTAATACGCTGGTTGACGCGTTGGCGAGTAAGACCATAAAGGGGCGCGGGGCGCTGAAAGAAACACTGCCACCACTAATAATGATGGAGCGCAGCAGACCGGATGGGCCTGGAGCTACAGGTAGTCGTGAACGTTGGTACCTGAATCCTGCCGATGAGGTGTTGATCTGGAATGCAATCGTATTGCAGGGCCTGTTCGGTGTGCCAAAAATTGCGATCATGCTCATCAGGGATCGCTCCGAGCGACAGGCTTATGTGGACTGGGCCAGGCAGCTATTCCTAGATCGCCAGTCCGTTGCAGGTCTTGGGCTGTTGCGCCAAGAGATGATCATTCTGCTTGATCGATTAGCCAATGTGGATCTTTCCAAAGAAAAGCTGACCAATCCATTTGCGGATGCATTGCCACAAATGGGACTTGGCCCACACCAAGGTAATCTATTGAAAGCTCTGGCAAGCCAGACAGCTGCGCTGTCGGTGGGTGACAGCATGATGGCGCACTACCTCAACGGTGAGCTGGGGCTGGCCTATGAGAGAGCCAGTAGAGTGGTGACAGATAATGTCCTGCTACTGAAGTACCGCGATCTCATTATCAGCGAATACCAGGACGCGAAGGAATTTGATGATTTGTTGGATTTCCTTCGCTGACCTATTGGTTGTGGAATCCACACACCGAGACTGGCTCCGTCATCACACACGGAGCCAGTCATGCACACCATTCAATCCATTCTCTCCTGCTGCCAACACCAGATCAGCGTAAGCGTCCGGCGAACTCACCTTCCGAACTCCAGCATTAAGGGCGATGGTGTCCGCGTATTTTTAAGCGGACGCGATCACCCTTATCGCCAGGATCTCCATGCGCCAACGAAGCTCTTATCCGAAACCATTCAAAGCCCAAGTCGTTCAGGAATGCCTGCAACCTGGCGCAACCGTGTCCAGTGTCGCCATCAGCCACGGTATCAATGCCAACGTTATCCGCAAATGGATGCCGCTCTATCGAGATCAGCCCGCAGCGGCTTCACTACCGGCATTCGTCCCGCTAAAAGCCGCACCTAAACGGCCAGCCGAAGCGCCAGCGATCATCGAGTTGCCCATGGCCGGGCAAGTGATCATGGTGAAATGGCCAACCTCGGATCCTGAAGGCTGCGCGCAGTTTATTCGGGCTGTCACTCGATGATCCGCATCGATGCCATCTGGCTGGCCACCGAGCCGATGGACATGCGCGCCGGTACCGAAACCGCATTAGCCCGAGTGATCGCGGTGTTCGGTGCGGCGAAGCCGCACTGCGCTTATCTGTTCGCCAATCGCCGGGCTAACCGGATGAAAGTGCTGGTGCACGATGGCGTCGGTGTCTGGCTTGCAGCGCGTCGACTGAACCAAGGCAAGTTCCACTGGCCCGGCATTCGCCACGGC
>JAEAMF010002612.1_pt1 | contig 10017 bp, 5 predicted proteins | sample 8958721 | NCBI WGS metagenome assembly JAEAMF01 (sample SAMN16933255, study PRJNA681124) | bioreactor sludge metagenome | isolation source: anaerobic bioreactor treating anionic surfactant - SDBS | place: India: Bengaluru | collected 2019-02-28 | reverse complement strand
GCAGGATGTTGTAGGCCTGGGACATGATGGTCGAGCCGCCGAGGACGCCGTTGAGCAGCTCCGTGCGGGCCCCGAAGGCCTTCTGGCGCTCCAGGAACGCGGCCAGGGCCGCCGGGGCGGCGCCGTATTTCTTGGCCCGGGCCGGGTCGGCCGCGATCCAGTCGACGAGCTCCTTCTCCTGGGCCGCCTTCTTGGCCACCAGGTCGTACTTGACGAAGCCCTCGAGCTTGCCCTGGGCGTTCTTGAGGCCGTTGTAGAGGCCCTTGACCAGCGAGGCGTAGCGGATCTCGACTTCCTTGTCGGCCTGGCCGGCGGCTTCATAGAAGGCGATCCGGTCCTGGACGTCCTTGACCCGCTTGGCCATGTTCTCCTGGTCGTCCTTGAGCTCGGCCAGGGCGTAGTTGCGGTAGGTGCGGCCGGGATAGCCCATGACGAAGGTGAAATCGCCCTCCTTGAAGCCGTCGAGGGAGACCTTCAGCCAGACCTTGGGCTTGTACGGCACGTTGGCGGGGCTGAAATCGGCCGCCGTTCCGTCGGGGGCGACATAGGCGCGCAGGAACGAGAAATCGCAGGTGTGACGGGGCCACATCCAGTTGTCGGTCTCGCCACCGAAGTTGCCCAGGTCCTGGGGCGGCGCGTAGACGAGCCGGACGTCCCGGATCTGCTTGAACGTGTACAGGTAGTAGGCGTTGCCGCTGTACATCGCGGCCAGGGTGCAGCGGAGGTCCGAGCCGGTCTTCTCGCCGGCCGCGACGAGCTCCTTCTGGGCCTTGTCGAAGGCGTCGTAGCGCTGCCGCGGCGTCATCTTGGGCTTGAAGTAGGCGTTGACCTTGGCCGTGACGTCCTCGTAGCCGAGCAGGACGCCGACCTGGTAGCCCTGGGCGGGGATCTCTTCGCCCCGGGTCCGGGCCAGGAAGCCGTCGGTGATGTAGTCGTTCTCCTTGCTCGCGGCCCTCTGGATGGCGCCGTAGGCGACATGATGGTTGGTCAGGACCAGGCCCTCGGGGCTGACGAACTCGCCGGTGCCGCCGCCGAGGTTGACCACGGCGCTCATGAGCCCCGTGCCGTCCTTCTTATAGAGGTCGCCCGGGTCCATCTGCAGGCCCTGGGACTTGAGGGCCAGGTCCTTCATCTGGTGCGGCATCCACATCCCGTCGTCGGCCGCGGCCGTGAAGGCCAGAGCGGCGACGAAGGCCGCGATCGCGAGCATGCGGGCTGTTCTTTTCATCGGTCCTCCTCGGGGCCGGGCCCCGTGTCTAGTAAAGGGTATAGAACTTGAACCGGCGGTTCAGGGCCTTGACGATCTCCATGACCCAAAGCGGCAGGGACGAGAAGGCGATCATCACGCCCAGGTCGAGGGGGCTCAAGGCCCGGGTCTTGAAGATGGGCTGCAGGAACGGCACGTAGATGACCGCGAGCTGGAGCACGAAGGACAGCAGCGTGGCCCCGACGAGCTGCGGATTGGTGAAGATCTTGAGCTTGAAGAGCGACTCCCGCATGCTCCGGCAGTTGAAGGCGTGGAAGAGCTGGCTGCAGGCCAGCGTGGCCAGGGCCGAGGTCCGGGCCAGCTCGATGCCCTCCTTCTCGTAGAGCAGGACGAAGAGGAAGGCGCCCAGGCTGCAGGCCGCGATCAGGAAGCCCTGGAGGCCGATGAGCCAGCCCCGGGCCCCGGTGATGACCGGCTCGTCCGGCTTGCGCGGCGGCCGGTCCATGATCTTGGGGTCGACGGGGTCGACGCCCAGGGCCAGCGCCGGCAGGCCGTCCGTCACCAGATTGACCCACAGCAGCTGGATGGGCAGCAGCGGCACCGGCAGGCCGACCAGGGCCGTGACGAACATGACCAGGATCTCGCCGAGGTTGCAGGACAACAGAAAGTGGATGAACTTGCGGATATTGTCGTAGATGCCCCGGCCTTCCTCGACCGCGGCCACGATGGAGGCGAAGTTGTCGTCGGTGACGACCATGTCCGAGACTTCCTTGGTCACGTCCGTCCCGGTGATGCCCATGGCCACGCCGATGTCGGCCTCCTTGACGGCCGGGGCGTCGTTGACGCCGTCGCCGGTCATGGCCGCGATCTCGCCCCGCCGCTTCCAGGCCTGGACGGCCCGCAGCTTGTGCTCCGGGGAGACCCGGGCGTAGACGGCGACATCCTCGACCACGGCGTCGAGGGCGCCGTCGTCGAGGCGGTCGACGTCCTCCCCCGTCAGGGCCCGGGCGTCGGGGCCGTAGAAGCCGAGCTCGCGGGCGATGGCCACGGCCGTGTTGCGGTGGTCGCCCGTGATCATGACCGTCCGGATGCCGGAGGTCCGGCACTTGGCCATGGCCTCCCGGACCTCGGGGCGGGGCGGGTCGATCATGGCCACCAGCCCGGCGAAGGTCAGGTCGCGCTCGATCGTCTCGGCGGTGTAGGCGTGCGGCTCGGCCTCGAGATCGCGGTAGGCCACGGCCAGGACCCGGAGGGCCTGGTCCGAGAAGCCGTCGTTGGCGGCCGCGATCCGGGCCCGGTCGGCCTCGGTCAGCGGCCGCGCCGCGCCGTCCTCGAGAATGCGGGTGCAGTCGCCGATCAGGAGGTCGGGAGCGCCCTTGGTGAAGGCCGTCAGGTCCTGGTCGGCCCGGCGGACGATGCTCATCTTCTTGCGCTCGGAGTCGAACGGCAGCTCCTCGAGGAGCTCGTAGCCCGCCTCCTCCTCCCCTTTCCAGATGCCGGCCTTGGCCGCCGCGCTCAAGATGGCGATCTCGGTCGGGTCGCCGAAGACAACCGACCGGCCGTCCTGGAGCGCGAGCTGGGCGTTGTTGCAGAGAACGCCGACGGTCAGGGCCTTGATCAGATCGGGGCGCTCGCAGGGATCGACGCGGCCGGCCGCGGTCCGGAACTCGCCGGCCGGGTCGTAGCCCGTGCCGGTCACGTCGTAGACCTCCCGGGACGTCCAGACGGCCCGGACGGTCATCTCGTTCTTGGTCAGGGTGCCCGTCTTGTCGGAACAGATGACGGTGGCGCAGCCGAGTGTCTCGACCGAGGGCAGCTTGCGGATGAGGACGTGGCGCCGGACCATGCGCTGGACGCCCAGGGCCAGGGCGATGGTGACGACGGCCGGCAGGCCTTCGGGGATGGCGGCCACGGCCAGGCTGACGGAGGTCAGGAACATGTCCAGGAGCTTGCCGCCGCGGATGATCTCCAGGCCGAAGACCATGGCGACCAGGGCGAAGCAGAGGTAGACGAGCATCTTGCTGAACTGCTCCAGCTTCCGCTGCAGGGGGGTCGTTTCCTTGCGGATGCCCTGGATGAGCCCGGCGATGCGGCCGAGCTCGGTCGACATGCCGGTCTCGACGACGAAGGCCCGGGCCTTGCCCGAGACGACCGAGGTGCCCATGTAGAGGATGTTGGCCCGTTCGGCCAGCGGCACCTCCTTCTCCTCGAGGGCGATGTCCGTCTTGGCCACCGGGGTGGATTCCCCGGTCAGGCTGGCTTCCTGGACGGCAAAATTGGAGGTGTGCCAGAAGACGCGGCTGTCGGCCGGGACGTGGTCGCCGGCCTCGACCTCGATGAGGTCGCCGGGGACGAGTTCCCGGGCCGGGACGATGCGCGCCGAGCCGTCCCGGACGACCTTGGAACTCGGGGCCGAGAGCTTGCGCAGGGCGGCCAGGCTTTTTTCGGCCCGGTACTCCTGGACGAGCCCCAGGATGGCGTTGAGGACGACGATGGCCAGGATGGCCGCGGCGTCCACCCATTCCTTGAGGAACCCGGACACGACCGCGGCCGCGATGAGGACCAGGATCATGAGGCTCTTGAACTGATCGAGGAAGATGGCCAGGGGGCCGCGGCCCTTCTTCTCCCGGAGCTCGTTCGGGCCGACCGCCTTGAGCTTCTCTTCGGCCGCCGCCGAGGTCAGGCCGGCCTTGGCATCGGTCTCGAGCCGGAGGGCAATGTCTTCGGTCGCCAGGTGCCACCACTTCGTCATGCGAACGACCTCCCGGGGAAAGCATCGGACACAGAAGATGTATTATACAACGTCCCGCGGCCCGGGCAAGCTCCCTCTTCCCTTTCGGCCGGGAACTGTGTATAATACGGGGCTCACGTCGGGGAGTAGCGCAGCCTGGCTAGCGCACAGCGTTCGGGACGCTGGGGTCGTGGGTTCAAATCCCACCTCCCCGATTCTTCGTGATCCTTCGCCCATGGTCATCAAAACGCTCGACGACGCCGCCGGATTCCGGGCCGGCGACGGCTCTTTCCTGCAAGAGCTTTTCAATCCGGCGACGGACGACCTGCCGTTCCGCTACAGCCTGGCCCACGCCGAGGTCGGCCCCGGCCGGGCCACCCGCCCCCACCGGCTGACCGGGTCCGAGGTCTATTACATCCTCGAAGGCCGGGGCATCATGCACGTCGGAGACGAGCGGGCCGAGGTCGCGGCCGGCCAGGCCGTCTGTATCCCGCCGGGGCAGGTCCAGTTCATCGAGAACGCCGGGGCGACCCGGCTGGCCTTCCTCTGCCTCGTCGATCCGGCCTGGACGCCGGACGCCGAAAAGGTCCTTTAAGGGAACGGACCGGGGAGCGCGACGCCGCCGATGAGCCCGGAACCCCTCTACGCCCCGGAGCCCCTGCCCCGCCCCGGCCTGCTCGGCCGGCTGCTCCATGTCCGCCGGCAGATGAGCTGGCAGCAGGCCTTCACGGCCCTGAAATACCGCAACTACCGGCTCTGGTTCTGGAGCCAGATCGTCTCGCTCTTCGGGACCTGGATGGAGTCGACGGCCCTGGGGTTCCTCATCTTCGACCTGACCAAGTCGCCGGCCTATCTCGGCCTGGTCGGCTTCGTCTCCGGCGTGCCGACCTGGCTGTTCATGCTCTATGCCGGGGTCATCGCCGACCGCATGCCGCGCCGGAACCTGCTGGTCCTCACCCAGACGGCCATGATGCTGCTGGCCTTCGCCATCGCGGCCCTGACCTTCCTGCACTGGATCCAGCCCTGGCACATCCTGGTCATGGCCTTCCTGCTCGGCACCGCCAACGCCTTCGAGGCCCCGGCCCGCCAGTCCTTCGTCCTGGAGATGGTCGACCGGGAAGACATGACCAACGCCATCGCCCTCAACTCGGCCATGTTCAACACGGCCATGGCCGTCGGACCGGCGGCCGGCGGCCTGATCTACGGCTTCCTCGGCCCAGCCTGGTGCTTCGCGGTCAACGGGGCGACCTTCATCGCCGTCATCGTCGCCCTGCGGCGGATGATCCTGCCGCCGTTCGTCCGCCCCGCCGCCCGCACCTCGGTCCGGGCCGACCTGCGGGAGGGCCTCAAGTACGTCGCCAGCCACACCCTCATCCGGACCGTCATCGGCCTGATCGGCGTCGTGGCCCTGTTCGGCGTCTCCTTCGTCACGCTCTTCCCGGCCTGGGCGGTCAACATCCTCCACGGCGACGCCAAGACCAACGGCTTCCTGCAGTCCGCCCGCGGCCTGGGCGCGCTCCTGTCGGCCCTGCTCATCGCCTCGCTCGGCCGGTTCAATTTCCGCGGCCGGCTGCTGACGGTCGGGACGTTCGCCCTGCCGGCGGCGGTAGCCGTGTTCGCCCTGGTGCGCTGGACGCCGCTCGCCTTCCTGCTGGTCTTCGCCTCGGGCCTGGCCCAGATCCTCATCTTCAACCTGGCCAACGCCCTGGTCCAGACGCACGCGCCCGACGCCATGCGCGGGCGGATCATGGCCGTCTACACGCTCGTCTTCTTCGGCCTGCTGCCGCTCGGGGCGCTGGGGATGGGCTTCGCGGCCGAGCACGCCGGCCAGCCCGCGGCCGTCCTCATCTCCGCGGCGGTCATGCTGGGCGCGGCCGCGGCCCTGGCCCTGGCCATGCCTCACCTGCGCCGGCAGACCTAGGCCCGCCGTCCGGCGGGGCGGCCCGGCCGACGGGCCGGGGAAGCCGGCGGTCAGCCGATCTCGACGAGCGCGTAAGCCCGTCGGCCCAGGCCGATCTTCTCGCCGTGGGCCAGCTGGGCCGACCAATCGATGTCGTAGCCGGCCCGCAGCGGGTCCCGGCCCCCGGACCGGGAGGCCAGAAGATCGGCCGTGGCCTGGTCGATGGCCACCGGATCGAGCGAAGCCAGGATGCCGACGTCGTCGGCGATCGTCTTCTCGGTCTTGGCCATGCAGTCGCAGTCCTTGGTCACCAGGATGAGGAAGTTGACGAACACGGCCCGGCCGGCGAAGTGCGTCAGGACGCGATGGGCGTACTCGGCCATCTTCTCCTGCAGGCGCAGGGAGTCGCTGTCCCATCTCATCTTGATGGCCCCGAACTTGCAGACCACCAGGCACTCGCCGCAGCCGACGCACTTGGCCGGATCGATGACCACATGGCCCTCGGCCTGGACGATGGCCGCCTCGGGACAGAACGACATGCAGACGCTGCAGTTGCGGCACTGTTTGGCGTTGACGCGGGGATGGGTGACGGAGTGCTGCTCGAGCTTGCCGGCCCGGCTGGCGCAACCCATGCCGACGTTCTTGAGGGCCGCGCCCAGGCCGGTCTGGACGTGGCCGGTGACATGGGTCAGGGCGACTAGGGCGTCGGCGTCGAGGATGGCGCTGGCGATCTTGGAGGACGCGGTGCGGGCCTGGGCGCTCCGGGGCTCCCTCTTGTCGCGGCCGATCAGGCCGTCGGCGATGATGACCGGCAGGCCGGTCGCCTCCGGCGTGAAGCCGTGAGACCAGGCCAAACGGAGGTGGTCGATGGAGTTGGAGCGGTTCCCGACGTAGAGCGTGTTGGAGTCGGTCAGGAAGGCGTGCGCGGTCTTCTGCCGGACCTCCCAGATCAGGCCGGACAGCCAGGCCGGCTTGATGTAGCCCTTGTTGCCGGCCTCGCCGAAGTGGATCTTCAGGGCGGCGAAGTCGCCCTCGGCGAGGCGGTCGTTGAAGCCGGTCGCCAGGTAGGCCGCCCGGGCCTTGGCGGACAGGGCCTCGGCCGGCTCACGGCCGGCGGCGCGGACGAGGTAGACAGGGTTCTTTTTCATGCGCGGCGTCCTGCGGTCAGGCTTTGAGCACGGCGTCGACGGCCCGGCGGCCGGCGCCCGCCTCGACGGGCCGGCCCAGCGCCAGCAGCGTCGCTTCCACGGCGTCGATGGCCAGGCGGACCTGGGCCGAGGTCAGGTTGCCCATGTGGCCCATGCGGAAGACCCGCCCGGCGGTGGGACCGAGGCCGCCGGCCACGACGACGCCGCGGGCGGCCAGCCCGGCCCGGAAGGCCTGGTCCTCGACGCCGTCCGGGTAGCGCACGACCGACAGGGTCGAGGCCTCGAAGCGAGGATCGGCGAAGAACGCGAAGCCCTGGGCGGCCAGGCCGGCCCGGAGGGCCTCGGCGTGAAGGCCGTGACGCTCGAAGCGCTCCTCGAGGCCCTCCTCGAGGACGATGCGGGTGGCCTCGGCGAAGGCCCGGATCTCGTTGACGCAGGGGGTCGAAAAGTACTTGGCCGGATCGTGCATGACCGGCAGCCAGCGCAGGACGTCCGAGTAGTAGGCCGGGACCGCGGCCAGGCCGCGGCGCTTGTCCATGGCCGCTTCGGAGAAAACGCAGAGGGCTAGGCCGGGCGGCGTGCCCAGGCACTTCTGGGCCGCCGTCAGGACGACGTCGATCCCCCAGGCGTCCATGCGCTCGGCGATGCCGCCCGTGGCGCAGACGCCGTCGACGATGAAGACGGCGCCGGACTTGTCGAGGACCTGGGCGTAGTCCTCGACCGGGGCGCAGGCGCCCGTCGCGGTGTCGACGTGGGTGCAGACGACGACGTTGTAGTTCTTGGCCCTGAGCCGCTCCTCGAGCTCTGCCGGCGTGACCGCCCGGCCCCACTCGCATTCGAGGACATCGTGGGACAGGCCGAAGGCGGCGCAGATCTGGGCCATGCGCTGGCCGAAATAGCCTTGGGACACGACCAGCACCCGGTCGGACGGGCCGGCCGTGTTGAGCAGGGCCATCTCCATGGACAGCGTCCCGGCGCCGGCCACGATGAAGGGCTCGCCGTTGGCGCAGAAGACGATCTTCTTGAGGTTCTCGCAGGCCTCGCGCAGATCGCGGGCCATCTCCGGGCCGACATGGGAGACGGTGGGCCGGGCCAGGGCGTCGAGGATGCGGGGCACGACCGGGCTCGGGCCGGGGATGAGGAGCAGCTTGGGTTCGGGCATCGGGGACCTCTCGCGCGAAAGTCCCGTCCATTGTGACCAAATGCCGGCGGGAAATCAAGGCGGGAACGGGACCGATGCCGCCCTCTCGCCGGGGCGGCCGGACGCGCGGCCCTATTCGACGATCCGGTAATTCACGCCCTCGAAGACGACGACGAGCCTGTCCGCGACCGAGAGGAACTTGGCCAGGCCCGGCTTGCCCGCCAGGAGCCGGTAGAATTCGTCAGAGTTGAACCGGACCTCGGTCACCGGCGCCCCAGCCGTGTAATCGCTGTCGGTCCAGACGCCGTCCTGGAGGTAGAACGTCTTGTCGTCCTTGTAGAGGATGCGTTCGGAGGCCGTCTCCGCGGCCCGGTCCTCCTGCTTGAAGGCCACGGTGGCCTTGGCGGCCTTGATGGCCCCGACGCCGGTTACCCGTCCCGTGGCGATGGCCTCCTGGGCCGCCGGCGCGGCCGCATCGATGGTCATGCGCTCCTTTTCCGTGACCAGGTAGGACGTGTAGGGCGTGACGATGCCGTATTTCAGGCCGAGGCGGCGGACCTCGTCCTCGAGCTCCTTGGTCCGGCCCTGCAGCCGGATCTCCTCGAGCAGGTAGCCGATGCGGCGGGTGGCCCACAGGCGGGGCAGGAAGCTCGACCGGTCGCTCCCGGTCAGGGGCCGGCTCTCGAGCGTGAAGCGCCGGGTCTCGCGGCCGACGCGCCCCGTCAGGACGGCGGTCACGGGCCCGTCGCCCCGATAGCGGCCGACCAGGACGAGCTGGGAGCCCTTGAACAGGTCGGGCAGGGACCGCGGATAGACCTGGCTCGTCTCGATGCCCTTGAGCTCGACGGCCAGATCGGACAGGAGCGGCGAGGAGATCTTCTCGTAGAAGCCCGACAGGGCCGCCTCGAGGTCCTCGGTCTCGCCCACGTAGACGGTCGTGCCGCGGTGGTCGCCGGCGATGCGGTCCAGGAGCTCGGTGTTGACGTCGTCGCCGACGCCGAAGACGAAGATCCGGGAGCCGCGGGCGTTGGCCTTGCGGATATCCTTCAGGATCTCGGCCGTGCCGGTCTGGCCGGCGGTGGGCAGGCCGTCGGTCAGGAAGAGGACGTAGCCGGGCCGTTCGCCGTCCTTGATCCTCGACAGGGCGGTCGTCAGCGCGTCGTCGATGTTGGTGCCGCCGGTGTCCTCGATGGCATCCAGGAACTTGAGGGCCCGGCCGACGTTGTCCTCGCTGGCCGGGACGAGCTCGTCGGTGAAGGGCGTGACGCCGTCGTCGAAGTCGACCAGGGTGAACGCGTCCCGCCGGTCGAGGTGGCGGACGATGAAGCGGGCCGCCTCCTTGGCCTGGCGGATCTTGGTCCCGGCCATGCTGCCCGAGCTGTCGAGGACGAGGACGACGTTCTTGGCCACGACCTTCTCGCCGGGCGCGGCGAACCGCGGCGCGGCCAGGAGCATGAAATAGCCGCCGTCGGGGCCTTCCCAATTCAGGAAGGACAGGCCGACATCGTCCTGGGAGAGCGAGTAATAGACGAGGAAGTCCTTGTCGGGGCGGACGTCCCGGGCCTCGTAGCTCACCCGGGCCGCCCCCTCCCCGTCCTTGCGGACCGCGACCTTGTGGGACGGCGAATAGACGTTGAGGATGGGGACCCGGCTCTCGAGGCGCACGGAGATGGCGACATCGTTCAGGGGATCGCGGGAGAAGCGCTCCGTGTTCAGGGGATAGAGGTATTTGACCAGGCCGTTCCCGGCCTTGAGGACCTCGGTGTAGGAGATCTGGACCCGCTTCTCGCCGCGGGCCGGGATGGGATAGACGCGGGCCCGGAACAGGTTGCGCCCCATGTACTCGAGCAGGCCGGGGTCCTTCATGCGGCGGACGATGTCCTCGTAGAT
>JAEAMF010002608.1_pt1 | contig 10028 bp, 7 predicted proteins | sample 8958721 | NCBI WGS metagenome assembly JAEAMF01 (sample SAMN16933255, study PRJNA681124) | bioreactor sludge metagenome | isolation source: anaerobic bioreactor treating anionic surfactant - SDBS | place: India: Bengaluru | collected 2019-02-28 | reverse complement strand
GCCACTTCACGCAATGTGGGCACGCACTCTCCAGCAAAGGCCGGGCCGAACTTAACCCCCGCATCCAGCGCCTTCACCTGGGCCAGGGTCATGGCCTCCACACGGCCGTGACCATCCGTCGTCCGGTCGGCATCATCGTCGTGGATCACGACCACTTCGCCATCCGCGCAGAGAGTCACGTCGAGCTCGACGCCGTCCGCTCCCAACTCGCGCGCCTTCTGGAACGATGCCAGCGTATTCTCCGGCGCGGCTTTGGGCGCGCCGCGATGCCCCAAGTTGAGCGGGTGACTACCATAGGGAAATTCTGCTAAGACCATTACCCTCCTGGAACTGTTACGGAATCTGCCTGGTGGTCCATTCGGGGGCATCGACCAGCACGCCGCCCACGCTCATCTCCCAGTGCAGGTGCGCACCCGTGGAGAGGCCGGTATTGCCCAGAAGGCCGATGGTATCGCCCTGTGCTACCTGCTGCCCCTCCTGCACCCAGACTTCAGACAAGTGACAGTAAGCTGAGTACACGCCCAGACCGTGGTCGATGATTACCGCATTGCCCCGCACGCGCAGAGCGGCCGCCAGCACCACCTTGCCACTGGCCGCGGCGATAACGGGCGCCCCTTCGTCGCCGGAGATGTCCACGCCGCCATGATAGCTTTCGCGAGTGCCGTTGTAGTCACGATACATGCCGAACGACGATGTGATATTCCCCATGTGCGGCCAGATGAAGGGGCCCTGCCATTGCTGCGTTGGGCTGGTCGCGGAATAGATTGCCGCCACACGCCGGGCCTCTTGCCGCGATAGCTCCGGATCGAGCAGCTCCACGCGCTCTGGTGGGACGGTGATTTCCTCTGAGGGAAATTCCTCCTTCACCACAACGACACTGACCGTCGTCGCCACCTCTCCGCCCAGGCCATCCATGACGGCCAGGGGGATGGCGTAAGTGCCCGGGGCTGCATACACCGGCACGCCGGTCACGGCCCAGGCGTCGTTGTCCTGGGAAGCAAATGCCAGGGATCTCCCGTCGAAAGTGCCGCTGGCAGTGACAGCGCGATTGGCGCTGACCCGTATGGCCAATGTGTGTCCCTGCTTGACCACGAGCGGCTCAACCTCTACCGTCAAACTCAGAGGCTCGGGAGTGGGTGTAGGCTCGGGAGTTGGCGTGTCTGTGGGCGTCGGTGACGCGGTCGGGGTAAACGTGGCCGTCGGCGTCGGCGTGAGAGTAGGCGTCGCAGTAGGCGTGGACGTGGCGGTATGGGTCGCGGTTGGTGTCGCTGTGGGCGTAGACCAGCTGGCCGGCCACAGCGCATCGACAATGCTGCACCCGCCCATGAGGGCAGCGACCGCCATGGCGAGCACAAGGCCACGGCGCAGGCGGAACCCCCGGTTTCTATCTGAACCGCCGGAAAGCCTGCGGCCTTCCATCTACTCCCCTGACTTGGACCGCAGGGCCGGGTACAGAATGACCTCGCGGATGGAGGGATTGTCGGTGAACAGCATGGTCATGCGGTCGATGCCAAATCCCAGGCCACCCGTCGGCGGCATGCCATACTCCAGCGCACGGATCCAATCCTCATCCATGGGATGCGCCTCTTCATCTCCGGCCTGGAGTTGTCGCCCCTGCAACTCGAACCGCGTGCGCTGGTCCAGCGGGTCGTTCAGCTCGCTGAAGGCGTTGCCACACTCCAGGGTGCCGACGAAGAACTCGAAACGTTCCACAAAACCGGGCATGTCCGGCTTTTGCTTGGCCAGCGGCGAGATATCCAGAGGATAGTCGAGCAAGAAAGTAGGCTGGATCAGGTGCGGCTCGACGAATTCTTTCATCAATTCGTCAATCTGCTGGCCCCAGGTTGGCTTCAGGTCCAGCTTGAGATCCTGCTCCTGGATCCGGCGTCGCAGTGAGTCCAGGTCCCGGGAAGCGGCGATGTCGATACCCGTCGCATCGGCAATCGCATCGCGCATGCGCAGACGCCGCCAGGGTGGCGTGAGATCCAGCTCGTGCCCCTCAAAGGTCACCTTGGCCATACCCAGAACTTCCATGGCCACGGCATGCCAGATGTTCTCGGTCAGGCACATCATGTCGTTATAGTCGGCATAGGCCTGGTAGACTTCGATCTGCGTAAACTCGGGGTTGTGTCGCGTCGAGACGCCTTCATTGCGAAAGTCATGGCCAATCTCGTAGACACGGTCCAGACCACCGATGATCAGGCGTTTCAGGTACAGCTCGTCGGAGATGCGCAAGTACAGGTCGGCGTCCAGTTCGTTGTGATGGGTCACGAACGGGCGCGCCGCAGCACCCCCGTAGATGGGCTGCAAAACCGGCGTCTCAACCTCCAGAAAGCCACGCTCGTCCAGATAACGGCGGATGGCCGAGACGATGCGGGTACGCGTGACGAAAGTGCTGCGCGCTCGCTCATTGGTCAACAAGTCCAGGTAGCGCTGCCGGTACCGCACTTCGACGTCCGTCAGCCCATGCCACTTTTCCGGCAGAGGGCGCAGCGCCTTGGCCAGCATGGTGATGGAGGTCGCACGAACAGTCACTTCGCCAGTTCGGGTGCGGAAGACTGCCCCCTCCACGCCGACCGAGTCTCCCAGGTCAAAGAGCTTGAGGAAACGCTCATACTTCTCCTGCCCAACCTCTTCCAGACGCAAGTAGAGCTGGATCCGGCCGGTGCCGTCCATGATATGGGCAAAGCTGGCCTTGCCCATAACGCGGATTGACATCAGGCGGCCCGCCGTGCGCACGGTGATCGTGTCGCCGGAGGCCACGTTCGGCGGCTCGTCCTTGCTTTCGAACTGGGCGAACGCCTGCAGGGCCTCCGCTACGGTGTGCGTAGAGGAGAAACGCGCCGGATAGGGATCCAATCCTGCAGCGCGCAGGGCAGTCAGCTTTTCTACCCGTAGCTCTCGCTGGTCGCTTGTCTCAGCCATGGCTCATTCCTTCCTGGCACCATATCCTACTGGGGCAGGGAATGCCTCAGGCCACATCCAGAATCTCAAACTGGGTCAGGCCATCCGGGGCCTGCACCGATACCCAGTCGCCGGCGCGATGCCCCATCAGCGCACGCCCCAGCGGCGATTCGTTTGAGATTCGCCCGCGGCCGGGGCTGGACTCGGCCGCGCCAACAATGTTGAATTCCTCCGGCTGGCCATCCTTCTCCATCACCGTAACCTTGCTGCCCAGGGAGACCACATCCCCATGGCCAGTTTCTTTGATGATCTGCACCTGGTTGAGGAGCGCCTCCAGAGTCATGATGCGCCCTTCAACAAAGGCCTGCTCGTTCTTGGCCTCGTCATACCCGGCATTCTCCATGATGTCGCCGCCTTCTTTCGCCTCATGGATCTGCCTGGCAACTTCTGGCCGACGCACGGTGCGCAGGAACTCCAGTTCCTCCTGTAACTTGCGCTTGCCTGCTTCCGTCAGATAGGTAGTTCTTTCAGTCATCAGAGATCTCTTGCCCTCCCGGCACTCGATCCCGCTATGCAGCGGGGTTACTTCTAGCGCGGCTCCAGGGCGGCGCGACTTGGGTTTCTAGTAGCAAAAAAGCGCCCCTGGGGCGCATGATATTGCACGCTCGCATTATAGCTAGCTTCTCTGTGTTGTCAAATGCTGAAAGCTGGCAGTCGACGCCGTCAGGGGCAGCTCCTACGGCCGGCTTCTGCGACGCTTCCTGTCCTGCCCGATCTTCTTGTCTTTGCCAGACTCCTCAAGGCACTTGTGCAGCGCGCGCAGCCTTGCATCCACCTTGGCATGAACGCTCCCGGGGGGATACTGTCCGTCGGCAGCACGCGCGCCGGCCTCCACGCCGGTCAAGATAGAGATACCCTGGTCCACGCTTTCCACCGCATATACATGGAACATTCCCGCCTGAGCTGCTGTGACGACCTCCTCTTTGAGCATCAGATTCTGGACATTGCTCCTGGGAATGATCACCCCCTGTCGCCCGGTGAGGCCACGTGCCTTGCACAGAGCAAAAAAGCCCTCGACTTTCTCGTTCACTGCACCAATGGCCTGAATCTGGCCATGCTGGTTGACCGAGCCCGTCACCGCTATGCCTTGCTGAACGGGGAGATCGGCGAGAGCAGACAGGAGCGCGTACAGCTCGGAACTGGAGGCACTATCGCCCTCGACTTCGTCGTAGCTCTGCTCGAAAGTCACGTGCGCTGACAACGTAAGCGGTTTGTCCTGAGCGTACTGGTGGAGCAGATAGCCACTCATGGTCAGTACGCCTTTGGTGTGCACCGGGCCATCCAGGTCCGCTTCACGATCAATGTCCAGCACACCGTCGCGGCCCTGCCCTGCCGTGGCCGTAATCCGCGTCGGGTACCCGAATTCGTAATCCCCCAGATCGAGCACGGTCAGGCCGTTCACCTGCCCAACCACCGCAGCGTCGGTGTCGATCAGCATCATGCCCTTCAGCATCTCTTCCCGGATGTGATGTTGAAGCAAATCGGAGCGGTGGATTCGTTCATCAATCGCTTTCTGGATGTGCTGGCGCGTAATGTGCGCTGCACCGTCCTGGCCGGCGTACAGGTTCGCCTCGCGCACGGTATCGGCGATGCGGGCAAAATGAGTGGAGAGCTCCTGCTGATCCTCGGCCAGCCATGAGCCGTACTCCACCAGCCTTGCCACGGCATCCCGTCGCAGGGGAAGTAGATTCTCCTTGCGACACAGCGCGCTGCAGTACGCCACGTAAGCGCGGACATTCTCCGTGTTGCGCTCCATGCTCACATCAAAATGCGCCTTGACCTTGAAAAGCTCCTCCAGATCCGGGTCATTGTGGTAGAGGAAGGAGTACGAGGTCGGATCACCAATCAAGATCACCTTGAGCTGCAGTGGAATCGGCTCAGGCCGCATGCTTTTGACCGGCACACTCCCTGTTTGGTCCGCGACGTCTTCGATGCTGATCTGCTGGCTGCGCAAAGCCCTCTTCAATCCGTTCCAGGTCTGGGCATTGGCCAACAGGCCTTCCACCGGTAACACGATGTACCCCCCGTTGGCACGATGCAGCGCGCCTGCCTTAAGCATGGTGAAATCGGTCACCAGAGCCCCGAATTCGGCCTCCCGCTCGATGCGCCCGAACAGGTTGTGGTAGGTCACGTTCAGCTCGGTGAGTGCCGGCGCTCCGTGGACCTCCGAGTTGTCTACCATGACATTCACTTCGTACTGGCGCCAGAAGGCGGCCGCGCTCGCTTCAGATTCAGGAGTGGCCGGCTGCTCCTGCTCTTGATCCTGAAAGGCACCCAGATTATCCCGAACGTTGTCTTGCACTGCGGTCAGGTAGGAGACCACATCGGCGCTGGCCTGGTATTTCTCCCTTAGCTCGTCAACGAGCGGGCGAATGGCAGCCATCGCAACCTCGCGGTCGAGCTCCTGCAATTGCTCTTCGGCCCGCTTCTCGGCGAGGCGGGCCTGTTTCATCGCGGCACTCACCTCGGACTCGGCCAGCGTACGCCGGCTGACGATCTCCCTGCGCTTCTCTTCGCCCAGGGCGGCAAACTCTTCCTCGGTCATCGCGCGCCCGTCCTGAAGGGGCACCAGCGCCAGGCCCGAGGGAGATGTCTGGAGCACAAAGCCCTTCTGTTGGGCCGTACGCTCCGCGGCCGCGAGAATGGTCTGCCGCCGCTCTTCGAGAGTTCCCAGTACGGCATCCCGCTTCTCGATGTATTGCTCACTCTCAAAGGCTTTGGGGATGCGGGCGCGAAGCTCACTCAGCAGAGAGCGCACATCGTGGCTGAACTGCCTGGCCTGCCCGGGAGACAGGCGAATCGCCCTGGGACAGTAAGGATCCGCAAAACTGTTGACGTAGCACCAGTCCGCAGGCGTCGGCTTTTCTTTGGCTACCTGATCCAGAAACGACATGACGGCCGAGGTGCGACCGCTGCCCGGCCAGCCAACAACATAGATATTAAAGCCTTCGTTCTCCATGCTCAAGCCAAGGCGCAACGCACGCAAGGCGCGTTCTTGCCCGACGATGCCAACCAGTGGCTCTACAGAATCCGTGGCGTCAAAGTCAAAGCCCTGCGGGTCGCAGGCGTTCGACAGTCTGTCGATGGGTACCTCGTAATCCATCCGGATCTCCTCCATCCATATCCGTCCGGTCTCACCGTCTGTACTCCGCCCCGTGTTCTCCGCTATCGCTGTCGTTACGATCCCGCACTGCAGGGCTTACCGCATTTTCGCTACTGCGCCCCGCGTTCTTCGCGAGGTCGGCTGGAGTGCGCTCCGCACTCTTGGCGGGACGGGCAGCCGGTGAGGTCGAATAACATCGTATGATACGCAGTCAGGGCTGGCTGTCAAACAGCGGGGATGGACGGACTGGACGACTGACCGGCTTTGGCACTTGGCCAGCCCATGGTGTATAATATACAATCAGTATGGCCGCCTCCAACGTGGGCGCGGCGAGAATGAATACACACCCCTGACTGCAATCGAGGTTAGCTGATGTATTGCCCGTCATGTGGTGCCTGGAATCCGGATGATAGCAAATTTTGCGGCAAATGCGGTCGGCCAGTGCAAGCCGCGACCGCTGCTCCATCCCGCCCCGGCGTAGACGTTGTACGGCCCAATCGAAGCGGCCTGTGCCTGGGTATTCTCCTGGCGTGCATCCTCGTCGTGTTGGGGGCTGTGGCCGTGGGGGTCTATCTCTTGCGCGACCAACTTGGAGGCATCTGGCCGGGAGCGGCGGTGCAGCCCACAGAGGTCATTGCGTCCCCGACTCCATCCAGGACGAGTGCCCCTGTCCAACCCACGGCGACGCTGTTACCATCACCTAGCCCGGCCATCACGGCAACCGAAACGCCAACGCTGCCGCCTGAGCCGTCGCCCACGCCCAGAGCGACACCAACTCCCGCGCAACGGACCTTCAAGGTAGTGTACTCAGGCTGCATCCCGCATGCTCAGTCACTGGGCTCCGTGAAGGGACGGGTCTTGAACAAGACAGGGAGTGCCATTTTGGGGGCAAGGGTCAGAATTACGATAGACGGCTATGATTGGCAATCCAACGCGAATCCGGCCACAACCAACGTCGACGGCTGGTATGAATGGATCCTGCAGGTCGGTCAAAGGGTCCAGTTTGTTGAAGTAACGGTAGACGGCAAGTCGGTGCAGTTCTCGCCCGCTAGCCTTGAGGTGAAGGCCACCGGCGGCTGCTTCCCGAGAGTGGATTTCCTCGAACAGTAAGAGGAATCACCATGGACACAAGCTCAAGCGACAGCGAGATTATCGCGCAGGCTCAAGCTGGCGACCTCAACGCATTTGAGATTCTATACAGAAAGTACGAGCGTCAGGTTTATCGCACGGCCCTCGCTATTCTGGGCAATAGCCAGACGGCCGAGGAAGTGCTGCAGGACTGCTTTCTGCGCGCGTACAAACACCTGCACCAACTCAATGGTGACCCATCTATCAGCCCATGGCTGCATCGCGTAGCTGTGAATCTCTGCTACAGTCGCTTGCGTCGCGACTACCTATCCCAGGTGATGGTGCCTTTGGAGAGTCTGAGCAATCGCCTCTTTCCGAGCCTTGACCCGTCGCCCGAAGAGGCCACGCAGCAGAGTGAGGTCAGCGCCGCAATCCAGAGTGGTATCGCCGCACTGGATGTGAAGCATCGCTCCGTGGTGGTGCTCTACTACCTGGAAGAGTTCTCTCTGGAAGAGGTTGCCTACATTCTTGACTGCCCTGTGGGCACGGTCAAGTCACGATTGCACTATGCCCGGAGAGAGCTCGCCCAGCGGCTGACCAGCCTCAGCACCCGGCCGGCCTACGAAAGAGCTCAAGCCCACCCTTGAGGCTGCCCTGCACCGTGAGTCCCAGCACTTTATCCTGCGCTGGCAGGGTCACTGCCCCCCGAGCAGTTGTGAGGCAAATACTAGTTGTACATAGGGGGCGGCGGTCACAGACTTAAAGTCTTGCGGGGCGATCCAGAGTATCAACCGGGCAGGATCCAGAAGAACAGACTGTAACGTACCCCTGGCTTCTGCCCCGCTCTCTGGCACGCCATCCGCACCTCTCAGAAGAGCGAGCGCCTTGTCGGTCCCGATCCAACCGTGATTGGACTCGAGCACACCCTGCAAGCGCTCCCTTCGCGCCCTGCTGGCTGTCAATTCCTCTGCTGAGACGACCTGCTGCTGCGTCAGCAACAGGTCGGTGTTCTCGAAATGATTGGTCCGCAGCACAAGGTCGCTGGCCGCGCCCGCTTCAAACAAGGCAAAGCGATGGGCGGACAGCTCAAGAGCGGCTGCTTGCGGAGCTTTGCCATCGCCCAGGATTAAATTGCCGCCACAGAGGCGCTCAGCCGACAGCAAAACGCTCACCGCTTCGCCCAGGCTCCCGCTTTTTTCTAGCGCCTGGCGCAGCAGAAAAGGTGGCAGCTGCCCGCTCATTGCCACGTCGGCCGAAGGTGAGCTCGACAGGGCTACGACCAACTTTTCTTCATTCATTCCGGTCCAGATGCCGACCATACCCATCAAACCCAGGGACACCGAGGAGTTGCCTTTCACGGGCTGACGGACGATAAGGCTGACGTAGGGCCGAAGAAGCTCACTGTCCAGGTGTTCCAGGTTGTGCCCGACCAACAGCTCGCCTTCAGTTGTGGCCCGCCCCCAACCGGCAAAAGCGGCACAGAGTGAGGGTCGTGTTGCGGGTAGGCCTTGATCACTGCCGGAGAACAGCCCCGGTATCAGCTCCCATGAGGGTGACTTGCGAGTCAGTGCCTGTAGATCCGGGAGAGTGTTGAGCAGCAGCACATCCCAATAGGAGAGACCCGCTGCATCGGCAATGCCCTGCATCTCCTGCCGCAGCGAGTCCGGAATCTCCGGTTCAAGGAGTCGGGCCTGCAACAGCGACCAGAAATGGGAAACGTGGTAGTCGATAATGAGGCGTCCGTACAGATAATCCCGAATCAGGCTGCGCAGCTCGCTTCGCCACAATGCGCCCTGCTGCAAACCCATCTGGTACGGGTCCCCTTGCACATACGCGACCTCAATCCCCCCGATCCGTTCCAGGCGCCCGGGCTGCTGTGGCTCGAACGCAGAAACCCGGGGAGGGGGAAGGGATAGAACTACCGCGAGGCCAAGTGCCAGAATACCGGCGACAACTCTGTTACGCAAGCCAACTCCATCACTGTCCGCGACGCAAGATCACAGGGCCCAGACCCGCACCCGGTGCCGCTCCCGCTTCACGACTCATCTTTTTCACGCCCCTGAAAGCGCAAGCGCAGGGGCGTGCCCTCAAAGCCCCAGCGTTCCCGGATTCGGTTCTCCAGATACCGCTGGTAGGAAAAGTGCACCAGGCGCGTATCATTGACAAAAAAGACCAGTGTGGGGGGATCTACTGCCGGTTGCGTGGCATAGTAGAACTTTAATTTCTTACCCCATCGCGAGGGGGGACTGTGGCGCGCGACGGACTCTTGCACCAGGTCGTTCAGCTCGCCGGTGGGTATGCGTTGGAAGCGCTGCTCATGCGCCCGGACGGCCGTTTCCAGCACCTGGTCAATGCGCTGCCGTTTCAGGGCGGAAATGAAAAGAACCGTGGCATAAGGCACAAACTTGAGCTGGCTGCGGATGTGCTCCCGGTAGGCATCCATGGTGGTACTGTCTTTAGTTACCAGATCCCACTTGTTAACAACCACCACAACGCTCTTGCTCGCCTCGAGGATATAGCCGGCAATGTGGGCATCCTGCGCGGTGAGTCCGGCGCTTGCATCGACCAGTAACAACACCACGTCCGCGCGGTCGATAGCCTTGAGCGAGCGCAGCACACTGTACTTTTCCACACCGGGGACAATGCTGCCCCGCTTGCGGATACCTGCTGTATCAATCAACACCACCTTCTGTCCATGCCACTGCACGGATGTGTCGATCGCATCGCGAGTGGTACCGGGGGTGCCGCTGACGATCATCCGCTCCTCACCCAGCAGGGCATTGAGCAAGCTGGACTTGCCGACGCCCGTGCGCCCGGCCAGGGCAATCTTGATTGCGGTTTCGTCCTCTTCCGTCTCTGCCAACACGGGACAAGCGGCGGTGAGGGCATCCAG
>JAEAMF010002607.1_pt1 | contig 10032 bp, 8 predicted proteins | sample 8958721 | NCBI WGS metagenome assembly JAEAMF01 (sample SAMN16933255, study PRJNA681124) | bioreactor sludge metagenome | isolation source: anaerobic bioreactor treating anionic surfactant - SDBS | place: India: Bengaluru | collected 2019-02-28 | reverse complement strand
TTATGTTTCGCCCATGTTTCCCTTGACATGCCTTGCTTTTTTCTGTTCTATTAAAAGGTAACGGAAATATGCTTTGCTGAAAAGGGGTACAAAATGAAAAGGGTTGCGATTGTCGGAACTGGTTCCTATCTCCCCGAGACGATTATGACGAACTTTGATATTGAAAAATTTCTCGATACGTCGGATGAATGGATATATACCAGAACAGGGATAAAGACACGGAGACTTGCCGATAAAGATGCTGCCGTTTCCGATTTGTCGAAGATTGCCTGTGAAAGAGCTATGGACATGGCAGGACTCAAGGCCGATGACATCGACCTTATTATTTTGGCAACCATAACGCCTGACACACATTGTCCGGCAGGATCAAACTGGCTGGAGGCGAAGCTTGGTTGTACTAAAGCTGTTTCTTTCGACATAACTGCCGCGTGCTCTGGTTTTATCTTTGCCCTCCATGTGGCTGACAAAATGATCAAGTCGGGAGCAAACAAAACAGCCTTGGTTATTGGGGCAGAGATTATGACAAGGGTCGTAAACTGGAAGGAGAGGGAAAGCTGTGTGCTTTGGGGAGATGGAGCAGGGGCGGCAGTAGTCACGGCGAGCGACTCAGGGGCGCAGGTGTTATCAACGCATGTTCATACAGACGGAAAAAACGGAGATACACTTCTTATGCCAGGAGGCGGATCGAAAACAACTCCCATTTCCCATGAGAGCGTGGACAAGGGGATTCATTTCTTAAAGATGATAGAGGCAAACAGGTCTTTCAAGGTAGCAGTGAACCGGTTTGCAGAAGCGGTTGAAGAGGCAGTGGAAACGAATGGTAAAAAGGTGAGCGATGTTGACGTTATTATTCCTCATCAGGCCAATCTAAGAATACTTCAGGGCATGGCCAAAAGGCTAAAGGTAGGGATGGATAAAGTCTATATGACTATCGAAAAGTATGGCAACATATCGTCTGCGACAGTCCCCATTGCCCTCGATGAAGCAGTGCGTGACGGAACGATAAAGAAAGACAGCCTTGTTTGTCTAACGGCTTTTGGCGGTGGCTTAACATGGGGCAGCAGCCTCATAAAATGGTAATTCGGCTCATAGCTGTAAGCTTATAGCTTATAGTGAAAGTTGAGAGCGCTTATTGTATAATAATCAAATGTTCAGCATTGAATTGACGGTTTAGACATTAGGAATGGAGTTTATAACTATAAGCTCTCTGCTCCAAACTCTATGCTGGCATTAAACAGGAGGGATGGCTGAGTGGCCGAAAGCGGCGGTCTTGAAAACCGTTGGGCGTTTACGCGCCCCGTGGGTTCGAATCCTACTCCCTCCGCCAATCTGACATCCGGCCCAGGAAGACCTATTTGACAGTCTATTCCTGTTTCTGCTAATAATAATCAACTTTAACTCTATGCTGGAAAGCTTATGAAAATTGTAATTATTGGTGCGGGAGATGTGGGATTTAACCTTGCAAAGCGCCTTGCGCAGGAAGGACACAATCTGACGCTTATCGAAGGAGATCCTGAAAAATGCGAGCGAGCAGGAGAAATCCTTGATGTCTCGGTTATTCATGGAAGCGGAACAGACCAGGAGGTGCTGAAGACGGCAAACCTCAGCTCGGCCGATATGCTGATTGCGGCATCAGGCGTGGATGAGGTAAACATTCTGGCATGTCTTTTTGCTTCAAAACTTGGAGTCAAGAGAAAGATCGCCAGAGTTCGGACATCAGCGTATTACAGCCCTGACTCCATCCTAAAAGCAAATGATCTTGGAATTGATTTGTTTATTCACCCCGAAGAGGAAGTCTCGGAAGAGATTGTAAGGCTGCTAATGAGGTCCACTGCCTCAGAAATCATAGAATTTGAAGGTGGCAAGATTCTCATGCTGGGAATGAAAGTGGATCCAGGATTCCCCTATCTTAATAAGCAATTAAAGGATATGGGAACTGCAGAGCAACGAAGACATTTCCGAATTCTTGCTGTTTTGAAAGGTGACAAGACAATCATCCCGACCGGAGATGATTACATCAATAAAAACGATCAGGTATTTGTGGTGACGGAACGAGATTACTTGCCGGAACTGCTAAAGTTGGCCGGAAAGGCAGATGAGAAACTTGAAAAGATTATGATTCTTGGTGGAGGCAAAATTGGCAGGCAAGTTGCCCAATCCCTTGAAAAGAAGCACATAGATGTAATCATCGTCGAATCAGACAAGGCGAAATCACTAAAGATTGCAGGACAACTTGAAAAATCGATGGTGATGCACGCAGATGGAACCGACATAGATAATCTTGTACGCGAAGGCGTTCTCGGGATGGATGCTCTTGTGGCGGTCACCTCCGATGATGAAAATAACATGATAGCCTGCCTGCTTGCAAAACACCTTGGTATACGAAAAACAATTGCACTTGTCAATAAGGTAAGTTATCTTCCGTTGATGCCGGTTATTGGAATTGATTCTACGGTAAATACCAGGATATCCACGGTAAATGCCATACTAAGGCTGATTCGTAGGGGAGGTATCGTTTCTGTTGCCACTTTTCACGGAATCGATGCAGAAGCTATTGAAGTAGAGATCAAGGCAAATGACAGGCTGACAGGAAAGCCGCTGAAAAAGCTTAAATTGCCTGATGATGCATTGATTGCAGCAATAGTTCGAGGCAAAGAAGTATTCGTACCCTACGGTGACACCGTTATTAATCCTTATGACAAGATTATTGTTTTCGCCCTGCCACATGCTATAAAAGCTATTGAGAGCAAGCTTTTTTAACGGGGTACTCTCTCTTTGAAAAGATCAAATATACTATACGTTCTCTCCAGGCTCTGGATTATCGTGAGCGCATTCTTTATTCTCCCTTTGGGTTTTTCCATCTACTGCAAAGATGGAATACATTATCATTTTATCTTTAATATAATGGGCATTCTTTTCCTGAGCGGCCTGTTATGGCCTTTTGGTTCCAAACCCAGAGAATTGACAACAAAAGAGGGCTTTCTCCTTGTCAACCTTTGCTGGATCAGCCTTGCCCTTTTTGGGTGCATTCCCTTTCTTACCACGGGCTATACAAGAAGCTTAACGGATGCTTTTTTTGAATCTATGTCAGGGTTTACCACGACAGGGGCAACGATTCTCCGTGATATTGAATTGTTGCCAAAAAGCTTATTACTTTGGAGAAACATGACCCAGTGGCTTGGGGGCATGGGTGTTATTGCCCTGGCCGTGGCTATCTTCCCGTTTACAGGGATGGGTGGCGCTCATCTCTTTAAGGCAGAGGTACCTGGCCCTTCAAAAGATATCATCGCGAATCAGCGATACGGCAAAGTTGCTCTGGGGCGTGTACCTCATTTTTACTGGAGTTGAAATTGTTCTGCTTATGCTGGCAGGCGTGACTCTTTTCGACTCAATGTGTATAACTTTCGGTACAATGGCGACCGGAGGTTTTGCTCCGCTTAATTCGAGCATTGCCCATTTTTCTTCAGCGTATGTTCACTATATCATAATTTTTTTTATGACATTGGCCGGTATTAATTTTAACCTTCATTACTGGGCGCTGAGAGGAAAGCCAAGGCATTACTTCAGAAATCCAGAGTTGCGGTTGTTCATATGTATCATAGTTGGCTCAACGATCTTTATTACATTGATACGGTCTTTTACCGGAACAAAGCCCTCGGAAGAAATGATGAGGGACTCTCTCTTCCAGACAGTATCGCTCATTACCACTACAGGATTTGTAACAAAAGATTATGAATTATGGCCGGCAGTAACCCAGATTCTACTTTTTCTTCTTATGTTTGTAGGAGGATGTGCAAGTTCTACGGGTGGCGCCATAAAAAATGTTCGGATTTTGGTCCTATTTAAATATATTGGAGCTGAAGTAAAAAAACTTTTTTACCCTCATGGTGTCTTTCCCATAAAACTTGAAGGAAAACCTGTTACAGAAAACCTTGTGTCCAATATCATGGCGTTTGTATTACTTTACATTCTTTTCTTCATTTTTGGCACCATTACGGTTTCATGTTTTGGCATGGATATTGTCAGCGCTGCAGGGGCTGTGGCTGCAACCTTAGGTAATGTTGGCCCTGGACTTGGCACGGTAGGACCTATTGACAATTTTGCAGATGTTCCTGCAGCGGGAAAATGGATCTTATCATTTTTAATGCTTGCTGGCAGACTCGAAATCTTCACGGTTGTTGTTTTGTTCACCGGAAGATTTTGGAAATAAGGAGATTACGTGAAACAAAAAGACTATTACAAGATACTGGGTATTGAAAAGGATGCGACCCATCAGCAGATAAAGGAGGCTTACCGCAAGCTTGCTTTCGAATTTCATCCCGACAGAAACAAGGGAGATTTGAGCGCTGTCGAAAAGATGAAAGAACTGAATGAAGCATATGCCGTTCTCTCAGATCCGGGAAAGAGAAAGCGGTATGACAGCATAAATCAGCAATACGGGTACGATGCATATGACCATTTCAGGCAGGGCTACTCTGATCAGGATATATTCCGGGGTTCGGATATTAATCAGATATTTGAAGAGATGACACGGCAATTCGGGTTCAGGAGCTTCAACGATCTTTTCCGGGAATTTTACGGTCCGGGATATCAGACCTTTGAATTCAGACGTCCGGGGGTCTTCGGAAGAGGATATATCTTTACCAATTTTCCGTTTGGAAGACACGGCAGTCAAGGTGCACCTTCTTCTATCAGAACAGGTTTCGTAACAGGATTATTGGGCAAGCTTGCAGGTTACCTTGCAAAAAAGGCTTTTACGGGCTGGGATGCTGGTCAGCATGCAGCAGATCGTTATGATGTAATTACCCTTAGCCAGGAAGATGCCAGACGTGGCGGAAAAGTTTCCTATGTTGACAGGACAACATCGCGGCAGCTTATCGTTACCGTTCCTGTAGGGGTGAGGGAAGGGCAGACAATCCGGCTTAAAGGTGCTGCTAATGTAAATGGAGACAGATCACAGGGTGGTGACCTCTACCTTCGTGTCCAGTTCCGTAAAGGTTTCTTTCAGTTGGCGAAAGAGCTTTACAATAAAATTCTATCAAAGTGAAATCTTTTCTGGCCTTCACGACTATTCCCGCATTCCTCTGTCTTGTTTTTGCGGGCTGCTGGGTAATAACGGCCCCGTATAAGTTGGTAAAGGGGACCGTAAAAGGAACCTATTACGTGGTGAAAGGCGCTTATGAGATAACTGCCGGTACTACAAAGGTTGTGTATCATATCGGAAAATTCACGTATAAAGTGGTCAAGGCGCCGATAGATTGGGCTTTTGTCAATGATGACATAGAAGCCATAGACGGGTTGTCACCCAAGGAAGCAATAAGACAGGGACGAGTTAAAAATTCACCATACGTAGTGAAAGGTAAAACTTACTATCCCATGAGCGTCGAGAAAGCCGGGATATATGAAGAGACAGGAATTGCATCATGGTATGGTTACGAGACGCTCAGAACAAAGGGGGGGCGAATGACTGCGAACGGTGAAGTTTTTGATCCCAGGCAATTGACGGCTGCACACAAGTATCTGCCTCTCCCGACTCATGTCAAGGTCACCAACATGGAAAATAACAAATGGGTAATCGTTCGGGTAAACGACAGAGGACCTTTCCCCAGCGATTATAACCCTTCGTCTGGTGAAAGGATTATCGACGTGAGCGAAGGTGCTGCAAAAAAACTTGGTTTTCACAAGAAGGGTGTGGCAAGGGTAAAGGTTGAGACAGTCGAGTTGAAAGAAGAAGGATGAGGCTTGTAGGGCTTGCGTCTACCTTCGCCGATGTTCCCGTCCTTCTTAGCAGTTCTACTGCGGAGGGTGGATCGGAAGGCAGGTCGCACCCTCCCGCCACGCTGCTTAACTTTTTAAACTGTTCAAACCGTTTAAACGGTTAAATAAAGCCTTCCCCACTCGCCCTCTGTGCCCGTTAAACTTAGAGCACCAGCAATATCCCAGTCCAACTCTTCGCATAAACTCTATCTTACAGTGGCTCCAGGATGCGGTCGAGGACCGTCCTTGATGCTACCAATGGGTCAATAAAGACGCTTTCCATATCGTCTTCAAGGTCCCTCTTATTTGAGAGAAAGGTAATTCTGTCCTGCATTCTGTCCCTGAGAAACTTGAGATAGCCAGGGTGCTTTTTTGGTGGGCTGTATTTCTTTTCATAATCAGGGCTAAAGAGTTCGTTGCCATTCCTGGGGATTTGCAAGCCATTAAAGGCCTTCCATTCTTTCCATTCTATATTTCCTCTGACCAGCTCTGTAACGATGGCAAGGGAGATTGTTTTCGGGATGTCAGTCAGGTGGCCAGGCATTCCAACGGCATGGGTATTCATTACATAACAATCACAGCCCGATTTGAAAAGTTTCAGGAATTGTCGGCAGTCTTCAACAAGAGGATGAACCCGGAAGGGATTTGCAAATGGTTCAATGACAAGTCTTTCGAAATCTCTCGGATCAGCATTCTCCACACCTTTTGCCCGCAACGTGCTCAGGGACGCCCCCATGGCTACAGCCATTGCAGAACGGGTTATTTTACAGATCGGAGGTAGGCTTGTATCTTTCTGAAGCCAAATTACCGTTGAAGGTTTTTCACAAAAATGAGCATGATTGAACATGTCCCTCGATTTCAAGCAGCGTCCGTTGTCATTCCTGATGTCCTTGCCAACAAGCCTCTGTGAACCATCAGCCATCCTTGTAACCGCCATGTTTTGCGCAGAGTAAAAATACTGAACTATGGGGTCACCAAATTCCATGGCGTCAGTTTTGTCAAAAAGAGAGGGCTCCAGTACTATGCTGAGATTATTGTCGAGATCGATAAGAAAGGCATCATCATGGATAACCGTTACTTTTTCCTCTGGTGTGAGGGTACCTTCATGATCGTGGCTGTTGGTGATGGAAGACTTGCCGGACCCGGAAAGACCGAAAACAGCCACCGGTGGTTTATCGCCAATTTTTTTGATTCCACCGTGACAGGCCACCATGTTGTGCCTCACGCCTACGGTCCAGGCTATTGTCAGTGTTCCTTTTTTCCGCTCACCAAAGTATCTGAGGCCGAGGATGGCAATGCAGTTCTGATCTTCATCGATGAGGACAAGGCCATCTTTAAACTCAGGGTTTGACCATTCGGGATCTGCCAGAACAAGAATGTCCGGCTCACCCAATGGCCTTGATTCCTTATAAAGATCGGACCATGGAGGCATAAATGGAATGAAATTAATGCCCCAGTCAAGCATGTTTTTGGCATCCGTCTCGGGGCTCAGAAGGTGAGCTTTAACCATGAAATCCGGGTGTAAACCAATCATGCCCTCAAGCCACAGGCCTGGCCTTTTGTTCAACTGATAGGTAGCCTCAGAAAGCATGCTCTGATATTTATCTTTTTCCGGCTTTGTAAAATTTCTTACGAGCCTTCTGGCCCGTGCAGTCCGGCCGAAAATTCCCCCATCATTAGAAACGAGCACCTTTGCATCCTGCGGAAGACCAAATTGTTCCGGTTTATACATAGGTTCAGACGTTATCACTACCTCAGGCTGCTTTTTTGCCAGATCATACAGCTCGGCCATTGAGGTTTTTCTGACAGAGCTTGCAAAAAAAGCGCTTTCTATGATTGCCCTCCAGGGAGATTTTGGTATACCTTGGATTGAAGCCATGATAGCCTCCTGATTTAATGTAATTGACCCTTTATGTAATTTAAAAAAGAGCTAAACGATGCTTTGTTTGATCGCGGCAATACACCTTCCGTTGAATACAAAAAAAGATCACATATAAAGTATCGAAAAACCATAAGGATGTCAACTTGTTTTGTTGCTTAGGTTGACGCCAATACGTTAAACATAACAGGGACGGTCTTCCGGAAGGCCGCCTTAAAGATCACCGGATATATCTTGTTTTGTCCTTAACGTTTTTTCTTGGCATGGGTGTCGGACTAGCTCCGGGTTTCCCCAATAAAACCAAAGCCACAGGAGTCTTGTCGTTTCCGATCTCCAGTATGCTACGGATGTTTTTTTTATCAAACAAGGTGAACCAGAGCGTACTTAAGCCAAAAGAGTGGGCTGCCAGATGTATGTTCTGAATGGCTGCCGCACACGCTGCCTGGTATCCCACCATCCCTTCTTCCATAAACATATCGACTCCGGTCTTTTTCGGATCACCGACTACCGCTATGATGACCGGGGCTTGCTTCAGGAAATCTACCTGATAGGAGTCCAACCACTTCCAGCCGCTTTTTTCAAGGGCCCACTTTCGGCACCTGTCAGCCTCAGCAAAAATCCTTTCCTTCACATTGCCGGAGGTAATTACAATAAACTCCCATGGTTGAGTATTAAGCGGAGACGGCGCCCATATGCCCGCATCAAGTATGGATTCAATAACCGTGTCGTCAATGGCCTCCGGAAGATAATTCCTGCAGCTTCTCCTGTTCTTGATTGCATCAAGTAATTCCATGATCCCCCCTTTTTTTCTGCATATTCGAGGGACGAAAGCTTCGCCTAGACGTTCGTTCACCCCGTTTGACGGGCGCGGGGCTCCACTCGGACATAAGAGAAGTGCAGTTTTAATCGTCCCTTATTCTTCTAATGTATTTATGTTACGATGTTATCAATAAGAGTATTGGTTTGTCAATTCAATAAGAGTAGAAACCTTATACCGGGGTTGTATTGACCGTCTGTCAGGCTTATATTTATACCATGACAAGAGAAGAAAAAAAATTGGTTACAGCTCATGTGGATCAGGTTTTTCATGGTCAGACGATACGTCAGGATATTCCTGTATGTGATTGCGGTAAGTTTTATGATGAGAAAAACCTCACAGAGGCACCGGCAGTATTTTTCAGAGAAATAGATGTATTCGGAAAGACTTTTACTCTCATTGAGCCTTTGTGCCCTGTCTGTAAAAAAAGGATTCATGCGAGCTTTAACATACTGAACTGAAATTAGTTGGAATGCTTGTGGATCTACCTTTTTGCATTGACAAGCGAGAAGTGTAGCTGATTTTTTTCTACATCTGCCAGGACAACGATGATTTCTACCTTGTCGCCAACACGGTAGATCTTTCGCGTTCTGCGACCGACAAGTCGGAACCTCTCCTCTTCAAAATGATAATAGTCATCATAGAGGGTATTTACCAGAACAAGCCCTTCAACAAAGACATCAATGAGCTCCACAAAGAAGCCAAAAGATGTTATGTGTGAAATTATGCCTTCGTATCTCTTGCCTATTCTGTCTTTCATAAAAAGGACCCGCATCCTGTCTTCAATCTCCCGCTCTGCCTCCATAGCCAGCCTTTCTCTGCCGGAAAGATAGTTGGCCATCGTTTCAAGTTCTTTCTCTCCGTGTCTTTTTCCCTCTTCAGAGATAAGACTTTTCAGAGCCCTGTGACAAACAAGGTCTGGATATCGCCTGATAGGAGAGGTAAAGTGCAAATAGCAGTGTGATGCCAGGCCAAAATGTCCCTTGTTCTGAGATGAATAGCGCGCCTGTTTCATGGACCGCAAAAGCACTTTGTTCACAAGAAACTCGTAGTCTGTCCCTTCCACATTCCGCAGGACTGTTTGAAGGCCTCTTATGTTTTTGTGGTCTCGTTTGTACCCGATTGAAAGCGCCTGAAGGAGCCTTTCCAGATCCTTCAGCTTCTCTGTGTCCGGAGGCTCATGTATTCTGTACATTGTGTTGATCTTATTTTCCGTTAAAAAATTGGCTACAGCCTCGTTCGCTGCGATCATGAATTCCTCAATTATTCTATGTGAAAAGAGGCGTTCAGCCCGAAGGATAGCATGGATTCCGCCTTCAATGTCGAGAATGACATCAGGCTCAGGGAGATCAAAATCAAGGCTGCCGCGCCTTTCACGTTTAGCGCTCAAAAGGGCAGCAAGCTCTCCCATGTATTCCAATGCAGGAATGATTCTTTGAACCTCTTTCCTTATTGTGCGGTCTTTTCTAATGAGGGCGTTTTCCACTTCGTTGTACGTAAGCCTAAAAGCACTTCTGATGATAGATTTATGGAACGAACTGCCGGTAATGTCTCCATTTGTGTTGAATGTGAGCTTGAC
>JAEAMF010002604.1_pt1 | contig 10043 bp, 9 predicted proteins | sample 8958721 | NCBI WGS metagenome assembly JAEAMF01 (sample SAMN16933255, study PRJNA681124) | bioreactor sludge metagenome | isolation source: anaerobic bioreactor treating anionic surfactant - SDBS | place: India: Bengaluru | collected 2019-02-28 | reverse complement strand
AATTATCCGGAAATTATTTTTCGTCATTCCGGAAGACTTGACTTTCAACTGGAATACCGGAAAAGTGAATTGTTAAGGATCAACTAATTAAAGCCATAGAAGAGATACTAAAGAAATAACATTCACCTGATGAGACAAAATATATTTAGTTATGAAATTGAAACAGATAGTCGCTAAGCAAATATATAGTTTTTATAAAATATCCAGAATTACATTCTTATTCGGACTCAGTGCCGACTTTGTCCGAAATAATCATTTCTTTTCTAAACACAGGGTATCCGGATAATGTAAATATATGTCGAAAAAACACGTATCTTTTGTCAATGAACTATTTATCTCTTTCAATATTTTATTATTAATGTAATCATTATACTTTGATATTCTGTTACATAATATATAATATCCATTATTAAAAACATATGCTATAAAACCAAAATCTTCTAAATAATAAGATGTCATTCCACTACTACCTTCACTCTCTCCATAGGCATAAACAGTATATTTTTTCCCATCAACCATATATACTCTTTTATCGCTTAATGAAATGTTGCTTCTAATAAATGGAGATCTCAAATGGTTGTCAATATATTGAGAGACTCCAATGCTGTCAAATCTATAGCATAAGATGTAATCATTTTCAAATTTCCTGTAGATACCTATATTAGGAATGTAATTCTCAAAAAAATCTTCGTAAAACCAATATTTACCTGGTTGGCCCTCAATAGTGATTTTATTTTCCTTATCACTCACAGGTTTGCTTTTTATTATCACTGCATTCTTGTAATAAAAATCATTGTATTGACCATAATATTGATCGTAATAATAGATTGTCTCATTTTTTTCATGAATACAATTCGAAAGAAATTGAATAAGAAAAAGGTATATGACCAATCTTTTCATATTTCATTAAAATTTACCAAATAGAGGACCTACGAATTCCATAAAAACGCATCATATCCCGTATCCTTAGTTATTTTTAGAATAGAATTTGGTAAAAATACGATAAAAATGGAAATCTTCAATAATCTCATTATTGAAGATTTATCAGTATCCGCCTGTTTATCAATAAATTAAAAAACAAACTCAAAAAAAGTATAAATTAAATCCATAATAACATAAAATAAATTAGGTTAATAATGATTTTATTTATACTTTAGCACTCTAATTAAAACCTAATAGAGATGAATAGAACAAGCGATTATATTGATTACGACAAAGCGTTAAATAAAGGTTTAAGTTTATTGAGTGATAAGAAAAAGTGTAGGATCGGATTTTACATTATCTTTTCAATCAATACAGGTTTAAGAATTTCGGATGTTTTAAGTATAAAGCATAAGGATCTTGTGGAGGATAAGATTATCATTATTGAGAAAAAAACAAAGAAGCAGAGAGAGATTACATTAAACGAGGTTGTTAAGAAAGCATATATTAACCTTGTATCAATCCTCCACGAAGCAAATGAGAAATTTAATGATGATGATTACATTTTTATAAGTCAGAAAGGATCCGTTTATAAAACTCAATCTCTTAATGATATTCTCAAATCCATTTTCAACACAAAGAAATTACAGATTTCCAGCCATTCATTAAGAAAATCATTTGCTCGTAGAGTATATCAAAACCTCAACGAGAGTGAGAACTCATTAGTTTTACTTTCCGATATATTCTCTCATTCAAGTATAGCAATCACTCGCAGGTATTTAGGTATTCGTCAAGAAACAATTAGTAATGTTTATCTATCATTAGTTTAGATTATGAATAAAGGAATTTTAAGAATTAAAAATGGAAATATTGAACTGATAAATGCTTCAGGACAAGTTAGTAAGAAATTTTATTCTCGTGGAGACGCTGATAGAGTAGATTGGTATGATATTGAAAAAGGATCTATTCAAGTTCAGTTGAAAAGTGGAAAAGTTTTAATCATCAATAGTAGTTGTCAAGTGATTAGAACTATCTATTAAATTTTGTCAATACCTCCACAATAAAATTGACTGAATTATTATAAATTTTAGTGTATAACATTTTAATATGATTTTAATGTAATTCTTTTATTTCATATTTCAATCAGTATTGATATACAATTATATATAAAATAATTGCGGTCCAGGTGGGCCCACAAAGTAACACGCAGAAAATGAATCACTTACTTAGATCAAATAATAAGTATTTTTTGTTTATGCCAGGTTATGCCAGGTTTTCTGCTAAAATCAACTATAAAAGTTGTTAGGCAAGAATTTAAATCCAAGAAAATTCTTCCCTTAATGAAGTTGGAAAGGCAATCAGAAAACTCCCACTTCAATTTAGCCTAAAACACCCATCATTCCCACTTCATCGGGCCGAAGGTTTGAATACTTTTATGAGGATCAGAAAAGTAAACGCTTACACTAAATTATGCATAAATGTTTGTTTTGTAGGCTAGGAAGGTACTAGGATTTGGGTAATGTTTTATTTATTTGGCATTATGGTATGATTCCAGGATCAGGTATTCTATTATTTTCCTGATTTTCTCTTAGATTTATCGGGTGTTCATCCTCTTTGATGAAAAATATGTAGAGGACAACTAAGCCTACTGTAGGTACTATCGCAATAAGGGATATGTCCATCAATACACAAAAAATCAGGTTTTGGGATTTTAACGTCAATGTCCAATACATCAATCAACAGGTTATTTATATTCACCTTAGCAATTGACATATTGAAATTATATTCAATGAATTTACATAACGTTACCGTCAACGCGAGAATATGGCTTAAAACAACATAATAGAAAACATTCAATTTCCCCTGCCCGAGCGATCCAGTGATCAACAACACTTTCCTCGATCGTTTTTTTTGACTTCTTCAAGACGATATTCGATCTGTGAGATGACCCTGTAAATCACGGAGACCGGATTTTTCCTGATTTCTTTAAAATCCGGCACGGTCGAGATCATGATCGGCAGGCTCTCAAAAGAAAGTTCCAGCGCCAGTGGAAGCTGCTTGAAGGAAGTCCGCAGGAAAAATTCCCTGATCCTGGGATTGTAGAGCTCGGTGCCAAGGACAGAAAATCCAAGGATGACCAGGGTGGCCCGAAAGTTCATCTGGATCCCGATGATCAATCCTTCGATGAATTCTTTCGACTGGATCTTGTTGATCACAAACGCCGTAACCATCGTAATGACGGCGAAATAGATCCAGAACCTTGGCCGGGCAAGCTGACGGAGCGCCCGCTTATACCGGATAACCCAGATGGTTACGATCGCTGCAATACTCGTCCCCCACCACATCCAATTCCCGAAATTCAGCAACAGGAAAGCAGTTATTATGAGAGCGATATCAATAAAGAGCCAGGTAACAGAATAATTGAACTGCTGAACTTTATTTTTAAAGAATGATCCGAATTCTTTCCCGTCAGCCAGCTTGTTTTCCGCCGGCTGGCTTGCCAGCTTTTTCCCGACCTTGATCCCGATGATGGACGCTACTATTCCCATGACACCGTAGATGAGTGCCAGGACCAGTATGGGCGACCAGACCAGGTCGACATTGAGCCGGAGCTGCTTCTCGGCAAATTTCAACAGGTCGGCGTATACATTGACGATGTTGAAACCGTAGAAAATGATGAAGTTGATGATCTTCTGGAAAAGGTTCCAGGTCGTGGCGAACATGGCGCCAACGGTGAATCCGGCTACATTTTTTCCCATGAGCCGCGTAAAGATTTCCAGCAACATCGCCTGGCTGAAAATGGCGATCATGGGACCGAAAAGGACGGCGCTGGGCGACATGGTTTTCATCAGGGCGCAGATCAACCCCGCCCGCCAGAACATTCCCCGCTCATTCCATTTGTAGCTGGCCGATATTAAGACAATGATGCCAATAGCGGTGAGAATGTCGGAACTGAAGGGGATCCTGAGGTTATGGAAAAAGCTCCCCAGTACGATCTCCGAGGCAGCCCAGATCGTGCCGATGATGGATGCTTTGATCCACTTTTCGCTGATTTGCCGGCTCTCACTCATTTAAGATGCAGATTTTCTTTGCACAGTACCTGAAAAGATGATACCCTGCACCAAATTCACTGACGACTGAAAAGAGCATTTCCGGGTCAGAGATGCACGTGGTGCCGATGACACGGACGTGGTGCCGGAAGAGGATCTCGGGTATAATGCAAGACCCATGTCGGGAGCGTATCGTGCAACGAACTTCCCGATATGTCGTGCGCCGAAGATGTAAAGTTTTGCCGTCCTGGCGAGGGCTCGATGTAGACGCCCACCACCCCGCCCCCCACCGTGCCGTCGATCTTCTCATCGCTGAACACGATCATCTTAGCTCCAGCCTTACCCGGCACCGTGCCCTTTATTGACGTAATGATACACAGTGCCGAATTGCGGCTGTCCTTGAGGTACTCCGGGATTTTGAGATAAAGATCGCTCATGGGTATAAAGGTACAGATCGGTAATAACGCTGTAAAGGTAAGATTTTAATCTTTGTGTCAGTGCATGGAACAGATCCTCAAACGAAAGCCAAGGGCAAAATATAATTCATTTAATTGATCAATCGTGGTCACCGGTTCACTTGGTTCAGGAAATGCTTTATATTCTGAATAATAACGCTTGGTTTTTATGTACAAACCAGAACTGAAAGCCAGGTCAGTTTTTTTGTCAATGATATATACCGATGAGTTAAGGCCAAAGAGATAATTATATTTATTTTGATGTTTAGCTAATTCATTAGACTGAAAAAAAATAGAGAAGTACAGGTGACACGTCTGCTGAAAAGCCAATTTTTTTATCTGGGCGTAACTATTCCCTATAAAAACAGGTACTGATTGCTATGATTAGAAACCTGTACATAAACCGGTAATTATGACCTTTACCTGCCAAATATATTAAAAATCGGCGAATAACAATTGATAAGCGATTATTGTGTAATTCTCTTTCTGAAACAGACTTATTAAATTTGCCCTGTTTTATGACATAATATTCATGAAATATCCCCTAATATATTACAATTTAGTGAAAAACGCGGGGGAAACACTGATATTTATCGATGAAATCCAGCGAAGAACCTGTCAAAGCGGGCAAAAAGCCAATCAGTCCCGGTATCAGGTATGGTCACGCGTAGACTCAACGGCGATGACCTTGCCATCCTCCGCCAGCTCCGTGCATGGAAACACAGCCTTGGCTTCTTCCAGGAGGGGAGCCAGGTCCTTGTACCGGGGGGAGAAATGACCGAGCACCAATTGTCCTGCCCCCGCTTTCAAAGCGATTGTGGCTGCCTGTTCAGCCGTGGAGTGGAACCTTTCCTCGGCTTTGGGCAGGCTGTCCTTCATGAACGTGGCCTCATGGTAAAGAACATCCACGTTCCGGATAAGAGGGACCAGTGACTCACTATATGCCGTATCGGTGCAATAAGCATAGGATGAAGGCCTGACGGGAGGATAGGTGATTTGGGCATTCGGGTAAACAATCCCTTCCCGGTTGATAAAGCCTTCTCCCTTTTTTATTCTCCTGATATCTTCGTAGGAAAGGCTTTCTTTTTCAAGGAAGTCCTTCCGGATATTCAGCGGACGCGGCTTTTCGGAAAGCAGGAAACCGCAGGTGGGCATGCGGTGGACCATCGGCAAGGTGAATACCTCCATGTGGTCGTCTTCATGGATCTTTTTGTGGAGCCCGGGATCAATACTGTGAAAGAAGAAAGGGAAGGTCATCTCCGTCCCTGTCAGCTGAAGCTGTAAACTGAGGATCTCCTGCAGGGAAGAAGGGCCATGGACGTGGAGCCCGGTGGTCCTTCCCGTCAGGCAGTAGGTGGAGATCAATCCGATCAGTCCGTAAAAATGATCCCCGTGAAGATGGCTGATGAAAATATGGCTGATCTTCTGGAAACGGATGCTGAATTTCTTCATCTGGATTTGAGTGCCTTCACCGCAATCGATCAGATAAAGGGTGCCATCCAGGCTGACGACCTGAGCGCTGGTGTTTCTTTGCGGTGTGGGTATTGCCGAGCTGCTCCCCAGTATCGTGACGGAAAATGGCATACGCTAATAACATTAATGCTCAAAAATAATAAATACCGACATAATACCATTATCAGTATTTAACCACAGAGGCGCTCCGTGAATCCTCCGTGCACTCAATGGTTAAATTGAATTTCGATACAACATCTGAGGAGTGGAGGCATTATTCCAAAAACTAAACTACTTTTGCGACCAGTTTCACTCGGTCTGTTATTCTGGAAATCTTTCTGAACATTGGCCGATGAAATGTTCTTTTTATCTTAAATAGATCATTTAAAATTACTTATGATAAATTTTATTCCAAGGACTTTCCTGTTTATCCTCTTGCTTTTTTCTCTGGCTGTTGGTTTCTTCATGGGATTCACCGGTTGTGAAGAAGAAAAGGACACGATCGAGCTCACTTTTGCCAGCTGGAGGATTGATGATGCGGATGAAATGAACTTCATTAACGAGCAATTCTCACAGATACGTCCGGATATCAGCGTCCGTTTCGAAGCGTATGATCCGGTCATTTATGACAGCATTATTAAAAAGAACCTGGCAGAAGACCGCGGTGCTGACATCATTTTTCTCTGGTCATACGACAAAGGTCGGACTTATTATGATTCCGGTTACCTGTACGATCTGACTGAAACCATTCCCAATCTCTCATCCTATGCAGCCATAGCCCTGCGTGCCTGGACCACCGTAGAAGGAGCGACCTATGCCGTTCCTTCCGTTGGTGTGTCGCATGGTATCTATTATCGAAAATCCAAGTTTGCTGCATACAGCATCCAGGAGCCGGCCACCTGGGAGGAGTTCATGGCCGCCTGCGATAAGCTGCTGGCGGGTGGCGAAACTGTCATTGCGCAGGGAGCCCGCGACAGCTGGACGCTCAACCGCGTGGTCTTCTGCGGATTGGGAGCAAATTTCTACGGCGGTGAAACAGCCCGCCAGGCCCTGATGAATGGGACCAGGAAGCTTACGGATCCAAATTTCATCAAGGCATTTGAAGTCATCTATTCCCTTCGGGAGTATTTCCCTGAAGGATTCGAAACGCTCGGTTACGAAGAGGCCCGCCAGATGTTCGCCTCGGGAGATGCCGCCATGTTCATCGGAGGTTCATGGGAGATCAGCGTTTTTGAAAGCCTGGGTGCCGACACCACCACGATCGGCTGGTTCCCGCCCCCCGTGAAACAAGAGGGTAACAAGCTCCAGTATTGCTTTCACGTGGACGCAGGCATAGCCGTGAACAAGAATTCCAAAAACCTCGAAGCAGCCCTTGAATACGCCAAATGGACCTCCAGTCTCGTCTATACCCAGCTGTTCACGTCGGAGTTGCCCGGATTTTTCTCGTATTATCCGGAATCCATCACCCTTGCTGATCCGCTGGCTCAGGAAATGCTGGAAACTGCATCCACCGCCGATCTGACGGTTCGTCTGATGAGCGAAAAGCTGAGCGCACAGTCTCCCAGCGGAGAGGATCTGCTGAACGAAGCGCTGCAGGGCATGTTTCTGGGGACCTATACACCGGAGTCCGCGGCAGCATACGTCCAGGATCAGCTGGACACGTGGTACCAGCCGTAGAAATTTAAATTGACAATCGCCCAATTTCCTCAGAAATTCACGCTGGTGATTTTGCTATTGATGGTAAACGTCTTCTTCAGCGTCCCCCCGGAATAGGTTCCACCCGTGTATAATCCATCGGTATTTGTGCCGCTGCAGGTTCCTCCCGTGTAGATGGAATACGTTGCGCCGTTCTGCAGCGCGGAGGAGGAGAAAATGACGGACCGGTAATTCCTGACAGGCTGAAATGTTACGATGTCATTGCCCGAGGCGTCCTGAATGTGGAAAAGCTTGGAGGATGTGAGCGTCTGGTTTGAGGTGATCTTCAGGCAGTACTGGTCGGAACTGTTGCTGGGGGCCTGGAGCATGAAGCTGGCTGGGCCCGACATCACCAGGAAGCCTGCGTCCATGCTGCAGCTACCGTTATAATCCATGCCCACTTCGGGATCATTCGGCGGCCCGTGGACGATGATGGTCCCGCCGGTGAACAGTATGTCGCCGTTTCCGTCCAGCCCATCCCCGCCTGTCGTATTGACCACAACATATCCTCCGCTGATCGTGAGCAGGCTGCCGTCGTCATACTCTCCCCCGCCCCCAAAGGTCGTATTGATGCAATCGTCAGAGGAGAGGATGTGGATGTTGCCGCTGTTTATCGTTATAAACGGAGCTTCCAACCCTTCCACTGAATTGTTGATGGAAAGGAGCGCATTGTTGATCACGATGGATGTCTCCGACTTGATGCCATCATCGGCGGAGGATATGATGATGTTCCCGTTGCTGATCAATACGTCGGAATCGCTTTTGATCGCTTTTGCTTCGGCATATTGCGCATTGGGTCCCGTACCGGAGATATAGATCCTTGATCCGGTGGTGGTGATATAGATCTCCGGATTCGACAGGACTGTCCCAATGGTCAGACTGCCATCCGTCGAGAATCCCTTTCCGCCGGAGCCCGAGCTGGAGGTGGTCACCGTTCCGCCTGAAACAGTCAGATTTCCGTCGGTGCTGAAGCAGGTCGACACATACGCATCCTTTACGCCGGATGCATTGGTGTACGTGGCGCCGTTGCCCGTGCTGGTCACATTCACGCTGCCGGCCGTCATGGTGATGTTCGCATCGGACGATATTCCCTTTCCGGCCAGTCCTGAACATACGATGGTGATCACGGCCCCGCTGATGGTGATGTCCTCATCGGATTTGATTGCGGTACAATAGGAGGGATCGTATCCTGATCCGGAGGCTTCCAGGACCGCATTGCCGGAGTTGTGGATGGTGATGGTGCCCCCGCTGAGGGTGATAGGCGATTTGCTCTTCATTCCCTTCGATTGGTCGCCGGTCACCGTGATGTTGATGGTTCCTCCCGAGACCAGCAGCTCGCTGTCGCTGCTGATGCCCTTTACATCATCTGAATGATTGATGGTGTTGACCGAACCGCCCGTGATCTCAATACCGGCTTCATCACCGTCGATCCCATCGCCTGAGCTTGTGACATGTATGGTTCCACCCGCGATCAGCAGGCCTTCTGCGGCATGGATACCATCTTTGGAAGCACTCGTGATTGTGATGGACCCATCGCTCACATCAATGGCATCGTCGCTGCTCAAACCGTGTTTCCCGGTACCATAACCGTTAATGGTCAGTGATCCTGATCCGGAAAACCCAAGGTTGGTTTCACTGAAGAAAGCCGCATCCTGATCCTCTCCCGCTGGCGGAACCGAATATGTCAGCCCGTCCGTAAGTGAATTGTTTGTCCCGCCGGTAAGGACCACGGATGCTGTATCTCCTGATTGAATATTGATGGCCGGCCCGTCGGGATTGGTGATATTCACGCCATTGAGGGTCAGGCTGAAGGGCTGAACAGAGTAGATCTTGAACATGCCGTCGGAGGTCGTTCCCGACAGGCTGTAATTGACATCCTGGATTTCGGTTGTGGCGTGAACCGTTATGTCTGATCCAACCGTATTTACAGTGATGCCTTCAAAGGCAAAGGGATTGAAAACAGAGACTTCTGATCCGTAATAGGTGATTGTGACCGTGTTCGATCTCGGTGCGAAGCTGATGCTGTCGATCCCGGCGATGGGATACTGGGCAAGGGTGTCGCCGATCCGGAACATTGCGGTCGTTCCGTCGGTGCCGAAGTAAATACTGTCGATGGCTGTCAGCGGTACGCCCAACGTCATCCTGTCCGACCGGTGGATATACATTTTCTCCTGGGCGAACAGGGTAATGCTGCTTAAAAGGCAGATCAAGAAAATAACAAACCGTTTTTCATTCATTCTTCATGGGACTTACTGCGTGGTATAAGTACTTGGATACTCTGGCGGGGCGAAAGTTTAATCAAAGTTATTTTTTTTCTTACAGATTTCACAGGTAAACACAGATTTTAATGAGATTTGACCTCTCGAGGCTGTGTCAAAATACAATTTAACCATGGAGTACACGGAGAATACGGATTTTAAATGACTCGTTATCAGTCCTCTGTGTTCTCCGTACTCCTCTGTGAATTCTA
>JAEAMF010002602.1_pt1 | contig 10045 bp, 6 predicted proteins | sample 8958721 | NCBI WGS metagenome assembly JAEAMF01 (sample SAMN16933255, study PRJNA681124) | bioreactor sludge metagenome | isolation source: anaerobic bioreactor treating anionic surfactant - SDBS | place: India: Bengaluru | collected 2019-02-28 | reverse complement strand
TGCCCGGGAGTATCGATGGAGTCCAGGACGACCGGCCGGCGCGGATCGGAGACGTCCACCACCTGCACCCCACCTCCCCCATCGCCCACATAGGCCAGCGAACCATCAAGGGAAAGGCTGGTAGCGCAGCCGGGCGTCTCCCAGTGCGCCAACTCGGTGACCAGCACCGAATCTGGCAGTTCAGGCACAACCTGCACCATATCCACGCCATCCTCGCCATACAGGATATAGGCCCGATCGCCGCCCGCCGCCACCCCGTGCGCGAACCGGTCTGTGTCGTAGCCGCCCACGGGCCTGGGGTTATGCGGATCGGACACATCGATGATCGCCATGCCGGACTTGGCCACGGCCAGAAACGCCAGCGGCCCGGACAGCGCCACCTCCAGCGAACCTTCGTTCTCCTGATCCGTTCGCACGTGGCCCAGACTCGCCGGCAGCGCAGGGTCGCTTATGTCGATCAAGCGGAGCCCGGCCTCGTCGACAGCGTAGAGAATGTTGCCCCGTACGGCAAGGTGGCGATAGTCGGTCGGAGGGAACAGGGCCACCCCCAGACGCAGCGGTTGTCTGGGATCCGTTGTGTCCACCATGTGAATGCCGCTACTGCCAGAGAGATAGGTATCCACACAGGCAAGAGTTCCAGTTACGACGACGCTGTTGCAGTACCCACCCCCCGTGTCGTACGACCCTACCTCGTACGGGCGGGTCGGGTCGCTCCAGTCAATGATGCGCATGCCCCCGGTGCCGGCGGCGACATAGGCCAGGGGGCCGGCGACCACGAGCCGGCGCGCTTCGGCGAAGCAGGCATAGAGGCCGCGCTGCACAGGATGGGTCGGATCGGACATGTCAATGGCGCGCAGGCCGCCGCGCTGGTCAGCCACAAAGACAGCATCCACGGTGACAGCCACGCGCCGTGCCAGGCCGGATGGCTCGAAAGCCCCCAACTCGCGTGGCTGAGCCGCGATCGACACATCCAGAACACGCAGTCCGGATGCCCCATCCGCCACATAGGCCAGGGCGCCGGCGACAGCCACGTTCAGCGCCCAGCCAGAAGTATCGCACGCACCCATCAGTCTTGGGCTCAGAGGATTGGCCACATCTACAACCCGCAAGCCCTCCCACGCGTCGGCGACGTAGGCCAGCGTCGCGCTGACCGCAACGCCATACGCATACCCCGGCGTATCGAGCGCACCCATCTCTTCCGGGCGCGCCGGATTCGAGACGTCAACCACCAGAAGCCCTGCGCCAGCAGCAGCGATGTAGGCGTAATCGCCTGACACCACAACCTCAAAGGCATAATTCATGTCGTACGCGGCGCCCAGCGGGACGGGGTGCGCCGGGTCGGAGACATCGACCGAGCGAAGGCCGTACGGGCCGTCCGCTAGGTACACGGTGTTGCCCGCCACGTCCAGACCCTCGGCATACCCGGGTGAGTCCCAGACGCCCAGCTCAACTGGCTGTGCTGCATTCGACACATCCACAATCCGCAGCCCGGCACCACCCGCAGCGACGTAGGCGAGCGTCCCGCTGACGGCGATGTCCTGGACGAAGTAGGGGAAAGGCATGGTGCTGCCCACCTCGGTGGGCATGCCCAAATCGGATATGTCAAGCACCATCAGACGCAGGCCGACGCCCACGTAGGCGTAGTCGCCCTGCACGGCCACCGCCTGGGTGGGGCCACCAATCTGACCCACCATGCGCCAGACCTCGCCAGACTCGGCCTGCGCGGGTCCAGACGCCATAACCAGGCCAGCCGGGGCCAACAGCACCAACAGAACCAGCAGTGCCAGCGCTCTGTTACGCACCATCCTTCTCCTCGGAGACTCGCCCTGCTTTCAGGATCCTTGCTTCCACAACACTGGCAGCCAGACACGGCCTACGACAAGACGGGCCGGCAAAGAGAACTCGGAAGTGTTGCCGTCGGCGTCGGTCGCAGTGGCAGTAATATACGGGCCCATCAGGCCGCTTCCCTTTGCGAAGGCAAAGCGTCCCGAAGCATCGGCAACGGTCGTGCCCTCGTAGATGCGTCCTTCGTCTTCGTCATCGGAAAAGACCTCCACGGTGCAGCCTGGGCAGGCGGTGCCAGATACACTCATGGGGTCGATGCCGATAATGACTGGCGCAGCCAGATGGGCATTGCCCCCACCCGTCAGTTCAATACCGCGCCTCGCGTTGCCCGAGACCGAGTTGCGGCGGATTGCGTTGTATGGCCAGCGGTAGACTTCGATGCCTGGGCCAGTGAGGCTGTTGGCGATCCAGTTGTTCTGCAGCAGATTGTGTTCTCCGCGCACATGGAAGCCAGCCCCCGCGTTGGGCAGGGAGCCACTGCGAGTCGGGTCGGTGCCGAGTGTATTGCGTATGGCAAACCCGTAGTCCCCGGCCAGCAGGATGCCGCGCCCGTCATTGCCACTGACCAGGTTGCCTTCGACTAGGGTGACGCCATCACAGGTTCGCAGCGATATGCCGCCGGACGAGTTGCTCAGAATCGCGTTGCCCAGAGGAGCATTGCCGCTAATCGTTGTGCCGACGAGATTGCCGACCACCAGATTGCCTGGGCCGGCTCCCGCTTCAAGCGCAATGCCGCTGCTCTTGTTGCCGCTGACCAAGTTGGCCTCGCCGGGGCCGTAGCCCCCGATGCGGTTGAAGGAAGCTCCATCGCCTACGAGTATACCCTCACTGTCTGGGATCGCCGACATGCCACTGGCGTCCGTGCCGATCAGGTTGCCGATGACCGTGTTGTAGCTGCTTCCCCAATTGGAGACCAAGATGCTGAATGACCCGTTGCCGCTGCAGACGTTCGCCTGAACCAGGTTCCCGAACGACCCCACCTCGACCGTCACTCCATAGCCGCCATTGCCGAGACCGGCGCTGCCGTCGATGTCCGTTCCCACATAATTGCCGACGACCGTGTTGCCCGAGCAGTTGTGCAGTTGTACTCCTGCGTAGCCGTTGCCGCTGAGGATGTTCCTGTCCTTGGCTTCTGTTCCGCCGATGCGGTTGTCCGAGCCCATGCCGCTGATGCCCACGCCGGCACTGCGATTCCCGAACGCTCGCCGGCCGGTCACGTCCGTGCCAAGCAGGTTACCCACCACCACATTGTCATATCTGCCGTTGACATAGATTCCATGGATGCCATTGCCGCTGATCACGTTTCCCTGTCCCACCGGACCGCGACCGCGACTCCTGTCGCCGCCGATCACGTTCGCATCTCCCTGAACCAGCACGCCACTGCCCGGGAAGTTGACCAACTGCAAGCCGCTGACCCGGTTGCCATCCGACAACAGGATCAAGCCACCCTGGGCGTAGGCATACGGCCACGTGGTTTGAGGCGGAATGTTACTGCCATCCACAATCACACCGGCATCGCTTCCATCCAGCGTAAGACGCCCCTGGGTGATCGGTGGCAGGTCACTGCGCAGCACAATGGTCACGGGGTCCACGGGTGCGAAGAAGACGGGGTCGAAGATGATGCGGTCCCCTGTCGCAGCGGAGAGCAGTGCCTGACGCAGGGTACCCGGGCCGCTGTCGAGAGGGCTGGTGACAACAAGTGTGGATGTGACTCCCATCTGCGCTGACTCCGGGCTGGCAGTACGCCGCGGTGGGACGGCGATTGTGGCAGAGTAGAGAGGACGCGCCCACCCTCGGACGGTCGAAAGGGTGCCAACGTCGCTCGCCGTGGACTGGAGAACCACCAGACCACTCGAGCCGTCTGCGACGAGCAGCCTGTCTGCGGCCAGGATCAGGTCCAGACTGCAGCCCGCAGTGTTGGCCTCGGCGACGAGCAACGGACGATATGGATCGGACACATCTATCACCGACACGCCCCGGCCGCTGTCGGCCACATAAGCGGTGGATCCGGATACGATCACCGCCACTGCAACGCCCTCGGTCTCGAGGAAGCTGACCTTCCTAGGCGCATCCGGCCTAGACACGTCGACCACGGACAAACCACCGCGGTCTACGACGTAGGCCCAACTACCCGCCACGTCCACGTCCACGGCGAAGATGGGAGCACTGCCCAGCAAGAGCGGCTCGTCGGGGTTGGAGACATCCGCGACGCTCAAGCCCACCTGGCCTGATGCGAGGTAGGCCAGCGTGCCGCTCACGACCACTCTCTCCGCTCGTCCAACCAGACCGCCACGCAGGACAGGTTGGGCTGGGTTGGAACAATCTACCACCTGCAGTCTGTTGGCGTCGGCAACGTAGGCCATCGCTCCGGCAACGGCGATGTCCCAGACCTCATTCATGGCGATCCTATGCGTCCACACCGGTTGGGCGGGGTTGGAGATGTCCGCCACATAGAGCCAGCCTCCGACGCCCACGTAGGCATAGTTGTCCAGTACGCCAACCGAGGGGGCAGAGGTATCGTTGGGATCGGGCAGGGCGGCCGCGCCGACCTCGCCGGGATGGGCCATGTCCGACACATCGACGATGCGCAGGCCATGGCCGGCGCCGGCCACGTACACGTAGGGTGCGGCAAGGGTCAAAGCGCCGGCGAAACCCATGGGAGAGTACGCACCCACTTCGTGCAGGGCGGCCGGTTCGGATACGTCGATCACCCGCAGACCCCAGGTACGGTCCGCCACGTAGGCGAGACTTCTGTCAACCGCGACGCTGCCCACGTGGCCCCTCCATAGACGATACGAGCCCAGCTCCTCGGGGTTGCTGTGGTCAGAGATATCGAGCATCTGCAATCCAGCGAAAGCATCGGCGACGTAAGCGCAAGTCCCCGAGATGGTCAGGCCAAATGCCCAGCCGGGTGTCTGGATCGCGCTCACGAGATGCGGTTTAGCCGGGTCGGAGACATCGACGACCTGGATGCCTTCCCATTCGTCTGCCACGTAGGCCAGTCTGCCCTGCAGCGCCACGGCGCGGGCGTAGCCAGGTGTGTCCAAGCTCGCGATCTCACGCAGCTGGCGTGCGTCGCTCACATCCACGATCAGCAGCCCGGCGCCTCCGCCAGCGATGTAGGCAAAGTTGCCAGACAGAACCACTGCAAAGGCATAGTTCGCGTCGTAAGCAGAGCCCAGGGGCATCGGCTGCCCCGGGTTGGAGACGTCTACTGCGCGCAGGCCATAGGGGCCGTCGGCCAGGTAGGCCATGTTGCCGGCCACGGCCACCCCTTCCGCATAGCCTGGCGAGTCCCAGGCGCCTAGCTCGGTCGGATCGGCCGGGTTCAACACATCCACCACCCGCAGGCCCGCCCCACCGGCGGCAACATAAGCGAGCGTACCACTGACCACGACACCCTCGACAAAGTAGGGGAAGGGCGCCGTGCTGCCCACCTCGGTGAGGTTGGCGGGGTCGGAGATGTCCAGCACCACGAGGCGCAGACCTACGCCAATGTAAGCATAGTGTCCCTGCACAGCAACCGCCTGCGTTGGCCCGCCAATCTGGCCGACCATACGCCAGGTGGCGCCGGATTGGGCCGCAGCAGGCGAAGAGCGCGTCACTAGAGCAAGAAACGCCAGCAGGGCGAGAGGGACCAAGAGTCCGAACAGCCGGTTGCGCACTAAGCGTCCCCTCCCGGTGGGGCAATCGCGGCCGCGGCCTGCCGGATCACTCGTATCACCTCATCCGGCCGGCGCGTGGAGAAGGAGATATCGCGCACTGGGCCGGCCGGCTTCTTGAGCGCGATCACGACCCGCGGGTACTCCAAAAAGTTGAACGAGGCGCGATAGCGGCCGCGGATAGTCATGAAATGGATGCCTGCGCCACCGTTGCGCATAAACGCCGGAAGGTGATCCAGGACCACGTCCTGGACGTTGTCCAGTGACACGTGCCAGGTGAAGAGGCCGAAGGTCAGCGCCAGCGACTCGGCACTGAGCCGCACGACGAGCGTTCGATAGTTCAACGAATAAAAGAGGAACATGGCGGCGAAAAAGCCAATCACGCCGGTGAGGGCTCCCGTGTCTCCGGCACTCCGCCGCCAGCCGTAGAGGGTCAGGCACAGGGCAGTCAGGGCGACAAAGAGGGCTGTAGTGCGCGTGGACGAGAGCCTTTCTTGATACAGCAGGCCGTTGGACATGATTCTCTCCTTTCCGGCAGACGCCGGTCGTCCCTGCGCCGGCATGGCTCACCGGCAGTGGTTCATCCGCTTTGGACGAATGTGCCTCGGGCCGGCAGCGGCGAAAGGCCGCACCCCTGGCCTTGGCCAAAGGGGAACCACCCCGCCGGTCAGCTTGCGGCCGGAGGCGCCTGGCTCGTATCCACGACCTCGAACGGCACGACGTGCCGCAATTCAGCCACGGTGATCTCCAGCATGGTGCACTCGTTGCCGCCGCCGCCATAGACCGTCGCGCTGTCACCTCCCGGCAGGGCCAGGACGGCCGGATCCAGGATTACCGGTACGCGGGTGCGATGGCCCAGAGGCGGAACGCCGCCCGCGGGATAGCCCAGCACAGCCAGCACGACATCCGCCGGGGCCAGCTCGACCTTCTTGCGGCTCACGCCAAAGTGGGCCCCGACGGCGCGATAATCCACCCGCCGCTCCCCGTTGGAGATGACCAGGACAGGCTGAAGGCTACTGGCAACACCGGGCAGCTTGATGAGCAGGAGCAGGCTCTTGATGATCTGTTCGGGCTCTACGCCCAGAGCAGTCGCGGCCAGCAGGACCGTGCTCGTCTCACCGAGCCCGTCGATCAGACGCGCCGCGATACCGTGCGTCGCAATGTACGCTTGCAGGTCAGCCGGAGTGAGAGCTGGCGCCGGACTGCCAGGTGCGGATGTAGATGGATGGCTCATTGATCTTGTCCCTCGTGGCGGGCGGATTGTGTTGGCTGGCGATTGACCATCAGCCGGAAGACATCGGGCCGCGCATAGTGGCCGGCCACGTCCAGGTCGAACTTGGCTCTGGCGACCTGGGCCAGATCCAGGTCGGCGAGGAGAATACCCTCCCGGTCAAACAGCGGGCCGGCCAGGTAGTCGCCGAACGGAGAAAGAATAGCACTGCCGCCACGACACAGTACGTCCGGTTGTGCGGCGAGCTCCTCCCGCGTGACCAGGCCCGCCGGGTACATGTCCCGGGTCACGAACTGATTGCAGCCCAGCACAAAGCAGCGGCCCTCGCAGGCGATGTGGCGCAAGGTGGCCTGCCACGTGTCGCGCGAATCGGCCGTGGGGGCAAGGTACAGTTGCACGCCCTGCTCGTACAGCGCCGTCCGCGCCAGAGGCATATAGTTCTCCCAGCAGATGAGCCCGCCCACACGGCCGAATGGCATATCGAGCACGGCCAGCGTGCTGCCGTCGCCCTCGCCCCAGATGAGCCGCTCGGAGCCGGTCGGCTTGAGCTTGCGGTGCTTGCCCAGCACCCGGCCGTCGGGTCCCAGATAGAGCAGGGTGCAGTAGAGCGTCCCGCCGTCGCGCTCGATGACTCCGACCGCCAGGTAAACCCCTGCCTCCCGCGCGGCATTAGCCAGCGCAGTCACCGCCGGACCGGGGATGTCCACGGCATTGGCCCAGTAGCGCTCCCAGAGCCGCCGTCCGGCATCGCTGCGGCTGCCCACGACGGCGCCAAAGCTCAGGCCGCGGGGGTAAGCGGGGATAAAGGCCTCGGGCAGGAGGATGAGCTGCGCCCCCTGACTGGCGGACTCGGCAACCAGGCGGCAGGCCTTGTCCACCGTGCCCTCACGGTCGAAAAGGACGGGGGCCGCCTGAACGACGGCTACTTTTGCCTGCGGAAAAGAGTCACCCATTTCTCACTCCCTGTCCTGATGTCATTGCGAACCCCTGCGGGTGAATCAATCTCCTGCTCACAGGGGATGAAAACTCAGGGCACGGCGTGTCGTGCCCGTACGTGCCGCATTTTCACAGCAATGACCGTGTACACCTTGGCGCCATTATAACTCACTTGAGCGCAAACGCAACGCACAAGTTGTCGCTTTCCCATTTGACAGGTCAGGCATGAGGCACTATCATGGGCCGTTGTCCCCGTGCTGTTCGTTTCGGATTGCCCTCCGGAGAGCAGCCCTGCCGAAGGGCCTGGATGCAGAAAATCGCTGAAAGGAGGCCCGACCGACCTGGAACCCCACTCGTAACCATTTGACGTCCTACCCTGCCTTTTCCATGTACAGGGCCATTCCAAAGGAGGGAAACATGTCCGATACGTTGGAGAAGTTGAAGGTAGCGGTCGTCCAGGGTGAAGATGTGCAAGCCGCCGCAGCAGCGCAGCAGGCCCTGGCGGACGGCACACCGGCGCTGCAAGTGGTGAACGAAGCAGTGGTGCCCGGCATTCAGGAGGCCGGGCGGCTGTGGAAGGAGAACCAGTACTTTCTGCCGGACGTGGTACTGGCTGCCGAGGCGTTCAACGCGGCCATGGCCGTGCTGGAGCCGCATGTGGCGGCCGGCCAGACCGGAGTCGCCGGGAAGGTGCTCATCGGCACGGTGGCCGGCGACATGCACAACCTGGGCAAGGCGATTGTCGCGGCGATGCTGCGCGGTGCCGGCTTTGACGTGGTGGATCTGGGGGTGGACGTGCCCAGCACCGCCTTTCTCGACAAGGCTACGGAATGGAAGCCCGATATTCTGGGGCTGGGCTGCTACATGACGACGACCATGCTGATCATCAAGGACATCATCCAGGCATGCCAGGAGAAGGGCCTGCGCGACAGGATGAAGATCATGGTAGGTGGAGTGCCGACCAGCCAGGCCTTTGCCGACGAGATTGGCGCGGATGCCTGGGGCAAGGATGCGCTGGACTCGGTGACCAAGGCGCTGCAACTGGTGGGGAGATGAGAAGATGGCAACCACAGTCGAAATGATTCAGGGCCTGTTGTGGGCCAGGGGCATCCACATCGGCAAGCTCACCAATGGTTCCCGCTCCCTGGCGTCGATGATGGGCACGCCCGACTATATGGCCTTTCCGGGCTCGCAGATGCACGACCACTGCATGACCGTGGCGCGGCTGCCGGCGCGCAAGTACTACTGGAATGCGGAACTGCTGGTGGCCGGCCACACCGCGGTGCAGCGCTGGTACGGCATGGACGGCTACATGATCACACCGGACGGCTACAACTTTGAGGCCGAGGCGCTGGGCCAGAAGATGATCTACAGCGACATCGCCATGCCCACCGTGGACGTCAGCCAGCCGCTCGTGCAGACATCCGCCGACCTGGCCAGGCTCAAGCCGCTCGATCCGGCCAAGGGGCGCATCCCGATGATGGTCGAACTGGCCCTGCGCTCCAAGGAGGCCGGCGGAGCCCTTTTCTCCGGCGGGTTTTTCTGCTCACCGTTCAGCCTGATGTGCCAGTTTATGGGTTACCCGGCGGCGGTCAAGGCCTTGCGGCGCAACCCCGAGTTCGCCAGGGATCTGTTTGCCTTTACCGAGAACGACGCCATCATGCCGTTCATCAAGGCACAGTCGAGCGGCGGCAAGGTCAAGAGCTTTCTGGGTGCGGATGCATGGGCCTGCTTCCCCAACATCACCGTGCCCATGTTCCACGAGTGGATTGTGCCCTCCGTAAACCGCCTGAAGGCGCAGGGCAAGACGCTTGGTTTCACCGTCAGCCCGGGCGGCGGGGCCATGGACTATAGCGAGGAAGACCCGGCCAAGTTCGACAAGCAGTTGATGTTCGACTGCTTCGACGCGGCCGCCGAGATCTCGCTGCTCGGCCAGCCGGCGGTGGGCGGTGCGATGGGGCCGACCCAGCTGTGGGATCCGCACTGGGCGCAGGAGTACATCGACACGCGCTGCAAGAGCAAGAACGTGCTGCGCACGCTGGCGATCAACGGGCGGTTTGTACGCGACTCGAAGCCGGAGGCGATCATGGGCATGGTGCGCAACTGGATTGACGTGCTCGGACGCCAGGGGCACATGTTCGCCATGATCGGCAACGTGCCCGCGGATACGCCACCGGTGAACGTGTTCGCCGCGGTCGCCGCCGTGCACACCTACGGACGCTACCCCATCGCCAAGGATCTAGGCCAGGTGCAGGTAGAGATTCCGCGCTTTGCGCCCTTTGACGAGTGGCTGAAAGGGCAGCCGGAGGAGGAAGTGATCCGCAAGGCGCGCGAGAAGTAGCGGCTGCGCACATTGAGACACACGTGCGCG
>JAEAMF010002600.1_pt1 | contig 10059 bp, 7 predicted proteins | sample 8958721 | NCBI WGS metagenome assembly JAEAMF01 (sample SAMN16933255, study PRJNA681124) | bioreactor sludge metagenome | isolation source: anaerobic bioreactor treating anionic surfactant - SDBS | place: India: Bengaluru | collected 2019-02-28 | reverse complement strand
GGGGGTAGACGTCCGGTATGCGCGCGTACGAGCGCATGCTGCCGAGAACAAGGTCACCATTGCCCAGTGTATTGCGCGTGGCTGTTGTCAACTTTCCACCTCTCCTTAAAATATCTACAGCGGGACAAGGGCATCAGACAGAAATGCCTCCCTCGCTGACGGCAATTGTATGAAGAATAGCCTGGCCAATCAGCTACGACGGAGGCTCCACTACAACGTTTGGACAGACAAATAGCAACTATCTATTATAGCATCTCTGCCAAATTTGTCAAATCCTACCAACGGCAGGTGAACAACACAAAACGACCGCTGGCATCGCCTCCCAAGAGCGATGCCCGGTCTCCATGCCCTCTGTATTCGGCAAGCCGCAGAGCGACCTCGCTCAAACGAGTTGAGAGACGAACCCCCTCACCTCGGCAGACACGTCGCCGGCCTTGACCTTCTCGGACCGAAAGCTGGCCGTGGCCCTGGGTGCCTTGCCGCAGGCTTGCTCCATCTGCTGAAAACAGCGCAGGCTGGGCTCAGCACCGGCCGCGGTTTGGAAAAAGGCAACCGACTTGAACTGCTCTTTGTGGCGCATGATGTAGGCGCGAACAGGGCCCGTCAGGCGCGCGTTCCAGATGGGCGTGCCAATGATCACCAGATCATAGTCCACGGGATTGTACTTGCTCGGCAGAATGGGCGTTGCGCGACCCATACCGCTTTCCGCACCGGCAACCATAATGCCCAGGAACTTGCCCAGGCCGCCGGGGCCCTGCACGTCCAGGTGGCGGGGTTTCACCTCCTGGATGTCCTCGACATCGGCGCCCAGAGCCGCGGCAATGGCTTCTCCAACCTTCCGTGTGGTCCCTGCTGAGGAATAGAATGCGACGAGTACCTTGCCCATATCGCCCTCGCTTTCATCGGTAGGAATAGCCGGCACCGCGGAGGTGCCAGCTGGCATATCCAAGAACAATAACTATAGCGCAAAGCGCCTGAATAGCCAAACTGCCGCTAGCTCAACTGCTTCCTTGCACCGAGGGACTGGATGAGGATCGTGATAATGGAGGCATATACGATCACCTTCTGGCCTGTGGCTTGAATCATCAGCGCCTGCTTTGTATCAAAGCTCACCCCACCGGTTAGCAGCGCCAGGTAAAGCACGAGCAGGAGCGCAAACGCCAGGAACACAACAGCAAACCGCTTGGGGTAATGCTCGTCCAACAGGATAACCACCGCGTACAAGAGAGCGGCCACCGGAAAGGCCTGAAAAGCCCACAGGACGAACTGCCCGTGCAGCACAAGCTGCACATCGGCCGGGGCCCAGGCCACGCCGATGAAACAGACGCCAGAAATGATGCCAAACAGCGAGCCGATAGTGGTGAGCACCTTGCCGGCCGTCGATTGCGTGAAGAACGAGCGGAAGGCAATAGAGAACAGCACCAGGCCTGCGCCGGCCAGGGTCAAAGCCACGACGAACAGAATGAAGGAGACAGTGTTTGGCCCGCCGCTGTGTGCACGGGTCAGGCCCAGCTCGCTGAAAAAGTTAGTGAAGAACGAGTAGCCCCGGGTGGTGGGATCGGTCATGCTGCCACCGGGGTAGAACCACATCGCCACTGCAGTCAAGACTACAAAGAGAATGCAGCCCACCACAACCCATGCAAACGCCTTCCGGCGCCAGGAAGACGATGTGGCCACGGCAGGAACCTCCTTCGCTGATCTGTGTGCATCCCGGAGATCAGCCGATGGATAACTACGGCGCAGAGGCATTCGCCGGTACCAGCCGTTCAACACGGGAGTCTCCGTAGGGCTGCACCTGATCATGCATCTTGCGCTGGCTTCCATTGTACCACACCGCTACCTGCTATGCAACCCCGGTTCGCGTGATTGCGTCGGCAACCGGTTATCCTGGGCCCAGATTCAGCATCTGCTGCAGCCAGATCACCACGCCGATGCCTGGAAGCAGGCTGCCAGCCGCCGTCGTGCCATCCAGCGCTCTTGGATCCACAGCATGCCTTCCCGATCGACCGCCAGTGTGGCCGGGGCTCGCTGCACAATCTGTCGACGCCCTTGACAACATCGGACTGACGCAGTATTCTATCAGTCAGAGACGCACCTTGGCATCTTCTACACGGTACTGGCCCACACGATCTCGGCTGTAGCAAGTCCGCATCTGCCAGAACAGGAGGAACGCAATGAGAACGTCGGAGCGTCGCGCACTAGTCACCTGCGGGTTGGCCCTCTTGCTAAGCTTGTTCTCGGTGGTATCCGTGTCGGCATGGTACGATCCCGACGCTGGTCCATTCACGTTGCAGAGTCTTGCGCCCGTTTCCCCACCAGTTCCAGACAGCAGCGATCATGCCGCGGCCGCGCTCCAGACCCCTTGCATCGCCCTGGAGAAGAACGGTCCGGACAGGGTCTATTGGAGCGAGTTGATTGGCTATGAATTCACTGTCACCAACTGCAGCGATGATGCCGATCTGCACGACGTTACCGTATCCGACCCGTTGCTCGGGGGCGTGATCTGGGGTCCAGGAATTCTGGCTTACGGGCAGTCAGAGTCGTTCGTTGTCGAGTACCGAGTACCCTGGGATGTGGGCAACTCACTCGGCAACACAGCAACGGCGGAAGGTTATGACTCTGCGGAAGTAGTGGTTTCCCAGTCGGCCCACACGTCAGCCACGGTCCTGGTGCCTCTCGGTTTCAAATTCCTGGATCAGAACCGGGACGGCGCGCAGCAGCCTGACGAGGCCTTCGTGGGCAACTGGGAAATCCAACTGCGTGATATCGCTACGGACCAGCAGTACAGGGTCTGGACCAACAACAGCCCTCTCAGCGGCCTTTATGGCAGATGGTTCCCGCCGAAGGAAATGCCGGCCGGGATCTACGACGTAAGCGAAGTCCAGCAGCCGGGCTGGACGCAGACCTATCCCGGCACCGACTCTGGCGGGTACCGTATCGAGTATCGCGAGGATGGCACTTTCGACTTGATGGGCCCGGCCACGGCGCCGGACTACGGATTGAGCTTTGGGAACGCTCAGGCAGCTCCAACGTGCTCTTGCCCGGACTGGGTAGTCTTTCACTCAAACCGGACTGGGAACTGGGAGTTGTACCGGGCCAGCATGTATGGCGGGGTGCCGGCGCGGCTAACGGATGATCCGGCCGTCGATACCGCGCCGGCCGTGAGCCAGGCATCGGCGCAGACGGATGCTCGGATCGCCTTCCAGTCGAATCGCAGCGGCAACTGGGATATCTACCGGGTGGATGCCGACGGACAGAACCTCTTGCGTCTGACGACCGGTGGAGCGTTCAACAACACCGATCCGGTGTGGACGCCGGTGTGTGACGGACAGAGCTTGGCATTTGTCTCGGACCGCGACGGGAATGAAGAGATTTATGTGATGAATGGCGACGGCAGCGGCCAACAGCGATTGACGGACTCGGCGGGCGCGGACACCGATCCGGACTGGGCGCCCCTAGGTGAGGCTGTCGCTTTCCAGTCGTTGCGAAACGGAAACTGGGATATCTACCGGGTCGACGTCTCTGGCACCAACCTCGTACAGCTCACTGCTGATGCGGCTGACGATGTCGATCCGACCTGGTCCCCCGACGGCGATTGGATTGCCTTCCACTCCAACCGCAGCGGCAGCTGGCAGATCTATCTCATGCCGGCCACAGGTGGGGAGGCCGTACGTCTGAGCACCGGCAGTGGCGATAACATGCAGGCCGTCTGGTCCCCGACCGGCGGCCAGCTTGCCTACCATTCCAACCGCGACGGCAACTGGGAAATCTACGTCGGAGATATCACCACGCTGGCCGAGACTCGCGTGACCAACGACGCACCCAGGAGCCAGGCGCCCACCTGGTCCTGCACGGGCGATTCGGTAGTCTACCAGACAGATGGCGATGGCAACTGGGAGCTGTACCACGTAGAAACGGCGACGGGTCTGTTGTTGGCCCACGTGGCCAACGATCCGGCGACCGACATCTACCCGGCCTGGGCGCCCAGAGAGGAAGACGGCTCGCTATTGGGTCTGGACATTCCACTGCCCACCCCGACAGCGACGACGACACCGGTACCTGCCGCCACACCAACAGCCACGCCAGTGCCCACCACCACACCAACCATCACTCCGGGACCAACCATGACACCGGTCCAGACCCAAACGCCGATCCCAACGCCGACAGCGCCTATCACGGCCACACCAACCACGCTCCTCACGAGCACGCCGACGGCAACCGCCCCGCCGGCTGCAACGTCGACTCCCACTCAGCCGGTCATAATTCACAGGATCCACTTGCCGGTGCTCCTGAAGAACTCTCCGCCGCATTGCGCCGGCCGGGGCTACGTGGTCAACGAAGAGTTCCAAGATCCGTCGTTGGCGGGCTGGCAGGTCAGCCGTGCCGACGGCAGCCTGGGGGTCAGCGGTGGCGTTATGCACCTGTGGGCGCCACAGATGACAAAAAACTTTCCCCTTGTATGGCGCAACGACCTCTTCGCGGCGCTGGGGGACGAATTCCTATTCGAAGTACGTTTCCACTACTCGGACTTGACCGCCTATGGCACAACGATCGCCCTCGGCCCTGTCGCCTTTAGCGGAACCCGTATTCCCGCTTCTACCCAGCGTCCGCCCGGCATGGCGAGCCCGCTGAGCATTCACCATGTAGTGGACGTTGCTGCCCCCGCCAATAGTCGTTTTGAGGTCGTTCTGTTTGGCGGGGCCGCGAAATGGGTCGGCACGGCTGGCGACACCGACTGGCACGTGGTGAAGCTGGCGCTCGAGAATGGCAACCACTACAGCTTGTATGTGGACGACGTCTACGTTGGCAGCATGATCTCAAGTGCGCGCCCGGTCAGCGCGTATGTCGGCAACCCGACCACTCAGAGCTATGGCGGCCAGTGGAGCCAGATCTACGTGGACTATGTTCGCGTCTCGCGCTGCGCGGTCTGGGGATGGTAAAGCCCAACCGAAGCGGCCAGAGGTGACCGGCGCTCGCCGGGCTTATCGGGCCTGGTCCCGATCGAGTTGTGACAACAGGTCTCGCAGAGCAAGCGCAACGGTGACGAGCTTGTCGCCGGCCACAATCTCCGGCCTGTCCTTGGGGCTATGTGTGAATTGCGCCATAAGCTCGGCGAGCCGTTCTGATGTGAGTGCCAGAGCAGGTACTTGATTCATCAGGAAGAGCCCGTGGTCTCCCTGGTACCACGGCTCTCCTTCGACCAGAAGCCCATAGGCAGAGAACACCCGGTGTATCAGAGCGGCAATGCCCGGAGGACAGTTGTACAGCGAATAGGCGACGTTGCCCTGGCGGTAGCCTACGTCATCGACGTTAATACCGAGAACAATCTCGTTGAACCGACCGGTGTTTTTACGGAGATAGAGCTGCTCGCCCGGATTGGAGTAATAGTCCTCTCCGTTCATCGCAACGATCTCGATGCCCAGGTTGCCGCGGTATTGCGCCAGCAGTTCAGCCAGCAGGAGCATCACGATGGTGCCACTGGCATTGTCCGACGCACCAGGCGAGCCGATCCGCGCGTCAATGTGGGCAAAGAGCACAATCCGGCGCTGCGAGTTGGCCCCTTTGCGGGCGACGACGTGAAATCCCCGGGAGAGAATCCGCTGCGCACGGATGTCCAGCTCAATATCCTTGCCCGCGTGCGCCGCCAGACGCACGCCCTCCTCTTCCGTCATGTAGACGGATGGAATGTCGAAATCGCCATCCTCGAAGAGCGGGAACGGGTACACAGCCCCGCCTACCATCTCCGCATCCCGCGACGTTGCGGCGACAATGGCCTCCGGCCCTCGTGTCTCCAACAGCGCGATGATCCGCCTGTGGTGGTCGGGGTTGTAGAACGGAAAGTTCTTGGGCATCAACTGCTCTTTGGTCAGGTCACCGCGCAGCAAGACGACCGTGTGCGGAGCCGCTACGGCTTCCAGCTCTACAACCGTGGAGGCGGTCACCAGCCGAGCCCTGGCCCGGCAGCCCAGTGAATACGGGCTGACCAACGCCTCAAAGGAAGCTCCGTCCGCACTGAGATCCACTCCATCCTGGGTCCAGTCGATGCAATCAAACTCGGTAGATTCCGTCGCCCAGCCAAAGGATGACACCAGACCCGTGAAGAAATCGGTCGCCGCCCGGTTTCCTGCACTGCCGACACGCCGGCTGGGGATTTCGACGCACAGCCTGTGCAACTACGAGCTGGCCTTTTCGTAGAGATCAACCGTGGTCATCTTACCTCCGCAGCGTTCGTGGGGTTCTCAAAGGAGCTGGCCGCCAGTTGCCCGGTCGGGCCCCGGATGGAACGTCAGACGTACAGCCTGCGGAAGATGCGGCATATGGCCAGGCTGATCCACAACTGCATCGCCGGTGCCTTCTTGCTCTGCTGCCGCTCTTCCAGGGCCTGAACATAGGACACTCGCCACAGTCCGCTTTCTTCTTGATGGTCAACCAGCCACTGCAAGGCCTCCGCAACCTGCTCATCGTCTCTGGACAGCCCGATCCGAGACACGGAATCCAGCGCCGCGACGAGGTTGTTCCACCAGAACGGGTACTCGAACCGCACCCAGTAGCTCGCCGCCTGATAGGACGTGTAGGCATCCGGGTGGAAGAACCGGGACTTGAGCAGGTTTGCCGCTGTTCGCGCCTCGGGGCTCTGGCGATACTCCGGGTGAACGGCAAAGGCCCGCAGGATCATCCCGGTCGCCGTGTGCGAAAAGGGTTTGGAGCGGTCGGGTTGCAGCGGTTCGGCATACTCACTGCTCAGCCGGTACTGGGTCTCGCGGTCCAGCTTGTAGGTGACCATGGGGACGCTCCAGGCGCCATCGTTCTGGCGCATGGAGAGCAGCCAGCGAAAGGCCTTGTGCATGCGCGGATCGTCGCCGTATCCGGCCTGCACCAGGAGCGACATCATGGCCCCCATGTAGTAGGTGATATACTGGTTGGCCAGGATACCTCGGATGTCCCCTTCCTCCGTCTGGCAGGAAAAGAGGAACTCGGCGGCGCGAGCCGCAGCCGGACTCTGACGGGTGAACCCGTACTGCTCCACCAGGAATCGGAACTGGCGCCACGTTTCGATAAGGGCGTGGTTGATCGCCGGGTGCTCGTGCACACCCGGCCGTGCCCAGGAGCCATCGACCTGCTGTTTGCGCAGGATCTTCTGGGGCTCGCGCAGGCTCCACAGGCGCTGCACGGGCCCGGCCGGTTCCCCCAGCAGGTCGCGTCGCACCCAGTACTGCAGTGCCTCATCCCCTGACACAAGGAGAGGCGGTATGGGGTCAAACCTGAATTGCTGTCGCCAGGTATCCATGGCTGGCTTACGGCACCACCGGGACCAGCCAGTCGCTCGCCACCCAGCCGATCAGACCATCCTCGGTCTGAACTCTCCACCACTGGAACCCATCGGATGCCTCGGGTCCCTCCAGCACGGTCAATTTCGTTCCCTCGTCGAGAATCCGCAGCGTTACATTGTCCAGGGCCGGTCCGGCGCGCAAGCGAAGCTGCTGCCCCTCGGTACCCTGAACGATCACCTGCCCTCCGGGCCCAATGGCCGGCGCGGGCGTGGCAGTGGGCACGGGCGTGTCCGTGGGAACGACAGTGGGAATGGAAGTTGCAGTGGGGACCGCCATAGCCGTTGGCACAATGGTAGCCGTCGGTGCGGAAGTGGGTGTGGCCTGTGGCCGCAGAAGTCTGGCCAGGCCCGTAACCTGGCATAACCCGGCAAATGCAACCAGAACCAGGACCAGAGCCACAAGGATCTGCCATGGCGGCGGGCGTCGCCTCTCTGAGCGAGCAGCCGGACGCGGCTCAGCCTCCTCAGGGTCGTTCTCGGTCTTGACAGCGTCAGGTAACATTCAAGCCCTCCTGTAAGTCTGCCGATAATGACGTCATGGCCGCGCGCCTGGTTCCTTTTGCCCCAGCCTGGTCAGGAGTCTGGGCAGGGGAAAGGTATTCACAATGTGGTGCGCCTCGGCCCAACCCCGCCGCGCCGCCGCAACCCCGTAGGCCATCGCCTCCAGACCGCCCGTGCTGTGCGCATCGCTGTTGATGGCCAGCCCCACACCCAACTGGATCGCCTGCCGGATGTGCACGTCATCGAGGTCCAGGCGATTCGGCGTGGCGTTCACTTCCAGGATCGTCCCGGTCTCGGCCGCAACCTGCAGCACGCGATCCAGGTCTATGTGAGTAGCCTCGCGCTGGCCGAGAAGGCGCCCCGAGGGATGCCCCAGGATGTTGACCTGGGGATTGCGCATGGCCCGCACGACGCGGTCAGTGATGGTCTCCTGATCCTGGCGCAGGGCGCTGTGCACCGAGGCGATGACCACATCCAGCTCGCCCAGCACGTCGTCGGCAAAGTCCAGGGTGCCGTCGGCGTGGATTTCCACTTCCGCGCCCTGCAGAAGGCGAAAATCAGAGAAATGCGCATTCAACCTGGCGATTTCCGCACGCTGCTCTCGCAGCCGGTTTACATCCAGCCCGTTGGCCACTCCGAGACTACGCGTGTGATCCGAAATGACCAGGTACTCATAGCCCAGCTTCCGTGCCGCGGCGGCCATCTCCTCCAGAGTAGCCGCCGCATCGCTCCAATCCGTGTGCGCGTGCAAGTCACCGCGGATATCCTGCTGCTCCACCAGCCTGGGTAACGCACCCGCCTGCGCGGCCTGCACCTCGCCGCGATCCTCGCGCAATTCCGGCGGAATCCACGGCAGGCCAAGCGCGGCATACACCTCCTCTTCCGTAGGGCAGAGGATCTCCTCCTCGCCGCGCTTGAAACCGTACTCACTCAGGCTCAACCCCTGCTTCTGCGCCAGAGCGCGCAGGGTGACATTGTGATCCTTACTGCCGGTAAAGTACTGCAACAGCGAGCCATAGTGCTCCGGCTCCAGGGCACGCAGGTCCACCTGCAGGCCGTTGTGCAGCCGCACCGAAGCTCGGGTTGGTCCATGCGAAAGCACTTCGGCTACCTGTGGCAGTTTGACAAAAGCTGCCGTGGCGCGCTCAGGCTGATCGCAGGCCGCCAGGAGGTCAATGTCGCCGATGGTGTCCTTCATCCGCCGCAGGCTACCCACCGGTTCCACCGTCTGCACGCCCAGCTCATGTCGTAGTGCCCCGGCCAGCTCCTGAGCGATCGGCCAGGCCACACCCAGCGGGATGCGTGTACTGCGACGGTAGAGGGACTCGATACCCTCGAGGATGCGTTGTTCGGAGCGCGCGCCCAGGCCAGGCAGGTCCCGTAGCTGGCCGGCGCGGGCGGCTCGCTCTACATCGGCCACGCTCAGCGCGCCCAGCTCTTTCCACAGCAGCTTGGCGGTTCTTGGACCCACGTCGGGGATGCTCAGCAGGCTGACGACGCCGACCGGGACCTGCTCCCGCAGATCCTCAAGGTACCCCAGGCGCCCGGTGCTCAAGAGCTCGTTGAGTTTCTTCTCAAGGGCCTCGCCGATGCCAGGGATTTGACGCAGAGCGCCCTGTCGCCAGAGGTCGTTGATGTCGTGCCCCAGAGCCTCGATGTTGTCTGCCGCTTTGCGGTAGGCCAGCGACTTGTAAACAACCTCGCCCTTGATCTCCAGCATGTCCGCGATGAGCCGCAGCAGCTCAGCCACTTCATGGTTGGTCACGGGCAACCTCCGGCACGATTATAGCCCAAGCCGAGCTGCTTGACAACTATCGTCCCACCCAGGGCAAGGATCCCGCCCCGGCCTGAGGATGGCAATCGGTGCGCGCCGGACGCGTTTTGACAGCCGCACCCCGTTGCGCTAGAATTGCCCCTGGCATCAGGCGCGGCCCAGCTCCCACAACTGGCATCCCGCACAATGCTCATTTGTTCCGCCAAGGAGTTGTATGAAACTGTCCGTGTTGATTCCCGTGTACAACGAAGAGAGAACAGTCAAGGACCTCCTGGACCACGTGCAGGCGGTACCTGTGGACAAGGAAATCGTGATCGTCGATGACTGCTCCACTGACAAGACCTGGAGTGTTCTGCAGAGCATTACCGACCCAACCGTGCACATCTATCGCCACGAGGTTAACCAGGGCAAGGGCACCGGCATCCGCACCGCTCTGAGCCACGCCACCGGCGAC
>JAEAMF010002595.1_pt1 | contig 10075 bp, 10 predicted proteins | sample 8958721 | NCBI WGS metagenome assembly JAEAMF01 (sample SAMN16933255, study PRJNA681124) | bioreactor sludge metagenome | isolation source: anaerobic bioreactor treating anionic surfactant - SDBS | place: India: Bengaluru | collected 2019-02-28 | reverse complement strand
AACTGATTGATCCCCCCTAGTCTGAAACAGCAACCAGTCGACGAACTCCTTCATAAACGGGCAGACTTGGGGATCCTTGGCCCAGATCGTTCCGTGAGCCATGAGTGCATTGTAGACACATCCACCCCCGCATAGGCTGATATACGGGCATGTATGGCACTCGGACATATTGAAAGGATGTCTCCTCGCCCATTCCCGGAAAGCGGGCATATCGTCAATCTGTACGGCGTCCCGAATATCCCCTGCGAAATAGTGGGAAGTATTCGCAAGACTGTGACATGGCCCGATCTTGCCGTCTGGTAACACGACTAGTTGAGCTGCCGAGGCACCGCAATCGCGGAACCTTATGCGTCCGGCGCGGAAATCGCTGAGGCGTCTATAGACGAACGCCTCCGTTGCTCCAGCAGACTCTAGGCGCGAATACGTCTCGAGGATTTGTGATGCTGCATCGGCGGAGGAGACCCAGGAAGCATTGCTCCCGTGAGACGGGAAATACGGAATCTGGAACTCAATGAAGCGGGCACCGAGTTCATTGAGGAAGTACTCCCCGATGCGGGGAAGCTCTGATACGTTGTGCTTTCCAATGGTTGTCGATATGCCCACAGACAGCCCCGCATCACGATACCTGAGAAAGCTCTTAACCACTTTTGCGTGTGTGTAAAGATGACTTTGTGGCCCAATGCGAGCGGCATCGTGGTTGTGCTGTAACCCATCTATGGAGACACAGACGCCAACATCATTTTGGCTGAAGAGAGGAAGCAACCCCGGATCGAAGTGATAACCATTTGTGATGATGACTGTGTGGATTTGCTTGGGACATTCTGAATCATAGCGGACGCTCGCTATCTCCGGTATCAGGGCCTTGAGCAGCGGTTTGTTCAGCAGTGGTTCGCCCCCGTAGAAGGTGATCCTTGCCTCTGTCGGCTTGTGTTCATCAAGGTACTGATGGAAGTACCGCACTGCGTGCCTGCCAATGTTGACTGGCATTCGACGATCGGCACGGGAATTGCTAGCATTTGCCCCAAGCACCACGCAATACTTACACCGGAGATTGCAGGCAAAGGTGGTGATAAGGTACATGGAGTTCAGGCGGACATCGTCAGAAGGTGCGTGCGACGTCAGCCACTGTTCCTCAAAACCAGACTCGACCAAGATGTTCTGCTCCCGAAGGTAGCTGAGCGCAACCGGAGGAATCTTGCTGTAACGGGAGGCCCGCACGAGTTCCCAGAGGTGATCTGGCAGGAATGCGAGACCATGCTCAAATGGACTGTAGATGCCGACATACGAATCGGACATCTTGAGAACATGTAACTGCCGACAAAGTTCCATAGCAAAATCGAGCAGCGAGTTTGCGGGGAGGATTGGGTCTGCAACGCGAGGACGAGACATTGCAGACCCTCCCCATCTCCGGTTGGTCCGCTATGCCTCCTTGCTGCACATAATGTACTTCAGGGCAACCGACCCCTTCTTCTGGTCGAGGAGGTCGGCGGTCTCCTTGAGCGTCAGTTCTGCGCCCTGGACGCTGCACATGATGTACTTCAGGGCGACCGGACCGCTCGGCTTCGCTGCCGCCACGGCTGCCTCCTTAGAACACATGATGTACTTGAGTGCGATCTTCTTTGGCATGTACTTCACCTCTCTTTCTCCCGGATTGTTGTCGGCACGGGCACTCCGGGTGTGCCACGTCCCGCGTCCTCTTGTCAAATGGCCAACGTGCGGCGGCTGAGCCCCGACGGACCGGCCCGTTTTCCGGGCCGGGACGGTGTGGGCTCCAACCGCTGATGGGCCGCGCGCCAGCGCGGCCCGGAAGCGGATGGGCATAGCCGCCGCCCGATGAGCCGACGCGCTTGCGCGTCGGCTCATCGTTAGCGCTGAGCCGCGGAGTTCCCCCCGGGGACTCCGTCGGCTCTAGCGCCTGGTTCGGTCCTGTTTGGTTGATCTCTTGCCGATTGTTGCGCCGATTCCGGAAATGGCAACAGGAACAAGCCAGAACATGCAGTAGGACACAAGGACACCACCGAAGGCCATGAACTCCTGGCGAATGAGGAAGTAACCACCCTTAACGATGGGATGGTCGATGAACAACAGGATTGCGCCCGACAAAGCAGACTTCCAGATTCCGAATCCACCAAGGGATGCGAGCCGCCATCCAGCAATGACCCAGAGCGCGATGCGAATCACATTGAACATGATGTCTCCAGTTGGGTTGGGCAGAAGGCCGTAGAGCGGTGCCAGCAGGGCATTAACGACCGTTGCGGCCATCGGGATTGCCAGAATCTGGAAGTACTTCTTCATCTTTGGACCGAACGGGCGGCGGCTGAGCCCCGACGGACCGGCCCCTTTTCCGAGCCGGGACGGCGTGGGCTCCAGCCGCTGATGGGACGCGCGACAGCGCGGCCCGGAAGCGGATGGGTACAGCCGCCACCCGATGAGCCGACGCGCAAGCGCGTCGGCCCATCTTGTTTGTATGTAGATTTCTCGATTCGCCGGGGCCGCGCAGCGCCGGGTGGCTTAATATGCCGCCAATGGGAGGAACAGTCAAGAATTACCTGCGGATTTTCCTGATGGTATTTCGCGGGGCCGAACAAAGGCTACCCATTCGAGCAGACGCCCGACCTTTTCCCGGCTGAGATCGGCGGCCAAGTGGGGATGGCAGTAGATGTTTACGACCGACAAGGCGGCCGTCAACCCCCGGGATGGCAAGATGCGCCGTTGCCATATCTACGAGAAATACCTACCGGAGGCTGATTTGGCTAACCGACTTGAAATCCGCCCGGCGCGATTTTCTCGCCCCGCGGCCCTGTCCCGACGTATCCGTCGGGATGATTATTATGGCGCTAAATATGGGAAATCAGGCTCTCTCCCGTTTCATGGGTGGATTAACGGATATGCGGACAACTCCTGTCCGATCGGACACGGTTTGTCCCTTTTTGATCGGGGAATGAAGCAGCGAAAAGACGGGCGTCAGGCGACGAGTTGATGATCGGGTGGACAGGAGGGGCGGCCTCGGAGGGAAAAGATAACGTGGAGTAATACTTGAAATCCGCCCCGCGCGGCCCGACGCGCGGGGCGGATTTCAAGCGGGTGAAGGGAATCGAACCCTCGTAGCCAGTCCTAGGGATTCACGGACTTGCGGAGCGTCAGCGAACGCAAGTCCGATGAAGCCCTTGGATCCCGATGCGCAGCATCGGGACTTGGCGTCTTGCCCTAGAGCGGGTGAAGGGAATCGAACCCTCGTAGCCAGCTTGGGAAGCTGGAGCTCTGCCATTGAGCTACACCCGCATACACGCGCACCAAACGAAGCGGACCTCGTAGCCAGCTTGTCTTAGGGATTCACGGACTTGCGGAGCGTCAGCGAACGCAAGTCCGATGAAGCCCTTAGATCCCGATGCGGAGCATCGGGAGGAAGCTGGAGCTCTGCCATTGAGCTACACCCGCACATTATTTTCCTGCCCATCGGCCACGCCGATGGGCAGGAAAATAATGTGAATTGCCGCCATCCCGGGAATCTCCTATCTTCCGAGAGCGCATCCCGCCGCGCCCATTTTTTGATCGTTCCCCCCGGGAACGATCAAAAACAAGATAGGTCTTTAAAACGCTGGTAGCGCGACACTATATCAGCCTTCCGGACCCGCCGCAAGCGGTTCAGGGAGAAATCCTCGACCGCGAAGGAGGCCATCACCGAGCCGTAGATCACCGCCCGCCGGAGGACGGCGGGGGCGAAGCAGCCCCGCCGGGCGATGTAGCCCACGCAGCCCCCGGCGAAGGTGTCGCCGGCCCCGGTCGGGTCGACCACCTTCTCCAGGGGGAGGGCGGGGGCGCAGAAGGCATCCTTCCGGGAGAAGAGGACGGCCCCGTGTTCCCCCTTCTTGATCACCACGAAGCGGGGTCCCATGGACAGGAGGCGGCGGGCGGCCCGGGGAAGGTTGCTCTCCCGGGTGAGCTGGCGGGCCTCCGCGTCGTTGATGAAGAGGAGGTCCATCCGCTCGATCGCCTCCTTCACCCGGTCGGGCTTGATATTGATCCAGAGGTTCATCGTGTCCCCGGCGACGAGCTTCGGCCGCTTCAGCTGATCGAGGACCTCCATCTGGAGGACCGGGTCGATGTTGGCGAGAAAAACGCAGTCGCTCTCCTTCCACTCCTCGGGGAGGCGGGGGTGGAAGGACTCGAAGACGTTGAGATGGGTGAAGCTGGTCTGGGCCTGGTTGAGGTCGGAGAGGTAGGAGCCGCCCCAGCGGAAGGTCTTCCCCGGGCGGATCTCCAGCCCCCGGGTGTCGATCCCCTTCGATTGGAGCAGCTTCAGGTGGGCGGGGGAAAAGTCCTCGCCCACCACGCCCACCAGGCGCACCGGGGCGAAATTGCTGCAGGAGACGGAGAAGTAGGTGGCCGAGCCCCCCAGCATCTCCTCCCGCTTCCCGTGCGGGGTCTCCAGTGTGTCCAGGGCCACCGATCCCACGACCAGCACGTTCATGCGATGTCCATCCCTTCCTTTTATCCCAGCATTGCCGCCGTGTAGGCCCCAACTGCGTTGGGGCGTCATAAACGCCGGTTCACAGAACCGGCCTACAACTTCGACCGAGACAATCTAAACCCGAATAATAAAAATCCGCCTTCCGAAAACGGCCCTTCCGCCGCGGCGGGGACATGGAATCCCGATTACCCCTTCCCGAGATGCCCCTCGAGGATTTTTATAGCGCAGAACTCGGAGCACATCGAGCAGTAATCCTCGCCCTTCGGGGCGGCGCCCCGGTAGCGCCGGGCGCGCTCCGGGTCGAGCGCGAGCGCGATCTGGCCCTTCCAGTCGCGGGAGCGCCGCCGGCGCGACATCTCGTCGTCCCACTCCCGCGCCCCTCCCCTCCCCCGCGCCACGTCGGCGGCGTGGGCGGCGATCCGGGAGGCGATCACCCCTTCCCTGACCTCCTCCTCGCCGGGGAGGCTTAAGTGCTCGGAGGGGGTGACGTAGCAGAGGAAGTCCGCCCCCGCCCAGGCCGCCAGCGCCCCGCCGATGGCGCAGGCGATGTGGTCGTAGCCGGCGGCGACGTCGGTGGGGAGCGGCCCGAGGACGTAGAAGGGGGCGCCGGCGCAGATCTCCTTCTCCAGACGGACGTTGGCCTCGATCTGGTCGAGGGGGACGTGGCCGGGACCCTCGATCATCACCTGGACCTCCGCCGCCCGGCCGCGGGCCGCGAGCTCGCCCAGGGTGATGAGCTCGCGGACCTGGGAGGGATCGGTCGCGTCGGCGAGGCAGCCCGGGCGGAGGCCGTCGCCCAACGAGAGCGTCACCTCGTGGCGGCGGGCGATGGCCAGGACGTCGTCGAACCGCTCGTAGAGGGGGTTCTCCTTCCCGTTCGCGATCATCCACTCGAGGAGAAACGCCCCGCCCCGGGAGACCACGCCCAAGAGGCGCGGGTGCTTCCGGATGGTCTCCAGGACCGCGGCGTTCACGCCGGCGTGGACGGTCATGAAGTCCACCCCCTCCCGGGCCTGCTCCTCGATCGCCCCCAGGATGGAGTCGGCGGTCATCGCCGTGATCCGCCCCTTCTCCCTCCCCGCCCGCAGCGCCGCCTGGTAGATGGGGACGGTCCCCAGGGGAAGCTCCGAGGCGGCGAGGAGGCGTCGCCTCAGGCGGTTGGCGTCTCCGCCGACGGAGAGGTCCATCAGGGCGTCGGCCCCCGCCGCCGCGGCGGCGCGCGCCTTGCGGAGCTCGGCGCGCGGGTCGGCCCGGGAGGGCGACATCCCGATGTTGGCGTTGACCTTGACCGAGAGCCCCGCCCCGATCCCGCAGGCGCGCGCGGGCTTCCGGTGGCGGTTGGCCGGGACGACCACGGTCCCCGCGGCGAGGCCGCGGAGGATGGCCTCCGGCGCAACCCCTTCCCGGCGGGCGATCCGCCGGATCAGGGGGGAGACCAGGCCTTTTTTAGCTTCCGCGATGATTCCCATCTTCAGAGTTTCTGGCAGGACTCGAGACCCCGGCGGGCGGACTCGAGACCCGGACGGATCTCGAGCGCGCGTCCGAATGAGTCGGCCGCCTCCTCCCGGCGGCCGAGCCCGGAGAGGGCTATTCCCAGGTCATTATAGGCGAAGGGGTCGGAGGGGCTCAAGGCGATTGCCGTTCGCAGGGGTTCGAGCGCCTCGGCCCATCTCCCCTCCTGGACGAGGACGGCCCCCAGGTTGGCCTGGGCACGGGCGAAACGGGGGGCGAGGGCGATCGCCCTCCGGAACTCGGCCGCGGCACCGGACGGGTCGCCCGCGGACTGGAGGACCAGGCCGAGGTTGTTGTGCGCCTCGGCCAGGTCCGGGCGGTAATGGAGGGCGGCGAGGAAACGCTCCCGGGCTCCGGCCCGCTCCCCCCGGCGGGCGAGGAGGACGCCCGACTCGTTGAGGAGGACGGCGTCCGCCGGGTCCAGGGCGAGGGCGAGCGAGTAATCGAAAAGCAAACGGGACTCCTCGTCCCGTGCCGCCGACTCCTCCGGAGAGAGGGGGGCGGGGCGGCGGCGGTAGACCAGGCGGCTCCTGATCATTGTCTCCGGCGCGTAGTGACGGTGCAGGTATTCCCAGAGGTCGCCGTAGCGGCCGATCGGGTAGTCGCCGTAGCCCAGAGCGTGGGAGAGCGAACCGTCGACGACGAAGAGCGGGCGGTTCCGCTCCAGGTCGCCCAGGAGGAGATCCATGACGCCGGGGGGCTGGAAGGCCTTCTCCGGCGGGGCGGTGGGGACCTTGCCGGCGGCAAAGTCGGCGACGAGGAAGCGGGAGGCGGCGGGGCGGCCGGAGTAGAGATAGACCTCGGGGAGATAGCCCCAGGCGAAGACGGCGTCGGCGGGGCCGGAGGCGGAGCGGATGAAATCGGCCACCTCCCGGTTCTCCCGAAAGGGATCGAGGGCCACGGTCACCGGATCGAAACGCCAGCGATACGACCAGGCGGCCGAAGCGAGCGCGAGGAGAACCGAAACCCCGACGAAGGCCGGGCGGAGAGAGGCCGGGCGACCGGGGGCGGAGAAGATCCGGAGGAGGCGCCCGAACCCCGCCCCGGCCAGGACGGCGAAGGGGGGGAAGACCTGGATGAGGTAGTGCGGGATGAGGCGCTTCCCCAAGGCGGCCCCGGCCGCGGAGAAGATCCCCCAGAGAAGGAGGAACCCTCTCCCCCGGACGATCCCGCCCGGGCCGCCGAGGACGATCCCCGCCAGAGCCAGCACCCAGAAGAGGGGGTTGGGGATGACCGCGTCGGCGGCCATCCGCGACCACGATCGGAGCGCCTCGCCCCAGGGGACGGAGCCCGAGTAGGCGAGGCCGTAGGTCCAGGACCAGAAGACGAGTTCGGAGAGGGTCCTTTGGATTTGGAAGAAGAGGGCGCAGCCGAAGAGCGCCGCCGCCAATCCGGCGAGTATCCAGCCGACCCGCGCCGCCGAGCGCCGGACGCCGCCGGGGCGGAAAAGACCGGAGAGGGCGGAAAGGAGGAGGGCGAAGGCCATGGTGAAGCCGGGCTGCTTGAAGAGACCACCCAGGCCGGCGCAGGCCCCGGCCAAAAAATACTCCCGGCCGCCCCCCCCGGCGGACTCCTCGCCGCGCAGGAAGAACCAGGCGGAGAGGGAAAGGGGGAGGATCATGAAGATCTCGCGGTTCGCCGCCACCATGTCGGAGGGGAAGAAGGTGGCGCTGAAGACGGCGTAGAGGTAGCCCGCGGCCCAGCCGGCGGCCTCTCCCGCCGTCCGCCGGGCGATCGCCAGGATTAGGGCGGTCACGGCGAGGGTGGCGGCGATCCCGGCGGCCTCGGCGGCCTTCACCCGGGCGGGGCCGGAAGCGGGGAGGAGGTAGTAGAGGGCGTGGAGGAGCGGGGGCTTGTCGCTGATGATCTCCCGGTAGAGGAGCCTCCCCCCTCGCATCTCCTCGGCGGCGACCGCGAGATAGACCTCGTCGATGGAAAGAACCGGGAAGGAGACGACGGGGGGGAGCCGGAGGAGGAGGGTGAGGACGAGGAGACCGACGGAGAGCCAGACGGCCCGGCGCTTCATCAACGGTCCAGCGCCCGGCGCAGGGCGGCGACGGCGACCGAGACGGAACCCCCGGCGAAGGCGGCCGAGATCACCGCCACGCCGGAGGCCCCCGCGGCCAGGGCCTCGGAGAGGTTGTCGGCCGTGATCCCCCCGATCGCCAGGACGGGGAGGCGGACGGCGCGGACGATCCCGGAAAAAACGGACCGGTCGAGCGGGCGGATATCGGCCTTGGAGGAGGTCGGGAAGAAGGCTCCCGCGCCGAGATAGTCGGCCCCCGCCGCCTCGGCGGCGCGGGCCGCCTCCAGTGTCGAGGCGCTGACCCCGACGACGAAGCCGGCGCCGCCCAGGCGCCGGGCCGCGGTCGCGGGGAGGTCGCCCTGCCCCAGGTGGACGCCGGAGGCGCCCGCGGCGAGAGCGATATCCAAACGGTCGTTGACGACGAGGGGGACTCCCGAGCCGTCGAGGGCCTTTCGGATCGCGCAGGCGACCTCGAGGAAATCCCGCGCGGAGGAGGTCTTGTCCCGGTATTGGATGAGATCCGCCCCGTTCTCCGCCGCGGCCCGGGCGGCGGCGGGGGCGGAGCGGAGATCGACAAAGGCCCGGTCCAGGATGACCTGGAGAATGCGTTTCCGGATTGCCATATCCGTTGTCCGGGGAGGATTGCGGTCCGACTCTCGTGGGCCCCGATCAAATCTCCGATTCGATCAGGGACGCAATCCTCATCGATCCGGATCGGGGCAGGAATGCCCCTCCCACACTAAGCTGGCGGGGTATTTCAGGCCGCCAGAAGAGAATACCCCGATCTTCCGCGGAATGGGCTAACGGGCGGACAGACGGGCAGCGAGGCGGGTCGTGGAGCGGCCGGGGACGAGGGGGAAGACGACGATCCGCCCTCCCGCCGCCCGCACCTCTTCCCCGCCGACGATCTCTTTTGCCTTCCAGTCCCCGCCCTTGACCAGGACGTCGGGGAGGAGGGCGCGGATCAGGGCGCGGGGCGTGGACTCGCCGAAGACGACGACGTAGTCCACCGCCCCGAGCGCGGCCACGACCTCCGCCCGCTCCGCCTCCGGGACGAGCGGGCGGCCGGTCCCCTTGCCCAGCGAGCGGACCGAGCGGTCGGAGTTCACGGCGACGACCAGGACGTCCCCGAGCTTCTTCGCCGCCTGAAGGAGCCGGACGTGGCCGACGTGGAGAAGGTCGAAGCAGCCGTTGGTGAAGACCACGGTCTTCCCCTGGCGCTTGATACCGCGGACCAGGCGGACCAGGGCGGGACGGGTCTGGATCTTGCTTCTCATAAGCGTTCAACCGTCTTGGACCGAACCCCATTCCCGGAGACTGACGGCGACATCGGGGAACTCTCGGAGCAGATCCCGATCGGACGTCAGAAGCTTTATTCTCAGATCCTTCGCCAGGGCGACATACTCGCAGTCATAGGCGGAGCAGTTCGATCGGGCGACACAGTCCATGACTAAAAAGGAGGGCAGAATATACTCCCGTCCGTTCATGCAATTGTGCGCGCCCTGCAAGGAGCGTTCAATATCGGCGACGGACATCTCCTTTCGACGCAGATAGCCGGCGAGGATATTCCGAAACTCCGAGCGCCAGAGTATGGGCGAAACCCAGACCGGGTCTTTCGCAAAGGCCCGGACCGCGCAGGACGTCAGCTCGCCGGGTATCCAGAGATAGGCGATGGCATTGACGTCCACCGCGATCATCGGCGGCCACGGTCCTTGGCGGCTTTCAAATCGGATTGGGTCAGATAAACCCCGAGGGTTTCCCGAACGGACCGAGCATGACTGAGCACGGCGAAGGAGTCCACCGCGGCGGCGGAGACCGTGCTGACCAGAGTAGCGATGATCTCCCGATTCAGACTGCGGCCGTGGGCGCGGGCGCGGTCCTTGAGCGTCCGATGGACTTCCGCGGGCAGATCCTTGATCGTGATCGTAGCCATACCGCAACCATAACACAACCATCGCGGATGTCAACGAGCCCGCATGATTCATGAAGATCTTTCGATCTTCACGAATAATTCTAGTTAACATGAAGGCCGTTCCTCCTGGAGAGAGTAAGCTCTCTCTGGGAAC
>JAEAMF010002586.1_pt1 | contig 10102 bp, 6 predicted proteins | sample 8958721 | NCBI WGS metagenome assembly JAEAMF01 (sample SAMN16933255, study PRJNA681124) | bioreactor sludge metagenome | isolation source: anaerobic bioreactor treating anionic surfactant - SDBS | place: India: Bengaluru | collected 2019-02-28 | reverse complement strand
AAAATTCATATTCCGGTCCCGGATCCCGGTATCGACGATAGCCTGGGTAAGGAATGGAAAAATCAACTGAATGGCGCTGCCTATCAACATGCCCACCATCAGTTTAAGCATTTGGCGCCGGTGTGGCTTAAGGTATGAAAAAATGAAACGAAACGGCGACCGTTCGCGCCGTTCCTCAGGCTGACCGGTTAATGCGGGAGTGGGTTCAAAGACAAGACATACGCCTTCGTTGTTATTCTCTTCCTGAGAAAGCCATGATTTCAGGAATTCCTCCCTGGTCAGTCTGATTTTTCCATGAGCCGGATCTGCAATGCAGAAGATCTCTTTACCGGGTCGTTTTATAATTTTATAAATAACAACAAAATGACGTTGATTCCAGTATGCAATACATGGAAGCGGGGTCTCTTCCATTAATTGTTTCAGGGTGATTTTTACTCCCAGGGTCTTAAACCCGATTGATTCGGCCGTATCGCTTATACTCAGCATTGAAACCCCTTCCCGGGTAATGTAGCAACGCTCACGAAGCATGGCCAGACTGATTCGTTTTCCATAATGCCGCGCAATCATCTGAAGGCATACGGGGCCGCAGTCGGTCGAGTCGTGCTGATGATAAAACCTGAATCCCATTATTCGTATTTAAGTGACATGATCGGATTATTTTTAAGAACCTTTCTTGTTCTCAGGAAAAGAATGAACGAAACAAAAAAAGCTACCGACAGGATTGAAACCACAACATAGAACCAGGAGAAACTCACATGATAATAAAATGTATTCAACCAGCGATTCATCAGCACCCATGTCAGAGGCACCCCGAGTATTGATGCGATGACGATATACAGGTAGAATTCTTTTTGCATCTGATAAATAATATTTGGATTGCTTGCACCGAAAACCTTACGGATTGCAACCTCCCTCAATTTCCTTTCCGAAATCAGGATTGCAAGTCCGAACAGTCCCATCCCTGTGATGATGAATGCGAGTAAGGTAAAGATTGCAACGATGAACTGAAAACGTTCATCCTGTAAATAAAGTTCGTTCATCTCCTCATCGAGCAACTGGTAGTCAAATGGCAACTCAGGTGCCAGTTGCCTCCATATTTTTTCAATATCAGCGATCACCTGATCTTTTGTTCCTGGTTTATACCGCACCAGCATTGAGCGGCACGATTCAGGCTGCAAACGGAATATGGTTGGCTTGATCTTTTTATGTATGGAGTGAATGTGAAAATCTTCCACAATCCCTTTCAAATTATTGTGTTCAAGTTCATTCTTTGTAGGTTTATCGCTATACCCGAGTAAGTTAGCAGCTGTCTTATTATAGATCTGCCTGGATTTTGAACCTGTGGTATCGGTTATGTCGAAATCACCTCCCGATACAAATGGTATCCCCAGTGTTTCGAAAAACCGGTAATCGACCAAACAGAGTTCGAACACAAAAACTTCAGAAGAGGATGTGTCTGCGCTTACTTTAATTTCATGTACAGCATCAGAAAGAATTGGCAAGGAGATCCCGGAAACTGAAGTGATATCCGGTGTTTCAGTCATCGTTTTCCTGAGTAAGGAATAATCCAAGAATTCATGGAGATTAAAGTTGACCGCCAAGAGATTTTCTTTCTCTATTTTATGGGCCTGGGTGATGCAAAATCTTATCTGACGGTAAACGGTAATGAAACTGATCAACAAAGACAGGGTAATAAAAAGCTGAAAAACAGTAAATACCTTTCCCAGGCTGAACTTCCGGAAAGAGAAAAGCCGGATTTTCAGGGCATGAAGCGGATCGAGTGACGATAAATACAGCGCCACGTATATTCCGGATAAAACACCGATCAGCAAGGTAATACCTGAAAAAATCAGTATATAGAGAAGAAGAATACTGGAATCAAAATGAATCTCATATCCGTAGAATTGCTTGAGAAAAGGATTGATGAGTCCCAGTAATAATAAAGCAAGCGGGAGAGCAAGGGAAGTAATAAGAATTGACTCGGTAAGAATCTGGTTCCGGAGTTGTTTTCTGGTTGCTCCAAGTACCTTTTTAATACCAATCTCTTTAAATCGCAATGCTGATCTTGCCGTGCTGAGAATACTGTAATTAATCCCGGCAAGCAATAAGATAAAAATTGCCAGCGATGAATAAACAATCAGATTAGACGGATCACCCCGGGGAAGAAAATCATTTTGTATATTTTCAGAATGAATATAGATATTCCTGAAGTTCTGGAAAGTCAGATATTGTCGGGATTTATCAAATTTATTGGCTTTAGAGAAACAAGGAAACTTATATTCCAACCTTGTAACCGGAATATCATTTTTTAACCGAATTATTGTTTCGGTCGTCATTGAGTTGAAAGATTTCAGTGAAGCCTCCGGATCTTTCGAGAATCCCTTCAGAATTTCCTTTAAAAAACCTATACTGGATATGAAATCTGCCTGGTAGCTTGAGTTCCATGGAAGATCCTTGTATATGCCTTGAACTGTAAAATTGAAAATTTTTCCAATTGTTTTGATTTTAAGGGTTTTACCAATTGGATTTGCTTTGCCAAAATATTTTGCACATGCTTTCTCAGATATCAGAAGCGCGTAATCTGATGTCAGTAAGTCTCCCGGAGCGACTTCTTTCAATTCAATAGAGAACAAGTCGAATATGGAAGGATCGGCTGAAACAAAGCGAGGTTCAGTATAAAAAACATTTTGATTACTCACGGAAACAGGGCCAGTTATGTTTATCAGAATTGAGATCCTTCCTATTTTGTCAATTTCGGGAAAATATTTTTGCATGGCAGGCGCCAAAGCAAGACCGGTCAGAGCGTTCAGTTCCCCGTTATGTTTATCCTTAAATAATACCCGGTATGTTCTTTTACTTTCCCTGAAGCAACGATTGAAGCTTAATTCATTAATAAGGAAAGTACAAAGTACAAATACTGCGGTCAGTCCTAGGACGAGACCAAGAAGGTTAATGATGGTATAGGTTTTGCTCTTGGCAAGAAAACGGTAGGAGATAATTATGGAGATCCAGTGCATGATCTAATGGTCTACGGAACGAGATGGCATAAATTAAATTTCTTCATGACCAGTTCGTAGTTACTGATGGGAGGGCATAGAAGATGGTAAAGGCAGTTTTTACAGGGGATCGCCGATGACCGGATACGCTTCCAACTGATGCCGTTATTGGCTTCTTTTCTTATAAGGTCATTTATGGAATCTTTTTTAAGATTTCCCAGCGGTTCATCATTCACATTGGCAAAGACCTTTCCTCCGGGCAGGATGGTCAGTTTACCCCATTCCGTTTCGTTGATCATTTTACGGGCCAGGATATGTTTTTCATCCGGTTTGGATGCATCAATGTCATTTTTATCAATGAAAACATAATCGCGGAAGAAAGAGTAATTGGATCCTGTGAAATAGGGTTTAAAGAAAATATTCTTCAGATGTAGATTTTGAATGATCCGATTAGCATCAACCAGCTCGTATGAATCCCTGACAATGAAATGCCATTCAACCGGAATATGGTTCCTGGTCTGATACAAAGATTTAATAATACTGTCAATATTCGCTTCACTAAAAGGATGTGTGAGAAGTAAAATGTATGTTGAGTTTTTTTGGGGTATATCAAATCCCTGAGCATTGAAATTCATCGGAAAAAAATAGAACCGTTTCTGATGATTTACTGTTTCAAGCATTGAAAGCAACTCTCTAAGTTGTGAATATTTCAGTATGTCGTCGGCAACCAGATCAAAGGTCATTTTTGAAAATGACCTGGTTTCATCGATGATGACTTTAAGGAGTCGGAGATCAAGTTCTTTTTTCTTTCCGGAGGTAGCGTATGGAAAAACGAATTGGGCGTATGCCCTGTTATATTGCCTGACAAGTCCTGAATTTGAGGAAGAGATGTGCAGGATCAATTCACGGAGTGTTTCAGCATCGGGTACAAAAGCGCCGGTTTCATGCTTTTTTATGAGCGGATTTGGTACAATCATCACTGGCTTCTTGTCAGACCAGGATTGCTTAAGCAGATCACCCAGGTAAGATTTCCGTAATAGTTTAATGAATGAATGTATGACTGGGTTATTCAATTCTTCCTCTGAAATTTCGATAGTATAATTATTTGATGGTTTTGAGAGCATCCTGCAGAGGTGTACAATCACTGGCTGATCAGAGATGACCACCATTTTTTTATTCAGGGTGTTATAAAAAAGAACATCTCCGGCCTGAAAGGTCATATGAACATAGGGTTCGATAAACAGCCAGAAAGATCGGTCAGGTGTCATGAAACGCTTCTTTGATAACGTGGAGGGACAGGGAATGGTCTTTTTCGATCAGGCTGAGATTCTTTGACAGCCGTTGGGTGAAGTGGGCTTCATCGGTAAAGAAATCACAGACGGGGCTCTCTGTTTCAATTCTGGTATTGAACATACATTCCAGGCAATGATCCTCTATGTAACATTGTTCGCAGAGGGGTCTGATCTTCGAGTAGTAGCGGTTGTACATTAACGCGACGGCATCAGGATCGATGCGGACTTTGTCTTTATTCACCCGACCGATCTCGAATATCCTGCTTATATGTTCGCAGGGGAGTACAATCCCGTTGGCGGTCAGGAGAATCCTGAGTGAAAATGGTTGACAGGTTCCGGTCGGGATAATGTGTTTTTTATAATGATTTCTTTTTTTCGTGAGGATAAGCTTCCCATGGTTTCCGAAAACATATCCCGAGTATTTTTCAAGGATGTCGGCAGCTTCTTTTACCCCCGGATGATGGAGCTTCAGCTTCCGGATCGTTTTCAGGCCGGAAGATCTTGCCGGACGATCTTTCAGGAATGTGGAAATGAATTCACTCCTGAATTTTTCAGTGAGATTAAGCTGGTTAATCGGTGAGATGACAGGGATCTTATTAAACTTCTTTTTAAAAAAAGAGTAGACGGACTGATAGGAGTTTTTAGCGTGCAGTACCGTCAGAAATGATATATGCTTGTCGAAATATTCGGGATATGTTTTTTTGATCTTTTCGAGATTTTTGATAACCAGGTTGAAGGAAGGCTTGTTATTGGTGAGAACCCGGAAGGCGTTCCCTTTTTCATCCCCATCCAGACTTACGGCCACTTCAACCTGGTTATCGACCAGGTAATCCATGTATTTAAACAGTAATAATCCATTGGTTGACATGGAAAATTTGAATACCGGTTTGGGATTTGGATAAGCATTTAAATAGGAGATGACTTCGGAGATCAGGTTAAAATTTCTTAAAGGTTCACCGCCATAGAAACTTACCGTTAGCTGCGGATTGTTGACCAGGTCTCTCTTTGCAAGGATCAGGTCGAGCATCCGGATTGCATCCGCGGGATCCATATTTTGTTTCTCCCGCGATGTGTTGATATAGAATTTACCGAAGGTGCAATAGGTACATGAAAGATTGCATTCTTCCGTGGTTTCGAAGATGATCTGCTGAAGGCTGCTCAGATTCTCCTCTATTCTGTCTGGAGTTATAATCCCTTCCAGGTTGAGGCGCCTTACCGGAGTAAAAAAATTATTTTTCCGGAGGAAATGATACTTGGACAACTGATACCTGACCTCTTCGAATTTAAAAGTACCGAAATTCCTGAGCTCTAATTTTCCTTTTAAACGAATCTGATCAAGATAGTCGCTCAGATTCGTTCCTTTTTTTTCAAGCTGAAAAAAATGCCTGATCAGCGGATGACATAGAAGAAATTTATTCCTGAAAGGACTGTAGAGAAAAATATTACCTTTTTCCGTTGTGAAAGTTACGGTATTCTTCATGTGTTTTCCGTTGCATGATCAGCTGACCATGAATCGTAAAACAAAGGTATTATTTTATCCAACTTTTAGAAAGTGATTTTTCCTAATTGGGTTTATTTTGAATCGATGAACTTGGAACAGTGATTCTACATTGACATGATTCATTCCCAGTACTACTTGTGTCCCGTGCCGTAACACTAGGACAACCTGTTGAGCATATACACTTGACTTCACCACCCCCTTTAATTTGAATGAGCATACTTTTCTTGATCTCGGCTTTGTAGAGGTTAACTAAGCTTAATTTTTTCATAATTGTAGTACTTTTTATCTTTTTTATTATAGTTTGTTGTTGATAATTATGAATTTAGCATAGCAAATAATGTACCAAAGTCGTAATATATTGAATAACAGACACATAAAAAAATATTTTCCAAAAAATTCGCCTTCTAGTGTCAAATATTTTGACAAAAATGTATGATTTTTCATCCCCCTTATGGGGTGAAACGGTAAAACGGGGATAGGGTTACAGAAGGATCAACCGCGAACAGGTCATTGTTTGATCAGGCGAATAAGGAGTATTTCGGTGGCGATGAAAACCAATGTCAGGGCAAGGAACCATTTCCAAAGGGGAGTCCCCTGGTCGATTTTTTGGATCTGTTTTATGAGGGATGTTCTTTTCTCAGCCAGGAGGTGGATATTTCCGACAGAGTGACGGGAGAGCTGACTTTTTATCTCGGATTCGGAATGAGTCCTCAGATCTGATTCATTCCGGTCGTAGTTAAAAGCAATTCCTTCGAGCGGAATTTTATCGTTAAGCAGGGTATACAACCCCGATTCCTTTACCTGGTCGCCGATAAGGATACTCATCCCGGAAGTCAATGAGCCGGGACCAGGAATAAATTCAGTTCCATCGTTATTTTTTATGATCTTCAGCAGATTATTTCTATTCAAAGAATCGGATTGAATCATGATCTCATTCCTGCCGATAAGGTAGTACAACTCCCTGGACGGATTACTCAGGTATGCTATCTGGTAAAGGGTAGGTACGAAAAGAAGATGGCGGGGGAAATTGCTCCAGGAGTCATCCAATGGTACTGAAAACAAGTATACTTTTCCATTTCCGGAATGTGTAAATGACAGAAATGGCTGACCATTTAAAAGTTTCAACAGAGGTTCGTGGTAGTACTTTACTGCAACGGGGAAGTCGGCATTTTCGGGAAGGATAACTTTTCCGGATGCGCTTTTTTCGAAGACATCTTTATACAAGTCACTTTCGAGGGCGATTGAGGCGATGGGTTGACGGTTGGTATCGACCTTTTCCGGAACCGGCAGATGAAAAGAAGACAGGAATGCTTTGTAGTTGTCCGGTTTCATGTTTGATGGAGGGAAAATTACCAGGCTTCCTCCCGAGTTTGTAAACTCATTTAATTCCTGAATCATACCCGATGAAAATTCTTCCAGGCTATTTAAAATAATCAAATTGTAATTTCCAAAGGAAGTATAATCCAGTTTTTTATCAGAGAGGTTGACAAAGTGGAAGGAGGAGTCTCCCCGGAAGAGGGCATTCAGGTATTGGTTTTCGCCGGTTCCATTGATACAAAGAACCGGTATCTTTTGTGAAATTGAGTACGCAAAGAAAAACCGATCATCGTATTGAACCGGGTAATCGACCAGTTCCAATGTTCCGAACTGAATTCCGGTGCCGTTTTCCGTGTAAGGAAGGATGATCTCCGTGGCAGAATTTGATTCAACGGAGAAGCTTGTCAATGCTTTCTGAACCTTATTTATGACGAGTTTTATGGGGACTTTTTCCATGGATTCTTTACCGAAATTACAGATATGAACCTTTAGACGTACCATCTGATTTGGGCGGTGGATGGGTGATTCAAATGAGACTGTGTCGATGTACAGGTTATTTCTGTGTTGCGGGTAGATGGGAACGAAATACCAGGAACAGGAGGTATCCGGTTTGATGGAAAGGATATCGGAGGAGCTTTTCTGAAAATCGGAGATCAGGAATGAGTTTGAAACAATGTTATGATTACCGGCCATCAGATCATTCTGTCGCCGTACAACTGCCGACAGAGACCGGGAGACCGGAGAGAGACGGACATCATCGACCAACCTGGTAAATTGTTCCCGACTGTAGAATCGCTGGTGCCGTCCTTCAAAATCGTTGGTGAGAAGTTGAAAGATATCGCCGGGTTGGTAATATTGCGCAATTTCGATTGCTTTTGATTTTGCGATATCAATCAATCTCCCATCTGTAGCCAGGGCTTCCATTGAGAATGAATTATCAATATAGATACTGATGGCATGTTTGCCGGCTTTTTGTTTATGCTGTTCCGGGGATGGTATATAAGGCTGAGAAAATGCGAGAACAAGGCAGGCAACGGCAAGGAGTCTGGCAGCTAACAGGAGCATCTGTTTCAGTTGTGATTGCCGTTTGCTTTCCTGCTGGATATCGGAAAGGAAGCGGACGTTGGTGAAGTAGATCTTTTTAAATCTTCGAAAGTTAAAAAGATGAATAAGGATCGGAATTGCGAGGGCAAAGAGAGCAAAGAGAAAAAGAGGGTGGATGAAATGCATGTTCAAAAGTAAAAAAAAATCCCGGCGGGTAAGCCGGGATTTGGTAATAACTTAACAGGTATAGAAAACCGGAAGACGGGATTAAACTACACCCTGGTCAACCATTGCATTTGCAACTTTCAGAAAGCCTGCAACATTTGCACCTTTCACATAGTTTACGTACCCATCCTTGTCTTTACCGTGTTTTACACACTGATCATGGATGCTGCACATAATCTGGTTCAAGCGCTCGTCGACCTCTTTTGCCGGCCAACTGAGTTTCATGGAGTTCTGCGACATTTCCAGTCCTGATGTAGCTACACCGCCTGCATTAACTGCTTTACCAGGAGCAAACAGAATCTTTGCTTCCAGGAATATTTCGACGGCTTCGGGGGTGCTTGGCATGTTGGCAACTTCGGCAACACACATGACCCCATTTTTAATCAGGTTCTTTGCATCCTCTTTCCCCAGTTCATTTTGGGTGGCACAAGGCATGGCAATATCGCATTTCACCTCCCATGGGCGTTTTCCCTGACGGAACTGGGCATTGGGGAACTCATAGGAATAGGGTTTCACGATATCCTGGTTGGAAGCGCGCAATTCAAGCATATAATCGATCTTTTCGCCTGATATGCCATCCGGGTCATAGATATATCCATCGGGACCGGAGATCGTTACTACTTTTGCCCCGAGTTCGGTAGCTTTCTTTGCAGCTCCCCAGGCGACATTCCCAAATCCTGATATGGCAACTATTTTTCCTTTAAAGCTTTCTCCTTTGGTGGCGAGCATTTCTTTTGCAAAATAGACTGCTCCGAAACCGGTTGCTTCAGGACGGACGAGGCTACCGCCCCAGTTCAATCCTTTTCCGGTAAGAACTCCTGTGTTTTCACGGGCTAATTTTTTGTACATCCCGTAAAGGAACCCGATTTCGCGTCCGCCTACTCCGATATCACCGGCTGGTACATCTGTTTCGGGACCGATCAGTTTCCATAGTTCAAGCATAAAGTTCTGGCAGAAACGCATGATCTCTGCATTGGACTTTCCTTTGGGATCAAAATCTGAACCGCCTTTTGCTCCACCCATAGGCAGGGTAGTAAGACTGTTCTTGAAGATCTGTTCAAATCCCAGAAATTTTAAAATGCTCAGGTTAACGCTTGGGTGGAAGCGCAAGCCTCCTTTGTAGGGGCCGATTGCATTATTAAATTGCACCCGGTAACCGCGGTTTACCTGAACTTTGCCATTGTCGTCAACCCAACTGACTTTAAAGGTCAGGATGCGGTCGGGCTCAATAAGCCGTTCAATGATATTTGCAGTTTCAAAATGAGGATTCTCATTGTAGACCTCTTCGATGGATTCCAATACTTCGCGAACCGCTTGCATGTACTCCACTTCGCCCGGATTTCTTTTCTCCAGGTCATTCATGATTTTTTCTAAGTTCATTTTAATTCAGTTTTGTAGGTTACTATATGGTGAGTATAAATTTGAATCTGGTAAGGCATCGATTTATGATGCAAAATTATTGTATTATCAGGAATTTACAAAGTAAATCCGGATAAATTTATGCCATCCCCCCAGTAGTGAAAAAAGAAAATACGCAAGCGAAAGAGAGAAGAAGTGGCGGATCACGAATCAGGAGCGGTATTCACTGTGATCAACTTTCCTCCGGAAAAGATTTTAACATTCAGCACTCTTCCATCGGGAGCATATTCGGTTTCGGTACCTTCTTTGACATTGTTCTTATAGGGTGTACGGCTTTTTATCCGCCCATTCTCAGGATAAAATGATTC
>JAEAMF010002588.1_pt1 | contig 10108 bp, 9 predicted proteins | sample 8958721 | NCBI WGS metagenome assembly JAEAMF01 (sample SAMN16933255, study PRJNA681124) | bioreactor sludge metagenome | isolation source: anaerobic bioreactor treating anionic surfactant - SDBS | place: India: Bengaluru | collected 2019-02-28 | reverse complement strand
AAAGCCAACCACAAAGACAGCTTGACAGGCAAATTTGCCTAAACTTTAGGGGGTGGACGGAACGGATGAAAACGGAAAATGCTACGGCCGATGACTACCAGCAGGATCTTATTCGGGGAAGTGTGATTTGGCGTTCACCAATAGGCCCAAATAGCACTTTGTAGTAATGTCCTATAACGTTTATCGTTCCTTACAAGCAGGGAATACACCAAGGCATTGTAATATCACGATTTCACAGTGATAGCGGTAGTATTTCCTTGTGATGGATCAGTCGTCGAGTCGGGGTGTGCCGAAGATGGGGCGGCCTCCTAGGGAAGTGCGGAAGGCGTAAAACGCGAAGGCTAGCAGCAGTGCCAGTCCTGTCAGCCCCATCCAGAAATACCAGGCGGAGAGCTGAGGCGTGATTGGGAAATAAACGAGTATAAGGGTAAAGAGTATTTGGGTCGTGAGCGCCAGGAAACCGAGCCGAAAGAAAAGAGTAACTCCAACTACAACCGCCAGCAGTATGGGTATCGCGGCGATCAAGGACGGTTGTTCCAAGATAACCGCAGAACCAAAAAACAAAATCGTTGCCGCCAACGCAATCCGTGTGTTCCTGAACAGCACGCGTGCGAGGAAAAATATATAACCCGTCAGGAGAGAATTGGCTATCGCATTCAATATGCCATATGCAGTTACCGCAATAACAGCTCGTCCTCCCGCCAGAATGTAGAACGTTTCCGGGGTACTGCCGCCACCAATCGAGAATTCCCCCCCGGAAGGCATTATCCCGGGAATGCCGAACCACTGGGTAAGCGGATATCTTAGATAGTGCGCCAACGCCCACACAACCCCTGATCCGCATCCGAATAAAAGATCCCGGCCGATAAGGGCGTTCCGATAATCTCCCGCAAGCAGGCGGCTCCAGCCGATCAGCACGCCAGGCCAGCGACGCCGAACAAAGGGCTCAAGGGCGATATACATAAGCCACATTAAGCCTGCACTAATCATCCCGAATCCGACAGCTGAGTAAAATAACTGCAATTCCTCTGACGCTGCTATGTGGTGCGCACTAAATAGCCATCCGACCATAGCCAATGCGAAAACGACGGATGCCAGCCGGGTTGCCCCGCGCCGGTCTCCCCGCCCCATCCGCAGGTTCCGCCGTGCAAAGATCGCCGCTCCAATGCAAAGTAATAAAATGATAGGGGCGTAACTTTCCAGCCTTGAATTCGCCTGAAGATTGGAAGCTTTTTGGGGGTATGGCGCAATCAAACTCCACAAAACAGGTTTGCCCCCGTGGGCAGCCGCCTCAATACGAATCGAAATGTTGGGACGGTCAGGTAGGGTTCCTATCCATGCTTTCCGTGTATCTGCATAAACAGGAGAGACCGATTTTGGTTCATCATCAGTGAACTTCTTGATATCGAGACCTGCAGACTTAAACAAGGGAGACCACCAGTCGGGCTGTGTTTCTGTGCCGGGTGATTTTGCCTCTTCATAAGGAATCACTCGCAGGCCGGTTAGGTTCCCATGAGCATCCAGTAAGATGACTGATTCCCCATTATCTATGGGCAGAGTATCCGCTTGCGTAAGGCTTGAAGAAATTCTAGGCAGAAGAGGACGAGGAGACTGGCGATACCAAAATTGGATCGCTAAAGCAGGCAATTTATCGAACCGGTTGGGTGAGCGATCATTCCCCTCCACCTGCTGGAGATACGAATCGTTGGGCTCAAATCCAAAGCGGCTGTCAAGGGGCTCTTCCGGATAACCGATAGTCTTCAGGATGTCTCGAGCCTTTAAAACCATAGCGTCCGGGGGATGCGCTATCGGTACCCGTTCATAAAGAGCAACCTGTTGTTTGAGCATGACGGCCGCGCCAACGCCAAGGATGATAAACGCAAGGCAGGTCCACGCAATCCATGGCTTCAGTCCCTCGGTGCTTCCCGAAGCTGCTACCATCTCAGGAGAAGGAGTCTCCCCGGCAGCAATCGCGGCGGCCAGTGGATCTCCTCCAGGGAGTGCTTGTGCCAGTTGAATTACTGCTGCCGGCCGTGCGTTCGGATCCTTCTCCATGCAGCGCTGGATCACACGCTCTACAATCGGATCAATCCCTTCACGGATTTCCGACGGGGCTCTCGGTGTCTGTGTTTCCTTCTGTTCCCGCAATTCGGCAAGTGTCTTTGCTGTGAATGCCTTCTTACCCGTGTAAATTTCGTACAGGATCAGCCCCAGGGAGTATATGTCACTCCGAACAGTCGCACCCTTCCCGGCCAGCTGCTCCGGAGCCATGTAGGCCGGAGTGCCGGCAATCTCGGCTGCCTGCGCTTCGTCTCCCTGCGCGATGGCAAGGCCGAAGTCGGTGATGCGGACGCGCCCGTGACCGTCGAGCATGATGTTGGCCGGCTTGAGGTCGCGGTGCAGCACGCCGCGTTCATGGGCTGCGGCGAGCCCGGCCGCAAGCTGCCGGGCGATGTCCAAAGCCTTTTCGTTTGTGAGATGCCCGATGCGCTTAAGCAGCGAAGCCAAATCTTCCCCATCGATGAACTCCATCGAGAGAAAATGGCGGCCTTCAAATTCCTGGATGTCATAAACTCGGCATATATTGGGATGCGACAGCTGCCGCGTAATCCTCACTTCGGCGAAGAAGCGCTCGCGGCGCACGGGGTCTTCAGCGAGTTTCGGCGGAAGGAACTTCAAGGCCACGGGCTGACCCAGCTTCAGATCGTCCGCGCGGTAGACTTCGCCCATACCTCCGCGTCCAAGTAAGCCGATGATGCGGTATCTGTCAGCAAGGATCGCACCAGGCGTGAATCCTCCGGCGGGGATCGAGTCGGAAGAGATGATCCTCGCAACGTGAGGAGATTCCACAGGCCCCGGAGATCCTGCTTCGGGGACTCCCATTGTGGGCATCTGCGAGGGCGAGCTGAGCAGCTGCCCGCAGGAGCTGCAGAAGCGGCTCTCCTGTGGATTTTGCGCCGAGCATTTCGGGCATTGAAGCATCGGTGCTGGTTTCATTGTCGCATTTTCCTATTTACTTGCCGGAACGCGCTGCTTCAGCTCTTCCAGCCAGTTGAGGACGATGTTGATTTTCAGCGGGCCGGCCGGAGCGGAAGGCGCGGCATCCGGCCTCTTTATCATCAAAAACCTCTTCCCATCCGGGTGGATGTCCCAAGTTGTAGCGGGGAGTGAACTGCCGGTGGTCAAATAGCCCGTCCGAGAGAATAATTTCCTGGGCGCGCCCGGTTTGAAAACCGGCGTCGTCTCAACCGAAACAGACGTAATCGAACCGTCGGCATCGTTAAAATAAAAGAGTTTCCGGCCGTCCGGCGACCAGAGCGGGCTGGCGCCGCCGTTGATTGAGACCTGCCACCGCCCTTTGTTGACGTCCGGAAAGGGGCGCACATAGATCTCCGGCTTGCCCGATTCATCGGAAGCATAGGCCATCCATCTCCCGTCAGGCGAAAGTTTGGGTTGACTTTGTGCATAATCCGGGTTCTGAAGCAGCGGTGTTCTAGCGTGATCCCTTTCCATCGACAGCATGCCGATACCCCTCTTTTCCACTACGACCAAGGTCTTTCCGTCACGTGAAAAGGCATAGGGCGTTAATGCCCACGGAGCCGAAGCCACCTTCTCCTCTTCTCCCGTGCCATCGGCCTGCTTCCGGTAAATTCCGCCGGCTTTGCCGTCCCGATCAGAATAGAAAAGGATCTGTTTGCCATCGGGCGTCCAGATCGGCAGGCTCTCGGCACCTTTATCGAAGGTCAGCCGTGTCTTTGTTTTGCGCGCGATATCCCAGACCCAGACGTCGGCGTTTTCTCTGCCGACCGTCAAGGCTATCTGAGTCCCGTCGGGAGAAATTTTTGGGCAAGAATATTGATCGGGGGGCGCCTCGAGCGGTTCTTCCTTTCCCGCCCGATCAACCCAGACCAGGCTGAGTCCTGGTGCATTAGCCGCAGTTGGCGCTCCCGGCATATAAACCAGCGTTCCGGCGTCTGAGACAGCATATTGCATCCCATTTCCCAGAACGGCTTCAACAATCGAAACCGGCCCGCCTTTGGCTTCAAGCTTGTCAAGGTCGAACCGGACCGACATAAGATTGCCTTTGTTCGGCAGCGCGTAAACCAAATGACCGGTTGACAAATACCGGGCTCCGGTTCCCGCAAACAGTTCTTTGGACTCCCCGGATTTGAGCGACTGCGCCATAAGCTTGGACTGACTTGGGTTGGCCGCGGCGGTGTACAGGAGCCATTCCCCACCCGGCAGGATTTGCGGGAAAATATGTATCTCGCCCGTCGTTTTGGTGACAGCCTCCGGAGTGCCTCCATTGGCTGAAACCCGCATAATGGGACCGGGCACCTGTCCATACACAATCGTGTTGGTTTCATTCCAGTCCGCGCCTATGAAAAACTGCGCCGTGATATTGCATAAAACCACGGGTGCCCCTCCATTGACGGAGATCTTCTTCAGTTTCCGGTCCGCGAGGGAAATATATCCAATCCATTGGCCGTCGGGGGAGAAGAAAGGCCCGAGAGTTCTCTCTTCGGTCCCTGCAATAAGCTTGGCGGTCAGTTCATCCACCGAGCGCAGGTAAACGCCTTTGGCTGTAGTGTAGGCGAATTTCTTGCCGTCAGGGGAAATGGCGAGAACCGGGACTTGAGTTGTTACGAACCGCTGGTCTTGAGGCACCTCATAGTCAAAACGCATGACTTGTAGCGGCGCCGGAGTCCTCAGTTTCCAGACGCCGAATCCAACTGCGATGACGCCAAGTATGGCTGCCGCCCACGGCAGCATCTTCCGGAGCTTCGACCGCGGCTGCACCGCCACGGCCGGCTGAGCCACTACACCACCAGGATCCGCCAACGCCTGCTCGATCTCGTAATGGGCCTCACCAATTTCGGGGTATCGTTTCTTTTGTTCCTTTTGCAGACAGCGGGTGATCACTTCGCGCATTCTGTAATGAAGATTTGGCGGTAGAAGATCAAGATTGGCGCCAAGCTTGACGACCGCTGCAAGTATTTCGGTAACATCCTCGCCTTGAAAGGCAGCTTGCCCTGTCAGCATTTCATATAGGACGCAGCCAAACGCCCAGATATCCGTTCTCATGTCTACGGGCTTTCCCTTGGCCTGTTCAGGCGACATATAGGCCGCGGTGCCAAGGATCACGCCTTGCTGCGTAGCCATGTCACTCAGCGTGGGAGAGTTCGAAAGGTTCACATGCTCCTGATCTCCCGCATATGCCTTCGCCAAGCCGAAATCCAGCACCTTTACATTTCCGTCAGGCGTCACTTTGATATTTGCAGGCTTGAGGTCGCGATGGATCACGCTCTTCTCATGTGCGGCTTCGAGGGCCTCCGCGATCTGCAGAGCCAGTTTCAGGGCTTCTTCGACGGGAATCGGCCCTCGCTTCAGTCGGTCAGCGAGTGTCTCGTCTTCGACCAGCTCGAGGACAAGGAAGTTTGTTCCTCCGGATTCCTCAAGTCCGTAAATGGCAGCAATATTCGGATGATTAAGGGAAGCCAGCAGTTTTGCTTCGCGCTGGAACCGTGCAACCCGGTCCGCGTCCTGTGCGAATTCCTCAGGCAAAACCTTGATCGCGACATCGCGTCCAAGCTTCTTATCGGTGGCCTGATATACCTCCCCCATGCCGCCCTTACCGAGCAGGCTCATAATCTGGTAGTGCCCGAATGTCGTGCCGATCATAGGGAAGGCATCCTCCACGTCGACGTCGGGTTCAATGCGTTGAATTCGGGTCAATCTGATAGGGTTAATGTAACAAAGTTAGATTGGCAAGCATAGAAAAAGAAACGCATGGCAGAGTGTTTCTCCCGCATTCCCTGCGAAAGAGTAAGCGCAGAACTTATCAAGTGACCACTATCCTACAAAATAATGAGCTCCCACCCTGACCCTCCTTCTTTTTCGGTGAGACAGCCGATTGAGCTGCTTTCATTTAAAAATGCTTGGCAGGTTTTTGGCCATTTTTTCGCTCTTCTACTGGAAGGAGAATCTTTTGGTTTGCCTTACGGGCTTGGCCCAATATGCGCAGACTGCTACCATGGCACTGCATGCCACGGTGGCAGGCAGCCCCAAACAAGGGACTCCTGCCTACCGCTTCTTCTTCTCGTAATAGCGCCGGTACTCATTCAAAAGAGTTTTCCTATAAAGTGCCTCCACCGACGGGCTGCCTGGAATGTAGTTTTTGGTACGCAGGCGATCGAGCAGTTCCACAGCGGTGGAATCATCCGGCAGCTTTCCCTCTTTGAATAAGGATTCCAGCACCGCATCCAAACCGACCAGGCCGACCTGGTCGCCATCCGGGAATGCAATTTTTCTGATTCCGGGGATGGAAGGCCCACAACAGTTGCCCAAATTTAAAGGTTGAGTCATCCTGTCCTCTCCCTGCCAGGAGACCTATATAGTCACCTTAGCGGCAAGCACTCTATCAACTTCGGCGGCGATTTTTTCGGCAACGACCGAAATGGCATCTTTATCTGCCTGCGATACGCAACGCGATGATCGGCTGCAGCTCGCGGCCTTTGTCCCCAGGATTTCTGAAACCACAAGCGCTCCGGCAATCGGCCCGCTGTGCTTTTCAGTGCCCCACCTGGCACACTGCTTTTCGCACCCATCTATTGCTATAGTTGGATGGGTTTTGGCGAAATTATGTTCGCCTTCCTCCCCGGCCAGAAACAGAGGCAGGCAAATGGTTACGGCCTTGCCCGGATGTAGTGTTTCAAGCACTTGCCGTGTTGCCAGGCGCGCAATTGTACCCTCGGGAATCGCTTCACCACTGCACGAGATTATTCCGACTTTTGTAATATCTTCACTCACCGGATCCCCTCCTTGCCTTCCCTTAACCCGCATTATTCATGAAGCTTCTACTGCGGCGGCGGATCCGGGCATGTCTGCGGCGTTGCGCTCCTTCGGGCTCCTCGACATACTGTCGAGTATGCCTGCGGGGCCCTCGGTCGCGCGCCTTGCATCCACGCCCGTCTGCGCCTCCTCGCTGCGAACCCTCATGAATAATGCGGGTTAATCGAGCTGCAGCATTGGCAACCTCCGCGGCGATCTCGCGTGCAACCGCCCAACCTTCCTCTGATAATTCCGTGGCGCTTCCCGGCTTAGCGCCCCGATGCTGTTTTAAAGCATCAACGACATGAATTATTTGTCCAGGATTCCCGCCGGCGATTTTGACATTCTTTTCCGCACACGCTTTGGGACAGCCATCGATCGTGATGCATGCCTGTGATTTCACTGCTTCCAACGCTTCTGAATCGCCTTTGACGAGCAGCGCCAGGCACATCGTGTCCGTTTGCTCCGGTGCGATCTCATCCGTAACCAAATAGGCTGCCTCGCGACTTAACAAACCATGCACCTTGCCGATGCCGCTACACGGAATTATCAGCACGGATTTTCTGTTCAGGGTGTCATTCATTGGCAGCTCCCATTTCTTCTATAGCAAGCTAAGGACACTGGACAACGCCCTGCGCCCAGGGGCAACCACCGCAGGTGGGGCGGGACTGCCGATGCAGTCCTCCTGATTGGATTCAAAATAATCGCAATCCTTCGATAATTCGCCTAAAGACTTCAAGACTCATTGCCCCTAATGGTTCATCCCAGCTATGGCGGATACAGGTCACACAATCCAGATTGCAGCGGTTTGTAGGCTCAATGTACACCCTTGCCAGCTGGGTCACGGGTCTGAGAAGGGTCAGTCTGTTGGTATTGCTTTCGATACGTATCTTGGCACCGGGGCTTAAGCCATATTGCCTGACCAGATCGGGCGGCAGGACGAGATGCCCTTCTTGATTAACCTCTGTTACAAACTGATTCTTTTTCATCCGACTCTCTCAAACCCCTTGTTCCTTCAACGGATCATTTCAGAATCCCATGAGGTTTTTCAGAAGCAGATAGATTCCAGCAACAATGAAGACAATGGCTGTCAGCTTGCGAACCCACTTCTCGATCTGAGTCAGTCTGTCGAAAACTTTGCCGATAGACTTAACGCTGAACACCATAACTAAAGCAAACGCGACCACGGGGAGTGCCGTGCCCAGCCCATAGACGGATGGCATTAACACCACCGATTTGCCGTCGATCGCCAGCGGAATCAGGCTTCCGAAAAAAAGCGCGGCGGACAGCGGGCAGAAGGTCAGAGCAAAAACAATCCCCAGCAACCCGGAACCCCACATGCCCCATTTCCCGGCTTTCTCTTGAACCGAACTGCCCAGCAAAGACGCGGAGAAGGAGATGGGGATCACATCCAACAGAATGATCCCCACGACTATCAGCAACGGCCCGATAATCTTATGCATGTTCGATTCGAGGAAAAATGAAACTTCCGGCAACGAAAGCAGGCTGGCGACAGCCAGGACGGCAATCACCACGTATGTAAGCATTCTGCCCGCCGCATACAGCAACCCGCTACACAGGACTTTTTTCGACGATCTCAGGTTCCTGGCGATGAAAGAAACGGCCGCGATGTTTGTCGCCAGAGGGCACGGGCTGATTGACGTCAGGATCCCGAGCCAGAAGGCTGAGAAAATATCGAGGTAGAAATTCTGCATTCAGAAAGCCCCTTTATCCCTTGGCAAGATATTTTCGGACCTCTCTGCGCACATAATTAAGGAAGGCGTCCTTGCGGCCCGTCAACTGCCACACCACCTTAAGGTTCGTCCATTCGGTTTGTTTCCCGTCTACCGTGTTCACCAGAATGAGCGATTTGGAAACGAGCTTGTAATCCTTCATAAAATGCCGGTTTTCGGGATTCTCATAATTGACAATCTTCATTTCGAGAGTCCCCTTTTTCAGTTCATCGGGGAAACCCTGCTCGATCGCCTCTTTTGAGTACGCCTCGATCTTCATACAGGCGCTGCAACGGGTGTTGGTGTGAAAATAGTAGGCAATGACTTTATGCATGCCGGTTTTCGGCGTAGCGGATTGTTGAGCTGCCACATTCGAGACAGGATATGCAAGGGCTGCAGCTAATCCTAAAATCAGAAAACATTTCAAGAAGGTGCTGGATCTCATTATGTTCTCCTTCCATGACTCCAGAAAACGAACTTCATCGCTCTCGTTTCATCATCCGATAACCGGCATTCATGCCAGAATTGAGAATAGCATGAAAACAGAAAGCGCCTGCTCCTCGGCCTGAGCTTCCCCGGCTAAACCTAAGATATTGTGATAATTGGGCCTTCGGGGCTTTGTGAAATAGTTCTTGACTGCATTCGTTAAACCGGATATATGAATGCGGATCAAGGAGATTACTGTGAAAGAAACTGCCCGATTCTTTAAAGTCCTTTCCGATGAGGCCAGGCTTCAAATGCTCTGGCTTCTCTTCAACAACCGGGAGCTATGCGTATGTGATTTCATGGAAGTGCTGGAAATCACCCAATCCAAGGCGTCTCGTCACCTTGCCGCTCTGCGCAATGCCGGTCTGGCAACCGATCGCAGGGAAGGATTGTGGTCCTATTATTCCCTTCGGCCTGTCGAGGATGAACTTGTGGGAGCGCACCTGAAGCTTTTGAAAGCAAGCCTGTCGAGGCGGGAGGATGCGAAACGTCTCCTTGCAAAGCTCAGCGCCTGGCTAAAGGCGAAGAAAAGCGGCGAGGCTTGCATCGGAAGCAGTGGCTGCACTCGTGTCCCGAAAAACGCCAGAAACAGCTCACTTTCATCCCTGCTTTCCGGAGGTGCCCGATGAGAAACAAATCTGTCTCCGCCTCGGCTCATCACGAAGGCATTGCAAAGAAATTATCATTTCTGGACCGCTATTTAACTCTCTGGATTTTCCTGGCCATGATTGTAGGGGTTGGCGCCGGATACTTCTTTCCGGGCATCGTTCCGTTTTTGAACAAATTCAGCGTTGGAACTACTTCAATTCCAATAGCGATCGGGCTCATTCTGATGATGTACCCGCCGCTGGCCAAGGTGCGCTATGAGGAGATGGGGCCCGTTTTTCGGAATGTCAAGGTGCTGGGATTGTCCCTGGTCCAGAACTGGATTGTGGGCCCGATCCTCATGTTCGCCCTCGCCGTGCTGTTCCTGCGCGACAAGCCTGAATATATGGTAGGGCTGATCATGATCGGCCTGGCCCGCTGCATCGCCATGGTCATCGTGTGGAACGACCTGG
>JAEAMF010002587.1_pt1 | contig 10109 bp, 3 predicted proteins | sample 8958721 | NCBI WGS metagenome assembly JAEAMF01 (sample SAMN16933255, study PRJNA681124) | bioreactor sludge metagenome | isolation source: anaerobic bioreactor treating anionic surfactant - SDBS | place: India: Bengaluru | collected 2019-02-28 | reverse complement strand
AGCATATTACAGCAAGATAATTAAAAACAACCGGGGCGCAGACTGGTGATCGCAATCCCGACTGAGAGCTCATCAACCTAATAATTAACCCTTATAAACATGACAAAAGTATAAGAAACAAATTGAAAATGAGTAGTATAAAGACCTATAAAAATTATTAAATATGAAGATCAGGGCAGCATTGATACTTATTTCAGGTATTCTAATAATGATAAACAAAAATACGTATTCGCAGGTTCTTGAGCAGGACTCCTTAGCCCTGGTAGCCTTTTACAACAGCACTGGCGGACAAAACTGGAACAACAACTCAGGCTGGCTTACGGGCCCGGTAAGTACTTGGTATGGAGTAACAGTACAAGCTAACAGGGTTAAAAAAATAATACTGAATAGTAATAATTTAAATGGCACTCTGCCACCCGAATTAGGACAATTAGATGTTTTAGTCACATTTGCTGTATCACATGCCGCTAATTTAATCGGGGAAATACCTGATGAATTATTTCAAATAGACAGTTTGAATGAATTATGTATTGCGGATTGTTCCATAACAGGACCAATACTTAATTCCATTGGAAATTGTTTATATTTGACAGAATTAGCTCTGTGTCAGAACAACTTAACTGGCACTATTCCCCCCGAAATCGGCAATCTTACTAACCTGATGTTTCTTAACTTATATGACAATCAACTCACTGGTCCTATTCCACCCGAATTAGGGAATTGTACGAATTTGTTAGAATTACATCTTCGCTATAATCAGCTTACTGGAGGTATCCCTGAAAACTTTATCAATCTGTTTCACAGCAATTATTTAACTTTAACTGTTGGTCATAATCAACTCACTGAAATCCCCGAATCATGGGGGAACGAATCTTTTATGGCCTGTGATCTGGATTTATCATGGAATGACTTAACCTACCTACCTTCAGTTAACTATAACTGGTTAATTACTTTTTTCCGTATAGAGGGGAACCAGCTCACCTTCGAACATATTGAGCCGCACTATCAATCCTATATGGCTGGACTTTATTACTTTTTCTACTATGAACCCCAGGATAAAATGGGGACTCAGATAGATACGGTTCTGAGGCTTAATTCGAGTTATCGTATTTATTCCGGCACCGGAGGTGACTATACCCATTATGAATGGTATCGAAATGGGGAAATGATTCTTGAGGGCACGGACGCTGATACTTTATATTTAGAAAACATATCCTATGCAGATACGGGCACATATACCTGCCGGGCAACCAGTTCCCTTATCTACCATCTTGTCCTTTACCGGCGGCCGGTGCACATTACCCTTGATACGACCATTAATCGTGTATCTAATCCATTAATAATGCGCAATGCAATTCGATGTTATCCCAATCCGGCTGGGCGTATGATGACAGTCATTATTCCGGAGAATGATAAGTTGATCGGACTGAAAGTATTCGACATGTATGGCAGGTGCATTCTATCGGACGATCAAATCGCTGATGTTGCCTCACAAAGAACGATTAGCCTGGATGGGATTCCTGAAGGAATGTATCTTTTGCAAGCAAAGGGATGTAAAGCAGAATATTATGGTAAAATAATAAAAGCCAGCCGGGGCGCAGACTGGTGATCGCAACCCCGGCTGAGAGTCAATTAACTTCATAATTAACCCTTTCAAAACAACAAAAGTATGAAAAACAAATTGAAATTGATGGCAGTTACAGTTACAGTTTTGATTGCATTACCAGAGTTAAAAGCCCAGTACATTGGTGAGTTGAATTATAATCCTGCTGATGTTGATGTTGAACAGACTGATGGATGGGATGTTGCAACTATTCCGGGGTGTTATATGGAAACTGAACCGGGAAAACCTTACCTTCCGGTAAATCACCTTCACATTGCCATACCGGAAGACAAAACTGTGATAAGTGTTGAAATATTGGGTATTCAGCAGCAGGAAATCACCGGAACTTATCATATTATGCCGACTCAACCAGAATCGATTCCCGGAGAGCCGGAGCCGGAGTTTGTTGAACCGGATCCGAATATCTATGAAACCGATGCCTCCTATCCTGAAGAATACATTTTTAATTCTACTTCGGGATTTATGTCGGGAGTGCATATTGCCGGTGTGCTTTTTTATCCGTTGCGGTATAATCCGGCAACTGAAAAACTAACGCTCATAACACATCTCGAATACCGGCTTGTATATGAAGATGAAGATAACTATCCTATCAAGCCGCGCAGGATGTTAAGCCAGGTATTTGATAGAAAAATAATGGAAATTCGAAGTTTCACGGAAAATCCGGTTGATATTGAAAATTATTTCATGGTTGAAAAAACCGATGATCTTTATTGTGATGGTTTTGCCCCGGATGAATATCCAAATTTCAACGGTCAGCCTGTTGAATATGTTATCATTACAAACGATTTCTTAAAAGAAGGTTTTCAGGAAATAGCCGACTGGAAAACCCAGAAGGGTGTGCCCGCGGTAGTACGTACTGTTGAATGGATTTATGACTACTATTCAGGTGTTGACGATGCTGAAAAAGTGCGCAACTTTATCATTGATGCATATCAAAACTGGGGTGCTGATTTTTTTATGCTTGGAGGAGACAGTGAGATAGTACCTATCCGGTTTGCATGGAGCAGCTGTTGGAATGAAGTGTATTTAAATCAATATCCAAATGGTCATACTGTACCTGCAGACATATATTATGCCTGCCTTGATGGTAATTGGAATGCTGATGGTGATATAACTTATGGTGAAGCTAATTGGGATAGAGAAATTGATGGAACCTTTGAAAGAAAATTTCCTACGCATATTAATCTTGATGATGTCGACCGCTCACCAGAGGTCTGTATCGGGAGGATTCCGGTTGAAGATATGGTAGAACTTGATCGTTACAAAACTAAGCTGTTTGAATATGAAAAAACCTCTCAAGGCAATGAGAACCATGTACTATTATTTGATGGTATAGGGTCAGGGTACTGGAATAAGGAGTCGTTTAAAAACGTATTTCCCTCTATTGTGAGTTTTACTGAAAAGTATTGTGATAGTAATCCACCTGCAACAAATATGGATGTCTTAGCTGAGTTTAACGGATCAAATGGAACATTACATCATATAATATGTGGCTTAGGTCATGGTGGACCAACTTCATTTACGGCTTCCATTGGAAGTTTGGATCGTTCCGATATGGATAGCCTGAAAAATGATGATAGAAGCCAAATTTTATGTTTGGCTAATTGCACAACTATGCCCTGGGATAAAAACACAGTGGCAGAGCATTACATTAATTCTCTGAACGGCGGAATAGCCCTGATAGCAAATACAGCAATTGGTGCCACAAATATTCCAAATGACTATTTCGACCCATTTTTTGAAAAAATTTATAATGAGGATTATAGAATTGGCAAGTCATTTAATGAAATGAAAATAATAGATGACGGTTCAACATATTATGATTGTCTTTTAAGAACAGAATTTTTTGCACTGAGTCTTGCATCCGATCCTGAGATGCCGGTCTGGACCGACAGCCCCGATCTTGAGAATCCAATGATTGTGGATATTCCGACAAATGTATACACAGGAAAGCAAACTATTGAAATTGATATTGACAACGTACCTCTGGGAGAAGAAATAACAATTTGTTTATATAAAGAAAATGAGTTATATGCAGTTGTGACTGAAGCATATAATGATGATCCTTTTGAGATCGATTGCACGCCCAATACACCCGGAGATATAAAAGTAACAGCAACTGCCCATAATTACCTGCCTGTTGATACTGTCATCCCCGTAACTTACAATCCGGGGGTTCATCTTTATGTTTTTGAATTGACAATAGATGACGACAATGTCTCACCCAGTAGCGGAAATGACAATGGCCTTGTTGAGGCAGGGGAAACCATTGCATTAACAGTCACTTTAAAAAACACAGGTCTCACAGAGTCAAATGGTGTGAATGGTACATTGGTCACTTTATCGGAGTATATCACAATAACACAAAATCAATCGACTTTCGGAAATATCGATTCCCTTGGTACGGGTACATCTTCGGTCCCTTATGTTATTTCGGTTGATAATGATGCCCCGGATCAATTTTTAGCTACGCTCAAATTAAACATTGTCGATACGCTATGGAATAGGAGCCCGGATGACCTTTTCCTCGAAATCCATGCCCCTGATCCATTGCTTATGAGTACTAAAATAACTACAACAGTTGATGAAGAAAAAGTAATCGATCCTGACGACTATGTGGGAGTCACTTTTGAAATCTATAATAAAGGGACGGGATTTATTGCCGGATTAAATGGAGTTATTACCGAATCTTCGGATTATATAGATAATATAAGCGCTGATGCTCAGCCTATCGGGGATATTGCTTCACACTCAACTGGCAGCAACCAAGATGAGTTTGAATTTCATGTTGTTGATACATATAATGGCGATACTATTGAAATTTCACTGACACTTACCGATGAATTCGGTAAAATATGGGAACTTGAGGTTAATTTCAACAAACCGCCTGATATCCCGGATCTTTTCTTCACAAGTACAAATACAGATATTACGGTATACTGGGAACCTATTACTGATATACAGGGTTATAATATTTACCGTTGTAATGATTCTCTAGGTAAATATGAAAGACTCAATGAACAGATTATAACTGGATTTTCAGGATATACAGATACAGGATTAGATCCTTTAACGACATACTACTATAAAGCGAATTGTGTTTCACAATCAGGACTTGAAGGAGATTCATCCGAATACCTGGAAGCCTGGACCACCCTGCCATACCATCCGGATTGGCCTCTTATGGAAATAAATCCGGATGTTTTTGGAGGAAGGACTGAAGGATCACCCATGTCAGTTGATTTTGATGCTAATGGAACAAAAGAAATATATTTCACGCTTTCAGCCGGACCTGGGGATGAATTCAAAAAAGGGGGTATTTTTGGATTTTATCACGACATGGAAGAGATATATGATATTGATACAAATAATACGACTTATAGTGGCATATATGAATTTGACAGCGCCGGTTCGCGTGCTACACCTGCCATAGGCGATCTTGATAATGATCATATTCTTGAAATCATTACCACTACACAAGGGGAAGAAAACATTTGTGACATGAGAAAATTATTTATCCATTCTACTATTGATATAGATGAAGACGAAAAACCTGATCTGATCTGGTCAGGAGATTTGGGAGGTCCCGATTTTAAAGGCGCGGTATTATCCGATATCGATTATGATGATGACCTTGAAATCATTGCAAAAGGAGGATGGTGCAGCAAAATTTATGTTCTGGATTATAATAATGGAACGGTTTCCGATTATGATGCTGGATGGCCGAAAGAGACCTTTGGCAATGGTTATGGAATGCCGGTTGCAGCTAACCTGGATAATATTGGCGATAAGGAATTAATTTTCGGATTCGATAACTCAGAGGAAGAGGGGGAGGTGATTTTTAATGCAGGTATATATATCTATAAATCAAATGGGGATTCATTTATAGAAGAAACCAATGGTGAATTTTATCAAAACGGGCCATCTCAGGGTGTATATGACCCAATGGATAGCCCACCCACAATTGTCGATATTAATCATGATGGTTATAATGAAATTGTTTGTGTTTCCGGCCGATATAATTCGGATGATCCTAAGGGTAGGATATTTATCCTCGACAGGACCGGACATACAATACAGGGATGGGGTTATGATAGTCACATCATAAGCATAACCAAAATAGATGAAATTGGAACCATGTGGTTACCGGCCACAAGTGTGGGTGATATTGATGATGATGGCGAGATAGAAGTTGTTGTGGCTGACCATGACTCTATATATATTTGGAATCATGATAGTACAGAGTTTATTGATCCGATTTATGTACAGGGATTGCAGGCAAAATTCATTTCACCCCTGATTGCTGATGTCGACGAAGATGATAAAATGGAAATCATTGTGGCTTCTAATGATGCCCAGGGAGCAATATTCGCTTACAATATTGATGGATCAAAGGTGCTTGGGTGGCCACTTAGACTGTCCGGTGTTTTTTCTACCCCTTGTATCGATGATATTGATAATGACAATAAAAATGAGATCATTGCAACTTCAGGAAGTGAAATTTATGTTTGGGATACCGAAGGTGATGCCAATAAGATAGAGTGGGGCAAATACAGGCATGATTCGTACAATAGTGGGACGTATAGTGATTTTTGCTACTATGATCCCAACAACCCAAGAGTTATTTCAGATAACGAGGAATGGACAGAAAATTACATCATGCAAAGTGATATCATCATTGAATCTTCTGGTTTTCTTACCATTCATAGTAGTGTTGCTATGCCTGAGAATGCAAAAATAGTAGTTGAATGTGGAGGTAAACTAATCATTGATGGAGGTTCTTTGACTTCTGCTTGTAAGGGCTCCTGGCAAGGTATTCAGGTTTGGGGCAATAGTTCAGCAACACAATTTCCGGATGAATACGGCAACTATCAACAAGGTTATCTTAAATTGAAAAACGGTGCTACAATTGAAAATGCAATTGTTGCTGTTGATCTTTGGAAACCTGATGACTTTTCGAAAACAGGTGGTATTGTATATGCTACTGATGCGAATTTTCTAAATAATGCCAAATCGGTACACGCTTTATGTTACCGAAATTTCAATCCCAATTATCCTGGAATAGAATTCGATTATGCGAGTAATTTCAAGAACTGTGTCTTTGAAATTACTCAAGATTACTTTGGAGATGCAACTTTTTATAAACATGTTGACTTGGCACATGTAAAAGGGATTGATTTTCAGGGCTGTGATTTTAGCTTAGCTCAAAATGTCACGGGGGTTTCTACCTGGAATCATGCTATTGCAGGATATACTGCTAAGTTCGGGGTAAGTGCAATTTGCAATTCGCCACAAAACCCGTGCCCGGAAATTGAATATGACAGATCTACTTTCACGGGATTCTACAGTGCGGTAAATGCAGATAACAAGGGCTACCCGGTGACATTTAGTGTAAATAGAGCAGATTTTATCAATAATGCCTATGGGGTAAAAACCCATTGCATGAATAATGCCAGCGTTTTATTTTCAAATTTTGAGATAGGAAATTTATGGTACTGCGGAGCGGGTATATTTTCTGATAATACAACAGGATTTGCTTTCGAAGAAAATGAGTTTAGTAAATATATGGGCGGACCTGTTTCTGATTATTTTGGAATTATTATCAACAATTCGGAAGCTGTGAATGAAGTGTATAAAAATAATTATACCGGATTGAGTTATGCTAATTTTTCAGATGGAAAGAATTGGTTAGGTACAAACAATTGGGAAGGACTTGCTTATTATTGCAATGAAAATGAGAATAACTATGCTGATTTTTATGTAGATGATGATAGTTTATATAAATCCTCCGGTATTCAATCTTTCCAGGGTAATGATTACTATACTGCCGGAAATACCTTTACTCAGAGTGGTGCATCCTGGCATTTTTACAATGGCGGTGAATATTTGGTAAAGTATTTTTACAACGTAAACAATAGCGATGAAATTCCTGAAGGTGATAAAATCATCGATATAATAAAAGCAGGTTTAGATGTTGTCAATACGTGTCCCTCCCATTATGGTGGAGCAACCGGATTAAAGGTGGTGCTGACAGAACAACAAAAAGCAGAAACCGAACAGGAGTATTATGGCAATCTTACAGATTACAATAGTGTAAAATCGCTATATGATAGTTATATTGATGGAGGCAATACTGATGCCGAATTGCTTGATATTCAAACTGCACAACCAGATGATATGTGGACTTTACGTGAGCAACTATTGGGAGATTCACCCCATCTGTCATTTGAAGTATTAAAAGAAGCGGCTGGTAAAACTGATGTATTTACTGAATCAGTTTTGTTTGATCTTTTAGCTGCTAATCCCGATGAACTAAAAAAAGATACATTAATTAGTTATCTTGAAAACAAAGAAGAACCTTTGCCTGATTATATGATAGACTTATTAAAGCAACTTGCCGAAGGTACTACTTATAAAACAGCCTTGCAACAACAAATGGCAAATTATAAGCATAACTACACCCGTGCAGCACAAGATATTATCCGTAGTATCCTTAACGATACAGCTACGAATAATGCTGAATTACGGGATTGGTTGGATAACCTTGGTGGAATAACATCTGATAGGCAAATCATTTCATCATACATCAGTGAGGGCAATTTTACCGATGCATTTACTTTAGCCGATATGCTGCCCCAGTTATATAATTTGGAAGGCAACGAATTGACCGAATACAATTACTATATGGACATGTTGGATTTGTATCATACACTTTACCAACAAGGTAGAAATACTTTTCAGCTTGATAGCATTGAAAAAGCTTTCATTACTTCTATTGCAGACAACAGCAATGGTGTTGCCGGCGCACAGGCAAAAGGCATCCTGGAATATGTGTATAATGAGTATTATGTCGATTGTCCCAAAGCAGATGGTTCAGCAGGATATAAGCAAAGTAGAGTTATTAATCCAGAGTCATTAGGTAGGATTTATGGATTAGGAATTACGGTCAAACCTAACCCGGCAAAGCAATGGGCTGCATTCGACTATACCCTGCCTGAACGCAGTACTTCCGCTATCATAACAATAACCAATACCAATGGAAAGACGGTTGAGATACTAGAAGTGAATGGACAACAAGGTCAGAAGCTTTGGGATACACGAAACATTAAACCTGGTCTATATTTCTATACACTTAAAGTTGAAGAATATAGTATATCAGGCAAAATTATTATCAGCAAATAAAATGGTTTTGCTATAACTCTTTTCCGCTTCTACTGGGCGTTGTAGCCTTAACAAGGGAGGTTCAAGTGAAAAAACTGATTGTTTTATTAACACTACTGACCGACTAAAATTTTAAAAGGGACTACTCCCCTGTAGGTTTCGCCCCATGTTGTAAGTTTGTTCTTGCAACCACAAACAAAACAACATGGGTAAAAATACAGAAATAAAATTTGTCGGACAGCCGATTTTCAGACAAATAATCAACTTGATTGATTCAATCAACATAAAAGGACTCATTCAGCAGCACAACTCTGATTACTACTACAAGGCGTATAAGTCTCGTACCCAGCTCATCGTGATGTTATTTGGCATCTTGGAGCCGGTGTGATTCCATGCATGAGATCTGCGAAGGCTTGCGGGCCATGGGAGGGAAATTAAATCACCTTGGGCTTCAGAAAGCTCCTGCCAAGAGCACAGCCAGCGATGGATTACGCAACAGGCCGAGTAAGTTTTTTGAGGAGGTTTACTTTTCCCTGGTCAATGTTCCATGATCCAAAGCTCCTCCCCCGAATGGGGGAAGCTTGTCCCGACTACAGTCGGGAGTTGGGAGGGGGCTGAAACCTCACGTCCCCCAGCTCTCCCTGTCGAGGCTCCTGTATTGGATAGCTTCTGCCAGATGTTCGGCTGAGATGGACTCGCTCTGGTCCAGATCAGCGATGGTGCGGGCCACTTTCAGGATGCGGTTGTAGGCGCGTGCCGACAGGCTCAGCCGCTGCATGGCGTTCCTGAGCAATTCCTCACCGGCTTCTCCCACCCGGCAGATCTTCCGGGTGAGTTTGGTGGACATATGGGCATTGCAGTAAACTCCCTTTTCGTTCTCGAATCTTTTTTCCTGCATCTGTCGTGCGGCGATGACTCTGTTGCGGATGGTCTCACTTACCTCGGCGACACGTTCCTGGTTCAGCTCCTTAAAAGGAACGGGGATGACCTCCACGTGCAGATCGATGCGGTCGAGCAGCGGTCCGCTGATCCGGTTGATGTATTTCTGGACCAGTCCGGGCTGGCATACACAATCTTTGTCGGGATGGTTGTAATATCCACAGGGGCTGGATTCATTGCCCATCTGCCATGTCGTTTTATCAGGCAAAAAAACCAACCGAAAACCTTATCCCAAAGAACTTTTAGCTATTGGAGATCATATCAGAAAGAAAAGACTTGATTTAGATTTATCTCAATTAAAGGTTGCAAAGATTATTGGTGTATCAACTGATTGTAAAATCCGGAGCAAAATGTACCACCAAATCCGGAGTAAAGTGTACCACTA
>JAEAMF010002584.1_pt1 | contig 10122 bp, 16 predicted proteins | sample 8958721 | NCBI WGS metagenome assembly JAEAMF01 (sample SAMN16933255, study PRJNA681124) | bioreactor sludge metagenome | isolation source: anaerobic bioreactor treating anionic surfactant - SDBS | place: India: Bengaluru | collected 2019-02-28 | reverse complement strand
GACCGCACAGCTCTTTGGGGTATAGACCGCCGGCGCCGGAGGCGCTGGAAATCGGGAAAGTCGCTCTAGAGCTGGCACCAAGCTGAGGGGCAGGTCATCAGTGCCAGACCACCTCTCAACATAATCGTCCAGGGCCTTCCAGCCGCGCAGGTTGAAGTAACCTACGCAGAAATCTGCTCTTTCTGAGATGGCCAGCGTTTCTCTCAGAGCTGGGAGTAAGTCGGTTTCAATGTTGTCGAAAATCCTTGGCATCCGGCTTCTACCCCTATTTGAAATGAAGGCTAAGCGGAAGACTCTCTTTAGCCAATTCCCACATTGCGCTCAGAATACTACCCAATTCAATTTAGAGTCAAGAAGATGGGATAGGCTGGGAACACCTATCCATAGAAGGGCAGGATTATCTGATTTCTTTAATAGTGAACGAGGGATTATTGTACGGTTTGCACCAAATTTCTTTTGTACAAATGCCGGGCAATCTGAGGGCGCCTATTTTCCGCTCATCGGTCGGGCTAATGACATCGATGACGACTCGGATCTTGCGGATTTCCCTTTCTCTCATGGCTTCAAGATTGAAGAACTGTCCCTGGAGAAATGTGACCTTATAATCACTAATAACTAGAACATCAGCCGCTCGCTTTATAGCTCTAGCAAGACGTCTTTTGACAACCTTTTCTGCCAAACCTCTTGCTCCCAAATGGCAGCAATAATCATTTGGAATCATGGGTCTCACTTTTAAGCGCGTGTAGAAATGCTTCTTCTCTTCTTTTTGTTGATTTTGCCATTCCTCCGATTAGAAGCCCGATAAAGAGAGAGAAGAAGACCGTTATTAAAGTTATCAAAACATCTCCTCTAAGGTAATTTCCACCCTGGGAGTTTTCGAGTAGTACTTCTGGACGAGTACCTCGACGATCTGCGAATCGTCCCGGTAGGCCAGCCCGTTGAGCGCGTCCTCCACGGACTTGAGCACGTTGGAAGCATCGGGTCGAGTCGTGGGCCGGATGATGGTCGCCTCCATCCTCTCGGTTCGTCTCTTAGATTCACTCCGAGGAATCCCACGATAGGCATTCACTCGAAGTCTTATCGGGCCAGCTAAAGGCTGGAATCCCCCGTATTTGACAGCAAACAGCTCTCTTATGAAGGTTTCATAATTCTTGGTCTTTTCCGGCGTCTTGGATACGACACGGCCGGCCCTGCGGTCATAGAAGGTCCGTGCCCTCTGCTTTCCGCACGGCTCGCCGGGGACGACCAGGTAGATCAAAACTTAAGCTCCTGCTGCGTCATGTTGGAAAACGCGAACTTCGGATAATAGGCCATGATGACCCGCACCCTCCGGTCGGCAAGGATCGGGCCCCAGCCCTTGGTGATGTAGGCCTTGAAATCCAGGACCTCCTCGGGCGACGTGGGAAGGAACAGGCCCTCCGGGGACGTGCAGACCGGGAGGCCGGCGTAAAGGTCCCGGAAACGGCGGTCGTCAAGCTTCGGGTCGTAGCACTTGAGGTCTGCGAGAAGCCTGTCCCGGGGGATAGCGTTTTCGTGTCCCTGATGCCGCTGCAACAGTTCCATTAGCCTGGTCCTAAGGAATCCCGCGTTCATCTCGCAACCTCCGCGGCGGCCCGCCTGGCCGCCAGCCTCTGATCGGCCTGCTCCACCTTCACCCCCAGAACGAGCCCCAGGGCGAACGCCAGGATCAGGGCGAGACCTGCGAGAAGGACAAATAGGTCGTCGCCCCGGCTATCAGGCGCCAGCCTTTCAGGCTCACAATCCGGGCACTTCTGCCCGTTCTCGTTCCATCGGCCGCACTCCTGGCAGCGCCAGACACCGGCGCAGTCGGGATGGTAGTGCTCTCCGTCGAGTTCTGCCGCCTCGGATTCCCGAAGCGGCTCATCGCAGGAGGCGCAGATGACGAAGGGCTCATCGGGCTCCTCGTAAAAGCGCCTTCTGTACACAGCATCCTCCTCTAGAGCGGGTTCCGATACCTAAAACCGACGAACTCCTGCCAACGGCCGTTCAGGAAAGTCTTGGCGTACATGGGCCGTTGCTCGAATCGGTTGTCGACCTTCTGGTGCTTCAGGTAGTCGAAGTATCCGTTAAACCCCTTGATGAATTCCGGGAGCTCGCCTCGCCTTACGAGGGCGCCGAATTTGACGCGGCTTTCCTTCTTTGCGAGCCGCCCCTCCCGGGGATAGGCCTCCCAGAACTCTTTAAATTTTTCGTCTATATCGGGCTCAGAGAGAGGGCCGGAACGGCCATCACTCTTTTCTTTCTTCTCCTTCTTATCTCTATCTCCTTCTCTATCTCTATCTAGGAGTAACTTCGTCTTGTCATCTTCGTTTGTAACTTTTGCCTGTAACTTATCTTCCCGGTAAGGCTTCTGCCTGTTGTACTCGGACTGGTACTTCGACCAGTTCACGACCTCGATGATGTTGTTCTTTGCGACACGTATCTTGTCGGCCGCTTCCATCTTCGACTTCGTCCTCCTCATGAGCCCCGCGTCGATCTTAAGGAGCGCGGCGATCTGCTCGTCGCTGTATCCGAGCTCGGCGGTGAGGCAGACCTTCCCGTCGATGGGGCTGTCCCCGGCTAGGAGCAAGATCCCAAAGAAGACGAACCTCTCGGCCGGGTCCCGGAGCTCGTCGAACATGGAGCCCCGGAGGCATTGGTCCACGTAGAGCTTGATCCAGTTGCGTCTCATGAGCGCCCTCTCGGAGCGTGGAAAGGCCCGGGAGGGAGGGGCCTGAAGGGCCTAGGGCGGCCCCTCCTCGCGGCTGGCGCCGCGAACGGACTCCCGGGCGCTCGGTTCATCGCTAGTACTTCCTTGCCCTGTCCGCGACCGAGGTCTTGGCGAAGGCTCTGATCCCGGGGATGTCGGCCTGGTCCTTCATGGCCCGGACGACCTTGCCGATCGTCACGAGGTCGGGAACGAGGTATTTCCGGGGGATCTTCTCGGCGTCGACGACCTCGAAGTCCCAGGTCGTCCTGAGCGAGACGTCCGCCAGGGGCTTCTCGGGGATCTCGGGCGCCGAGGCCTCGATTTCTCCGGCCTTAACCGCGGCTTCCTTGAGGACTGCGTTGGCCTCGGCGGCGCGGCCCTCGTCGACGAGCTCCGAGGCCCTGTCGACGGCGATCTCAGCCAGGCGTTTGGCCTCCTGCTCCTTGATCTGCCGCTCCCGCTCCTTCTGGAACCGTGCCCGGTCCCGCTCCTTCATGTACTCGGCGATCTTGGGGTTGATGAGCTCGAGGGCACGGAGCGGCGGCCCCGCGAACTCCCTCTTCTTCGCCAGAAGCGACCGGTGGAGGGCGTTGGCCTGCTCGATCTGCGGGTCGAAGGCCTCGTCGATCGACCTGAGCAGCGCCTTGATGTCCTGGCGGAACTGGTCGGCCCCAGTGAGGTCCTCTTGGCTCGCGATTACGAGCCCCCGGGCCCTTGCCAGGACCGAGAGCGACCTGGCTTGGATGGCGGGGATCGGGAGAGCCGTGGCTGCCTGCCCCGCGGGCGTGAGCTCGTCCGGGAACGTCATTTCGACTGCTTGCCTCGCCATATCACGCCCTCCCGGCTGAAGAGCCGTTCCCGGCTTCGGCCCTGATGTGCTCCGCCCAGCTCGCGAGGTACTCGACGACCGTCTCGGCTTCGGCCTCGGTCAGCCCGTTCGTTTCGATGACCTCCCGGCCGTGAGCCTTCCTGACGTGGCCGGCAATCCCCTTCCAGATGATCTGGTCCGTGCGGCCGAGCTCATGGAGCTTCTTGATCCCCGCAGAGATCCTGGCTTTCTGCTCTTCGGTTGCCATCGCGGAATTGAACTCGTCGGGGAAGTCCGCGAGCGGCTCCGGGGCAGGAGCGGCTGCCTGGACCTCCGCCGGCTTCGCGACGGGCTTTCCGGCCTTCAGCCACTTCATGATCCTGGCGCCCGTTTCTTTCGAGGGCTTGAAGACCTGACCGTCGAAAAGCCCGGTCCGGTCCTTGGACGCCGCGGCATTGTGGTCCATCGCGAGGTCCAGGACCGTCGTGAACTCGTACTCCATCCCATCCCTCTGGATCGGGGCGAGCCCGACTTTCTTCGGCGTACTCTTGCCCTTGTCGTTGACCTCCAGGATGTAGTCTTGCTTTGACCGCATGGTGCATATGAGGTGGAGGTCGGAGTTGAGGAGCCGGGCCTTGAAGAGCTCGTGCTCCTTGGTGATCGGGGCCCAGTTCGTATAGGAGTTCGACCCGGCCCTCTGGTCCAGGGCGCCCTTCTTGTCGAGGAGGCCCCCCTCGCCGGCCCAGGCGTGCGATATCGAGTCGATGACCAGGACGTCGTATCCGCCCTTCTCGGCGGCCTCGATGGCCTCGAGGTACTTGGCGATCGTATAGGGCGGGTCGATCTCGAGGGCGTCGAACTCGAACCCCGCGAGGGGGCCCTTGTCCATGCCGGCGTAGAGCGACGCCGATTTGTTCTCGGTGTCGACGACGGCGATCCTCTTGCCGATCCCGGCTGCGATGAGGAGCGCACTGAAGGTCTTGCCGGACCCCGAGGGCCCGGTCAGGGCGATCTTCAGCCTCGCTTGCGTTCGTTCCGCTTTCCTGAATGTCATGGCCGACTCCTCAGAAGGGGATCTCGGAATCGGCCCCGGCCGCTTCCTCCGGAAAGTCCGAAGCGCCCGCAGGGTTCTTGCCCGCCGTCTGCTGGGCCGGCGCTCCGGCCGCGTCCCTCGGCGGGTTCAGGTAGATGATGTAGTCCGGCTGGTTCTCCTCTTCCTTGAAGCCGTTCTTGAACATCACCAGGTTGAGGTCCGGCGAGAGGCCGCCGTTGATGACGATGGAGACGTATTTCTTCGTCCCATCCTGCGAGGTCTTGCTCCAGCCGACCCCGACTTTCTTTCTTTGGTTCGTCATGGTGTCTCCTTCGCCCTTCCTCTTGACAGGCGGATCCCGGTTGTCCTAGAATCCAAATTGAAGCTGCCTGACCTGCCCGTGAGGTTGGGCTTTTTCTTTTTCCCTCGGCCCTACGGCCCGCTTCCGGGCCGCACCTTTTCGCTTATGCCCTGATTCTATTCCCCGTGATTCGTTCTCCTTCCTGGAATCGGAATCGTCGATACTGCAGCCAAGACATTCAGTCTCGGTGCGCATCAGGTATTCACGCTTCATCTGCCGGCAGCTTTCGCAGAAGCGGAGGGGATGAAAGTGCCGGAGCAGTTCGATGCCCATCACAGGACCTCCTTCTTGAGCTTCTCGCGAAGCTCCGCCGACTTCTGTTGGATCTTGGCCAGGGCACGCTCGACGCGCCTGAGCTTGGCCTTTTCGATCTTCCCGTCCTCGTAGGCGTCCTCGATCTCCTTCAGGGCCTCCCCGGTCAGGATGGAGAGCTGTATCTGATCCTTCTCCCGTTCCTCCTCGGTAGGCTTGCTCATAACGGTCTTGACCGGGATATAGCCGCACGGCTCGCAGAAGAACTCAAGGAGCTCCGAATCCCGGGTCGCCTTGATAAGGTCGATGATCCGGTCAGGAGGCACGGCGTTCTCGCCGCGGATGTATCGGTATAGGGTGTCGGTCGCGATCTGCATCTCCCGGGCAACGGCATCGACCCGGTACTTTTTCTTGATTATGAAGTTCACGTAAAGTAGCGCTGAGAATCCTGAAATCGCCCCGCAATTTAGATTGCTCTGCATTTAGGCCCTCGGTAGAGTGTCCTCATGAACGCTAGAATGAGACTCGTCGTGATCACGGTCCTCGGAGATATGATCTGGTTCTTCGCCGAAGGACCGGAGCCGTGGCTCGTAATTCCAGCGAGACCTACTCTTCACTGAGAAGTGATTGCGGGCGGGGGCGACGACATTGGCGCGAATGAAGTCCTCGATTGCCGACCGAGGAAAGAGGAATTTGCCCTCGATACGGACATATAGGATCTTGCGCCGATGGGCGAGGTCGTATACCTTGTTCCGCCCGATGCGGAGGATATCCTTTACCTCATCTGCGGTAAGGAGTTCAGGGATCACGACCGGGCCTCGTCGCTGGGGTAGAGGAGGTTGAGGATAGGGATGCCTGTCTTCTCGCTAATCCTTAAAGCCAGCCTTTTAGATAGAGATCTATGGCCAGAGAGAACCTCCGAAAGGTAGGATTCGGAGATGCCCAGGTAATGAGCCATCTCCTTTCCGGAGAGCTTTTTCTTCTTTTTGTATTGCCCCAGTTTCGTGACCTGCATTCTGGAACTCCCGCCATATATTCACAAATTACGAATACCTTGTCAAGTCAATATTACACTAATTACGAACTATATGGTCTTCCTCTTGATAATTCACATTTTGCGAATTTATAATGATGGTCGATATGGGAATTAGAGAAAATATCAGAAAGCAAATCGCCAAGAGAGGCTATGGCGATAGCATCGCTAGGTTCGCCAAAGAGAATAACTTATCCAATTCCTACCTTAATGAGATTCTGAACGGGAAGCGCCGATTCAACGAAGACTGGCTCAAGAAGATTGCCGCCGCTCTGAATGTAGAGCCTTGGCAACTCTTCTCAGATGAGGAATTGGTGCCTTTTCCCAAGGTCCGCGACGAACACGCTGCTGCAGCCCTTGTCGGGGACCGTTTCGAGAAGATCAAGCTCTTCGAAGATGCCCTCAGTCTTGGCCCCGGCAACGATGTTTCCGAGATTCCTCCTGCGGACTACCTCCCATTCCTCAAGAAATACCTTCCTCGCGGCTACAAGTCAGACCCAGATAGGATCGTCGCTTTCCCGACCACCGGAATTAGTATGCGTCCGACAATCAATCCGGGCTCCGTCGTCTGGATTGATCGCAAGGATATCACCCCAAAAGAAGGGGAGATTTACGCATTCTGGCTTGATGATCGCCAGGCCGTGACCGTCAAGCGGTTGATCAAGCACACGAAGCGGTATTGCATAATCGATGGCGATAACAAGGATGCCGAGGATCGGCGGTCAGAGGAACTCCGTGAATTCCCGATGGCTATCGACTGCAAGGAAGACGAGGAAGACGGTCATATCTGGCCGATTCGGGGGCGCGTGATCTGGATACTTAATAGGCTTATCGAAGCGCCGAAAAAATAGCCGTCCTTTCTAAGGATATGGCCGAGAAAGGATATTAGCATCTCATCCAATCTTGAGCGCTAATTAAGACAGAATGAAAATAACCAGACACCCAACGAAGGACGGGCCAGATTGGTGGATCGTTGCCCATGATTTGGCAGTAGTCGGCCCTACATATATTCAATTGCGGCCAATACATGTCCTTACATATCTAGCGCAATACCTTCCCGGGCTGGGTAGCAAGAAGGCGCCAATATTCAAGTACTGTTACGCTCTGGAAAACAAACTCTTCGCCGTACGATATCAGCATTTTGAGCTACGCAAGGCAATATCAGAATGGCAGGACGTGATTTATTCCGACAAGTACATAAGGGAATACAGCGATCAACAGAAAGTCGTATGCGTAATAGAGGCTTTATTGAATGCGATATATTCCTCCCTTGAGATAACCGCTAAAATAAACCTCTTGCTCAGTCCGGGACTTCCGCACAGCTTCAGAGACCAAGCAAAGAAATCGACATTTTTTTCCTTCGATAAATGGGAATGGCTGCGGTTGTTCTATGACATCAGGAGCGAATTTGAGCATTATGCAACCTCCCTCCCGCAGATGTCTGACCAAGCGCTCATATTCGACATAACTAGAGAACGGGAAAAGCTCTCTCTTGGTAAAGGTCGCTGGAAGATCCCCTTAAAGGATATTATTGCCTTTTCGGTTTCCCTATTTAGTATGCTGGACCATTGGGCATTATCTATATTGCCCAAAATCGATCCTGAACAAGATCTCGTGTCGATTTTTCAAGGGGCGCATAATGCTCCTTTAGAACAGAAGAATATCAAGGCAAAGGAAATCCTGGCCCTAATCGAGAAGCCAGTTGGGTCAAGTTGAGGCGCTTGGGCCCGGGCCAGAGGCCGCGGGCCCCGATGGGTAATAGACGCTCCATGATAGGAAGCGAAATCGCGCCTCATTAAAAGGGACGAGGGGCAAAGGCGTTTTATCTCATGATGGGTATAAATCACGAAGAAACATGCAAGGACATTTTTTTGTGCTACCTGTTTGGCGGATTAGCCCTAGCCGGGCCTGGATGGGAAGAGCATCCGAATGGAAAGAATCGACCCCCTGATTTTACGTTCAAGATAGGATCGGATGAATTTGCGGTTGAGATAACACGGTTCAAAGACATAAGAGAATACGAGGGGAAAAAGATTAATACGGTCACGGCGGAGTCTTATCGGATTAGGTTTATCGAGGAGATTGAACAAGAGGCAATAAAATCAGGCATACTGAGCGGAGTCTATGCCATCAGTTTCCATCTCTCCTGGTTGCCTGAGCCGACTCCGAAGGTAAGACGTGAGGTCAAGACACAGGTCCTGAGCCGAATTCGGGATTCTAATATGCTAACGGATGGTCCGCCAACCCAAATAAGACTGAAATCTGGGCCTTTTTGTGAAATATCGAAGATCGCGGATAAGGGGAGCAAGATCTATCCTACTTTTACCGACGCGGCATGGGAGGAATCACCCGAGCTGACACAACACGTCTTGATGGCCTTTTCAGAGAGCCTGAGGCTAAAGGTCAAGACCTTGCGGAGGCACCGCGTCCCTGAGCCGTGGATTCTGATATTCCATAATGCCTATCCGCTTGCATCCGAACACGTTTATCGAAAGTATGTAAAACCCTTCCTTGCTGAAGACATGAAGGCCTTCCATTCGGTCTTCATTGTTAATTCGCAGGATAGCGGATTTATGCTCTCATCAATAAGAGCAGAATGGCTTAGCGAGGTAAAATAACGATGCCCCGTCGCCGAGAAGGTCCTATAAAAAACGCCCAGACCGGCTACTACGTCTTTGATTCATATGTCGGCTTGGGCCCCGATCGCCAACGCGTCAGGTTCTCCCTACACACGAAGGACCCCGGCCGGGCCCAGTTCCTCTTCGAGCAGGAATGGAAACGGGTCTGGGCTGAGTACTACGGCCTCAAGAACCCTAGGACCCAGTCGCCAGTAACCCTAGACGAGATAATCCCCGAATTCGTGGCTTACGAGCGCGATATCAAACGGGCAAAGACCTGGAAGACCTTCGAGGGGCGCCTCAAGGTGATAAGCGAAATCCTCGGCAAGGTCCGCCTTCAGGACATCGGACGCCAACAGCTCACGGCGATCGACAAGGCGCTCCGGGAAGAGAAAGGCGTCACCCACTACACGGTGAACCATTACTTCGGTCTTCTGAAAACGCTCTTCTACTACGCGATCGCCCAGGAAAAGCACCCCGGCCCGAACCCTGTGAAGCAGGTCAAGCCTTATGTGGTCGATCGGAAGAGGCGGTCGTATTCCGCCGAGGAGATCAAGAAGGTCCTCGAAGCCGCGGGAAAGGTCGAAAAGGAGGCCAGGGCCCGCGAAGACATCACGCCCTATACGAAGCGCTTCATCCTTTTGCTTCTATATTCGGGCATGCGGTTCTCCGAGGGGCTCAACCTCCGATGGTCGAACGTCCAAGGCGACAGGATCGTCCTCGAAAGGACGGAGACCAAGCAGCGCAGGGAGAAAGTCGTCCCGATAACGGCCGGGATAAAGGCCGTTCTCGGCACTCTTCCCAAAGGCCGGCCCGAAGATTTCGTGTTCCCGATCCGACGCAAGGGACAGCGTTTCTACGCCCAATGGGTGCTCAAGAGGATCAGAAAGCTCTCCGGGGTAAGGGACTTCGAGTTCCACGGGCTGAGGCATACGGCGGCGACGATTATGGTCTCCGAAGCCCAAGGGCGGGGGGTCGGCCTGGCCGATATCATGAAGGTCCTCGGCCACTCCAGGATGGAAACGACCATGCGGTACCTCCACGAGGACGAGGCGAGGATGCGAAAGGCCGTGGAGATTGTCGAGGAGAAGTTCGCGGACAAGAAGAAAGGTTGAAGCCGGGATATGCTTCTGCTATTATTGGACTGCTTTCCAGGGGAGAAAAAAGGCCCCGATTGGCAAGATTTGGTCAATATTATGAGAGGCCAATTATGAAAGCACAGAAAATAAATAAGATACAAAGATTACTTAGTGGGCGATTAACTCAGCGGTAGAGTGCTACCTTCACACGGTAGAAGTCAGAGGTTC
>JAEAMF010002583.1_pt1 | contig 10124 bp, 9 predicted proteins | sample 8958721 | NCBI WGS metagenome assembly JAEAMF01 (sample SAMN16933255, study PRJNA681124) | bioreactor sludge metagenome | isolation source: anaerobic bioreactor treating anionic surfactant - SDBS | place: India: Bengaluru | collected 2019-02-28 | reverse complement strand
TCATCGGAATAGTCTCTCAGAATATTGAGTCTCCGACAAACCCGGTACGGTTCACACCGATTGAGAAATCAGTACCAAGATTATGATAACGATGATTGCTAGAACACGCATCGTAGATCCTCCAAGGTCATTTGGTAACTATAAAGTTACCGTTATGCATCATGTTTTCTTGGTACATAAAAAAGTCCCTTTTCGAAGGGGCTTTTTTTTTTGCAGAAAACCAGAGTGCGCTAAGCTAAGGTCTTTGATTTTCTCTATAGGACTATCAATCAAGTAAGTCTTTTCTAGAAACGTTAAAGGTTGATTTAGCTGGTCTAGCTCGTAGAGGATATTGCTAGATATGGTTTCGATTTATGCAGACAGTAGCCTGTATTAGTGCCTTTGAGTTTGGCACCTCTGGTGCCTTGGAGCGACTCTCATTAAAAGAAAAATGAATTGTTGTAAGAGTTTCATTGTAAGAACCGCCATGTCATACCAATCAACCTATTAGGCCTAAGCTAGGCCTTGCTGATTTTGTGGGAGTAAATGAAGCAGATAGGTTTGATTGGTAGGGCATGTTTACAGAATGAATATTGAAACCATAATCAAATGATTAAGCTTTGAATAAGTTGGCTCTATGCCAGGCCAGGTAAGGAAGATGTTCAGGAGCAACCCATCGTAAACGTAGTAATGGCGATAGGTGCAGAAGCTCCAGATCAACCTTAGTAAGTTGAGGGCTAAGCATAATTAAGCCATCATCGTTGAAGCTAATTAGACCGTTGTCAAAAGCACGATCTAAGGTAGGTGATAGCAGCAAGCCATTAAATGGATCTTGACGAGCATTATTATCAGCTTCTCTCCATGGCTTGATGTGAGACGAAACAAGAAGTTCTTCGATCTTACATCCTGTTACTGCACATCCACTCCAGTAATCTAGTAATGCTTTTCTGTAAGCTCCCTGTCCAATGCGAGCTTTAATTAGGGCGTCTTTTTCTGTCTGGTTAGAAGCTGTTGGGGATGCTGAGACACTAATTTCACTAGAAACCATTGTGGTTGGTTTTAAGAATATTGCTTTAATGAATACTTCCAGTGTCGGTTTATCATCAAAGCCGAAGTCTAAGCCAAATTTTTCCGGCTTTTTCTTAGGAGTCGGTTTTGTGTATGGATTTAACTTTTTATTAAAGCTACGCATATTTGAGCAGAAATATTCTGACTGAATGGGATCAGCATGTACGCCTGAGATTTTAAGTAAATTAGTCCGCTTAGAGAAAAATGCGTCATGAATAACTAAAGGAAATCTATTGGTCTTTTTTACATAAATTGGATGACTAAGTTTAGGATGTGTGAATTCAATAACATAAGATTTTTCAAGGTTTCTAGTGAAATCTAATGTCTTTAAATGAGTCTGAATTTCAAGTGACGATATCATTATCATTCCTTAGCTGTGTTTTTCTAGTAGATGACACATTGCACTCTCATCAATTACTCATACTTGGAAAGGTGAATAACCAAACTTCATTGACTCTACATGTGTCAGGTAGCTAATTATTAGATTATGTAGATCAACGTTAGGTTTACAAGAAATAATGTTGATGAGAGTGAAATTAGCCTATCTATGAAAATAACTACATAAAAAACAAGCAGATGAATTTCTCCATCTGCTTGTTCTCGAGTGTTGTAACCTAAGGCTCACTGATTTAAGGAAGCTTTAGCTCGAAACGTACAACACCCACCCACTGAAAAGGTTTGATTAAGTTAGAAGCCGTTTGTAGGCGACGCAAGTATTTTTGAAAAAAAATTCAACCCAAAAGTTTTGAGCAAAAATCATAATTTAGTACGAGAGTAGTGTTCTTACTTTCGAACACCCCATACCCCAATCTACCCCCCCATACCTCGATCCTGAAAAGGATTCTTAGTGTCATAAAACACAATTAGCTTATGCATTATTGGAAGGTCATGTTTTTTCCATATTCCAGGAGAACATCCTTTTGGTTCGAGAACTTACATGTATGTAAAGTTTTCATTAACACAAGGTTAGACAGTCCACATGCCAACCCCTTTACATATTATGAAGCCTTATTTTTGTACGTCTTATATCTATAGGTCTCAGTGTGATACCAATTATCTTCCTAACTATCTCAGTCTGAGACAGTTCGTCCATGAATGGTATCAGGGTGATACTAATTCATGGATGAAGTTCTTCAGATATTCTCGTTATGTTCACTCAATTGACAGTGAGTAACTGATCCCATTTGAAGTAATTCTGGGTCAGCTTATCCCGGGACATGTTCCATACACGGTTAGGCAGCATGCTTGCTCCAAGAGCTAATTTGGTTTTACCAAACTTACTGTGGATCTGGTCCAATGAATCCATTAAGTTATCGCTTAATGCTATCCGATTCATGTCAGTGAATATGTCGTAGGTATGTTTACTCTTCGGCTCAAGACAGGTCAGTATTACCCCACATTTCTTGAATGCTATATCCTTAGCATATAAACCATCAATCATAGCTGTGGCTAATTTAGCGAGCACTACGACGTTGTCAGTAGGTTCTGGTAAAGGTAGCGATAGAGACTTATTGTAGAAAGGCTTAGAGACATCAAATGGATTTGATTGCACGAAACCAATAAGACAGCCACACAATAGTTCATCATCTCTCAGTCTACTTACAGCATCTTGTACATACAGGGTCATAGCTTCTTTTAGATCATCTATGTGGTAGATCCTCTGCCCAAAAGAGCGACTAGCAATGATTTGCTTCTTTGCAGGTGGCGTATGTTCCAGTTCAATGCAAGCGGTTCCATGAAGCTCTAATAAAGTTCGATGCATTACGATAGAGAATTGGTCCCTGATCATCAGAGGATAAGCCATGACAAAATCCATGACAGAATGGATGCCCATACTGTTGAGCTTCTTCGAATGTTTACGTCCTACACCCCAAATCTCACTTACCTCAATGGATTGGTACAGTGTTTCAGCAGAGCAGTGATCCATTGAAACCAAGTTACATACGCCATTGAAATAGCTGTTCTTCTTGGCAATATGGTTCGCCAGTTTCGCTTCAGTCTTTGAGCGCCCAATGCCAATACATACAGGTAAACCAAGCCAAGAAAAGATACGTTGACGAATCTGTTGAGCATAATCGGTTAGATCATAATTCTCTGCATGAGCCGTCAGATCCAGAAAGCATTCATCAATAGAGTAAATCTCCTGCTCTTTAGGAGACACAAAGTCAGACAGAACTTTCATGAATCTGCGTGACATCTCTGCATACAGTGCATAGTTGCTTGATAGCACTTGCACCTGATGCTGCTCTACGATGTCTTTGATCTGAAATAGGGGAACGCCCATCTTGATGCCCAAGTCCTTGGCTTCCTGAGACCGTGCTACAGCACAGCCATCATTGTTCGATAGCACAATGACAGGTTTATTGTTCAAGCTTGGATTAAAGATGCGTTCACAACTGACATAGCAGTTGTTGATGTCTACTAAAGCGTAGATCTTCTGGTGAGATGCTTGCATGAGCATGAAACCAATAAAGTATTAACGCTTTCTGAATGGCTTGATGACAAAAGTCACTACACCCCAAATCACCATTTCCTGGCCATCCTTTAGATGAATGTCGGAATACTCAGGGTTCTCTGCTTTAAGCCAACGATTATCATCACCTTCAATCATGAGACGTTTTACAGTGAACTCATTGTCGATCAGTGCAATCACAATGTCTTCATGCTTGGCTTCAATGCTCCGGTCTACAATCAGTTCATCATCAATCTCAATGCCTGCATCTCTCATGGAAAGTGAAGCAACCTTTACAACGAATGTTGCAGCTTCATTTTTGATGAGGTGTTCGTTCATGTCTAATGTTTTGTCGACATAATCTTGGGCAGGGGAAGGGAAGCCAGCAGCAACCTTTTCTGAAGCCAAAGGAATATGCATAAGTGTTGTGGGATCTACAAGAGTGATGGATGCAACATCATTGAAGCTTTGCTTCTCTGCCTCGTTGAGGTAATTCTTGATCTCTATGATTTTGGATACAGGTACTCTTACCGTTTTTGTAGGCTCATTATATTTAAGCTTTCTACCGGAACCTTCTCGGCTTCCCCCACGACTATTGCTCATGACTAATCTACTTTTTTTGATTTTGTGACGTAATCAAATAATAGTGAAAAACCAAAGTATTACACAAGAGCTAACCGATGAGCGGTAGGGCTTACTTCATTGAAGTAGAGGTATTACATTGAGACTGTATAGGTCAATTCAATTGCCAGTACTTGCTTTATATCCCATGCTGATAGTTGTCTAATTCAAGAGTACAAGTACTCGTGTTCCGCCCTCCGTGCGGTTTGTTTGAGAGTTCTGACTCTTTCTATAAACCAATAGGATAGGAATACCTGAATGAACATTTCAACTACCACACGAATTACCTTGAATGCTGATGAAGTCAAAGATGCTATTGCACAATATATTGCAGGCCATGGCTTTACTATTGATGGTGCTGAACTTGAGTTTAACGATGATGAATTCCCTGAAACCATAACTGTAGTTATGAATGAAGATAATGAGTCATCATTGAATCCAAAAGTAATTGCAGGGAGTAATTCAAGCGCGCAAGCATCTAGTAGTAGCCAAGAGCAGTGGGCTGAGAAGCCTCAGGAATCCCTTCTTAGCACTCAGAAAATAGCAAGAGACAGTGATGTATCAGATAATGCTGAGGGGCTTTCTACAACCCATGAAAATCCTGTGATTAACGATGTTGAAACAAGATTGTTGAACGAAGATACTGTTTCAGATGGAGTTGAAAAGAAGCTAAAAGAGAAAGCGGTGTTTGATCCATTTGCCTTGAATATACAAACTAAACCAAATGTGAAAACAGTAGAGGATTCAAAGCAAATATCCACTCAGTTCACAAAACCAAATCCTCTGAGACCTATAAGACGTAATGCCAGAAGACCCATCTTTGGATGATGGGGTACTCTCTGGAAATAATAAAGAAAGGATTTCGACTTAACGCATCAAGGACATATCCCTAATCTTCAATCGAAATAGAATGATCTATATTAAGACCTGAGTTTAGATTCATCTATAGGCATACTAGGCCCTAACCATTTCTATGATTAGGGTTACTAATCAGGTACTTATTATCGTTGAATGCCCTTAACAATTGTGTTTCTAAAACCTTTAACTATAGGCTAATTAGGCAATGCATGAATAGAGTGCCTATTGTTAGACTATAGATTGCTTGTGATTATAATCGATCCCATTCGGCTTGAATTGTTGTATAGCGTTCGAATTCAGGAAGTATTACTTTAGGGTTAATTATATAGTGCTGATTTCTGACACGCTTAACTAAGTCCTTTTCTTTAAGTTCTTTGTATGCTCGATTTAGTTTCAACTTCTCAGCTTGGGTTAAATTAGATGTTAGGAATTCACATATATTGGTGTGGTAGTCTCGTACAGCTACTAAGTTCCAAAATAACCATGCGGCACTTTTGGATAAGTCTGCAAAAATTAGAGCGGAATTTATGCCTGTAACTTTGCCTGATGATGTGCCTTCTCTGCCAAAATTAGCGTAAGGTGGGATAATTTTTTTGACATAACGCTTCTTGTCAATATTGATGGTTACAACCTGATCTTCTGCGTGATCTAGTTCAATGTTTGAATGCATGTGAGAATGTCGATGAGTTGATTTAAAACGTATCATATATGATATGTTTGTTAAATAAAAGGTATCAAATTTGATATATTGTTTAATTATAAGTTATTGAATATTATCAGATATATCTCATATATATTATATAATACTTCGTGTCTTAACACTCGTCGTATCTTCGCTCGCTCGATACTCCTCATTAACACGAAGTACGCTTCGCAAAGCTATTCAATTCTTCCAGGATCTCACCTTTACTTAATACATATAACTTCGTCATAAATACTTCGTATTTACTCCTTGTTATATGTATTAAGTAAAGGGAAACAATGCTGTTATCACATATATATTACTAAGGTAACTTACCACCTAAGGCAACGCCTTAGGTGGTAAGTTACCGACAGATATAATCTATTATGAAAGCAATGGAATGCTCTATTCGGTTAAGTTTACAACCGCCTTCAAGTCTTGAGTGCGAAGCACGAAGGATGCAGGAGGAGGGTTGTAAACTTAAGCTAAGTGCATAAAGTAAAAAAGCATAATGTGATCCGCGACAAATCATGTCTCTATCTACTTACGCACGTACTCATAATTCGTTACTATTCATGCTTATAACCAAAACATCAACTTAGCTCTTAGGATTCAATATGGCTCGTACTCCAAAGCAAACCAAACAAGAACCATTAGAGGTTGTGTTGTGGAAGACAGCAGACAAGCTTCGTAAGAACATTGATGCAGCCGAATACAAGCATGTCGTCCTCGGTTTGATCTTCCTCAAATACATCAGCGATACTTTTAGTGCTCATCGCAAACTTCTCGAGAAAGGTCAAGGCGAATTTGAAGGAGCTGATCCGGAAGATCGTGATGAATATACCGCTTATAATATATTCTTTGTCCCTGAAATAGCCCGTTGGTCCTACTTAAAAACACAAGCGAAGCAACCTTCTATTGGTGTAATTGTTGATGCTGCCATGAAAATCATTGAGGATGAGAACCCTCAGTTAAAGGGCGTACTTCCTAAAGTCTATGCACGTCAGAATCTCGATCCTACGAGCCTAGGAGAGCTGATTGACCTTATTGGTAACATTGCACTAGGCGATGCGAAATCGCGCTCTGCCGACGTTCTAGGGCATGTATTCGAGTACTTCCTTGGTGAGTTTGCTTTGGCTGAAGGTAAGCAAGGCGGGCAATTCTACACGCCTAAATCCATTGTGAGCCTATTGGTTAATATGCTTGAACCATATAAAGGACGTGTATTCGATCCTTGCTGTGGTTCGGGTGGTATGTTCGTCCAGTCTGAGAAGTTCGTGTCAGCTCATCAGGGCTTGGTAGACGACATCTCGATCTATGGTCAAGAAAGTAACCAAACCACTTGGCGATTGGCCAAGATGAACCTAGCTATTCGTGGTATCAACTCAGAGCATGTGAAATGGAACTCTGAGGGGTCATTCCTGAATGATGCACACAAAGACCTCAAGGCTGATTACATCATTGCTAACCCACCATTCAACGTCTCTGACTGGAGTGGTGACTTACTTAAGGAAGATGCTCGTTGGTCATTGGGTGTACCACCTGCAGGTAATGCGAACTTCGCATGGATGCAACACTTCTTGTATCACATGAGTCCTAAAGGGCAGGCAGGTGTAGTCCTTGCGAAAGGTGCTTTAACCTCTAAAACCAGTGGTGAGGGTGAAATTCGTAAAGCCTTGGTTTCAGAAGCCAATGTCATTGACTGTATTGTGAACCTCCCTGCAAAGCTGTTCCTGAATACCCAGATTCCTGCTGCTTTATGGTTTATGCGTCGTGACCGTGTTGGTTCAACCAAGTACAAAGACCGCAGCAATGAGATTCTGTTCATTGATGCTCGTAACTTAGGTCATCTGATTAACCGAAGAACCAAAGTATTATCTGATGAGGACATTAAGCTGATCACGGACACTTACCACAATTGGAGAAACCAAGATGGTGAGTACGAAGATGTAGCTGGCTTTTGTGCTTCTGTACCGCTTGAGAAAGTGGCAGAGCTTGATTATGTACTGACACCAGGTCGTTATGTTGGTTTAGCTGATGATGAAGATGAGTTCGACTTTAAGGAACGCTTTACAAGCTTGAAGGCAGAATTTGAGGCACAACTTGTAGAGGAAGCTAAGCTGAATCAAGCCATTGCTGAAAACTTGGCAAAGGTGATTGTATGAGTGAGTGGCAACAGCTTTCGTTAGGAAGTTTAATGGAAATCATCGGTGGTGGAACACCTAAAACCTCTGTATCTGAGTACTGGGGAGGTGATATTCCTTGGCTGTCAGTAGTCGATTTTAATACAGGGCTTAAATTTGTCAGTAGTACAGAAAAGACTATCACTCAAGAAGGTTTGAATAACTCGAGTACTAAACTACTGAATAAAGGCGACATTATCATCTCAGCTCGTGGAACTGTTGGTGTACTCGCAATTTTAGATAAACCTATGACGTTTAACCAATCCTGCTATGGTATTCGGTCTAAAAAAGGAATATCTGATACAGATTACCTGTATTACCTTTTAACTGATACAGTTCGAGAATTGACTCAAATTTCACATGGCGGTGTATTTGATACTATCACGAGAGCCACATTTGATGAGATTGAAGTAGCTGTACCACCACTCCCTGAACAAAAAGCCATAGCCTCAGTCCTTTCATCATTAGATGACAAGATTGACTTACTACATCGTCAGAACAAGACCTTGGAAGCCATGGCTGAAACACTGTTTCGTCAATGGTTTATTGAAGAAGCGAAAGAGGATTGGGAGCTAGAAACTTTAGGAAATCATATACAGTCTGTTAATGGAGTTTCTTATAAGAGCTCTGAACTCAACCCTTCTAATATTGCACTAGTAACTCTAAAAAATTTTGAACGAAATGGTGGTTTAAGAACTGATGGGTTTAAAGAATTTACAGGTACATTTAAAGACTCACAGATAATGGAAGATGGGGATATTGCTGTAGCTCATACAGACCTAACACAAGATGCCTCTCTTATTGGGAATCCAATTTATATTCTTAACCTGTCGAATTACGATAAGTTAGTCATCAGTATGGATTTAGTTAAAGTAAATCTAGATTCTAATACTATAACCAAATGCTTCTTATTCCATCTGCTAAAAAGTACTGATTTTAAAGACTATGCCTTAGCTTGTTCTAATGGATCTTCTGTTATTCATTTGAGTAAAAAAGCTTTACCATCCTTCAAATTCAAGTGCCCACCGACTGAAAAGATTGGTAGGTTCACTAATTTAGTAGATCCTATGGATCAAAAAATTCAAAAGAATATTAAGCAAATCCAAACACTAGAAAACCTGCGAGAACCGCTTCTCCCAAAACTCATGATTGGTGAAGTCAGAGTCCAATACCAAAAAGAAGAAGTTGAATAACACTTAGGTGAAGTCATTTGATGGCTTCACCTTTTTTACATCAGAGGGGGAAACCATGCACAACACGACACCAATAACCAATCCTGAAGTCTGTGTCAATTTATGGGCTTATTTAGATGAGCAAACGGGTTTGATACAGCGAGTTGCTGGAAGAGGATATGTTCTGACAGGTACAGAGCAAGACAAACTTAAAGCACTAAAGGTACTAGCAAAATCAGATTTTTTGAATTCATCGTGGCAACCTGTACCACAGCACCTTAATGTAGTCACTAACATAGGAACGCTTGGGGGTTTTACGACACCTGCTGGTTTAAACGATGACTATACATTCAATAGCATATTTGAAGCTGTTTACGAACAAGTAGACCAATCTATCTCAAATCAAATCATATTCAATGGTTCAGAATACGAAGAATTCTGTCTCAAACTACCTAAAGATCCTCTGTATGTGTTGACCACAGTGGTTGAATATCACGATGGAAGATTAGAACCTGTGCTTTAAGTTTACTGCCTATAGGACAAAAAGATGAGTTGTCTTGTCTGGGGTTCCTCATCTTTCAGGGGCTGACATGGAACGATATGAAGTTGTTGTACCCACAAGTTGTTTTAACCTATGGTTAATGTACAACGAATTAACCCATTCATATGAATGGGTTGCAGGTAGAGAATATTCATTGGTAGGAACTAATGAGGAAATTTTAGCATCCCTCAAAAAGTTAGCACATACAGATTTCTTTTCGGTCAAATTATTTGAAGTTTATGGAGAGAGAAATCCAAATAAGCTAATTCCGTTAACTTGTGATAATGAAATATTTGATGAGGTATGGAGATATCTTGGTAGATACATTAACGAAGTCAGACGAAATAATCAGAAGTATTTGCCTGAAATGATATTCCGTCCTATTACTGAAATTACAATACTAATCAAGACAATAGACGGTAGGTTAATTGTTGATCCAGTGCGAAACATAGTAGATCTAGAAAGAGAAAATTAAGGCAATTTTTACATCCAGGGGTAAACATGAATAAGAAACTGATAGGGGCAATCATTGCAATCGTAGTCGTGATTTGCGGCTACCTGTATGCAA
>JAEAMF010002582.1_pt1 | contig 10128 bp, 10 predicted proteins | sample 8958721 | NCBI WGS metagenome assembly JAEAMF01 (sample SAMN16933255, study PRJNA681124) | bioreactor sludge metagenome | isolation source: anaerobic bioreactor treating anionic surfactant - SDBS | place: India: Bengaluru | collected 2019-02-28 | reverse complement strand
GGCGAAAAGTTCAATCCGGCCTTGCACACCGCTTGACGACCATAACAGTATCTACCTCTTTTCGTTCGGGTCATCGCCATCAGGCATGACCAGCCCGATGCGTTTTTTCTTCTTCTTGATCACAGTCGCGAGCTCGACCGCCGGCTTGGTGGCCGGTGGTGGTGCGACGGGCAGTGGAAAGCCGAGGAAGGCCATCACGAAAAAGATCGGCAGCAGAACATAGAACAGCGGCCGTCTCCAGTTCAGTTTCTGTTTCAGCATGCCCGGCACATGGCAGCATACTTACAGAAAGCAAGACCGGACCCTTACCCACGCGGGGTAATCTGTTGCAAGGCCGGTGCCGACGCTTACGCTGCGACCGACTTGCCGCGCGCCTGCTGCACGCGCTGGAACAGCCCGCCCAGCGTCATCCCTTCGTGCCAGATGTCGTCGAGCCGCAGGCCGTAGCGCTCGCGCAGCGCCTTCGCCAGCGTCTCGAATTCCTGCGCGTCCGGCAGCCAGCGCCTCGGGTTCACCTCACGGTAGATGCCGAGCACTTCATCGTCGGGACGGAAGTGCAGACGCTCGCTTTCGTGAAAGGCAAAGGATGACACGAAGACGGACAGGAAATCGTGGATGTCCTTCCGCGACGCGGTAGGGAAGGTATTGCGCCAGGCCCGGCCCTGGCAGGGCCGGTAACGCAGGGAGTTGGGGCTTTGCCAACCGTGGAATGCCGCCCAGGCGAGCGCAGCAAGGATCAGGACAACAAAGATACTCATGCGGTTGAGTCAGGAATACGCATGCGGTCCAGTGTAGCACGCGTTCGGGCTGGCGGCGCACGGAAGATTTTTGCCGTCATGGCGATGAGCTAACCCTGCGGCAACCCGGGCGCGGTACAATCTTGCACCGGACACAGCAGGCGACGTCGCCTGTTGCAATCATGTTAAGCTTCGGCCCCGCCGTACCTTCCACGGGATATCCCGACAGCATCCGCATTCAGCCGCTCTCACTCTAACGCATTCATGGACATTCTTCTCGCCGTCAAGGCGATCATCATGGGCCTGGTCGAAGGCTTCACCGAGTTCCTTCCGATTTCCTCCACCGGCCACCTGATCCTCATGGGTAGCCTGCTCGACTTCACCGGCCCGAAGTCGGTCGTGTTCAAGATCGTGATCCAGGCCGGCGCCATGCTGGCGGTGGTCTGGGAATACCGCGAGCGCATCGCCCGCGTCCTCAAGGGACTGGGGGCAGACCCGGTCCAGCAGCGCTTCGCGCGCAATGTCGTGATCGCCTTCTTCCCGGCCGCCATCGCCGGCGTGCTGTTCAGCTCGACGATCACGGAACTGCTGTTCCATCCGGTGCCGGTGGCGATCGCCCTGGTCATCGGCGGCGTCCTGATCCTGTACGTGGAGCGGCGCAACCGCCTGCGCCCGACAGCGGCGCGCGTGGAGACGGTCGAGGACATGAGCGCGCTCGACGCGCTCAAGGTAGGCCTGGCCCAGTCCTTCGCCCTGATCCCCGGCACCAGCCGCTCCGGCTCGACCATCATCGGCGGCATGCTGTTCGGCCTGTCGCGCAAGGCGGCCACCGAATTTTCCTTCTTCCTCGCCATGCCGACCATGCTGGGCGCCACGGTATACTCCGTGTACAAGGAGCGCGCGCTGCTGTCGGCCGCCGACCTTCCCCTGTTCGGCCTGGGATTCTTTTCCGCCTTCCTCGCGGCCTTCCTGTGCGTACGCTGGCTGCTGCGCTATATCAGCTCGCACGACTTCACGATCTTCGCCTGGTACCGTATCGTATTCGGTATCCTGGTCCTCGTGACCGCCCATTTCGGCCTGGTGACCTGGGCTGAATAAACAGTAAGCAAAGTATGACAAGCGAAATCGGCGCGCGCGCCCTCCACGTTCTCGAAACGGTCTTCGGCTATCCCGCTTTCCGCGGCCAGCAGGCCGACATCGTCGAGCACGTGGCCAGCGGCGGCGACGCACTCGTCCTGATGCCCACCGGCGGCGGCAAGTCGCTGTGCTACCAGATCCCGGCGCTGCTGCGCGAGGGGGTGGGCGTGGTCGTCTCGCCGCTGATCGCGCTGATGCAAGACCAGGTCGATGCCCTCGAAGAAGTCGGCGTGCGTGCCGCCTTCCTGAACTCCACCCAGACCTTCGAGGAAACCCTGCGCATCGAGCGCCTGGTGCGCAGCGGCGAGATCGACCTCGTCTACGTGGCGCCCGAGCGCCTGCTGACGCAGCGCTGCCTGGAACTGTTCGACGTCTCGCCGATCTCGCTGTTCGCCATCGACGAGGCGCACTGCGTGTCGCAGTGGGGCCACGACTTCCGTCCAGAATACATCCGACTGTCGGTCCTGCACGAGCGCTACCCGGGGATTCCGCGCATCGCCCTCACCGCGACCGCCGACCTGCAGACCCGCGAGGAAATCGCGCACCGCCTGCAGCTCGACGACGCACGCAAGTTCGTCTCGTCCTTCGACCGCCCGAACATCCGCTACTCCATCGTCGAAAAGACCACCGGCCGCAAGCAGCTGCTCGATTTCATCAGCAGCGAGCATCCGCAGGATTCCGGCATCGTCTACTGCCTGTCGCGTAAAAAGGTCGAGGAAACCGCCGACTTCCTGAACGAACACGGCATTCGCGCCCTGCCCTACCATGCCGGCATGGAGTACAGCCAGCGCGCCGCGAACCAGTCGCGCTTCTTGCGTGAAGACAACATCACGATGGTGGCGACCATTGCCTTCGGCATGGGCATCGACAAGCCCGACGTGCGCTACGTCTGCCACCTCGATCTCCCCAAGAGCCTCGAGGGTTATTACCAGGAGACCGGGCGCGCCGGCCGCGACGGCCTGCCGGCCAGCGCCTGGATGGCCTATGGTTTGCAGGACGTGGTGCTGCAGCGCCGGATGATCGACGAATCCGAAGCCGACGAAACCTTCAAGCGCGTGCTCTCGATGAAGCTCGACGCCATGCTCGGCCTGTGCGAAACGCTCAGCTGCCGCCGCATGCGCCTGCTCGACTACTTCGGCGAGCGCTCCGGCCCCTGCGGCAACTGCGACACCTGCCTGATCCCGCCGATCCAGGTCGACGGCACCGTGCCGATGCAAAAGCTGCTGTCGGCCATCTACCGCGTCGACCAGCGCTTCGCCGCCGGCCACGTGATCGACGTGCTGCGCGGCGCGCAGACCGAGCGCATCAGCCAGTGGCACCACGACAAGCTCACCGTCTACGGCGTCGGCGCCGACCGCTCCGAGCAGGAATGGCGCGCCATCGTGCGCCAGGCGATCGCGCTCGGCTTCGTCACCGTGGACCACGACGCCTTCAGCTCGCTCAAGCTGACCGACGCCGCGCGCCCGGTGCTCAAGGGCGAGCAGAAGGTGCAGCTGCGCCAGTACCAGAAACCGGTCAAGGCCAAGCGGCCTTCGTCGCGCGCCGCCGGCAGCTACGAGGAACTGGAACTGTCGCGCTCCGAACAGGCCATCTTCGAGCGCCTGCGCACTTGGCGCATGGGCACCGCGCGCGAGCACGGCGTGCCGGCCTATGTGGTGTTCCAGGACGCGACCCTGCGCGAAATCGCCAAGGTCAAGCCGGGTTCGCTGGACGCGCTGCGCGGCGTGTCCGGGGTCGGCGAGAAGAAGCTGGTGTCGTATGGCGACGAGATCGTCGCCATCATCAACGAGATGATGTAGAGACACCATGGCCCTCCCCACTCCTACCAGCACCACCGCGGCCCCCGACAAGGATGGCGCCCAGGCCGCCGTGCCACAGAACGCGGCCAGCCTGCAGACCTTCGTCTTCGCGCTGTTCTTCGTCTTCGGCGGCATCACCAGCCTGAACGACGTCATCATCCCCAAGCTGAAGGACCTGTTCACGCTCAGCTACGCCCAGGCGATGCTGGTGCAGTCGGCCTTCTTCGCCGCCTACTTCTTCGTCTCGATCCCGGCCGCCGCCATCGTGCAGCGCCTCGGCTACATGCGCACCGCCGTGGTCGGCCTGGTCACGATGGCCCTGGGCTGCCTGCTGTTCATCCCGGCGTCCTACTCGGGCGTGTTCGCCACCTTCCTGCTGGCGCTGTTCGTGCTGGCCTCGGGCATCACCATCGTACAGGTAGTCGCCAATCCCCTGATCTCGATGCTGGGCAAGCCGCAAACGGCCTCCAGCCGCCTGACCTTCGCCCAGGCCTTCAATTCGCTCGGCACCACCGTGTTCCCCTATGTCGGCGCGATCCTGATCCTGGGCTCGCTGGCGACGGTCGATGTCTCCACCCTGAGCGGCGCGGCGCTCGATGCCTTCCGCCAGGAAGAGACCCGGGTCGTCGTGAACACCTACATCGGCCTGGCGATCGCGCTGGCCCTGCTGGGCGGCGCGGTATGGATGAACCGCCACAAGCTGGCGGAGACGGCGGCGCCCTCGGAAAACATCCTGCACGCGTTCGATCTGCTCAAACAGCCGCGCTTCGCGCTCGGCGCGCTGTGCATCTTCCTGTACGTCGGCGCCGAGGTGGCGATCGGCTCGATCATCGTGAACTACCTGATGGAATCCCACGTGCTGGGCCTGAGCGCGGAGGCGGCGGGCAAGCACGTGCCGCTGTACTGGGGCGGCGCCATGGTGGGACGCTTCATCGGCGCCGCGCTGCTGCGCATGTTCTCGCCGGGGAAGGTGCTGGCCTGTGCCGCCACAGTGACGATCGGCTTGCTGCTGCTGTCCGCGAACAGCACCGGCGCGGTGTCGGGCTGGTCGCTGCTGGCCATCGGCCTGTTCAACTCGATCATGTTCCCGACCATCTTCACGCTGGCCTGCGAAGGACTGGGCAAGCGTACGGCGGAAGGCTCGGGCGTGATCTGCGTGGCGATCGTGGGCGGCGCCGTGGTGCCGCTGCTCATGGGTCATACGGCTGACGTGGCCGGCCTGAAGATGTCGCTGGTCGTGCCGGCGGTGTGCTATGCGGTGATCGTGTACTTCGGGCTGTACGCGCGGCGAGCGCATCGCGCATAAAAAACGCGCCCTTCGGCGCGTTGTTTTTACTTCTTGACGAACACCAGGTCCCAGACGCCGTGGCCCAGCTTGAGGCCGCGGTTCTCGAACTTGGTCAGCGGCCGGTATGCCGGCTGCGGCGCGTAGCCTTCGGCCGTGTTCTGGAGCAGGGGCTCGTTGCCCAGCACTTCCAGCATCTGCACCGCGTAGTCTTCCCAGTCGGTGGCGCAGTGGATGTAGCCGCCCGGCGCCAGCTTGTCGCACAGGACCTTCACGAACGCCGGCTGGATCAGGCGGCGCTTGTTGTGGCGCGCCTTGTGCCACGGGTCCGGGAAGAACACGTGCACGCCGGCCAAGGAACCGTCTGCGATCATGTGGTTCAGCACCTCGACCACGTCGTGCTGGATCAGGCGCAGATTCTCGATGCCCTGCTCGCCGATCTGCTTGAGCAGGCTGCCCACGCCCGGGGTGTGCACCTCGACCCCGATGAAATCCTTCTCGGGCATCAGGCGCGCGATGTGCGCAGTGGTGTCGCCCATGCCGAAGCCGATTTCCAGGATGACCGGCGCCTTGCGGCCGAAGGCCTGCTCCAGGTCGAGCGTCTCCTTTTTATACTCGATCAGGTACTTGGGACCGAGCTCCTCCAGCGCGCGCGCCTGGGCGGTCGACAGGCGGCCGGCCCGCGTGACGAAGCTGCGGATGCGGTGTTCGGTCGGATCGTAAAGCATGGAACGCGCCGGGCCGGGGGTAGGCTTTTCAGAGGACATGGGGAGTGATAGTGAGGAAAAAACGGCTGTCATTATAGCCCAGCCGGGAGCGTGCGAAGCCTCCCGGCGGAATCGCGGATAATCGTGCTTTATCCATGCCGAGCCCAGGAAGCCTGTCCATGCAATCAGTGAAACACCCGATCGCCGTCGACGAGAACGTCGCCACCGCCCACCTGACTTCCTTCCACTACGGCAGCCCAGGCACCGGTAAAAAGGTGTACATCCAGGCCGCCGTCCACGCCGACGAGGTGCCGGCCATGCTGGTGGCGCACTTCCTGCGCCAGGAACTGGAACGCCTGGACGCCGAAGGCCGGATCAAGGGCGAGGTCATCCTGGTGCCGGCGGCCAATCCGATCGGCCTGTCGCAGGTCATCCACGGCACGCCCTTCGGCCGCTACCACCTGACGACCGGCACCAACTTCAACCGCCTGTACAGGCACGTGGCGGACGAGCTCAAGAAGTCGCTCGAAGGCAAGCTCGGCAGTGACGTGGACGCCAACATCGCCCTCATCCGCGAACACGCCCGCCACCAGATCAGCCTGTGGGAGCCGCATGACGACGTCGAGACGCTCAAGAAGACCCTGTTGTCGATGGCGATCGACGCCGACATCGTGCTCGACCTGCACTGCGATAACGAAGCGCTGATGCACATGTACACCGGCACGCCGCTGGTGGAAAGCGTGGAGCCGCTGATGGCGCTGCTGGGCGCGCGCGTGCTGCTGGTGGCCAAGGCCTCGGGCGGCGAAGCCTTCGACGAAGCCTGCAGCCGCCTGTGGTGGGACCTGGCCGACCACTTCGAGGGCACGGCGATCCCGCCCTCCTGCATCGCGGTCACGGTCGAGCTGCGCGGCGAGAACGACGTGCGCTACGACTACGCACGCCAGGACGCTACCGCCCTGCTGCAGTACCTGGGCCATGCCGGCGTGCTCGACATCCCGCTCGAGCCACTGCCGGAAACGCCCTGCCGTGCGACGCCGCTCAATGCCGTCGAGCCGCTGTCGGCGCCGCATGCGGGCGTGCTGGTCTTCCACAAGAAGCTGGGCGAGCTGGTCGAGGCGGGCGAGCCGGTGGCGGACATCGTCAACCCGGTCAGCGGCCAGGTGACGACGCTGTCGGCCGAACACGCAGGGCTGCTGTTCGCGAGCACGGCGCACCGGCACCTGCTGCGCGGGATGCACGTGTGCAAGATCGCCGGAACGGAATCCTTCCGCTCGGGCGACCTGCTCAGCGCCTGAACTTCCCCCACAGGAGACATCCCAGCGTGAACAGCGCTGCGCCCGCCGGCCACCAGGGCCGCGCGGCATTCAGCTCGAGCAGCGTCGCGGTGCTGGCCGCACACCACAGCAAGGGAATCACGTACAGCAGCCATGGCGCGCGCCAGAACATCAGGACGCCGAGCGTGAGCATGGCGGTCGGATCGGGCGCGAAGCCGAAGACCTCGGCCTGCCACCAGCTGCGGTCATACAGCGGCGCCAGCAGCGGATAGCCGGCCAGCACGAGCAGCACGAGGGGGAAGGCGCCGCCCGTCGCAGGTGTCATGAACTCCGGCGCCGTCGGCGCCTTCCAGGCCATCCAGGCATGCAGTCCGGCCTGCAGGAAGAAGGCGGCAGCGAAATACGGCGCACCGGTATTGATGTCGGCATAGCGCTGCAGGTGGTAGGCCCAGCCTACCCACAGCCAGGCCACGGCCAGCAATGCGAAAGCGATCCGTGCGCTGGCCAGGCGCCGGTGCGCAATGCCGCCCAGGATGACCGCACCCGCGGCGAGCGCCAGCAGCTGCAGCGGCCACCACTCGCGGTTCATCAGCTCGAACTGGCGATAATAGGTCCGCGCCGAGAACATCAGGAAGTCCGACAGCGAATAGGTCCACCACTCGCTCATGCCAGCCTTTCGACGTCCTGGACGATGCGGCGGCGCAGCGCCTCGTCCGGCAGCGGCCCGCTCGCGGCCAGCAGGTTCTCGCGCACGTGGGCGACGCTGGAGGTGGCGGGAATCGCGCAGGTGACGCTTGGATGCGCGACGATGAACTTGAGCAGCGCCTGCGCCCAGCTGGTGCAGCCGATCTCCGCGGCCCAGCCGGGCAGGCGCTTGCCCGCCAGCGCCCGGGTCAGGTCACCCTGCCGGAACGGCCGGTTGACGATCACACCGATGCGCCGCTCGCGCGCCAACGGCAGGATGCGCTGTTCCACCTCGCGGTCGAGCGCGTTGTATGAAACCTGCACGAAGTCGATCGGCTGGCTGGCCATGATTCTCTCGATCTCGCCATGCCGGCGCCCTTCGGAGGTGGTGATGCCGACGTAGCGCAGCCGCCCTTCCCGCTTCATCCGCAGCAGCATGGGCAGGTGCGCTTCCCAGGCCAGCAGGTTATGCACCTGCAGCAGGTCGAAGCGCGGGATTTGCCACAGGCGGCGCGAGGTTTCAAGCTGCGCCGGCCCCTGCGCGCCTTCGCCGATCCACACCTTGTCGGCCGAGAACAGCTGCGCGGGCTTGAGCTTGCCGACGGCTTCCCCGATCACCTCTTGCGCCGAGCCATACATGGGCGAGGAGTCGATGAGCCGGCCGCCGCCGGCGAAGAACTGGCGCATGACCGCCGCGCACTCGGCGCGGGCTTCGGGATCGCGCCCGACGTTGAAGGTGATCCAGCTGCCCAGGCCGACTACCGGCAGCTGCTCGCCGGAAGAGGGAATGGCGCGCGTGAGGAGTGCGGGACGCCCCTGGGCATGGACGAAGGCCGGCAAGGCCAGCAGCGAGGCGAGCACGCGGCGGCGTGATCGAGAGACGATGGGCATGCGGGCGCTCCTTGGCGGATGGGACGAGTAGCATCGAGCATACCGCGCCGGCGCCGGGCGCGGCGCATTCCCTGCCGGCGCTGCCTGGAGGAACCCGATGCGACGCCACATTCGCACCCGCCTGCTCATTGTCGCCGCGCTGCTGGCCTGCGTGCCGGTCCGGTCCGCGCCGGACCGGAATGTCATTTATTGGCTGCCCGTGCAGGACGTCGCCAGCGGCGGCGGCACCAAGGGTCCATGGCGCCAGAACGATTCGCAGTACGACTACGTGGACGACGGCACCCTCGCCTTCCCGCCTGGCGGCGGCCTGGCCGTGGCCTGGGTCGACCAGCGCCGCAAGGAAGTGTTGCTGCAGGTGCTCGGGGCAGATGGCCGCGCACGCGCCGTGCCGGTGGACGTGTCGCGCAGTCCTGATACCTTTTCCTGGATGCCGCGCATCGCGACGGGTGGCCCGGACACGCTGCACCTGCTCTGGCAGGAGATCATCTTCTCGGGCGGATCGCATGGCGGGGACATCCTGTATGCGCGCTCGCTCGATGGCGGCCGCAGCTTTTCCAAGCCGATGAACCTTTCGAACTCACTCGGCGGCGACGGCAAGGGGCGCCTGGACCGCGATACCTGGTCGAACGGCAGCCTGGACCTGGCGGTGGGCGCGGACGGCAAGGTCTACGCGGCGTGGACCGAATACGACGGCGCCCTGTGGCTGGCGCGCTCGCGCGACGGCGGGCGCAGTTTCACGCCGCCGCAGCGGATCGCCGGCGACGACAAGCGTCCGGCGCGTGGCCCGTCGCTTGCGCTTGGGGGCAACAAGGTCTGGCTGGCCTGGACGGTCGGCGAGGATCCGGACGCCGACATCCGCGTGAGCAGCTCGCTGGACGACGGCGCCAGCTTTTCTCCGCCAGTGCTGGTCGGGGCCAGGGCAGCGCGGGCCGATGCGCCGCGCCTGGGGTTTGATCGCGACGGGCGGCTGCATCTCGTCTATATGGAGCAGGCGGGTAAGCAGCCGGCGGCGATCCGCCATGTTCGCTCCGATGGCCCCGAACTGGCATTCGGCACACCGCGCGCCCTGTCCACGCGGGGTGAAGCGGCGATGGCGCCGCAGCTGGCGATCGATGCGCACGGCCGCGTGCATGTCGCATGGGAGTCGGCGCAGGGGCTGCGCTACAGCCGGGATGCTGGCGCCGTTGCCCCGGTCACCGTGCCGCATAGCAGGCCGGGTGCGGGAGCACGCCAGGGTAGCCAGCAAGGCATGCTCGGCAAGAAGCTCGCAACCGGTGATGGGATGGTCGCGCTGGTCAACAGCAGCCTCGCCCAGGGTCACGGTAGCCGGGTGTGGCTGATGCGGGGACGCCTGCCCGATTCGCGCTGAAGAGTCGGCGGCGTCACAGCTTGGGGGATGAGATACTGAAGACTGGAGCGGGTGAAGGGAATCGAACCCTCGTCTTAAGCTTGGGAAGCTCCTGCTCTACCATTGAGCTACACCCGCGTTGCCTGCATTCTACGCGCGTTTGCCGGGCTTTGACAAATCCTCAAGCTTGCGTCAGCCAGCCGGCGCCGGCATCGGGATAGGGGCGGCCAAATCTGGCCGGCCCCTCCCACACCACCCGGCATGCG
>JAEAMF010002581.1_pt1 | contig 10131 bp, 11 predicted proteins | sample 8958721 | NCBI WGS metagenome assembly JAEAMF01 (sample SAMN16933255, study PRJNA681124) | bioreactor sludge metagenome | isolation source: anaerobic bioreactor treating anionic surfactant - SDBS | place: India: Bengaluru | collected 2019-02-28 | reverse complement strand
TTTCGACTGCGCCGGAAGAGGTGCGCATTATAGAGAGATGAAACGGGGCGTCAAGCACTAATACTGGAAACGCCGCAAAAAGAAGAATCGCTACTTATATAGCTATCTGGAAAGCCCGACCTTTCCTCTCCGGCAACAGCCGTGACAACAAAGCCGCCCCGCCGCTGAAGGGGTTAATCAGATCGGCTACGAGGCGCCGTCTTCTGGAGCGCGCTGCGCCAGAAAATAGCCATTCAAGGCGCGAGCGGCGACAACAATGGGTTCGATCGACGCGCTATGCTCTTCTTTAGTCAGCGCTTCTACTTTGGAGAGGTTTTCTTCCAGGCCGTGCAGTTCAATAGCGGCCAGGTGGGCTGCCTGCTCTATCGGTAGCTCTGGCCATTGCGCAAGCTGAACCCCGCGCATGTAACCGAAACACCAGTCTTCAATCATGTCTGCGACACCTATTCCCTCGTTGCAGCCCAGGAAAGGCGGTTCAAACCGGTCGGTAGCATCCTGCAGGCTTTGCTCGATACTGTTCATATGTCGCAGCAACAGCGCGTAGTAAGCCTCTCCCTCGGCCTCCTTTTTGAACTTCACCTTTCGCCCACCACTGATTTCAGGCAGCCATTGGCTTGGCATCAATGCACTTGGCGAGCTAGCCAGCGCAACGAACAGGCCATCCAGTTCGGACAGGGTCTGTATTGCATCGTCGTTGCCGTACTTGAGCAGGAGGTCATCCAGCCTACCCAGTTCACGGTCATTCAAAGGCTGCAAATAGGCGGCATACATAGCGTCATCCCGGAACGTCGAGGTTTGAAACACACTATAGCAATGCAACACGTGCGTCGGTGCCATCAGTGTCGACGCTGATTACAGTCAATCAACTTCGTGCCGATAAGCATTGCGATTTACTTCTGTTTTTCATGCTCAAAAGGATTTGTCATGCGCTACCCGCACGCCGCTCTCGCCGCCTTGCTGCTTTCCAGCAGTGTTCTGGCTCAGGACTTTCAACCCGGCCAAATCTGGTCTTATAAAACCCGGCCCAACGAACAGGCTTCAACCCTGACCATTCTCAAGGTCGAACACTACCCCGACGTGGGCGACGTGCTGCATGTTCGCGTCGATGGGTTCCAAATGCCGAACGCCCGCGCTCAGGGTAGCTACAGTGCAATGCCACACATGCCCTTCGCCAGGTCGGCCATTGAGGCGAGCGTTACGTCACTAAAAGGTAAAGGGCCCGTACCGGACTTCACCCAAGGCTACGCGTTCTGGAAAGCCGGCTACATTGCAGGTAATGCGGGCGTGTTTACCGCTCCCGTCGACCAGGCATTGAACCAGTTGTGGCGTGCCAATTGGGCTCAGGCCGATGCCAGTGAGAGCAGCGAATAGCGCGCCCTCCGCATCAAAAGGCCATTACTTTGTGTTGCTACCCGTAGCAACCGTGAAATGGCCTGTAAAGCCACTCCGCAATCGCAACCGAATACTCAACAATATTCATGCAAATTATGCGATAAACGGCGCCCCAAAAAAGATCGACGACCATGACGGAACACCAACACGGGAAAGGGACATCATTTGTCAGGCGAATCTACCTGCCACGCATCATCGGCCTGGGGATCGGCCTGTTCAGTGTCTGGGCAGCACTGGGCAGTGTTTCCGTTGCGCCGTAGGTCTGGGTGCTGCTGTTTATCAACGGCCTGGCTTGGCCGCACATTGCTTATCGAATCGCATTGAGATCCAGAACACCCTACGACGCTGAACGCCGAAACCTCTTGGTCGACTCGTTGATGGGTGGATTCTGGGCCGCAACCATGCAATTCAACCCGCTGCCCAGCGTAACCATCCTTTCGATGATGACGATGAACAATGTGGCCGCTGGCGGCAAGCGTCTGTGCCTGTCAGGGCTGCTGGCTCAAGGTACGGGCATGGCCGTGTCTATTGCCCTGTTCGGCCCCGGCCTTCAGTTGCACAGCACCTCACTGCAGGTCTATGCCTGCCTGCCGATGCTCACCCTTTACCCGCTGGCAGTGGGAGGCGTCTGCTACCAGTTGGCAATCAAGCTAGCCGAACACAAGCGTGCCTTGAGTACCTTGAGCCGCACCGACAGCCTGACCGGCCTGCTCAACCATGGTTCGTGGAAAGACGCCCTACAGCTCAAGTTTCAGAGATGCCAGCAGGACTGTCGGCAAGCAGTTATTGCCATTATCGACATTGATCACTTCAAGCGTATCAATGACACGTACGGTCATGTCGTCGGTGACTGTGTATTGCGCCAGTTGGGCACCGAGATAAAGAAAAACCTGCGTGAAGACGACCTGGCCGGGCGCTATGGGGGCGATGAGTTCTGCGTGATCCTGCCAAACATCGACATAGAGCAAGCCGTTCAGATCATGGAACGCCTGCGCGAAAAAATCAGTGCCTACCGCAACGAGCAGCTACCCGATCTGCGCATCACCCTGAGCATTGACCTGGCCCTTTGCCACGAAACATTCGACGACCCAGTGAGCTGGCTCGATGAAGCCGACAAAGCGCTTTACAGCGCCAAGAACAACGGCCGCAATCAAGTCAGCTTCGCCGCTGCACGACATACGCCAGCGTTAGCCTAGCCTGAGGCCCGCGGCATCTCCCCGTGCGTATTGACCTGATCGCTGGCGGTTATAGACGCGTTCATTGTCCTTGGCAGAACACTCAAGCCACTATGCGACGCCGCGCCGAGATCTCTGGAAGATCGTTACGCCGCAGATAGACCCGTAGAGGCTCACTGATGTTTAGCCGCTCGTCGATGTTCTGCGCCAACAACACCTCGATGAGATCACGACCCAGTGTCATGACCTCATCGCTGCTGCGCCTCCAGACGAACTCACTGCTGGGCGTGATGCTGTCTTCAGCCACGTCCATGCCAAATGAGTCCTCGCTGAATCGCACGATGTGCTTATCGAGCTTACGATTGAAACCGACGAAGCCCTTGAGCTGATCGGCTGCGGCGCAAATGTCCTGGGACGTGATGTGCATGTCCAACCTCACTGATACAGAAAAGGAATGGCACGCCTGGCAACGGAAAAAACACCGAGGTTCCCTCTGCCGGGGATTTGATGCGACTTAGCCTAATGGAAATAAGCCTGCGTCGGAAAAGGTTTTTGATGCTCTGTATTCCGAACGGTAAGGGCATGTCACCCGCCCCCCTAGCCCTGAAGCTTCAGTTTTCCTGAACCTGAACGCTGGCCGTCATGCCGGCACTCAGGATAACGTCCTTGGGAGCCTGATCGAGCTTGATCCGCACCGGAATGCGCTGGGCCAGACGCACCCAGTTGAAGGTAGGCTCGACTTCGGCCAGTAACTGGCTGTCGGGGGTAGCGTTGCGGTCAGTAATGCCGCGACTGATGCTCTCGACATGGCCTTGCATTGGCTCACCGGCGCTCATCAACCAGACTTTTACCGGCGCGCCGACCTTGATGCGCGGCAGTTTGGTTTCTTCGAAGTAGGCCTGGACATAGAAGGTTGAATCATCCACCAGTGCCATTACCGGTTGTCCGGCGTTGACGTAGTTACCTTCAGCCAGCCGCAGGTTGGTGATGTGCCCGCTGCGGGGCGCCCGAACGTCGCTACGCGCCAGGTTCAACGCGGCAGCCTTTACCTCCGCCCGGGCTTCACGCAGTTCACCACGAGCAACAGCAGCAATGATCTGGGCATTTTCGCGCAACTCGGCACTGATCGCTTGCGGCCCCAGCGCCGCACGACGTGAAGCTTCCTGCTCGCGCAAGCGCAGTTGATGCTGGCGGGTTTCGGCGGCCGCATTGGCCTTTTCAAGTGCCGCCTCGAAGCGGTCCCGATCAATCGACATCAGCAGATCACCCGCCTTTACCGCCTGGTTGTCATGGGCCTTGAGTTCTCGCACCCACCCGGAAACGTCCGGGGCGATGATGACTACATCGGCACGAATCTTTGCGTCACGGGTCCAGGGTGTCAGCATGTAGTAACGCCACAATTCAAGCCCGGCAAACACCGCGACAACGACCAGACACAAGGTCACGGCAACACGGACATAAGCACGCATGGTCAAACTCCTTACAGAGGCCCGAGCACACGCGTGATCAGGGTCAGGATACAAACAAACAACGCACAATCGAACAGCGCCTCATGCCATGCCCAACTGCCCAAAGGGGTCAGCCTTAGCAGCAGACGCAGCACACCCGTCAGCAGCAAGGCCAACAGCACGTACACCAAAAACGGGCTGAGCAGCACGCCGCCCACTGCCCACTCACGCAAACCCATGCAGTTCCTCCTGCCGAAGGCACCATTTGCCCCAGCTCTTTTGCAGTTGCAGTACAGCACCTATCGCCAGGCGCAGAGGGTCACTTGACGGTTGTCGCTGCAACACCGCGATAAAAGTCGCACTGGCTTCATCCAGTAGTCCCTCACGACCAGCCCCTGGCCCCAGCACCAGCACCTGCTCAAGCTGCTGTAGATACGCACGCTGAGCCTGAAGCAAAGGCATTTGGGCAACCTCGAGACACATGCGCAGGTGCAGCAACTCATCACCGATATCCAGCCCATGCAGGCCATCGTCCCAGCGCTCACGTGCTTGCACCGGCAACGCGGCGTAGTGTCGCGCCATCTGTAGCAGACGATCTGCCATACGCCCGCCAAACCAGGTTTCCGCATCCCGTAGATCACGCCGGGTCAAGCGCACCAGGTCGCTCTGCGTCGCAGCCCGCAGACGGCGGCCATGCCAGGCGGGATCACGTAACACCAGCAGTTTGAACGCCAACACTGCAGCGCCGACACCGACCATCATCGCCTGGGCACTGTTGAGGAACACCGCCACATCAAAATGCATGGCGTTGAGTGGCGCGACCAGGACGATGAAATGCAGGCTGTACGAGGTGGCCGTAGCGCCGATTTTCGGATTGGCCATACCTAGCGCGCCGAAAAACAACGGCACCCCCATCGCCATGCACAACATGGGGAAACCACTCCACTGTGGCAGCAGGATTTGCCCCACGAAAAACGCTGTCGGAATAGCGAGCAGCATTCCCCGCAAGAAGCTCAGACCGATCTGCGCACCATTTTCGCGGCTGGCGAACAGGCTGCAGACCACGCAGGTCAGCACCAAGCCACCCGGCGCTGATAGCCAGCCAGTGGCCAGCCAAAAACTGGCCATCGCCAGGAACGCCAGCGCACTGCGCGAACCGAACAACAATGCCAACGGTAGATCGCGGTGCACTGCCAGGCTGTCAGGCAGGTCGGCCGGCGCCTTACCCTCCTCAACCGCATGTAGCGCGACGGTGGCGTTCATGATCTTATCCAGCAACAGCGTCAACCGGGCCAGACAGTAGTGTTCTGCAGAGCTGCGCGCCTGATCACTGGCAGCCTCCCAAACACGTTGGCGCAGCAGCAACAGGCTAGCCAGATCCGGCGCTGCCAGGGCCTCGTAAACCTTGCTGAACCAAGGTGCCACCTGTGCTGCCTCGCGCTCATCCAGCTGTCGCCACTGGCGTCGCACCGAACGCGCTATACGCAGCAGAACTAGCAACGTCTGGCTCAAGCCGCGAATGGCCCGCCCCCGCTCACGCCCCAGATGCCCCTCGAACCAGGCATGTTCACGCTGCGAATCGACCGCAACAATGCGCCCAAGAATATCCAGCAGTTCTCTACGGTCCTGCTCTTCGCCGATCAGGGAAGCTCTCGCGGCCTGCATGCCATTCCCCCATGCCTGACGCGCTTGCCCGGCCAGTTGCTGTTCAACCCGCAATGGCCAGAGCAGCGCACTGGTCAGGGTGGCACATACGATGCCCAGGCAAATCTCGGTGCAACGTGCCACGGCCTGATCGAACACCAACAACGGATGATCAACCGCCGGCAGTGCAATAATGGCCACGGTGTAACCGGCCAGCACGAAGGCGTAAGCCCAAGCACTGCGCAACAGTGTCGAGCAGGCCGTACACAGTGCCAACCATAAGGCCAAGGCCAACAGGAACAACCACGGCGTCTGCGCAAAAAGGCCGATAAACAACACCGACATGACCGTGCCAACCAGGGTCCCCAGCAAACGGGCCAACCCCTTCTGCACCACCATTCCTGATAGCGGCTGGGCAACGATAAAGGCTGTCATCAATGCCCAGGCAGGCTGCTCAAGCCCCCAACGCAACGCTAGCCAAAGCGCCATGCCACCGCCCAGAAGCGTCTTCAGGGCAAATTGCACAGCGCGCATGTTCGGCGCCAACAGGGCCTGCAGAGTGATCGGCACGAGACGAACCTTGATGAACAGTAATCTAACGATAGACAGTTAAGCGGCAATGAATCAGAGCCAGATTATTAGCTAGCTAACTATTATTCGTCCAGCAGTTTGTTTCCGCGCCATCATCACCCACTTGCCCGCCGACCTTGCAAGCGATACCCATGCCTGCAGAAGCGTGCTAGCGCGAGCGCCTGGTTTTTTTCAGGCAAAAAAAATGGGCGACCGAAGTCGCCCTAAATGCCTTGCGTGCTCGTTGTATCGGAAGAATCAACGCGATTTGCGTTTGCTCGAATCCTTCCAGATGAAAATGCCCAGGCCCGCGAAGAAGAGCAGCATCAGCCCGACTGTCACAACGCCAGCGATAACCACATTATCGAAGAACATATCGGCCTCCATTCGCCTGCACCTGTTTGATGGGGCCTAAGTTAGCGAATAAGGCGGGAGGGAAAATTGACCGAGGTCAATAGCGCCCACCAGAGCTGGGGGCGAGGCAGGTGCAGGGTTGACCTGCATCAAGTTTTCAACGCTTCTTGGGTTTGCCCTTGGGCTTTTTCTTGCCCTTGCCCAACGGCATGGCCTGTTCAAATGCCTGACGGACTTCATTCAGGCGCTTCTCGTTGAGGTCGTGAACGCGCTTGGCACGCTCGGCACCGAAGTCGATCAGATTGTCTTGGCTCATGGTTAGCTCGAAACGCTGACGGCAGAAGTGGCAATAATGAAGGCTAAGGCTCGCGCTGACCAGTACAGCGGTGTTTCTTCAGACTTCGATGTCGACCAGCAGCCCCTGACGTGGCTGCTCACCCATCAGCGGCGCCACCGGCACCGTATTGTCGGCATTGACTTCGTCGCCCGGTACGGCATCGTACTGCTCGTCGTGATCTCTGCGGCGACGCTGTTGGCGGCGCTGTTGCTCACGCATTAAGTAGGTGTCCTGTTCCGGGTCACGCTGCTTCAGGTTAATGCTGCCATCACCGGAGCTCGGTTGGGCTGGCACCACGGGTGGGATGTCCGGCGTCGGCTTGACCGGATCCAGTTGCGAGGTTACGGGCGCAGCACTGAGCGGGATGATAGGCGGCAGCATGGGTGGGTCTCCTGTCGCCAGTGTGTCGGCCGCAACCCCATTACCTTGAGCCGAGACGAGCACATTCGCGCCTGATGAGATGGGCGTCCTGAACGATCAGTATAGCCTGGGCGACTGGCACCGCTATTGAGCCGCGTTGTCGCCACCACCGTCGATATGGCTCCAGGGGCGCTTGTAGACTTTGCTCCAGACAGCCTCCAGATGATCACGCAGTACTTTGGGGGCATTCGTCAACGACGGGCTGTCTTTGCGCTCACCCCCGTATGAACCGTCACCAGGCACATTTACCAGCGACTGCCCTTCGATGGCGTAATACGCCTGCCCCTCACGCAACTCGACCATGATAGCGTGAGGGTCGATACCTCCGCCGCAGAAGGCGTGGCTAGCGATCGTCAACTCCGCCACCCCATCATTGTTCAGGTCACTGACCTCCGTGACATCCGGGTAGAACCCGACATCAAGGTCCAGGCCAGCGCAGGTGGTTTCGTTGTCGATCTGCCAGCGCGACTTGAACGGTTCATCGGCCGTCGTTCGACCATAGAGTGTCGCGATCAACACCACTTTATCGACATCCTCAGCCGTTTCTTCGTCAGTTGCCTGGCCGTCGGTACGGCTCAATACCAGCAAGCCCTCACCGTCTTTGTCGCGAAAATGCACCGTCTTCAACGGGGCGTCGACACCCAGCGCATCAATCTGCGCTGCGGGCAATGGTGCAAGCACTTCAAAGCCGCCCTGTCCACAGGCTGAAAGCAGTACCAGGCCGCTCACGATGAAAGGACGAAGTAACCACAAGCGCTTTACAGACATGGCAAGACAGTCCTTCTGTTGCGGGTCATGCAGCATCGGCAGATTTCGTCGACGAAGTTGCTAGACTCTTTGGTCTACAGAGACCTATCCGTTAAGATAGTCGGCTTTTCATGGCGGGAGTCAGGCAGTATGGCGCAGCAGTATCAACCGGGGCAACGCTGGATCAGCGACAGCGAAGCCGAGCTAGGTCTGGGGACCGTTCTGGCACAGGACGGCCGCTTGTTGACCGTGCTCTACCCGGCCACTGGCGACACTCGCCAGTACTCCCTGCGCAATGCGCCACTGACACGGGTGCGCTTCTCGCCTGGTGACCAGATCACCCATTTCGAAGGCTGGAAGATGACCGTGCGTGAGGTCGATGATGTCGACGGTCTGCTGGTTTACCACGGACTGGATGGCCAGAATCAGGCCTGCACCCTGCCGGAAACCCAGCTGTCGAACTTCATCCAGTTCCGCTTGGCCAGTGACCGTCTGTTCGCAGGGCAAATCGACCCACTGCCGTGGTTCTCGCTACGTTACAACACGCTGGAACATACCAGCCGTCAGTTGCAGTCGTCACTGTGGGGGCTGGGTGGTGCGCGCGCCCAACCCATCGCCCACCAGTTGCACATTGCCCGCGAAGTTGCTGACCGTATTGCGCCACGGGTTCTGCTGGCCGACGAAGTGGGCCTGGGCAAAACCATCGAAGCCGGCCTGGTTATCCATCGCCAACTGCTCTCGGGCCGTGCCAGCCGCGTGCTGATCCTGGTACCGGAAAACCTCCAGCATCAGTGGCTGGTGGAAATGCGTCGTCGCTTCAACCTGCAGGTTGCCCTGTTCGATGCCGAGCGCTTCATCGAAAGCGATGCCAGCAACCCGTTTGAAGACACCCAGCTGGCCCTGGTGGCTCTGGAGTGGCTGAGCGAAGACGAAAAAGCCCAGGATGCGCTGTTTGCCGCAGGCTGGGACCTGCTGGTAGTCGACGAAGCCCACCACCTGGTCTGGCACGAAGATCAGGTGAGCCCTGAGTATGCGCTGGTTGAACAACTGTCCCAGATTATTCCAGGCGTTCTGCTGCTGACGGCAACCCCTGAGCAACTCGGTCAGGACAGCCACTTCGCCCGTCTGCGTCTGCTTGATCCGAACCGCTTCCATGACCTGGCCGCCTTCCGCGCCGAGAGCGAGCACTATCGCCCGGTAGCCGAAGCCGTCCAGGAGTTGCTCGATGAAGGCCGCCTGTCACCCAAGGCCCACGCGACCATCCAGAATTTCCTGGGCGCCGAGGGCGAAGCCCTGTTGGCGGCGGTCAACGACGGCGATACACAGGCCAGCGCCCGCTTGATTCGCGAGCTGCTCGACCGTCACGGTACCGGCCGAGTTCTGTTCCGTAACACCCGTGCCGCAGTCCAGGGCTTCCCTGAGCGCCAACTGCACCCGTATCCGCTGCCCTGCCCCGATCAATATATGGAGCTGTCGCCGGGCGAACATGCCGAGTTGTACCCGGAAGTCTCATTCCAGGCCCAAGGCGACACCGGCGAAGACGAACGCTGGTGGCACTTCGACCCACGGGTTGACTGGCTGATTGATACCCTGAAGATGCTCAAGCGGGTCAAGGTTCTGGTGATTTGTGCTCACGCCGAAACCGCCATGGACCTGGAGGACGCCCTGCGTGTGCGCTCCGGCATTCCCGCTACAGTCTTCCACGAAGGCCTGAGCATCCTGGAGCGCGACCGTGCCGCCGCGTACTTCGCCGACGAAGAATTCGGTGCTCAGGTACTGATCTGCTCAGAGATCGGCAGCGAAGGCCGCAACTTCCAGTTCTCTCACCACCTGGTACTGTTCGACCTGCCCGCTCACCCGGACCTGCTCGAGCAACGTATTGGCCGCCTGGACCGTATCGGCCAGAAGCACACCATTGAACTGCATGTGCCGTACCTGCAAGACAGCCCGCAAGAGCGCCTGTTCCAGTGGTACCACCAGGCCCTGAATGCCTTCCTGGCCACCTGCCCGACCGGCAACGCCCTGCAGCACCAGTTCGGCCCGC
>JAEAMF010002580.1_pt1 | contig 10134 bp, 11 predicted proteins | sample 8958721 | NCBI WGS metagenome assembly JAEAMF01 (sample SAMN16933255, study PRJNA681124) | bioreactor sludge metagenome | isolation source: anaerobic bioreactor treating anionic surfactant - SDBS | place: India: Bengaluru | collected 2019-02-28 | reverse complement strand
GGCGTTGCATTCGGCCTGGATTCCAAGGTGCTGGGATTGGACGATTGCATCGTGCCGGCGAAGGAAGTCACGGCGAAGTACGCATAAGGAGACCGCATGAGTAACAAAATCGGCGTTTACGTGTGTCATTGCGGCACAAACATCTCCGGCAAAGTGGACGTCATGAGCGTCACGGAGTTTGCCAGGAAATTGCCCGGTGTGGCCATCGCCCGGGAATATAAATTCATGTGCTCGGATCCGGGCCAGATTCTCATCGAAGACGACATCAAGAATCTCGGGCTGGACCGGGTCGTGGTGGCTTCCTGCTCCCCGCTGATGCACGAACCTACGTTCCGCGGCGCGTGCGAGAGAGCCAACCTGAACCGCTATTTGTTCGAAATGGCGAATATCCGCGAGCATTGCTCGTGGGTCACCGTCGATCCCAACGCCGCAACCGACAAGGCGAAGGCGCTCCTCGCGGGAGCGGTTGCCAAGGCGGCCGGCCTGCAATCGCTGCCCCACAAGACCGTTCCGGTGAATCCCGCGGCCCTGGTCGTGGGCGCGGGCATCGCCGGGATCCAGGCGGCGCTGGACATCGCCGACTCGGGCCGCACGGTATACCTGGTCGAAAAGCAGCCGTCGATCGGCGGGCACATGGCGTTGTTCGACAAGACCTTCCCGACCCTGGATTGCGCCGCCTGCATCCTGACGCCAAAAATGGTCCAGGTGGGCAAGCACCCGAATATCAAGCTGATGACCTCCAGCGAAGTCGAGAAGGTCGAAGGCTTCGTCGGCAACTTCCGGGTGCACGTCCGGCACAACGCGACGTATGTCGACCACACGAAGTGCACCGGATGCGGGCTTTGCTGGGAATCCTGCCCCGCCAGAAAAATTCCCGGGGCAAGATCGATCCGCAAAGGCAAGCTCTTGATCGGCCGCAGCAAAGAGGCCGAAGCCGGCCGAAACGGGGGAAACGGATTTCACAAGGTTCCGACACAACAGTAGGAATTCATATGTCCGGCACCACCATGGTGAAACAGCTTACGCTCGCGGATGTCCGCAATATCCTGAATGCGGAAGTGCTCAACGGCGACGACCTTTCCATAAGAATCGCCCGGGTTGGAGCCGCGGATCTGCTGAGCGACGTACTCGCAACGAGCCAAACCGGAACCCTGCTGCTCACCGGGCTGGTCAGCACGCAGGTGATCCGCACGGCCGTCGTGGCGGACCTTTGCGGAGTCGTTTTCGTGCGGGGGAAGAAACCGGGCGAAGACATCCTCGAACTGGCAAGGGAATCCAAAATTCCGGTCCTGACAACTCCGATGAAAATGTTCGAGGCTGCAGGACTGATCTATACGGCGATTAGAGAGATTCGGTAATGCAGGAGGCACTTGAAAGCACCTACACCGTTTTGGGAAGGGATGTCGCCAACGCGGGCAGAGTGTCCACGCAGATCAAGGACACGCTCAAACGCCTCGGCGTTCATCCCGCGGTGGTGCGCCGCGTCGCAATCGTTTCCTACGAGGCCGAGATGAACCTGGTCATGTACGCCACGCGCGGAATACTGCTGCTGAGCATCAGCAGCGAAGACATCACCCTGTGCGTCCATGACGAGGGGCCCGGAATCCCCGACGTGGACCTGGCGATGAAGGAGGGATACTCCACCGCCACGCCGGAGATGCGGGAAATGGGATTCGGCGCCGGCATGGGGCTGCCGAACATCAAAAGGAACGCAGACGAATTCAACATCGATTCGGAATTGGGCCGGGGCACCCGGTTGTTTGTCCGGGTGCGGCAGGCCGCTTAGAGCGCTATCATGGTTGCTCAATATCATCATTCATTGCGTTTTGACGTGGAACGATGCGACGGGTGCATGTCCTGCATGCGCATCTGCCCGACGGCCGCCGTCCGCATCCGCAACGAGCGGGCCGTGAAACTGGCCGACCGGTGCATCGATTGCGGCGAGTGCATCCGGGTTTGCCCGCGCGCCGCCATCGTTCCCCTCACCGAGCAGATGGCCGATCTATCCAAATTCGAATACAAGGTGGCAATTCCCTCCCCCGCGCTCTACGCCCAGTTCGACTCGGATATCTATCCCGGCATGATCTTCGCGGCCCTGAAGGAGTGCGGCTTCGACGACGTCGAAAGCGTTTCTCCGGCGTGCGACGCCGTAACGATCGCCACCGAAATATTCATCAACGAATACCGCGGCCAATACCCGCTGATATCTTCCTTCTGCCCCACGGTCGTGCGCCTGCTGCAGGTGAAATATCCGGAACTGGTCGACCAACTGCTTCCCGTCCTGGCTCCCAGGGAAATTTCGGCGCGCGCCGCGAAGCTCCGCATCGCAAAGGAAACCGGTCTTCCCATGGATAAGATCGGCGCGGTGTATCTCACGCCCTGCCCTTCCAAGATCGTGGCAATCCTGGAGCATCCGGGAATGGAGCAGTCGTATCTGGACGCGGCGGTGTCGATCAGCGACCTGTTCCAGATCCTGGCCTCCGCGGTGTCCAGAATTCAGGAAACGGCATACCCGACCGATCCGGTGGAATCCGCTTCGGGCCTGGATTGGGCGTTCTGGGGCAGGTTCCCCAGGTCGCTGCCCGCCGAGAACACGTTGTCGGTCGCGGGGCTTCCCAATGTGATGCGCATCCTCGACGACATCGAAAAGGGACGGCTGCGCAAATACCGATACATCGAATGTCACGCGTGTCCCGAAGGCTGCATCGGGGGCTGCCTGACCGTCGAAAATCCTTACCTGGCGCGCGGCAAGGCAATCAAACTCCAGCAGAGCCTGCCCGCCGGTTGCATGGTGGACCGCAACGAGGTGGAGATCGCCTACAGGAAAAAGGAGTTTCTGATGGACGAGCACCTCACCGGCCGGCCGCTGCGGCCGCTGGACGCGGATATTTCAAGGGCTATCCTCAAAATGAAGGAGCGGGAAAAAGTGCTGGCGGAACTGCCCCGGATCGATTGCGGAGCCTGCGGAGCTCCTTCCTGCCGCGCGTTTGCGGAGGACGTCGTGCTCGGGGACGCGGACAAGGAATTGTGCGTTTTCTTCTGGCGCAAAGAACTGGAAGACCGGATCGAACAGCTTGCCGGCCTGGTGAGGGCACAGAGGCAGGCCGTCGGAGGGCAACTATGAACGTCGTCGAAGCCGCGCAAAGCATCGAGGGCACAGTGGTGGCCGGAAGTTCGGCCGTGGACCGGGAAATTCTGGGAGGGTACGCATCCGACCTGCTCTCGGACGTCATGGGAAACAGCCGCGAGGGAGACATATGGGTCACCATGCAAAAGCACGTGAATACCATAGCCGTGGCGCAACTCAATAACCTGGCGGCAATCGTTCTCGTCAACGACAGGCAGCCGGAGCCGGACACGGTGGTCCGGGCCGATGAAATCGGCATCCCGATCATCACCACCCCTCTGCAGGCTTTCGAGGCCGTCGGAATTCTTTTCAGCCGGAACGTGCGCGGAAGGAGGTCAGCCTGAAGGTGTTTACGGTCGACACTCACATCCATACATGCCTGTCACCCTGCGCCGAGCTGGACATGCACCCGTCCGCAATCGTGGACGCCGCCGTCCGGGCCGGCCTGGATGCCATCGCGGTGTGTGACCATAACTCCGCCGGAAATGCCGCGGCGGTGCAGCGCGCGGGGAAAGCAGCGGGACTGGCCGTGATCCCGGGAATGGAAATCACCAGTTCGGAGGAAGTGCACATCCTGGGCCTGCTGCCAGACGTCGCCGCGGCCATGGAGCTGCAGTCGAAAGTGTACCGGTCGCTGCCCGGAAAGAACGACGAAAGCATATTCGGCATGCAGGTGATCGCCAATGAATCCGCCGAGGTGCTTGGCTTCGAGGAGCACCTGCTCTCGGGCGCAACCACCCTGAGCCTCGATAAGGTCGTCGCCGCAATCCACGACGTCGACGGGCTGGCCGTAGCGTCTCACGTGGACAGGGAAGGATTCGGCATCATCGGCCAGCTGGGATTCATCCCTCGGGGCCTGGCCCTGGATGCAGTCGAGATATCGAGGCGGACCGCGCTGCCGGCCGCGCGCGCATCCTACGCTCCAAAAGGGGAGCACCCTATTCTTTGCGCATCCGATGCCCACGAGCCGAAAGACGTCGGGCGGGCGGCCACATTCGTGCTGATGGAGCAGGCGTCCCTCGATGAACTGCGCCGCGCATTGGCCGGGGAAGGCGGCAGGACAGTCCTTGGCGGAGGAAGGCCGATGGAAGACCTCGCGTTGCACATCCTGGATATCGCTCAAAACAGCCTGGAAGCCGGCGCCGGTATCATTGAAATCGAGATAGTGGAAGACCTGGCGGAAGACGCCATGGTTTTGTCGGTCCGCGATAACGGCCGCGGCATGGATGAGGACGCGCTGGCGAAAGCGACGGATCCCTTCTTCACCACAAGGACCACGCGGCGCATCGGAATGGGATTGCCGCTATTATCCGCGGCCGCCAAGGCCGCAGGCGGAACATTCTCCATCGATTCCAAACCGGGACACGGCACCGCCATCCGCGCATCCTTCCGGCACAGGCATCTGGATAGGGCGCCGCTTGGCGATATCGAGACGACACTCATGGTTTTGCTGACCGGACAGCCGGACAAGCAGATACTCTTCCGGCACCGCGTCAATGAAAGGATTTTCGAACTGGACTCGCGCGACTTCCGCGCAGCGGACATCGATCTGTCGTCGCCCGTGGGCCTGGCGATTTTGCGCGAGGCAATACGCAGGGGAGAAGCGGATCTGAAACAATGAAAAGCAGGCCGCGAATGAACACGAATTTCGCAAATCGATGGAATGCGCGTATGGGCGCGGACCTGCAGCCCCTATAGGCGTATCCGTGGAATCCGTGGCTGCTTCTTGCTTCTGATTAAGTGGAGGACATGCATGGTAAACGTAGCAAAAGTGAACGAGATTCTGCAACGGCACGGCGGGAGGCGCGAGCGCATGATCGCCATATTGCTCGATTGCCAGGAAACATATTATTACCTGCCTCGCGAAGTGCTGGAGGCGGTGGCCGACGGATTGAAAATACCTCTGACCTCGGTCCTGGCCATCGCGACTTTCTTCAAGGCCTTCAGCCTCAAGCCCATCGGCCGCTTCCCCATCCGCGTCTGCAACGGCACAGCCTGCAATATCAAGGGCGGGCCGCTGCTGACAGACGCTCTGGAGCGGGAACTGGATATCAAGAAGGGCGAGACGACGCCGGACAACAAGTTTGGCCTGGACACGGTGAACTGCGTCGGCTGCTGCGGCCTCGCCCCTGTGATCACGGTGGGACCGGATGTGCACGGGAAGGTGAAAATCTCCTCCGTGCCGAAACTGGTGAAGCAATACCAGTCCAAAGGCCCGGAAGCACTAAAGGAGGAAGAACATGCCCAGACTGTCCATTGATGATTTGAAGAAGATACGCGAGGAAGCAAAGCGTACGCTCACCCTGAGATCCGGCGATGCGCGGGCGAAAATAACCATGCACATGGGCACCTGCGGGATTTCCGCGGGAGCCAGGGAAGTCATGGGCGCTTTGCTGAAAGAAATCGAAAACCGGAAGGTGACCGACGTTATCGTGACCACGGCGGGCTGCGCGGGACTGTGCAGCCGTGAGCCGATGGCTACGGTGGAAATCGCCGGCCAGGCCCCCGTGAAGTATGTCGACCTCAAACCCCAGACGATCGTGCGCGTGTTCCAGGAGCATGTTCTGGGAGGCAAAATCGTGACCGAGTACGCTCTGGCAAGCGGATGTGAAACTACCGGCTAGTCTGCCGGCTGGGAGGTATGAATATCATGGCATTTCGCACCAATGTTTTGGTTTGCGCAGGGACAGGATGCGTTTCCGGAAATTCTTACGCAACGGCAACGGCCCTCGAAGAGGAAATCTTTAAAAAGGGACTCGCCCAGGAAGTTCAGGTCATCAGGACCGGCTGCCAGGGATTCTGCGCCGAAGGGCCCATCGTGATCGTGCAACCCGACGGGGTCTTCTACTGCGGAGTCAAAGCCAAGGATGCCGCCAACCTGGTCGAAGAGCATCTGGTCAAGGGAAGGCCCGTCAAGAAGCTGATGTACACGCCTCCGACGGAAAAGGCGCCGATTCCCGCACTGAGAGAAATTCCCTTTTTCGCGAAACAGAAGCTGGTGGTGCTCCGCAACCGCGGCGTCATCGACCCGGAAAAGATCGACGACTACATCGCCGTCGACGGATACACGGCCCTGGAAAAGGCTCTGCTTCAGATGACTCCGGAACAGATCATCTCGGAAATCAAGCGGGCCGGGCTCCGCGGGCGCGGCGGCGGCGGCTTCCCCGCCGGCGTGAAATGGGAGACCTGCCGCCACGCGGCACAGCACCGCGAGGTGGATCCCGTTCTCGTCTGCAACGCGGACGAAGGGGATCCCGGGGCGTTCATGGACCGCAGCATCATCGAATGCGACCCGCATTCCGTTATCGAGGGGATGATCATCGGAGCGCGCGCCATCGGGTGCAAGGAAGGTTTCGTGTACATCCGGCATGAATACCCGATCGCGAGAGAACGCCTGCTGAAAGCCATCGACCAGGCGCGCGATTACGGGCTTTTGGGCAAAAACATCCTGGACAGCGGCATGGATTTCGACCTCGAAATCGTTCAGGGCGCCGGAGCCTTCGTTTGCGGCGAGTCCACCGCCCTCATGGCTTCCCTGGAAGGCAACGTCGGAGAGCCCCGCGCCAAATACATACACACCGTGGAGTACGGCTACAAGAACCGCCCGACGAACCTCAACAACGTCGAAACCTGGGCAAACGTTCCGTTGATCATCAACCGCGGAGCGCAGTGGTTCAGCTCCATGGGAACGGGCGACGTCGCCGAGAATCCGTGGAACGGCAGCAGCGGAACAAAGGTGTTCTCGCTGGTGGGCAAGATCAACAACACCGGCCTGATCGAGGTGCCCATGGGAATATCGCTGCGTGAGATTATTTTCGATATCGGCGGCGGCATTCCCGGCGGAAGAAAATTCAAGGCGGTTCAGACGGGCGGGCCTTCGGGCGGCTGCCTGCCGGAATCCCACCTCGACATGCCCGTCGACTTCGACAGCTTGACCGAGGCGGGATCCATGATGGGATCGGGCGGAATGATCGTCATGGACGACCAGACGTGCATGGTGGACGTGGCCCGCTACTTCATCTCGTTCCTGACGGAAGAGTCCTGCGGCAAATGCAATCCCTGCCGCGAAGGCCTGAGGACCTGCCTGGATACTCTCGACAGAATCACCCAGGGGAAAGGGCAGCCTGGAGATCTCGAACTGCTCCAGGAAATGGCCGAGGTGATGCAGGACTGCTGCCTGTGCGCTCTCGGGACGTCCGCACCCAACCCGGTCCTTTCAACCATCCGCTATTTCAAAGACGAATACGAAGCCCACATCAAAGAACACCGGTGTCCCGGCGGAGTCTGCAAGGAGCTGATCGAGTACGCCATCGATCCGGGAAAATGCAACGGCTGCCACGCCTGCGTCCGAGGCTGTTCGGTGGAGGCGATCTCGGGCGAAGTGAAGAAGGTGCACATGCTGGACAAAGGCAAATGCGTCAAATGCGGCGCATGCATCGAGACCTGTAAACAAGAGGCTATACACAAGGTTCCCAGGAGCTACGCAGCATGAAAACTATCAAAGTAAAAATCGATGGCATTGAAACCGAAGCCGAGGACCGCACCCCGATCCTCAATATCGCGCAGAAGCTCGGGATCAAGATCCCAACTCTGTGCCATCACCCTCTACTGGAACCTTACGGCGTGTGCCGCATCTGCACCGTCGAAGTGCGCTCGGGCAAACGCATCCGCATGGTTACGGCGTGCAACTACCCCGCGACCAACGGGATCGAGGTCCTGACGAATTCGCCGCGCGTGCGGCGCGACCGGAAACTAATCCTGGAATGGATCATTGCGCGCTGCGGCCACGTCAAGATCATAGAAGACCTGGCGGCGGAATACGGCATCACCGAACCCAGATTCGGCCGCGGAGACGACGACTGCATTCTGTGCGGATTGTGCGTGCGGGTATGCCAGGACGTCGTGGGAGCCAACGTCCTGGGATTCTTCAACCGCGGCGCCACGCGCGAAGTGTCCACCGCATTCGGAGAAACTTCGGACAAATGCATCGCCTGCGGATCCTGCGCGTATGTCTGCCCGACCGGCGCCATCAAAATCGAAAACGACGAGGCGCTGGTTCGCGAAGCCCTGCCTCTCGGCCCCCTCACCCCGATCCACATCCCCTTCATGCAGGCCGTGCCGCACCAGCCCGTGATCGACGTGGACTCCTGCATCTACTTCAAGACCGGCGGCTGCAAAGTCTGCGAGAAGGTCTGCGAGGTCAAGGCGGTCGATCATTCGCAGCAGAACGCGACGGAGACGGTCGAGGTCGGCGCCGTCATCCTCGCCACCGGGTTCAAGCAGTTCGATCCCAAGCCGCTTTCGGAATACGGCTACGGCACGTACCCAAACGTCATGACCGGCCTCGAATTCGAAAAGCTCAACTGCGCGTCGGGCCCCACCGGAGGCCAGATCCTGATGAAGAACGGCCAGGTCCCCAAGCGCGTCGGCATCATTCACTGCGTCGGGAGCCGCGACGAGCGCAACAACAAGTACTGCTCCCGCGTCTGCTGCATGTACGCGCTGAAGTTCGCGCACCTGATCAAGGAAAAAACGGGCGCGGACGTGTACAACTTCTACATCGACATGCGCTGCTTCGGGAAGGGATATGAGGAATTTTATCACCGGCTGCTCGAGGAGGAAGTCCGCTTCATCCGCGGGCGCGCCGCGTCCATCAGCGATTTCCCGTTCAACGAGACGGAAGTCGGCAAGCTGATCGTGCGGGTGGAAGACACGCTGATCGGTCAGGTGAGGCGCATCCCGGTGGACATGGTCATTCTGGCCACGGGACTGGAGCCGGTGGCCGACGCCCAGGAAATCGCGCGCACGTTCAACATCAGCTGCGGCAACGGATTCTTCACGGAACGGCATCCCAAGCTCGCGCCGGTCTCCACGGCGACCGACGGCATCTTCGTCGCCGGCACCTGTCAGGGGCCGAAGGACATTCCGGACACGGTCGCGCAAGCCGGGGCGGCCGCGTCGGCGGTGCAATCGCTCATTGCGCGAGGCGAAATCGAGGTCGAGTCCGCCACCAGCATCGTGGATCCGGATAAGTGCTCCGGGTGCAGGATCTGCAATACGCTGTGCTCGCTCACGGCCATCAGCTTCGACGAAGAGAAAAACGTTACCGTGATCAACGACGTGCTGTGCAAAGGGTGCGGCACCTGTGCCGCCGCGTGCCCCAGCCATGCGATTACAGCGCGGCATTTTACCGACGAGCAGTTGTTCTCCGAAATAGAAGGGGTGCTGTATGACGTTCGAGCCTAAGATCGTAGGAATTCTATGCAACTGGTGTTCGTATACCGGCGCCGACCTGGCGGGGACGTCCCGCATCAAGTATGCACCCAACGTCAGGGTGATACGGGTGATGTGTTCCGGCAGGGTCGATCCCACCTTTATTTTGAAGGCATTCGCCGACGGCGCCGACGGCGTGCTGGTGGCGGGCTGCCATCCGGGCGATTGTCATTATATTGAAGGAAACTACAAGACCATTCGCCGGATGGCTCTGCTGAAAAAAATGCTGGCGGACTACGGCATCGAGCCGGAGCGCTTCCGGCTGGAATGGGTGTCGGCCGGCGAGGGAGACCGCTGGGCCCACGTCGTCAACGCCATCACGGAAGATGTGCGCAAGCTGGGTCCGACAAAGATTAAACCCGCAGCCAGGAAAAATCCTCCGGCGGCGTGAAGTCGACCCCGGGCTTACGCCCGGGGCTATTCCCTGCCGGCGCTTCGCGCCTGGTTCGGGATCGGCAAAAGGTGCGATTGCGTCGGGAATGAGGGATGGCCCGGCGCAAAGCCTCGAAGAGGCGGCAGGAAATAGGCCCGGCCGTAAGGCCGGGATCAAGCGGCCGTCAGCATCGAGCGCCGAAGGTGCGGAACAGGATTTGGGCAACGCAACGCGTCCCGTCAGGGACGCTGTGATAATAGCCTGGCACGAAGTGCCGGGGAGGAGAAACGGACGAAAACCAATGTCGGAGTCCCGTAGGTCCTGAGAAAAAATCGACGATTTTAGAAATTTTATCTAAGAA
>JAEAMF010002578.1_pt1 | contig 10139 bp, 9 predicted proteins | sample 8958721 | NCBI WGS metagenome assembly JAEAMF01 (sample SAMN16933255, study PRJNA681124) | bioreactor sludge metagenome | isolation source: anaerobic bioreactor treating anionic surfactant - SDBS | place: India: Bengaluru | collected 2019-02-28 | reverse complement strand
GATGCCACGTCCACATTACCTCCACCGCTTCAACTTTATCTTGGCACTCAAGCGGATCCTTAAAACTGGGATTTAGACAGAAAGAAGGCTAACTTCCGTACACACGCTATCGCCTGCTCCTTCTGGTTTTTCCACCCATCCTGTTGCGTCTATCCCGTTTGGCTTTCCGTTCCGCATCACGGTCCGCTTTGTCTTGCTGCTCTTGTTCCTCCGGGGTCAACTGGGGTATGACCGGCGTTACCTCCGGTTCCACCGGTTCCGCCGGGTGGAGCAGCGGTTCGGTCGCATAAGACCATTTGCCGACCTGCGCGTCCAGTTTGTCGCGGATAGGAAAGCCTTCCGTATACATGCCTATCAGGTAGCTAGAGGTCGTTTCGCGCTGGCACAGGGTCCGGTAGAAATACTGCAGGCGATAGGCCTCGTCCATGGGGACCTTCCTGCCTTTGGGCAGGGGCGTATAGGTTTGGGGCATGCCTTCCCGTTCCGGGCTGTCCACGGGTGCGCCCCAACGCAGTTCCGGCGGGTGGTTCGGATCAAAGGACAAGTCGTACAGGCGGGCTTCAATATCGGCGAGGGTCAGCGTGAATTTCTTGCCCGAGGAATGGGTGTATTCCAGGGATTTCTCCTTGAAATGGCGGTTCTTCTCGGCGATCATAGCCGCCGCCAGGTCCGCCTGGCTGTTGATGTTATAGGCTTCCAGGCCCGTCAGGTCCACAAAAGACGGTTTCATGCCGAACATGCGGACGGCATATTCCATCCAGTCAGCCAGGTAAAAATACTTGTTGCGCCGGTCCACATCCGACGAGGGGGAGCTCCAGGTTTCCCATCGGCCGAGCGCCTGAAAAATGTTTTCATTGTCCAGGTCTTCCGGATACACGATGGGGCCGTTCTTTTGCACGTCCTCCCAGGCGTCCCGGACAAACCATTCCCGTTCAAGGTAGGCCGTCAGGATTTCGTCGCAATACGAGGTGATAAACGCGGCGGGTGTGATTTGCTCCACCGTTTTCATGCGCAAGCGGATCAGGTCGTGCAGGCTTTGCGGTTTCAGCCCGTCCTCTTCGATTTCATGGGACGTGTACATTTGCCGGACAACATCATACTGCTCCGTGCTGAAGCCGAATTCGCGCATCTCCTCGTTGGTGCGGCGTCGTACCCGCGTGACAACACCATTGCTGTTTGTTTCCGCACTGGGGTAGCGGAGCACGCGCAGCCCCTGGAAACACCCCATCCATTCATTTTCCGGGTCGCTGCCCCGCGGCGTCATCCCGCCCACGGCGTTCATGCCGTTATAGGTAAAAATGTCCCGTGTGTTGGTGGTGCTGCAATTGAGAAAATACAGTTCCCCGTATTCGGTCACTTTGGCGAGGACCAGGCAATGCCCGTCGAGATAATTCATACAGCCCGGCATCAGGTGCTCCCGGTTCAATGCCACTGGCAGCGTGTCCGACAACCCGGCATCTTTACCGTTCAGATTTACCCGGTAATTGCCCGAGATAAAATGGCCGACCGCCGCATTGAAAAAGGCCGAGAGGGAGCCGTATTTAAAACTGTTGGCGCCCCCGGTCGGATAATTAAAGGACGAGATGCGCACATCCACCCCACGCTCGCCGGAATACACCGTGGCGGTTATCCAGGGCAATGCCCGGCGGTAGGCATAATAGGCGGGGATAAACGCGGTAAACTTGGCGCAATCCAGCATGCTGTGCATGGTGCGGATGATACCCAGCGGCAGTTGCGGGTTCGATCCCTCGCCCAGGAATTCCGGCTGCAGCAGCAGGTTCATTTCCGGGTCGGTGAGCATGCGCTCCAGTTTGGCTGTACGCTGTTCCACGTTGCCTTTCGTTTTCATGTCGAACAGGCGTTCCACCCACTGTGCATAATGTTGCGTCTCCGCCGGCGTCCATTGCCGCCGTATAGGCCATGCGCCGCCGCCCCGGATGGACGGCGGATTCGGGTCCACCGCAATTGCCGTGAACGACAGGCCAACGGCCAGTAACAGGAAGGTAGCGCAAAAGGAAATGTTTCGCATGACGGTTTGTTTAATCATAAGTATCCCTGTCAAGATGTGTAAAGGGATGTATTGTAGTAAAGTGGGCGCACTTCGGACAAACAGATACCCTGTACTTGATTATGGGGTGGATCTTCAGACGGTATATATCCGGTATTTTCCCCGGGGCTTTACATTCTGGATTCTGAATTCTTAATTCTGCATTTAGTAAGGGTGGGTCCTGCGGATTTTAGCGTGAGAAGGTTTTATCTCCGCTGGAGTATGTTTTTCAGCGACTGAACTACGTGAGGCAAATCTTGTTCCACAATAGTATACAGGATAGTCAGGTCAACTGAAGCATATCCATGTACCAGGCGGTTTCTTAATCCTATTACCTGAGACCAGGGAATATCAGGATTGGAATCGCGCGTGGGTTGGGATACCCGTGCCGCCGCCTCTCCGACGACTTCAACGGCACGCGTTAAAGCGAGACAAAGCATCTCGTCCTGGCGCAAATCCGCAGGACCGCGCCCCTGAAGCATAAAGACCGCTTTTTCCGCGTATTCAAGCATGTGCTGCAATCGAACGTTATCATCATGCAGCATCATAAAGCGATACCGCATCACGCAGGGCTTCTTCGCGGAAATACTTGCTGATAAAATCCGGGGTATTCAAGTCCACTCTGCGCCCAAACATTTCAGACAACTCTTCTTCCATGCCGAAAAAACGCAACCCTATCCGCGCTTCCGGCTCAAATTCAACCAATACGTCCACATCGCTGTCAGACCGGAAATCGTCTCGTAATACGGAACCGAACAAGGCCATACGGCGGATATGGTTTCGGCGGCAAAAATCCGCTATTGCCTCCTGATGAATGGTAATTCCAACGCTCATATCACTTTCTCTTTCTTTTACTTCATAACTTCTATATGGTTCCGATCTTTCGATAACACTATAACACAACAACTGGAGAATGAGGAATCCATTATCTACCCTATCGTTTCGTGTATTCCACATTCTGAGTTCTACATTCTGCATTCATAGTTCTGAATTGGAATTCGTGCCGGGCAGGCAGCCGGAGGCAAGCGGTATCTTATCTCCCTGGCATGGGTCCAGGGCTGCCGGGAACCGGCGGGCGGGCAAATAAAAACGGCGCTTGATAGTAGAAGTCTCCGTATCCATTACCCCGAGGACGCGGTTGCGTTTGGCCGGGTTGATAGTAGGTGCGGGAACTATTGGTAAGGGGGGAATATGCCGTTTGTGAAGAAGCGCCGTTGCTGAACCGGGTTCTTGCGCTATTGGACAGGGGCGAGTATGTGGTGGACATACGGGCGCCCGAGTTAAAACTGGTTCTTGAGGTTCGGGTCATGGGGGAATAAGTGGTGGTGGCGGTGGAACCATCGCTGAAACGGGTGCGCGCGGTGTTTGAGATGGGCGAGTATGTGGTGGTGGCGGTGCGTCCGTCACTGTAGTGCGTTCGCGCCGTATGGCTGAGGGGCGAATACGTGGTGGTCGCCGTGACCCCGTTGCCGAATCGGGTCCGGGTGGTGTTTGAGATGGGCGAATGGGTGGTGACGGCTGATTGCGCCACGCATACGGCCGCCCCCAGACTTAACGTGAAAAAACAAACTAACAAGCGCATGTATGTTCTCCCTTTTATGCCCTGTTCAACAGCCAACACCTATATGCATCATCCTTAAAAAAGCAGTTGAAACACACCGCGTCTTTGATAGGACCCAAAGTCGCTACTTTTTGTGGATACTTACATTCACCCATCGGGCGAGGGACAGGCACCGTATTTTACTTTATTTCATGCCGCAAAATACGGTATCAGTCCCGTTCAAGTGCTTTTTTAAGGATCATAGGTTTCTTATAAACCGTACCATACCCGGCTGAAAAAGTCAACACGGAAAAAACACACCCGAATCCGCACGTAAGGAATGGCGGGGATCGCAGAAGCGGCATCCTGCCGCTTTTACGATCCTTATCCTTATTGGCTCTACTCCAACAAAGGTTATTCGTTTGTTGGCGCTGTTGTTTTAGTTTACCGCGACCAGTTCGTTGTAGTCTTTTTTGGGCGCGTTGTCGAAGAAGAAATTGTTTTCGGGGCCGAACCAGCCGACGCTCCAGCGGCGGTTGCGTTCTCCGTAGGCGTTTTCTTCGGGCGCCCATTCCCAGGCCTCACTGGAGATGTGGCCGTCGCACCAGACGACATTGACCCTGCCAAAATGGCGGAAATGCAGGGTGGGGGACAGGAAGTAATCGCCGGGGCGTCCGCGCGGGTAGTCATGGGAGACCATTTTGGGTGGTTCAATGAAGCTGTATTCCAGGATATGCCCGTCCTGGGGAATGGCGGCATCGGCGAACATCAGGGTCTGGGACGGGTTCGCGATGGCGATGTCCTTCATGCCCAGGCGCACGGCGCGCACCGGGTCTTCCACGATGCTTAACTGGGACCCGACATAGGCCATGTTGTAACCGTAACCGCCAGCGCCGCCTTCAAAGATGTTTTGGGCATCTCCATGTTTCTTGAATTCAGAAAAGAGCGGGCACTCCTTCACGCGTCCGTCGGGCACATATTCAAATATCGGGCCATAACGCGGATCGAAAGGGGTGGAGGGATTGGGCGTTTCACGACCGCCATGCCAGCGTTTGCGTCCCCCGAAATTGTCCGGGTCGGCGCCGGGCAGCATGAAGTCATACATGTCCGCCGCCGCGGGCAGGTAATGTCCGTTATGCTCGGCGGCGTACATGGTGTTGGCCAGGAACAGCTGGCGCAGGTTGTTGATGCAGTGGGTATTCCGGGCATGAGCGCGGGCGCACGACAGGGCGGGCAGCAGAAGCGCGGCGAGTATGCCGATGATGGCGATAACGACCAGCAGTTCTATCAGGGTGAAGGCATTTCTCCGGCATGCATATTTCCTGGGGCACTTCATGGCGCGGGCCTCCGGATGCCGTTATGGCGTCGCAGCATCATTCCGGCTGCCAATGCTAACAGTATCGCAAGCAATGCCGAGCCTTCAAGCGGCATGGGCACGGCCTCGAAAACGAAGGAGGCAGACCCGACCAGCGCGGTCTCTTCCGGGTCGGCATACAGATAGACAAACACGGTGGTCGTGTCGTATTTGTTGTCCGTGTCCACACGCACGCTGAATGCGGCGCACCCGTTGGCAAGGGCGACCTGGTGGCCGGGCAGGTCCGGGCGGTCATCCTGCCCGGCGGGCGCACCGTTTCCCACTGCCAGGGTAACCGTCTGCTCTCCGGTCAGCACGTTACCGAAGGCGTCGTAAATCGGGCTGGTTATAAAGGCCACGGGCCCCGGCGCGGTTTGATTGGGCCGGACCGTGAAAATCTCGACAGGGCTTGTGGCGGGTCCAGGGGCCAGGGCATACGCATAACGGCCATGAAGAACGCCATCGAGGGAAATGGCGGTCACTTCGGCAAGGCCGGCTACGGCGCCGCCCCGCCACTGGAACGCGATGATGCCGTCTGAGGAGAGCGTCTGAATACCGGGGACGGCGCCATCCGCATCCGGGCTGACGATGGAACCCAGCGTCGCGGCCACGGTAAACAACGTACCGTCCGGAACGAGGTTTTCATCTTCCAACAGAATAGGGTCGCTGGTGAAAGACACCTCGTCGCCCGGTTCCCCAACCACCCCCGAGGACGGTTCCGCGCGCAGCATTACGACGCCGCTGCCGCCGGGAATATCCCCGTCTCCGGCAACCGATGCCAGGACGAAAAGGCCCGCATAGCGGCTGCGAAAGGTTACCCGATTATTCTCCAGGTCCCGGGTCACCGAGGTGATGCCGTCCTGGGCAAACTGCCCGCCGCTATAACGGCAGGGCTGCAGCCCTGCCTCGTCCAGTCCGGCAATTTCGCTGCCCGAGTAGGCGAGGGTCAGCCGGGCATCCTGCACTTGCGCTGCCTCGAAGTCAGATTCACTGCTGTCAAAAGTGCGTATCGCGCCACTTTTCAACAGGCCCGGGATATCCGTTCCGGGCGCGGGGTCTTCCGCGTCGGCAATATCCACCCTGCAATTGTACTGGCGCAGGCCGGACCGAATCCCCTGCGAAAACAGGGCCATGGCGTTACCCTGCGCGTCAGCGGCTTCCCCCAGCAGCGTACCCGCCGGGCTGCCTCCGTATTCCTGGGGTATTTCAAGGGCAAGCACCGTGCTTTCCGGACGGTTCGGGTCCGTGTCGGCCACGCGAATCTCATAATCATCGAGGATGCCGTCCTCGTCAGTGTCCACATCCCGGGCTACGGTGGACACACCATTGATTTCGGGGGAAACATACCCCAGCACGCTGTCGGTCATATTGATGAACGCTGAAATGCGCAAAAAATGGAAGCGCGAAATGCCTTCCGGGACACCGGTTTCGTCCACGGGCACGGCCCATCGGATATCAAAGGCGTCACCGCCGCCGCTGCGGTCTGTCAAGCCCACCGTAAAAGGATCGTCGGGACGCATGAAGCTGTCGAGATATTTCTGGAGGGTCGGGGTGAGTTCGGCATAGCCCCAATCATACTCCGTGCCATTTGTGTTTGGGTTCAGCACATTGCCGGCCAGCGGCGGGTTGGGATTGGGGATGCCCTGGGGGAGTACGCCCCGGTCCAGGCTCCGGCTTCCCGGGATGAGGTACCAGGGGTCGTCCGGTACGCCATTGGCGTTGATGTCCTCGCTGATTTCGATTAAGGCCGGTTCGCACCACTTGCGGTAGGAGTCGCCGCCCGCCCAGAAACTGTTACTGTAAACGATGAAATCGTAGCCCATCAGGTTATCCGGATGGTCTTCGATGGGCGTATTGAATTGGACCAGGATGTAACTGCCGGGAGTGGGGCCGGGCCGACCAACCGAAACCATTTTGCTGTTGCTTGCCGCATAGACACTGCCGCCGACGGGCTCGCCCAGGGCATGCTCCGGCGTGGTAAATCCCGATACGGGATCTATGGCATTGTAGGAAATCACTCCATCAGCCCAGGGGTCTTCGGCCGCGGCATTTGCATTCATAATAATCAGCGAAAAGAAACAGCACAGCACCAAGGCTGTGCGGCGGGGGGAAGAAACGACACGCATGAAAGGCGCTCCGCTTACTGTTGTCCGTCGCAACAGGTTCGACGCCCTGTCCGGAGACGCCGGGTGCGTCTATTTCCGGTGGGCGCGGTGAACTACAAGCCACTGTCGGCAGGTCTTCGGGCTCACAGGCGCGGCTCTTGAAAGCCACCTACGGGCGCCGCTTCCCAGCCGCTCTCCAAGAGCAACCAGTGCGTGGCTTGCGCCCTTCGTTCCTGCATACCGCTGCGGGGCAGCTCCGGCCTTCTACCGGATTCCCTCTTAGCGCCCATGCGCGGGAACGCGTATGGGCGAACCGACTGCTTCATGATACCACACCCGTACGATTATCGCAACCCGGGTTTCTGGTTGGTTAGGTTTGCGAAAAAAGCGGGACAGCCCTCCATGGGCTTGGCCTCTGCCGTAAACAATGAAAATGTGCTTTACTGGGAGCGCCGGCATCCCTGCCGGCCTGGCGTGGCGCGACAGCCTTGTGTTGACCTGGCCGGCAGGGATGCCAGCGCTCCCCGTGTTTATAAAATTTCAGAGCCTGCGGTGTGGTTTAGAATCAGGCGCCACGCTCATGGTGTTACATGCGCCGGAGGTAGTCCCTTTTTTGCTCAGTTGTTGTTGTTGTTTTGAGATTGCGGGTATGTCCACGTTGGTATTGGAACGCCAAACCCAGAGAACCTGTATAGTATCGTCCTATAGATAACGAATACGAAAGAGGGTGAAACCAAAGCGCCGTATCCTTGGTCGAAATAATGCCTTTGTTCCAGCGGTGCGTTGTCCGCACAGGAGGGAGCACGGGCGTTTTAGCCCACAACCCCCACTATGAGGAGACTGTCTATGAAGCATACGTTTAGAACCGCGTCCTTTTGTCTGGCCCTCACGGTTATCATCGGGTGTGCCGGCATGGGCAAGAAAATGTCGGATGAGGAGATGATCCGGACGACTATCAACACGCTGAAAACAGCGCTTGAGGCCAAGGACCTCGATTTGCTGATGACCACGTTTTCGGAAGACTTCTATCATCCCGAAGTGGGCGGCAAGGCGGATGGCCGTGAATTGCTGCAGGCGGGGATTGATGCCGGGTATGCCGACGATGGCCAGGTGATTTTGGACGACATGGAAATTACCATGAACGCAGACGGTACCGCCACGGTATATCCGATAGATTTGTCAAGCGTTACGGGATCAATTAGCGTGGAACTGAAACTCCAAAAAGAAACCGACGGCTGGTTGATTGTGGAAGTGACGCCCGACGGCATGTAAGCCGCTACACCCAATTTTGTGTACAAGCGGACTCCCGCCCTCTTATGGCGGGAGTCCGCTTGTATTTCTCCGTCCGGTCCGACTCGCGTGTCATTTCAAGAACACATACCGCAGCAGAAACGCGATAGCGGTCAGGTACATAATGGGGTGTACTTCCCGGTACCGGCCCGTTACCGTTTTTATGATCGCAAAAGAAATACAGCCCGCCGCGATGCCTTCCGTAATGCCGTACCCGAGGACCATCATGGCTATCGTGAGAAAGGCGGGCAGGCTTTCGGTGATATCCTCCCATTTGATTCTGCCCAGGGGGGCCAGCATGAGGAACCCGACGGCGATGAGGGCGGGCGCCACGGCGGGATACATGGGTACAAACGCGCCCTGGATGCCCAGCGCCTCATAATAGGCGGGCGCGACATTCGTGCCGACCAGGGCCACCACCGGCGCGAACAGGATGGCCGCCAGAAAACACAGTCCGGTCACAATAGCGGCCAGGCCGGTGCGCGCGCCCGCAGCGACGCCGGTGGCGCTTTCTATATAACTGGTGACGGTCGAGGTGCCGCACAAGGCGCCGATGCAGGTGCCCAGCGCATCGGAAAGGAAGGCCCGGCCCGCACGGGGCAGTTTGCCGTCTTCGGTCATGAGCCCGGCCTGATTGCTCACGCCGACCAGTGTGCCTATGGTGTCGAAAAGGTCCAGAAAGAAGAACAGGCCGATGGCCATCAGCGCCTCCGGCCAGCGCGCCAGCAGTTCCTGAATGCCCAGGTTGAAAAAGGTCTGCGTGGACCAGGTGAATTCCGGCAGCGTTCGGGGGATGACGCCGAATGAAAGTCCGAGCCCGGTGGTAAACAGGATGCCGATCAGGATGCCGCCATTGACTTTGTAGGCCATCAGCACGGCTATGAGGAAGAACCCGGCGATGGCGATCAGCGGCGCGGCATGTTTCAAATTGCCCAGGGCGACCATGGTGGCGCTGTTGAGCACGACAATGCCGCTCCATTGCAGACCCACAAAAGCGATAAACAAGCCGATGGCCGGGCCGATGGCGTTTTTCAGGCACAGGGGAAAGACATCCATAATCTTTTCCCGGAACTGGAACAGAGACAGCGCGGTGAACAGCAACCCGGAGAACAACACAATGGTCAGGCCCGATTGCCACGAAAATCCCATGGCCATGCAGACGGTGAAGGTAAACAGGAAATTTTCACCCATGCCCGGCGCCAGCGCGATAGGGTAGTTGGCAAGAAAGCCCATGAGTACGCATGCCGCCGCCGAGGCAATGCAGGTCGCCAGCAGTACGGACCCGAAGTCCATGCCCGCCAGGGCCAGCACGGTCGGTTGCACGAACACAATGTAACTCATGGTGGCAAACGTGGTCAGACCACCTATCACTTCCCTTCGTACCGTGGAACCCGCCTCGGTGATGCGGAAATACTGGTCAAGCATAACGAATACCTTCCGATTGTTCCGGCCCGGGGATGTTTCATCCCCTCCCGTTTAAATCATTTCAGCGTCCATTATATACCTTTGCCCATTTTTACGGTCTGGGATTAGAGTGTCCATCCTTCCCGGTACGGGGGATTAATCATGGCCGTGGCTTCGGCGTTATCCGGAAACGCGAGCGTGGCACTGTCCCAGCGCAGTATGGTGCGCGGAAAGCGCTTGGCAATGTTGCCCAGCAGCGCCGTTTCCGTTAACGGGCCGGAATAGCTGAAGGACGCGCCGGCCGGCGTGCCGTTCTTGCAACCCCGCACCCAGTCCATTTCATTGGAATCGGGAACGCGCTCGATGGTCTCCGGCGGGGGCGTGAATTAGTCCATGCGC
>JAEAMF010002576.1_pt1 | contig 10140 bp, 7 predicted proteins | sample 8958721 | NCBI WGS metagenome assembly JAEAMF01 (sample SAMN16933255, study PRJNA681124) | bioreactor sludge metagenome | isolation source: anaerobic bioreactor treating anionic surfactant - SDBS | place: India: Bengaluru | collected 2019-02-28 | reverse complement strand
AGAGTATCGTGGTCCACTCTCGCGCGAGTGGGTGTCGTCTTGCTCTGCCTTGTGCTTACGGCACAGACCGCCAGTGCGGACGGTGCGCCGCCTGACATCAGCAACATCCGCGAGTCGGCGGATCCCATCTACCCCCAGGGCTGCGCCAGCCCGACCACTGTCACCATCCGCGCCGACGTCTCGGATGTCGATGGGCTGGAGTTTGTGCGCCTTTCCTACGGCGCGCCGCAGGGCTCCTGGACCTGGGTCTTTATGACCCTGGAGTCGGACAACACCTATGCCGCTACCGTCGGGCCCTTTTCGCAGACCGGCACGCTCAGCTATCAGATCAAAGCCCAGGATCTGGCCGGCAATCCCGCTCAGTCTGCAATCGCCACGGTGACGGTGGCCGATTGCGCCGGGTCCGGAACCCTGGGCGATGTGGATGGCGACGGCCTGGCGAACTCGACCGATGCCCTGATCATCCTGTCGGCGGATGTAGCGGTCGCCACGCCGCAATTCTGCCCCATGAACTGCGGCGATGTGAATGGCGACGGGGGAGTCAACTCGACCGACGCCTTGATGGTCCTGTCCTACGATGCCGGCATGACCGTGCCGTTCCCGGTAGGGCAGCCCGGGTGTCCGGCGAGCGTAACCCAACCGGCGGGCTGTGCGTCCTGAGTGTAGGCGGCCTTTCCGTCCCTGCTGCGGCCCCCCGGGGCCCGCGGTGACCGGTCTGGACCCCCGGTTCAGGCCTCAGAACGACCATCACACTCCTACGGAGGAGCAATGAGCGCGATACCAAACCCGGGGAGGCTGGTGAAGACGGCGATCTTGCTGGCCCTGCTCTCCCTGCTCTCGATGGACCGCCTGCTGGCGGAGGACGGCGGCCGGCTCGTCCGCAGCGGCGCGCAGGGCTATTCCCTGCGCCGCCCCGCCCTTGCCCGGGCGCGGCGCTACGATCCGGAGGGCATCCTGCACGTGGAGCTGGCGGACCAGCAGGTGCTGACCGTCCGCGTCCACGACAACCCCGGCCGCCTGCCGGCCCGCGCCTGGGCCGACGCCTGGCTCGCCCGGGGCGTGGATACCGGAGATGACCTGCCGGAGTATGCCCCGCGGTCTCGACTGCTGGAGCGGAGGGCCATGTCCGTGGGCAACCGGCCCGCTGAATCGCTGATCCTCGCCGGGCCGGCGGGGCGCACCCGCCGCACCATCTTCACCACGGCGAGCCGGGTCTACCTGATCGACTACCCGCTCGGGCACGAGGCCAACGAGCCCCTGTTCGATCACATGCTGGCCACCTTCGACACCGGCACCTTCGCCGCGGACAGCGGCGTGGACGTGGTCGAGCGCGCTGCATCCGGCGCCATACCCCCTCTGCCCGTCCCGCTCTACTCGCAGATCGATCCGGACTGGATCTGTGACCAGCTCGGCACCTGCACCTGCGACTGGGATACCTGCAGCGCCGAGACCTATACCGGCATCGGCGATGCCGGCTGCTTCATGACCGCACAGTCCATGGTCTTCCAGTACTACGCGCCGGACGAATTGCTCGACCCCAAGCACTACAACATCTGCCTCACCGGCGCCGGGGGCTACGGGTCCTCACCCTTCTGCGACAAGGGACTGTGCGGAGCCCTCCACAATCCCCCCTCGCCGTGCCGGCCGGAAACGGTCCAGTACATGGGCATCTCCACCGACCCGAACGTTCTCGACAACGACCTTACGCTTGGCCGCCCGCCAGTCGCCCTGATCGACGACGGCAACCACTATGTGGTGATCATCGGCAAGACGGAGGGCGGGAACTATATCATCAACGAGCCCTGGCAGGACGAAAACATGATCCGCGAGTACATCAGCCCCGGTGAGATCGTGCACATCGTGCGCTATGCCCTTGCCGGTGCCGGCCCTGCGGGCCTGGGGGATGTCACCGGCGACGGGCTGGTGAACTCGACCGATGCGCTGGTCACCTTGTCGGCCGACGCCGGAGCTGGCACGTCCCAGTTCTGTCCCATGAACTGCGGCGACGTCAATGTGGACGGCCAGGTCAACTCCACCGACGCCCTGATCGTCCTCTCCCACGATGCTGGCCTCACCGTGCCCTTCCCGGTCGGGACCGGCGCCTGTCCCGCCACCGTCACCCAGCCCCCCGGCTGCGCCCCGTAACCCGCCAAAAGACCCTGAGGGTTTTCCCAAACCCTCAGGGTCTTGTCCTCCCCCACACCGTCATTGCGAGCCCGCGCCGTCGGTTCTGCGCGGCGAAGCAATCCCCCGCTCGAGCAGCGAATGCATGTACAGCGCCAGCCCCCTGCTGGGACGACACTCGCGGGTCAGTCTCCCGCCCTCACTCCAACACCGTCCCGGCGCTCTCATCCACCACCGGCCGCCCCACGCCCGGCGCACTATCATACCCGGGCACCGGCCCGGTAGTGAACTGCAACACCAGCGACTCCGTGCCGATGGCATAGTCATTGCGCGCCGAGACCCACCACTCATAGGCCGTGTTGGCCTCCAGCCCGCTCATCGCCATCTGCGTCGTCCCCAGATAGTCATAGCCATACCCGCGGTCGCCCAGCTCGCGCCAGCGCACCAGGTACTCCACGGCGCCCGGCACGGGCGCCCATTGCAGGGTCACCTGCGTGCCGGCCAGCTTGCTGTAATTGCCCGGCGCCACCTGCGCCGGAGCGGGCAGGACCAGCCCTCCGGACCCCGTGGTGAACGACCACACCTCCGAGTACGGGCCGCGGATGCTGCCGCACATCAACCACGCACGCCAGTAGACGGTAGCGCCCGGCCGCAGGTTGGCCGAAAAACGGAACTCGTGGTGCCCCTGCACGATGCTGCGCAGCGAGCCGGCCCCGTCGCTGAATTCGGCATCATAGGCCAGCTGCAGGTGGGCGCTGGTCGCCGCCGGTTCGGTGCCGTCATTCCACACGTACAGGGGCGTGATCGTGTTCAGCGTACTGCCATTGGCCGGCTGGATGAGCGTCGGCCGGCCCGCGCAGGCCGCCCCGACGTTCTTCAGCGCGACCGGCAGATACGTGGTATAATCCAGGCCCGCTGCGCCGCCGGCCGCCGCGGCCCCGCTCACGACCAGCACCATCACAATGCTCACAACAGCCGCGCTCCACCATCGCCGTTGCATAGCCCTGCCTCCCTGCATCCCCTCGTAGGACAAGCTTTAGTTTGTCCCTCCCGCCCCTGCTTCCCTCGTAGGACAAACTTCAGTTTGTCACCTTCCGTAGGGCGAATTGCCAATTCGCCCGTCCCTGCATCCCCCGCGCACCACCCGCCCTCCGCGTCGGATCATCTCACCCCAGGCTGCGCGGCGTGCGTCCATAGTTGTCCACGGCGTTGGGATTGGCTCCCAGGTCCACCAGCAGGCGCGCCATCTCCCGCAGGCCCTTGTTCGCGGCGTAGTGCAGCGGCGTATCCCCATAGTCGTCGACCGCGTTCGGATCCGCCCCCTGCGCAATCAGCACCTTGACGGCCTGCATCTGGTTGTGCGTGGCGGCCAGGTGCAGCGGCAAAGCCCCCGACGTGGAGGTCTGCCGGCTGCCGCCCAGCCGTGCCCGCAAATCCGCACCGTGCGCCAGCAGAATGGTGATGATCTCAAAGTGGCCCTTCATCGCCGCCAGGTGCAGGAGCGTGGCCCCCGGATCGCCCCTGGTGATCGTGGCGTGGACGTCGGCGCCCTTCTCGATCAGCCGCTTCACCACCTGGGCATAGCCCTTGAACGAGGCCACGTGCAGCGGCGTGTCGCCGGTGCTCAGCCCGGCGTTGACATCAGCCCCATCCTCGATGTACTGCAGCGCCAGGTCCGGCTGTCCCCTGTCAATCGCGTCAAAGACGGATCCCGTGGCTTTCTTTGGTCCGGAGGGTGCACCCGCGGCGGGCTTCGACGGCGCAGCCGGCTGTCCGGCCGGGACCGGCGGCGCGTGGCGGCGACTGGCGGCCGCGAGCTGCTCCTTCGCCTGTGGCGTACCAATCACCTTGAGGGCCGATTCCGCACGGGCCCGGACGAGGTGATTCTCACTGTCCAGCTCAGCCCCCAGCGCCTCGACCGCGCGGGGATCCTTGAACATGCCCAGCACATACGTGGCCGGCCAGACCCGCTCGCTATAGTCACTCCGGAGCAACGCCAGAAGCGGCTCGATGGCCGGTGCCCCGATCTGGGCCAGTGCCTGGCCGATTTCTTCGTTGTGACCTCCGCCTGACAGGGCGGCGATCAGCGGCTCCACGGCGGGCTGGCCGATGCGCCCCAGGGCCTCACGGGCAAACAGACGCGGTTCTGTATCCCATCGCTGCAGCATGCCGATGAGTGGCTCGACGGCCCGGGGATCCCGGATCTGGCCCAGCGCTCTGGCCGCATACGAGCACGTCCGGGCATTGCCGCTGCCAAGCGCGAGAATCAGCGACTCCACGGCGGGCTGGCCGATTCTGGCCAGCAGCGCGGCGATGGCCGCGTCAAAATCGTGCGAGCTCTCCCCCAGCGAGCGGATGAGCGGAGTCACGGCCGGCGCGCCGATCGCCACCAGGGCGTCCCCGGCCGCCGCGCGCAGCTGCTCATCCTTCGGATAGCTCAGCGCCTTGATCAGGCCCACGATATCCTGCCGCTCGACCATCTTGGGGACATTGGGCTTGCCGAAACCGAACATACGCACCTCCTGATGGTAGGGTTACCGCAGGGTTGCAGCGGTATGCTCAACGCAACCGGTTGCGGGGCGAAGTGGGCAGCGCCCGGGCGTGTACACTCATTGTACACCTTTGAGGCGGAATGCCAAGTCGAGCGGGATCTTAGCGCCGAGGGCACAGAGGCGCAACCATGCCTTGCGTACTCCAGGGTGTACCGCGGGCTGTCAGCCCGCGCCGCCGCTCTACACGGGTCCCAGCAGAAAGCGCAGACCCAGCAACCCGATGGCCACCGACACCACCACGCGAAAACGGGCCGCCGATAGCCCGAACAGCAGCCGCTCCCCCGCCAGTGTGCCCGCCAGGACTCCGCCGATGGTCACAACGATGAGGCCCCACAGCCCGGCCAGCCGGGGCCCTGCGCGGTACAGGTAGATGGGCGTGCGCACGAGGTCGATCAACACGCCAATCAGGGTCGACGTGGCCACAAAGGCGGCCGGCCCCAGGTCAAAAGCCGACAGGGCGGCGGCGCGCAACCCACCCTGATTGCCGACGGCGCCGCCAAAAAAGCCCGACAGCCCGCCCAGCAGCCAGACCAGCTTCCCGCGCGGTCTCCAGCGCTCGGGCCACCCGCTCACGCCGGCCGTCGCGGTCAGCACCAACAGCGCCCCCAGCACGCGGCTGAGCGCCGCCGGCGCCAGCCGGGCGAATGCCAGAGCCCCCACCAGCCCGCCCGTCGCGCTCAACACCCCGAAGCGGACCAGTACCGCCCGGTCAACGGACCGCCTCAGACGCCACCCGCGCAAGAGGCCGCCGGCAAAGTGGGGCAATGCCACTGCGGCGATGGCCAGGTCCGCGCCAAAGCGCGCCGCGATCACGGGCGTGAGCAGGCTCCCGATGCCGAACCCCACCACCGACGCCGTCGCGCCCGCCACAAACGAGACGACCACAGCCAGGCCCACAAACCACAACTCCATGCCACCCACCTCTCCATCCCCGGTAGGGCAAACTTTGGTTTGCCCCTTTGGACTGCGGTCGCTACTGCACCCCCTCTTCGGGGGAGCCCCGTCAAACCGGCGCGGGTTGAACGACCACGCTCCCGCCTTGCCGCGACACGGCACCAGCGCACGGAAGGCGCAACCCTCGTCGACCTCGCCGGGACCACGAGGCGCAGTAGCGGAAGATGCGCGGGCTCAGTGGCATGGCCTGCGCCGTCCGTGCGCAGTACACCGGGAAAGACCTCCCTGCCACCTGGTCCCTGCTACCTGCCACCTGCTCCCTGCTTGCTGCTTGCTGCTACTTTAGATAATCCTCCCGCACCGGCGAGAAAACCTCGACCACCACGGAATCCACCAGCGCCTCGGCCCCGTGCGCCACCCCGCCCCGGAAGCTCCAGCTGCAGCCCGGCTCCAGGATGGCCTCACCCTCATCGCCGAAAAAGCGCACCGACCCGCTCACCAGGTAGCCGGTCTGCTCCTGCGCATGCGCGTGGGCGGGGATCACCGCCCCCTGCTTCAGGTGGAACTCGCACAACTGCGTATGCTCGCCGCAGGCCAGCATCTTCATCCGGATGCCGGGCACGAGCTCACGGTAATTGGCTGGATTCGGTTTGTACAGCATCGACCTTCTCCCCCTCGACGATCTTGGCAGAGTGTACCACTCTTGCCGTTCTACGCATTACGTGTTCCGTCGCACGTGTCAAGGATGACGTATTACGCATCCCGCCTACAGTCCCACCCGCGCCGCCACCGCCGGGTCGGCGGGCACATACACGCGCTCGCACGGTGTCTCCAGGGCAGCCGTTCCCTCCGCCCTCAGCCGGTCCCGCTGCTCGGCCACAAACGCGGACAGGTCGATCACCTCCAGCAGCTCGCGCTGTCCGTACGCCTCGAGCACCTGGCCGCGCAATCCGAGCTGGATCGCTCGCCGCGACAGCGAGCGCCCGGCGGGGTCGTGGTCCGGGTCCCACTGCACCCGCACCGCTGGGTGCCTCTCACCACTGTGACCTTCTCCTATGGGATCCTTACCATCTGTGCAATCTGTGTAATCCGCTACTGCGTCCCGTTGCTTTCTTGCGGGATCTGTGGATAGCATCCCTGACTGCGTGGGCACGGCCTGCGCCAGGAGCGAATCGAAGAACTCGCGCCGCAGACGCAGCGCCAGGATCACCTCCTGGTTCACCTTCGTGCACCAGCCCGAGCGGCACATCATCCACAGGAATCCCGGCTTGATCCAGCTCATGCGCGAGTAATTGAACTCGGGGCCGCCGAACTGGCCATGCTCGATGGCGTAGCCAGCAATGGCTGGGCAGTACGCCTGGTAGACGATGATGCTGCGCTCATCATAGTGCGCCAGGATGTGCCGGCCGCTCTTGGGCCAGATCTTCAGTTGTTCGGTGTACGCCTCGGTGCGGAGACGCATCGGTCCTCCTCTTGTCTAGTATAGCGCAACACGTAGAAAAACCACAGAGGGCACGGAGACCCGCCCACATAGACCTCCGCCCGGGAGTCTGGCAGCCCTGCTCCATGCCGGCGCCGCGCTTGACCGAATGCCGTAAGTCGGGTATGCTCCGCGGCGGACACTATCCTGACAGACTGGAGCATGATGAGCAAACCGTCCAACCCGGCACCATCCGGACGCCCCCCGGTATCCCTCGCCGGCCGCATCGGCAACGAAATCCGCGAGTTCTGGGAAGCGTTGCGCAACACACCGGAGGCATTTCGCCTGGTGTGGTTGAGCAGCCGCCGCGAAGCATTGGCCGGAATCGCGCTGACCCTGGTGACCGCCCTCCTGCCGGCAGCTCAGGCCTGGGCCGGCAAGCTGATCATTGACACCATCGTCAACGCGACCCGGGCGGGCGCTGCATCGGCCGCTGGCCTGCGCGACGTATTGCCCTACCTCGTGCTCGAGTTCGTGCTACTGTTGCTGAGCTCGGTGACGGGCCAGGGGCGCAGCCTGCTGGACCGCACCCTGCAGTCACAGCTGACGAATTATGTCAATGGCCTCGTTATCCGCAAGGCCATCCACCTGGACCTGCGCTTCTTCGAAGACCCCGTCTTTTACGATATGTTGCAGAATGCCCGCCGGCAGGCCGACACCAGCGCGCTGAACATTGTCAACTCTATCCTGCAGATGGTTCAGCAGGTGATCACCCTGGTGTCCCTGCTCATCCTGCTGGTGCGCTTTAGCCCCTGGCTGGTGGTCATCGTCTTTGTGGCCGCCATCCCGTCATTCTTGTCCCAGTCCCAGTACGCGGAGCGTGCGTTCCGGGCCATCAGCCGCCGCGCCCCCGAGTCGCGCCTGCTGAACTACCTGGAGACCCTGCTCACCAGCAACGAAAGCGTCAAGGAGATCAAGCTGTTCGCCCTCGGGGAGCCCCTGCTCAAGCGCTACCAGGAGCTGTTCACCCGCTTCTATCTGGAGGACCGCGCCATTGCCCGGCAGCGCACCCTGGCGGGTCTCGCCTGGGGCGTGCTTTCGAGTCTGGCCTACTACGGCAGCTATGCGTGGATCGTGCGGCGCACGCTCGCCGGCCTGGTCACCCTGGGCGACATGACCATGTTCCTGGTGCTGTTCCGCCAGTCGCAGAGCTCCATCCGCTCACTGCTCGACAGCCTGAACCGTCTCTATGAGAGCAACCTGTTTCTCGACAACCTGGTGGACTATCTGAAGCTGGAACCGCAGCTGGTCGCCCCGGCGAATGGCCTGCCCGCGCCTGCGCCCGTGCGCCAGGGCATCGAATTTCGCAACGTCTGGTTTCGCTACCCGGGTGCGGACGTCGATGTCCTGCGCGACATCAACCTGCATATTCACCCGGGTGAGCGCATCGCCCTGGTCGGCCTGAACGGGGCCGGCAAGACCACCCTGATCAAGCTGTTGACGCGGCTGTACGACCCCGCGCAGGGACAGGTCCTGCTCGACGGCGTGGACCTGCGCGAGTATGATCTCCACAGCCTGCACCAGCGCTTTGGCGTCATCTTCCAGGACTATGTGCGCTACCAGTTCTCCGTGCGCGAGAACATCGGCTTTGGCCAGGTGGATGCGCTCGACGACCTCGCGCGCATCAAGGCGGCGGCGGAGCGCGGCGGGGCCGACTCGGTCATCGAGAAACTGCCCCACGGCTACGATACCATGCTGGGCCGGCGCTGGGAGAAGGGGCAGGAGCTATCGGGCGGGCAATGGCAAAAGATCGCCCTGGCGCGCGCCTTTATGCGCCAGGCGGAAGTCATGGTGCTGGACGAGCCCACGTCGGCGTTGGACGCCGAGGCCGAGTACGAAGTCTTTCAGCGCTTTGGCGAGCTGATGCAGGGGCGCATTGCCGTGCTCATCTCGCACCGCTTCTCCACCGTGCGCATGGCCGACCGCATTGCGGTCCTGTCTGCCGGCAAGATCATCGAGTTGGGCAGCCACGCCGAGCTGCTGCAGCTGGACGGCGCCTACGCCCGTCTCTTCAACCTGCAGGCGGAAGGGTACCGCTGACCCCCTGCCTGCACGTGAACAGGTTGGCAAGTCTGTTCGACGCAAAGGGAGAACGCGTGACCGCCAGGAGACGGTGCCCCGCAGAGCGGGAGACTAACCGGAGCGACGGCGCCTTTGCGAACAAGGCTCTCTATGCCCTCTTCTCTCCCATTCCTTCTCTGCGCTGTCTGCGGTAAGACCCACTTCACCCGGCCAACACCCGCTCCACAAACTCGCCCACCCGCCCGATCGCCTGCCGGCCCTCCGGCATTATGTTGGCTGCGAACTGCCACTCGTGCTGCATCCCCGGCCATACCTCCAGAGTTACGTCAATACCAGCCGCCCTGGCCTTCTCGGCAAAGCGCTCGCAGTCGGACAGCAGGCACTCGCTGGAGCCGACCTGGATGAGCAGCGGTGGCAGGCCGTGCAGGTCCGCGTAGTACGGCGAGGCCAGCGGCGTGCACGGATCGACGCCGCGCAGGTAGATCTCCAGTGCCTGCCGCTCCTTGCGCTCGTCAATCATGACATCCTTCCGAGCGTTGAACTTCCAGGAATCGCTGTCAAAATGCAGGTCCGGCGCAGGGGACAGGCAGACCACCGCCGCCGGCAGGGGCTGGCTCCGGTCGCGCTTGTGCACGCACAACGCCAGGGCCAGGGTCCCGCCCGCCGAGTCACCGGCCACGATAAGCTGGCGCGGGTCGGTTCTCTGCGCCAGAAGCCACTCGCAGGCGGCTACGGTATCGTCAATCGCCGCCGGGAACGGGTGCTCGGGCGCCAGCCGGTAGTCGATGAGCAGGGCCCGCGCCTTGCAGGCCAACGCCACGTTGCCGGCCAGGGCACGATGGCTGGCAATCGAGCCCGAGTTGAACGAGCCGCCGTGAAGGTACAGGATACTGCGCCCGGGCTGTACCTCTGCCGGGACGATCCACTCGGCGGGCACGCCATTGGCCACCACGGGCTGGCAGTCGATGGGGCCGAGCGGCTTGAACATCCCCGCCATCGCCTCGACATCCGCGCGCTCGCGGGCCACGTCGAGCACGCCGCCCGACCGGTCGAAGAGCCGGCGCACCT
>JAEAMF010002574.1_pt1 | contig 10144 bp, 8 predicted proteins | sample 8958721 | NCBI WGS metagenome assembly JAEAMF01 (sample SAMN16933255, study PRJNA681124) | bioreactor sludge metagenome | isolation source: anaerobic bioreactor treating anionic surfactant - SDBS | place: India: Bengaluru | collected 2019-02-28 | reverse complement strand
TATGGGGCTCCGGTATGAATGAGAAAGGATGCCAAGAAGGCCGGCTGCGAATGATGACGTCACAGAAAACCTATAGGGCATATATTTATCCCCTGTCCGCAAGGTCCAATGATGGCCTTTTTAATCCATACCTCGATAACTTCATGGACTCTCTCCAGCACGGATTCTTCTTCATAAACCGATTCAAGCCGTCCCGGTTCGGAATTATCCAGTTATTTCGGTTTTTCCCGCGTATTGAATATATATTTTTTAATTGGATAGAGAATCTCCCCGATAAAAAATTGGGAGCGGTCCAGATTTGGTTGTTGCCCATTATCATCGGGATATCAAGAATTAGGGGCATCAAAATTGTCTGGATAATGCATAATAGGCTTTCACATAATGCCAGCCATATGGCGATGAAGAAGGCAATATTTAAGCTGATGGCAAGAGTTAGTTACCTGATTCTAACTCATAGTTCTGAGGGCGCAGACTATGTTAACTTTATGGCCCCGAACGCTTTTTCGCGAATATTGTTCATTCACCATCCGGTGGTCCCAAAACACATGCCCTCGTTACCAACTAAAAGGTTCGACGTCATGATTTGGGGAACGATGCACGCCTACAAGGGGATCTTAAATTTTCTTGATTTTTGCGCTCGGGATGGTTGTGGGGCGCAGCTTAAAGTGTTGCTTGCTGGGAAGTTTGTGGACTCAGAATATTATGCCAAGGTAATGAAAAGCAAGGCCGAGAATGTCCAAATTATCAACAACTTTATCGAGGAAAGCCAACTCCTACAATATACAGCTCAATCGAGGTACGTTCTCTTTCCTTATGACAAAAAGGGTGTCTTAAGCTCTGGGGCCCTTATGGAGTCCGTGGGAATGGGCGCTCGAGTCATAGGCCCTTCTGTCGGGGCATTTAGAGATCTGGCTAACGAAGGCATTATTGATGTATTTGAAAGCTATGAAGACATCATTAACATTCTAAAAAGACCTGACAAAGAATATAGACAATCAGAAAGGATTTCTGAGTTCGTAGCTCGAAATTCGTGGCGCTGCTTTGGGCAAAAGCTCACGGATCATCTCGTGGGCAAAAAATAACGAGGCCGGTATTGCGACCAGCCTGCCAATTTGGATACAGGGACCACATGAGCGTGGATCTTCAAGGTCTTGTAGGATAGAATCCCGTGGCACAAGACGAGTTACTGAGTACAGGACAACTTAAAAAAGATATCAATGGCAGGGCGATTAAGGGAGCGGGTTTCTCAATTTCGGGCCAGATTGTAAGTTATGCTGTCCAGACGGTCGGCACGATCGTCCTGGGGCGCCTTCTGAGCCCGCGATTGTTCGGGCTTGTGGCGATTGTTGAATCGATCAGTCTCCTCCTGCAGAATTTTGGATTCAACGGGATAACTGAGGCTGTCGTACAGAGCGAAGGCGTCACTCATCGCCAAATCAGCAAGCTTTTCTGGATTTATACGGCCGCCATGGTCGCTCTTACCCTTGGGTTCATCGCTTTCTCTCCTGTCCTCGTTTGGTTTTTTCGCGAACCGGGGCTCGAGCTTATCGCGCCGGCTATGTCTCTGACTATCCTCTTTGCAGGCCTGACAACCTGCCATCTGGCGATCCTCACGAGATCCATGAAATTCAATGTGATCGCCCTTATTCAAGTAGTCGGAGCGATCTTGAGCACGGCGGCTTCGATCATCTTTGCTCTGAAGGGCATGGGAATCTGGGCCCTCGTTCTTCGCCGGATCATAATGCAGCTGTGCATTGCCGTCCTTGCCTGGGCGCTGTGCCGGTGGCGTCCTGGTATCGAGATCCAAGGGGCGAGCGTTGCCGGCCTTATCAGTTTTTCGTTAAGGACCTATCTGACCTATCTTGTGGATTATCTTCGGAAGGATTCCGATAAGATCCTGATCGGGAAGCTATTGGGGACCGTAGTTCTGGGACACTATGATCGTGCTTATCAACTGGCTGGGGTCTTGCCAAATCAATTGACCGCGTCTCTGTCTGGGGTGAGTCTCGCCTCGCTCAGCCGCCTAAGGGACGACCGGGAAAGGTATCTAAATCTCTTTGCGAAGAGCCTTTCGGTCATCGCCTTTGTAGCCTTCCCTGCAAGCGTGTTACTGACCCTGATCGGAAAAGACCTTATTCTCCTTTTGTTGGGTCCCCAATGGAACGAGGCCGGCAGGCTATTTTCCGCGCTTGGCCCTTCAGTCGGCATTGTGATCGTATACTATGCGATCTATTGGCTTCATTTCTCCCTCGGGCGCTCGGATAGACTTCTGAGATGGAGTACCTTCACTCTGGCCGTATCGCTCCTCGCTTATGGTCTGGGAATCCTCTTTGGGGCCATGGGAGTCGCTATCGCCTATTCGGCCATGTTTTACTTACTGCTTGTCCCGGCTCTATGCTATGCGGGGAAGCCGCTCCAGATTAAAGCGGGATTTTTCCTAGGCATCCTTTGGAAATATTGGGTTGCGGCATTCGCGGGGGCCGCCTTATGCGTGGCCGTGATCTCCTTGCCCCCTGCCGTTTCTTTGACAATTGGCAACCTAGGGAGACCGGGGAGGATCCTGATGGTGTCCTCGGCCTACACGATCTCCTATTTATCTTTAATCCTTCTTTTGTTTAAAGGCCCGAGTCCCCTGTTGGAACTGGCTACTGTCGTCAAGCGGTTCGTTTCCCGAAGTTCGGTTTCCGAGACCTAACCCTAATGCAATGGGGGCCGGCGGGAGCCGTTGATTAAGCCCGACCGACTATGTATAATTGGGCAAAGAAAAGCCGTGCTCGAGGAGAATGTTTATGCAGCAGCCAGGGCTTGACGCGGAAGCCGTCAAATCGGTCCTGAGGCAGTTCTTTGTGGAAAAGGCCCTGCCGCTAGCCAAGATTACCTCGTTCAAAGACGACGATTCCTTTATCGAGTCCGGGCTGCTGGATTCTACGGGAGTTCTTGAACTTCTTCAGTTTATCGAAGAACGTTTCGCCTTCCGAGTGGCCGACGACGAGATCATTCCGGATAATTTGGACTCCCTGAACAAGCTTGTTAATTATGTCGGCCGGAAGTCCGCCGGTTCGATGGCCCGGGTGTAATCGATCCTCAACAGCGCACCCGTTCGGCGCTTGGGTTCTATCGAAGAGCAGCGGAATAGGCGTCGATCAGGTACTTGATCTGCCGCTGCCAGCAAAGCTGTTGCTCGATTCGGCATACACCTGCCTCTCCCATGTGCCGACGGCGGACCGGATCTGCGACCAGTTCCAGGATCCCGTCTCCGAAGGCTCGGGCATCGTTATTGGACACGTAGAGCGCAGCGCTTTCAGCAGAATATTTCGCTTCGGTGAGGTTAAATGAAACGATCGGTTTTCCCAGGGCCATGTATTCCATAATCTTGTTCATGGTCGAGCTATCGTTAAGCGGATTCAAGGGATCTGGAGACAGGCAGATGTCGGCTGTCGAAAGGATCTCGAGGGCTGGACGATCAGGGATCCTCCCCGTGAAAACGATCATATCTCCGAGCTTGAGCGAATCTGTCAGGCTCCTGAGCCGCTCGATATCGTCCCCCGATCCGATCAGGTAGACAATGAAATCATTAAAACCGCGTTCTGTCACAAGATAATGGACGGCCCTAACAATATAATCGACGCCATCCTGAACGGCCATTATGCCGATATAGGCCAGAAGAAACGCTCTCCCTTTCCGCAGCTCAGGAAGAGGTGCGACCCTCGTGAAATACCTCGTATCAGGCCCATTGCGGACGATGAAGGTCTTTACTCGATTCGCAGGATCTCGTTCGATCGCCTTACGACGGTAGGTCTCGTTTGTGGCTATAACGGCTGTTGCGACCCGGTAGGATAGATATTGAAAGATCCTGAGCAGTCGGAAATAGGCTCCTCCGGTTCTTTCGCTGAGACCGTAGAGGCTCAGGAGAGTCTCGGGAGTCAGGTCATGCTCGTCGAAGATGAAGGCTATTCCGAGCATTCTGGAATAGAGACCCAATGGCCAGAAGATATCGGGCGGATTGGCCACGTGGACGACCTGAAAACGGCCTCTGGCGGCCCAAACCCGATGGAATAGGGCCAGACTCTTGAAGAATGCTGTGAAATATTCCCGGACATAGCCCGACCGCGTCCCGTTCGAGAACCTCGGCATATAGCGAAAGACCACGATCGCATCGATGGTCTCTAGCAATTTCTCGGCCTTTGAACCTGCCGGCGCAATCACGCTGACCTTTGCCCCCTCGTCCCTGAGGGCGCACGCTTCACGCCAGACCCGACGGTCAAAGGGTACGGGATTATTCTCAACGATCAGAAGAAAATGCTTACCAGCAAATACCTTCATAATGGACTCGCTGTATCTGCCCCTGCGTAATGCCTCCGAAATCGAGGATCTCGACTTCAGGCGGAGCGGACTTGAGAACCTGTTCCCAGTGAGCGTCCTTGTTGACCATGACCAGCGTCCCAAGCCCGGCAAAGTACGGATCCAATTGTTCAAAGAGGAGATTACGGATGTGCGGTAGCTTTAGGTAGAGAAATTCCTTGTTCTTCCCCATAAGCCGGGAGACGTTCACATTCCTGTCATAAATTCTGACGTCATATCCTTTTCCGAGAAGCCTCTCGGCGATCTCGAGGGCCGGGCTGAACCGGAGGTCGTCGGTGCCCGATTTGAATGAGATGCCGTAAAAGCCCACGGCTTTATGTCCTTTCCTTATGATCATGTCCAGGGCGTGATCGATATGGGTCTGGTTACTGATTTCGATTGCCGAAAGGATCGGAAGCCTGAGGTAATGATCGTGGCCGATGGTATTGAGGGCTAGCAGATCTTTTGGCAGACACGACCCTCCATATGCAAATCCGGGTCGGAAATAATAAGGGGATATATTCAGGACGGTATCCTTTGAGAACAATTCCATCAAGGCTAAACCGTCGGCGCCCAGGGCCTTGCAGATCCGGCCGACCTCATTGGCGAAAGCGACTTTCAAGGCGTGGAACGAATTGTTGATGAACTTGATCAACTCGGCGCTGCCGACTTCGGTCACGATGATCTCCGCCGGGATCTTGGCGTAGACGCCCTTCATCACCTCGATCCCCCGTGAGGACCTAGAGGCAAGCACAGTGTAAGGTGGGGTGAGGAAATCTGCGATCGCCGATCCTTCTCTCAAGAACTCCGGGTTGCTGACAACCGAAAAGTCGGAACCGGCGATCTTTCCACTCTCCTCTGCGATGACATGTTCCACGCGCTCATTGGTGCCGGGCATGACCGTGCTACGGATGGCGATGGTGTAGTGGCCCGGCCTGCCTTTGAGAGCGCGGCCTATCTCCCGGGACGCCGCGATGATTTGGGTCATTTCCAAGTGCCCCCGGGGATCGTTGGGCGTTCCAACGCAAAGGATGGCGACATCCGACTCCCGGACCGCCTCCCGAGCGTCGATCGTCGCCCGGACACGCCCTTTGGCGACATTGGTTGCTACAAGTTCGTCAATTCCCTTTTCGATGATCGTGCCCTTGCCGTCGTTGATGAGGGCGACCTTGGCCGGATCGACATCGACACCGATCACCTCATGGCCCAGCTCTCCCAGACAGGCCAAACCGACACATCCTACGTAGCCGAGCCCGTGGATACTGATTCTCATCTTCTCTGCCTCCCGCGTTTTCCTATCTTGTCGCGACCCCGGGGCAACGGCCTCTAGAAATTTACATAAACGAATTGGGGGATCGATGAACCTGTCCGGTTCGCAATCATCCCCAAGACGAAAATGATGATCCAAAAAACCTCGAACGTCAGCCGGATCGGCCTTCGATATTCAGTGAAATATTCCTTCAGCACCTTGAATATCAACTTTCCTCCTTCGTTGCGCTCAGAACGTCAGATTCTTTATGATAGCGATCAGCTGGTCCGTGTTAAGAACAAATAACGACAAACCTGCGGCGAAGAAGTTGAACGTAGCTACTGTTCCAATAAGCCGGCTGACTGAAGACGCGAAGTATCTCTGCAGCGCTTCGTTTCTGATCGTTCTCTTGCCGCGTTGATAGACGTTCACGAGCGATATGCCCAGGCCGTGGTAGGCCCCCCAAAGGATGAAGTTCAATGTCTCTCCATGCCACATTCCGCATGCGATGAACGTCACGATCATCCCCACATTCGAAAGGGATATTGGGTGTTGGCGGAAGAACTCTGATTTCCTGAGCTTGCGAACCAATGGCCAATAGATATAATCCACCAGCCAGGACGTCAAGCTCATATGCCAATTCATCCAGAGTTCTCGTATATTGCGCTTAAGGAGAGGGTTCCGGAAGTTCTCGGGCAATTCGAGGCCCAGGATCCGGGCCGAGCCGATCGCCAGATCGGTGTATCCTGAGAAATCGAAGTAGAAATAGAGCGCATATGCGTAAAGCCCGCCGAGCAATCCAACCACCGTCATGGATGAAGGCGCATGCGACGAACTACTCAATATATGGGGCATGAGGAGTTGGACAATCACGAACTTCTTGAAGAGTCCATGAATTATGCGTTCAAGTCCCGCTTTGAGGTCCTGTGATGGCTTAGCGGGCGGGGCCGTGTTCAACTGGGTGGCGAAGTGGTTATAGCGACTGATCGGGCCGCTGATGAACGAGGGAAAGAACAGAATATAGTTAAGGTAATTGAGAGGATCGGGCTTCTCGATCTTGCGGCGATACGCCTCGATCAGAAAATGCATCATCTTGAACGAGAAATAGGACACTCCAATTAGGAAGATGAATTTTGACGTTACGGAGAGACCCGTCTTCTGCTCGCCTAGCACGATAGCCTGAAGCCCTCGGTACTTGTAGAGGGCTAAAAAGGAAAGGACGACGAATATCCCAAGGGCCGCCGCAGCTTTGCGCCACGAAGCCAAAACAAGCTCGCTCGAAGTATTCAGGAAACGCCCAATAGCATAGGTCACTGCCGTTATGGCAATGACAGCAGCATAATTCCGGAGATTGAAGTCCGGAATGGAGAGGACCAGCAGCGTTGAGGAGGCGAACAAGAACAGCCCCCTGAGGCGCGGGTGGGTATCGAGAAATCGAAAGCCAATCGCGATGACCAGAAAGAAGGCCCAGAAGGAGAGACTATAAAAGAAATTGAATTTGATCATGACGCATCACGGACCGATCCGGCTGGTCCGCGGTGAATGCCCGTCCTTTGACGCTTGTTGTTGATTCAATGATTGCAGGACTTCCTCCGCAATAACGAGGTTGGCTTTCGCATTATAATGAGCGTCCTGGATAAAATTGAGGGGCTCCCCCCGATCATAGAGTCCCTGGAGGGCAGGGGATAGATCGATAAGACTGATCCGACCGGCCCTGCAGTGTCGTTCGAGAAGGCCATAGTAAAGGCGGAGGTCATAGTCCTCAGGATGCGCCCCAGATTCCTTGATCACCGCCGGCAAACCAAAATCGGTGGATAGGGGGACATAAACATAAATCGGTTCGGCCCCCAAGGCGGCGATTCTCTGGTCCAAAACCTGGAGCTGGACCTCGAAATCATTCACCGCCGTTGATGACCCCGAAAAGCGGCTGCGGACAGAATAAAAATCCATAAGCTGCCGCGTAACGGCCTGGTTGAAATCTGATAGGCGAGCCTGGATTTTCCGGATATTGTCACGAAAGAAACAATAGGCGCTGGAGGAGTTCCCTAAGATTATCCTGACGTACGGCAGCACCCAATTTCCCTTTTTAAAAAGATAGCCGTCCTTGACGATGATATCTGTAAATGGGCGGTCAAATCCGTCGATAAAGAGTGGAGAAAAGCAGATCAAGACCTTCTCCGGCGGGCGTTTGATCCGCTTCAGGAAATCGTCAAATAGCTCGAGTTGATCGATGAATCCATGGCCTCCGACTGCGAGGTTGACCACTTCGGAGCCTTTTTCATGAAGGGTCCTGCCGATCAGGCCAACAAAGGATTGTTCGAAATCGACGCCGTTGCCAAAGGTCAAAGATTCGCCCAGGAACAGATAGTACGGCCTCCCGCCGATTTCCCGGTCCCCCGACCTGGCGTCGCGAAAGCCCAGTGCGTTGGTATGTACGCTGAATGAGTACCCCGGAGCCTTGACTAGTTTATCGATATTCTTTTTAAGCCGATAGGCGTTGTTGTGGGCTTCAAAGAAACCGTCTGTGGTATTCGAGGGCACGCGCCCTATCAATCGGAGGCCTCCCTCGAACACGGCCAGACATATGACGAACGTCGGAAGGACGGAGGCCCATAAGGCGCGCCGGTACTTCCGCCATCGTGACATCTGTGCTGAACGGTCTCCCATGTGAACGGCCCAAACTCCTGCCTACCTCAATTTGGTTTGCTCATCATAGGGATTATGACCGGGTTTTGTCAAACTTTATTGGCCAGCTAGCCATCTTCCCCCCGATATGACCGCTAGTATCCTCTTTAGGGGTGATTCTTTATCATTTTGGGGAATTTATCATGGCCAGGCGATGGATTCGAGCAAGACCCGCGTTCCGGTGAGGACGGAGGTATGACCATGCATAAGCGCCTGCTTTCGCGGGACGCCGCCCGCGGGCTCCTTCCCTTTGCCCTAATCCTGGCTTGTCTAAGTGTATTGCCGCACAATGCTCAAGGGCAGTCAGTATCTGTGAGCCCCCTGAGGATGTTGGCCAACAGAGTGACGACAAGTCTCAAGGTTTCTTTCGTATACAGCCCGAAATACCTCACCGCAGGGCAAACGGTTCAGTTCACTGGCATCTCGTCCAGCACTGTGACCTCCTGGCGATGGGATTTTGGTGACGGGGCAACGAGTACTGAACAGAATCCTGTCCATGTCTATATAGCCCCCGGATTTCGCAAGGTCGCACTTGTCGTCTCGAACTCTTCGTCCTCGAACCCTGAGCATCCTGCCCGCAGCCTCACCTGCGACTTTTTCCTATAGTCCCATGACGCCCGGAGTTGGCCAGGCGGTGCAGTTCACGGACACAACCGCTGATAATCCGACCGCTTGGCAGTGGGACTTCGGCGATGGCGGCTCCAGCGCGCTAAAGAACCCCTCACATGTTTATCAGAGCGAGGGAACTTTCAATGTGACTCTGACGGCAAGGACGAAATTGGGATCGCGCCAAGGGAGCAAAGCGATCAATGTCGCTAAGATGTCCGTCCTGGCGGCATCCTTCGGCTTTGCCCCATCCGTCCCGGCAGCCGGACAGGCCGTCCAATTCACTGACACTTCGACTGGGAATCCCACGTCATGGTCCTGGGACTTCGGTGATGGCACAACAAGTGTTGTCCGGAATCCGAGCCATGTCTTCGCGACGGCCGGGGCGAAGACCGTGAAATTGACGGTTGTCAATTCGGCGGGCTCCAATAGCACGAACCGAACGGTGACTGTTGCGGCACCGCTATCGGCCTCTTTCAACTACAGCCCCTCCCCTCCAACAGCCGGACAGACGGTCCAATTCACCGACACCTCGATAGGCGGTCCCACGTCATGGTCCTGGGACTTCGGTGACGGCACGCTGAGTACCGCCCAGAATCCAGGTCATGTCTTTACAACCGCTGGTACGAAATCCGTGGCTCTGACCGTCACCAACTCGTCGGGATCGGATAGCTTGAGCCGAGCGGTAACGGTGGTGACCGCGCTAGCGGCATCATTTAGTTATAGCCCCACCCCGCCGGCCCCCGGCCAAGCGGTCCAGTTCACGGATACCTCGGCCGGAAATCCGACGCTTTGGCAATGGGCGTTTGGCGACGGAAGCACGAGTTCGTCCCGGAATCCGAATCATACATACGCGGCGGCCGGCAATTATTCTGTGAGCTTGACGGCCATAAATGGATCCAGTCAATCCAGCTCCATCCAGAAGTTGACTGTTACCGCTCCCATCGAGGTCGTGGCTTCGTTCACCAGCAGCCCGGCTTCGCCTGTGACTAGCAAACCGGTTCAATTTACCGATACCTCCACGGGGAATCCCATTTCCTGGCAGTGGAACTTCGATGATGGTTCGACCAGCACTTCCAGAAACCCCAGCCATACATTTATGAGCGCCGGGATTTATGAGGTGACGTTGACGGCGGCCGGCTCCGCGGGATCGGATTCGGCCGTTCAACCCATTCATGTTCTTCCCGATACCCTGCTATCGGCATCCTTCTCATATACCCCGAAGTCTCCTGTCAGCGGACAATCGGTTCAGTTTTCCGATAC
>JAEAMF010002572.1_pt1 | contig 10156 bp, 9 predicted proteins | sample 8958721 | NCBI WGS metagenome assembly JAEAMF01 (sample SAMN16933255, study PRJNA681124) | bioreactor sludge metagenome | isolation source: anaerobic bioreactor treating anionic surfactant - SDBS | place: India: Bengaluru | collected 2019-02-28 | reverse complement strand
CCTGCACGACGACGGCACGATGGGCGTCTACCTGCACCTGATGAAGGGCTCGGTGACGGTGCAGGAAGGTCAGCGGGTGGCCACCGGCACGCGCCTGGCACGCTCCGGCAATACCGGCAACAGCACCGGGCCGCACCTGCATTTCGTGGTGCAGCGCAACGTCGGCCTGGCGGTCGAGTCGATTCCCTTCGCCTTCTCCCAGCCGGTCGACAGCCTGCCGAATTTCGCGGTGGGCGGCGAGTAACCGACGCCGCTGCGGTTGCTAGGACTCCTGGCGAAGTACCTTGGCCAGCACGATCTTCGGCCCGCGCATCTTCTTGACCACGATCTGCAGGCCTTCGACCTGCAGCTCCTCGTTTTCCTCGGGAACCCGCTTGAGGGTTTCGTAGATCAGCCCGGCCAGCGTCTCGGCCTCGACATGGTCGAGGTCGACATTCAGCAGGCGCTCGACCTTGAACAGTGGCGTGTCGCCGCGCACCAGCAGCTTGCCGGGCTGGTAGGCGAGGATGCCGCGCTCGGTCTTGCGGTGCTCGTCCTGGATGTCGCCGACCAGCACCTCGAGCACGTCTTCCATGGTCAGGAAGCCGATCACCTTGTGGTCGCCTTCCTCCACCAGCACGAAATGCGCGCCCCCCTGGCGGAACTGGTTGAGCAGCACGTTGAGCGGCATGTGCTTGGAGACGCGCTCCAGCGGCCGCAGCAGATCGTGCAGGTCGAAGTGCTCGGCCAGTCGTTCGTCCTCGGCCAGCGCCAGCAGCAGGTCCTTGATGTGCAGCAGGCCGACGTACTCGCCCTGGCTGCTGTCGTACACCGGGTAGCGGCTGTACTTGTGGCGGCGGATGGTATCGAGGATGTCGCCGAGCGGTGCATCGTGCTCCAGCTGCAGCAGATCCTCGCGGGAGTTGGCCCAGTCGACCACCTCCAGCTCGCTCATCTCCACCGCCGAAGCCAGTACCTGGATCTGCTGGTCGCTCGGGTTCAGCGCGCGGTTGGAGTGCAGGATCAGCTTCAGCTCCTCGCGGCTGTAGTGGTGCTCGTGGTGCGCGCCCGGCTCGCCCTGGCCGGCCAGGCGCAGGATGGCGTTGGCGCTGGCGTTGAGCAGGTAGATCGCCGGGTACATCAGCCAGTAGAACAGGTACAGCGGCACGGCCGTCCACAGCGACAGCAGCTCGGGCTTGCGGATTGCCCAGGACTTGGGCGCCAGCTCGCCGACCACGATGTGCAGGTAGGAAATGATGAAGAACGCGGTGAAGAAGGCGATGCCGTGCACCAGCGCCTCGTTGTCGATGCCGACCAGCGCCAGCAGCGGTTCGAGCAGATGGGCGAACGCCGGCTCGCCCACCCAGCCAAGCCCCAGCGACGCCAGGGTGATACCCAGCTGGCAGGCCGACAGGTAGGCATCCAGCTGGTTATGCACGGTGCGCAGGATGTGTCCGCGCCAGCCGTGCTGACTGGCGATGGCCTCCACCTTGGTGGCGCGCAGTTTGACCATGGCGAACTCGGCTGCGACGAAGAAGCCGTTGAGCAGGACGAGGAACAGGGCAAACAGAATCAGGCCGAGATCAGCGAAATAGGAGGGTGCAACGTAACTGGGGGAAGGGTCCATGGGGTGTTCTGGATGGCAATGGAGCGCTCAGAATGGGGGCGGCGCGCGGGCTTTTCAAGCAACCATCCGACGATCGCGTGGTTGCGCCGTGGGATGCTCCGGCGCCCCGGTCGTCAGCGCTGCGCGATCTGTGACGTCGGAAAATGGCAAGTAAAGGTGCTGCCTTTGCCCGGCGAGCTGTTGATGTCCAGCCGACCCTGATGGCGCAGCAGCACGTGCTTGACGATCGCCAGGCCGAGACCGGTGCCGCCGGTATTGCTCGCGCGGCTGGAGTCGACGCGATAGAAGCGCTCGGTCAGCCGCGGCAGGTGCTTGGGCTCGATACCCAGGCCGGAATCCTCCACGCTCAGGTGCGCGCCGGCCTCGTTGCTCCACCAGCGGATGTGAATATCGCCGCCACCGGGTGTGTATTTCACCGCGTTGAACACCAGATTGGAGAACGCACTGCGCAGCTCGGCCTCGCTGCCCTTGAGCCACAGGGCGGCATCGGCGTCGAGGCTGATGCGGTGCGCGTGGCTGCCGGAAAGCGCGCGCGCGTCGCTGGTGATCGATTGCAGCAGCGGCGCGACGGCGATCGGCTGGTTGTCGGTCGGCCGGTTGCTGGCTTCGAGCTTGGCCAGCAGCAGCAGGTCGTTGATCAGGTGCTGCATGCGATCGGTCTGCTGGTTCATCTGCTGCAGCGCGCGTAGCAGGCGCGGATTGATCTGCTCAGGGTTGTCCAGCAACGTCTCCAGATAGCCGGCAATCACAGTCAGCGGCGTGCGCAGCTCGTGGGAGACGTTGGCGACGAAGTCCTTGCGCATCTGCTCGAGCTGATGCACCCGCGTGACGTCACGCACCACCAGCAGGCGTTCGCTGTTGCCGTAGCGGGTGATGGTGATCTGCAGGCGCAAGCGGTCGTTGACCGGCGCCGGCAACTCCAGCGGTTCGTCGTACTGGTCGCCCTCGAAGTAGTCCTTGAAGCGCGGATGGCGCACCAGGTTGGTGATCGGGTGGCCGATGTCCTGCGGTTTCTTTAGACCGAGCAGGCGGTCGGCGGCGATGTTCCACCATTCCAGGTTGCCGTCGCTATCGAGCATGATCACCGCGTCCTTGAGCGCGGCGGTGGAGCCCTGCACGCGGTCGATAACCGCCTGCAGCTGGCCGCGCAGGCGCAGGTCGCGGCGTTGCAACTGGTAGAGGTTGTCGAACACCTCGCCCCAGACGCCGGCGGCATCGGGTGGCGGCTGGTCGGCATCCTTGCGCTGCAGCCAGTGCTGCAGGCGGCGCAGCTGATGGAAGGTCCAGCCCAGATAACCGCCCAGACCGAGCACGAGCATCCAGGCGTATTCGCCAGTGACCAGCCCGAGCAGAAGGCAGGCGCCCAGCAGGAGCAGGAGACGGCGGACGAGCGTGCCTTGCCAGTTCTGGTTCAACCGAGAAGCTCCATGCGGACGGTAGGGTGGCGGTGAGGTGTCAGACCTTGCTGGAGAAGCGGTAGCCGGTGCCGCGTACGGTCTGGACCAGGTTCTCGTAAGCCTCGCCAAGCGCCTTGCGCAGTCGGCGGATATGCACGTCGACGGTGCGCTCCTCGACATAGACATTGCCGCCCCAGACCTGATCCAGCAGCTGGCCGCGAGTATAGGCGCGCTCCTGGTGCGTCATGAAGAACTGCAGCAGACGGTACTCGGTCGGGCCCATCTCGGCCGGCTTGCCGTCGATGGTGACGCGGTGGCTGATCGGGTCCAGCAGCAGGCCGCCAACCTCGATGGGCGCCTCGCTGTCGGTCGGCGCGGCGCGGCGCAGCACGGCCTTCAGGCGCGCTACCAGTTCGCGGGGGGAGAACGGCTTGGTGATGTAGTCGTCGGCGCCGACTTCCAGGCCCTGGATCTTGTTGTCCTCTTCGCCCTTGGCGGTGAGCATGATGATCGGGGTGTCGGCGGTCAGCTCGTCGCGCTTCAGGCGCCGCGCCAGCTCGATGCCGGAGGTGCCGGGCAGCATCCAGTCGAGCAGGATCAGGTCGGGCTGGCGATCGATGATCAGCGCATGGGCCTGCTGGCTGTTTTCCGCCTCCAGGCATTCGTAGCCGGCCATTTCCAGGGCGACGACGATCATCTCGCGGATCGGCGCTTCGTCGTCGACGATCAGTATGCTCTTGCCGTTCATGGTCACGCCTCGGTCATTCTGTCGCTCGGCATTAGATAACGGAATTATTGCAGCGATGTGACAGCACGAGGGCAGCGGCCGGCGGCGTGCGCCGGCGTGCTATCAAAGCGCTACTGGTTGGCTATTTTTTGCGCGATAGCGGCCTGTTTACCGCAAATCACGCACGTTGACTCAGCGCAGTTCAGCCCGCCTTGAGCGCGTAATTCGCCACGATGCCGGCGAAGATCGCCAGACCGGCCCAGTGGTTGTGCAGGAAGGCGGCAAAACAGCGCTGGCGGTCGCGCGAACGGGTGTAATGGAATTCCCACAGGTAGCAGGCGGCGGCGAGCGCCAGGCCGAGGTGGAACCACTGCCCCAGCTCGAAGCGCGCGCCAGCCAGCAGCAGACAGAACAGCATCAGGCCCTGCAGGCCGAGGATGATCACCCGGTCGGCATCGCCGAACAGGATGGCGGTGGAGCGGATGCCGATCTTCAGATCGTCCTCGCGGTCGGCCATGGCGTAGTAGGTGTCGTAGGCCACCGTCCACACCACGTTGGCGATGAACAGCAGCCAGGCCTCCGGCGGCAGCGTGCCGCGGGTGGCGGTGAAGCACATCAGGATGCCCCACGAGTACGCCGCACCGAGCACCACTTGTGGGTAATAGGTGTAGCGCTTCATGAACGGATACAGCGAAGCGACCGCCAGCGCGCCGAACGACAGCCAGACGGTGAGCGCGTTGGTCAGCAGCACCAGGCCGAAGGCCAGTGTCACTAGCACGGCGAACAATATCCAGGCCTCGCGCGCGCGGATGCGCCCGGTGGCCAGCGGGCGGTTGCTGGTGCGCTGCACGTGGCCGTCGAAATTGCGGTCGGCGAAATCGTTGATCACGCAGCCGGCGGCGCGCATCAGCACCACGCCGGCGCTGAAGATGAACAGATGCTTGAGACTCGGCACGCCCTCGGCGGCGATCCACAGCGCGGTGAGGGTCGGCCACAGCAGCAGGTAGATGCCGATCGGCTTGTCCATGCGCGTCAGTTGGATGAAGTCCCAGGCGCGTGGGTGCAGGCGATTGCACGATTGCAGGAGTTTCAGATACATCGGCGGTCTCCGTGCGGAAGATGACGAATCAGGCGCGGGCAGCGCGGCTCATGGCGCGATGCTGGCGGCTTGCCAGAGTTCGGGCAGGAATACCTCCGCCACCAGCACGCCGAGGTGCTCCCGGCTGAAGCGCGAGCGGCGCGCCCACAGGTCGCGCTGGCGATGCTCCGGCGGGAGCCAGGCGGCGGGGTAGCGGCAGGCCTCTAGCGTGCCGCGGGCGAACGCCGGGTCGCTGAACAGCAGTTCGCCGAGCGAGCGACTGCCGAGGCCCTGCAGGTCCATGCCGGAACGCTCCAGCGCGGCGCGTGCGGCGACGCTGCGGGCGAACACCCCGGGCCGGCCTGGGCCGCACTTGTAGACTTCGCCCCCCCCGCCCTGGCCCCCGCACCCCACCCCCAGCGCGACGCACTCGTCGTCGCGCAACGGCTCCCAGGCCTGGTGCAGCGGGATCACGCTGAAGGCGCCGGCGGCCAGCTCGGTCAGGCGACGGGTCAGCGAGCCCTTGTCGACGTAGAGCCAGTCATGCTGCAGCGGATCGAGCGGCGTCGGCAGTTGGTTGGCGGTCAGCCAGGTGTGGAGTTCAGGCACGGGCGATAGAGGGTGCGATTCAGGAAAGGCGGGGAGTCTAACAAGAAAGCCGGCAAGCGCGCTGACTGCGCCGGTTGCGCGGGTTGTCGATCTTGGTTACAACCCTGCGCATGCCCAGCACGGATTGTCCGCCATGCACGACTCGATGATGAACGGCTCGATGATGAACGATAGTGCGGTGTACAAGACACTGCTGGAATCGACCAAGGCCATTCCCTGGAAGATCGACTGGGCCACCATGACGTTTGCCTACATCGGCCCGCAGATCGAAACCCTGCTGGGCTGGCCGCAGGGCAGTTGGCTGAGCGCCAATGACTGGGCCGAGCGCATGCACCCGGAAGACCGCGAGTGGGTGGTGAATTTCTGTGTGGCGCAGTCTCAGTCAGGTATCGACCACGAGGCCGACTATCGCGCTCTGACCCGCGACGGTCGCTATGTATGGATTCGCGATGTGGTGCATGTGCTGCGCAATGCCGCGGGCGAGGTCGAAGCGCTGGTCGGCTTCATGTTCGACATCAGCGAGCGCAAGCAGACCGAGCAAAAGCTGTTGCAGCTGCAGAAGCAGCTGGAAGAACTCTCCTATCAGGACGGCCTTACCGGCGTGGCCAACCGGCGCATGTTCGACAACCGCTTCCAGATGGAGTGGAGCAACGCCCAGCGCACCAGCCAGCCGCTGTCGCTGATCCTGTTGGATATCGACTACTTCAAGCAGTACAACGATCACTATGGTCATGTGCGCGGCGACGATTGCCTGAAAAGCGTTGGCCAGGCCCTGAGCGGTGCCGCCGTGCGCCCGCGCGATCTGCTGGCCCGTTATGGCGGTGAAGAGTTTGTCCTGTTGCTGCCGGAGACCGATGCCCAGGCCGCGGCCCAGGTTGCCGAACGCTGCCGCCAACTGATTCGCGGGCAAAACATCCAGCACGCCCACTCCCAGGTTGCACCGCAGCTGACGATAAGTCTGGGCGTCGGCACCCTCATCCCGGGCCCGTTCGACCAGCCCCAGGCATTTCTCGAAAGGGTGGATCGCCTGCTCTACAAGGCCAAGCATCAGGGGCGCAACCAGGCGGTACTGGCGTAGCCCGAAGGCGACTCGCCCAGCGCGCCAGGGTGGATGTAAACGACATCCACCCTACGTCCATCCGTTCCAGCCTTCGGGTTTACGCCCAGCCTTCCAGGCGCATGGTGGCGCGCACCAGGCGTTGTTCTTCCTGTTCGATCTCCCGCAGGTTGTCGCGAATGCCGTGCACGTGGTCGCGTGCGGCGCGTTGCGCCTGGTCGGGCAGGCGTTCGGTGACCGCGTGGAACAGCCGCGAGTGCTGGCGGTCGATCTGCCGCTTCTGCACCGGGCGGTGATAGAGGTTGTTCACCGAGGCGAACACGGTGGACAGCATCAGGTCGGTGAGCGACTGCAGGGTGTGCACCAGCACCGGATTGTGCGAGGCCTCGCAGATGGCCAGGTGAAAGGCATGATCCAGGCGCGCATGTTCGCGCGGGTCGGCGTCCTGCTCGTCGGAATGGGCGGCGAGCATCTCCTCGTAGCGCCGGCGCAGCAGCACGAAATCGGCATCGGTGCCGCGCAGCGCGGCGAGCCGCGCCGATTCGCCTTCCAGTAGCGCGCGCACTTCCAGCAGGTCGTACAGCGTGCGCGGCTGCGAATTGAACAGGTGCATCAGCGGGCTGGCATCGCGCTTGTCCGACAGCTGGGCAACGAAGGAGCCGCGCCCCTGCGCCGTCTCGATGATCCCGCGCCCGCGCAGCACGCGCAGACCCTCGCGCAGGGCCGAGCGGGAGATGCCGAGTTTCTCGCACAGGCGCCGCTCCGAAGGCAGTGCCTGGCCGGCTTTGAGCACGCCATCGACGATCAGGCGCTCGATCCGCTCGGCGACCACGTCGGCAACTTGACGACGGTCATTGTTCTTTTCGCTCAACATGCAGGTGCTCTCCCTGCTGGTAGGACCAGTTTGCGGGCAGTTTACCCCGAGTGGCTTCTTACGTGCAGAAATGGCGGCTTGACTGGTATTCAGGTAGTGCCAGAGCGGCTACCACTACAGAAACTGGTAGGACCAGTTGGTGCGGGCATGGACGACCTTGCATCGCGCAGGCTAAACATGCGGCATCTCACCGCAGCGGCCGTGCTGGGGTGACCGTACGAGAGCGGCGAATCTGCATGAATATCCTCTACGACGAACGCGTCGACGGCGCGTTGCCCAAGGTCGACAAGACCGCGCTGCTGGCCGAACTGCAGCGCGAGCTGCCGGATCTGGAAATCCTCCATCGCGGCGAAGACCTCAAGCCGTACGAATGCGACGGCCTGTCGGCCTACCGCACCACGCCGATGCTGGTGGTGCTGCCCGAGCGCGTCGAGCAGGTCGAAACGCTGCTCAAGCTCTGCCACCAGCGCGGCGTGCCGGTGGTCGCCCGCGGCGCCGGTACCGGTCTGTCCGGCGGTGCGCTGCCGCTGGAGCAGGGCATCCTGCTGGTGATGGCGCGCTTCAACAAGATTCTCGAAGTCGATCCGGCCGGGCGCTTCGCCCGCGTTCAGCCCGGCGTGCGCAACCTGGCGATTTCCCAGGCCGCCGCGCCCTACGAGCTGTACTACGCGCCGGACCCGTCGTCGCAGATCGCCTGCTCGATCGGCGGCAACGTCGCCGAGAACGCCGGCGGCGTGCACTGCCTGAAGTACGGCCTGACCGTGCACAACCTGCTCAAGGTGGAAATCCTCACCGTCGAAGGCGAGCGCATGGTGCTCGGCTCGGACGCGCTGGACTCGCCGGGCTTCGACCTGCTGGCGCTGTTCACCGGCTCCGAGGGCATGCTCGGCATCGTCACCGAGGTGACGGTCAAGCTGCTGCCCAAGCCGCAGGTGGCCAAGGTGCTGCTGGCCGCGTTCGACTCGGTGGAGAAGGCCGGGCGCGCGGTCGGCGACATCATTGCCGCCGGCATCATCCCCGGCGGGCTGGAGATGATGGACAACCTGTCGATCCGCGCCGCCGAAGATTTCATTCACGCCGGTTATCCGGTGGATGCCGAAGCGATCCTGCTCTGCGAACTGGATGGCGTGGAAGCCGACGTGCACGACGACTGCGCGCGCGTCAGCGAAGTGCTGAAGCTGGCCGGCGCCACCGAAGTGCGCCTGGCGAAAGACGAAGCCGAGCGCGTGCGCTTCTGGGCCGGACGCAAGAACGCCTTCCCGGCGGTCGGGCGCATCTCGCCGGACTACTACTGCATGGACGGCACCATCCCGCGCCGCGAGCTGCCGGGCGTGCTGCGTGGCATCGCCGAGTTGTCCGAGCAGTTCGGCCTGCGCGTGGCCAACGTGTTTCACGCCGGCGACGGCAACATGCACCCGCTGATCCTCTTCGATGCCAACCAGCCCGGTGAGCTGGAGCGCGCCGAGGACCTCGGCGGCAAGATCCTCGAACTCTGCGTCAAGGTCGGCGGCAGCATCACCGGCGAGCACGGCGTGGGCCGCGAGAAGATCAACCAGATGTGCGCGCAGTTCAACAGCGACGAACTGACCCTGTTCCACGCGGTGAAGGCGGCCTTCGACCCGAGCGGCCTGCTCAACCCCGGCAAGAACATCCCGACCCTGCATCGCTGCGCCGAATTCGGCCGCATGCATATCCACAACGGCGAACTGCCCTTCCCCGAACTGGAGCGCTTTTGATGACGGTTTCATTCGATGCCAGCGAGCAGTTGCTGGAACAGGTCAACCAGGCGCTGGCGAGCAAGACCCCGCTGCGCATCCAGGGCAGCGGCAGCAAGGCCTTCCTCGGCCGCGCGGTCGAGGGCCAGTTGCTCGACGTGCGCGCCCATCGCGGCATCGTCAGCTACGACCCCACCGAACTGGTGATCACCGCGCGCGCCGGCACCCCGCTGGCCGAGCTGGAAGCCGCGTTGGATGCCGCCGGGCAGATGCTGCCCTGCGAGCCGCCGCACTTCGGCGAGGGCGCCACCGTCGGCGGCATGATTGCCGCCGGGCTGTCCGGCCCGCGCCGGCCGTGGAGCGGCTCGGTGCGTGATTTCGTGCTCGGCACGCGAATCATCACCGGCCAGGGCAAGCACCTGCGCTTCGGTGGCGAGGTGATGAAGAACGTCGCCGGCTACGACCTGTCGCGCCTGATGGCCGGCAGCTTCGGCTGCCTCGGCGTGCTCACCGAAGTCTCGCTCAAGGTGCTGCCCAAGCCGCGCCAGTGCACCAGCCTGCGCCTGGAGATCGATCTGGAACGCGCCCTGCTCAAGCTCGCCGAGTGGGGCCAGCAGCCGGTGCCGATCAGCGCCGCCAGCCATGACGGGCGATTCCTCAACCTGCGCCTGGAAGGCGGCGAAGGTTCGGTCAACGCCGCGCGCGAGCGTATCGGTGGCGATGATCTGCAGGCCAGCTACTGGAGCGAGCTGCGCGAGCAGCGCCTGGCGTTCTTCGCCGATCCGCGGCCGCTGTGGCGGCTGTCGCTGCCGAACAACACGCCGGCGCTCAACCTGCCGGGCGAGCAGCTGGTGGACTGGGCCGGCGCCCAGCGCTGGCTGAAGACCGATGCCGATGCGGTGACCGTACGCGGCATCGCCGTCGAGGTCGGCGGCCACGCCAGCTGCTTCACCGCGGGCGCGGCGGCCAATCCGTTCCAGCCGCTGTCCGCACCGCTGTTGCGCTACCACCGCCAGCTCAAGGCCGCGCTCGACCCGCAGGGGATCTTCAACCCCGGCCGCATGTATTCCGAGGTCTGACGACGTATGCAAAC
>JAEAMF010002571.1_pt1 | contig 10157 bp, 3 predicted proteins | sample 8958721 | NCBI WGS metagenome assembly JAEAMF01 (sample SAMN16933255, study PRJNA681124) | bioreactor sludge metagenome | isolation source: anaerobic bioreactor treating anionic surfactant - SDBS | place: India: Bengaluru | collected 2019-02-28 | reverse complement strand
TCACGCACGTGGGCGACATCGTCAACACGTCAAGCAGCACCGCACAGTGGGTTGTGGCTGACGAGGCGATGTACATCCTGGATCCCGCCGGAGTTCCATACCGGGTGGGCCCTGGCAACAATGACATCGCCATGGGCACCACGCACTACTCGACCTACTTCGGGCACGCCCGCTTCGACAGCAAAAGCTGGTACGGAGGGTACTACACTTCGGGCAGCGACAACTACAACAGCTACTCGCTCTTCAGCGCCGGCGGTATGGATTTCATCCTGATCAACCTGCAGTACCAGTGTGGTTGGCTCGGGCGCGCTGGACTGGGCCGACGCTCTGCTCAAGTCACACGGCGACCGGCGGGCCATCGTCGAGCAGCATGACGTGCTGAACCTCAACAATAACTGGCTCAACCAGGCCGTCTACACCGCGCTGTCCGACAACCCGAACCTGTTCCTCATCCTGTGCGGGCACATGCACACCGCCAGCGACGGCTCGGCCTACCGGTTGGAGACCCGGACGGGCATGGATCCGGTGCACGTCCTGCTCACGGACTACCAGGACCATAACACCAGCCCCAATGTCGGCTTCCTGCGCATTCTCACCTTCCGGCCGGCGACCGACGAGATCTATGCCCAGGTCTACTCGCCGTACACGGGCGTCTATCTTACCAACGCCGGCAACTATGAGCAGTTCACGATGAACTATGACATGGAGGGCGCGGCACCCTTCCAGGAACTGGGTCAGGTCTGCAGCATCGCCAGCGGGAGCAATGCCTCCTTTGTCTGGCCCGGCCTGGGCGACAATACCGCCTACGAGTGGTATGCCATGGTGTCGGATGGCAGCGAGAGCACGACCGGCCCGACCTGGGGCTTTACCACCGGTGCGGCTACCGGGACCCTGGGCGATGTAAACGGTGACGGGTCATACAACTCGACCGATGCCCTGATCATTCTGTCGGGGGATGCGGGCATCAGCGTCACGCAGTTCTGCCCGATGAACTGCGGCGATGTGAACGGCGACGGGCTGGTCAACTCGACCGATGCCCTGATCGTCCTCTCCTACGATGCGGGCATGAGCGTGCCGTTCCCGGTAGGCACCGCCGGATGCCCGGCGAGCATCACTCAACCGCCGGGGTGCGGCTCATAGGCGAGGAAACGCAGGGGTGCTGGTCCGAGCAGGGGCCGGCACCCCGCCTCGCATGGATGGATGGCTGCTGGGATACGCAGTGGATGTAGCGTGTTTTGGTTCCGCCCGCGCCCGACCCTGGACAGGGTGGCGCAGGCAGGAACGGCAAGTCGATCACAAAGGAGAATACGATGCCACCCAAGAGACTCGTTCGTTTGTTCGTTCTGTTGAGCCTGGTCGTGGGCATGCTGGTGCCGGCCGAGGTGATGCCGGCCGCGCTGGCCGATGCCACCTGGAGCGCCTACAACGACTGCTCCGGCACCACCGGCGGCAATACCACGGCGTACACCATTTCGGGAAGCACCACCGGGCTGCTGAAGGACTATGCCACAGGCGTGAACACTCCGGTCACGGCGACCTTTACCACCTCGGGCAGCCCCACGCTGTACAGCAGCAATGGGGCGATGCCCACCAACACCAGCTCGGACGCGTACACCACGTTCAACGGCTTTGTCAACATGACCGGCGTGGTCAACTACGGTGACTCCGGCGGGTGGTCCATCGACCTGACCTTCACCGGTCTAGACTCGGGCAAGCAGTACACCTTTGTCACGACGGCCAACCGCGACGACGACACCTATACGACCCGCGTCACGCAGTTCACGCTGAACGACGCGGACGCCGCCACCAATGCCAGCTCGAGTGGTGTCACGGTCATTGACAATCTGAATGTCGCCTTCTGCACCGGATACAATACGCTGAATGGCTATGTGGCCAAGTGGACCGGCATCAGCCCCGGCGCGGACCAGGACTTTTCGGTGCACTTTACCTTCTACGGCTCGGAGTATCGCGCCTACGGCCCCAGCGGGTTCCTGCTGCAGGAGGAGATCAGCGGCCCCACGATCCTGACCTCGGGCACGCTGACCCAGTTCAACAGCCTGCCGGGTACGCCATCTCTGGAGCAGAGCTATACCGTTTCCGGCCTGTACCTGACCAACAACCTCGACATCACACCGCCGGCCGGTTTCGAGCTGTCGCTGACCAGCGGCTCGGGCTTTTCGTCCACGCCCATCTCCCTGGTCCCGGACGTGAACGGGACCGTCGCCGCGACGACCATCTATGTGCGGTTCAACCCGCCCGGCGTGGGGACCTACGGCGGCGACATCACCCATGTGAGCTCGCCGGCGACCACCAAGAACGTGGCGGTGACCGGCTCCTCTGTCCCGACGATCACCACGACGGGGACGCTGGCCGCCTTCAGCAGCGCGCCGGGGGTGCCCTCGCCCGAACAGTCCTACACCGTCTCCGGCGTCAACCTGACGGCGGATATCGTCATCACCGCACCGGCGGACTTCCAGCTCTCGCTCACCAGCGGGGGCACCTTCGGCTCTTCCGTGTCCCTGTCGCCCACGAGCGGGGTGGTCGGTGCCACGCCCATCTATGTGCGCTTTGACCGGGCGACCGAGGGCACGTCCAACGGGAACATCACGCACACCAGCACGGGTGCGACCCAGGTGGATGTCGCCGTAAGCGGCACGGCATCGTACTGCGTGACGCGCAGCATCAGCCAGTCCAGCGATGACGCGCACCAGTCCAACACCACGATGAGCCTCACCGGAACCACGCTACAGGCGTACTCCAGTGGTGTCCGCCGCTACTGGGGCCTGCGCTTCCAGGACGTCACCGTGCCCAGGAACGCCACGATCACCAGCGCCAGCGTCACCTTCCGCGCGGCGGCGGCCGGCACGGGCACGCCGACCATCAACGTGTGGGGCGAGGCGGCGGACAATGCGGCCACCTTTACCACCGGCGCTTCCAACATCAGCAACCGGGCCGCGACCAGCTCGGTCGCGTGGGCCCTCACCGCGTGGACCAGTGGCCAGGACTATACCACCTCCAGTCTGGTGACGCCCGTCCAGGAGATCGTCAATCGCGCCGGGTGGGCCTCGGGCAACGCGATGGTGATCATGACCCAGATGACCGCCACCAGCCCCGCCAACAGGACGGTGGTGGCGTGGGATGACACGACCCAGGCGAACGAGGCCTCGCTGACCGTCTGCTACATCCCACCGGTGTACTACAACCTGATCGCCGGCGACGACGGCAACGGCTCCGTGACCCTGAACCCGCCCGGCGGCACCTATGCCTCGGGCACAGTGGTTACCCTGACCCCGGTGCCGGACACGGGCTATGTCTTCAGCTCCTGGTCGGGCGACGATGCCGGGGATCTGACGGACAATGGCAATGGCACGTGGTCCATCACCATGGATAGCGACAAATCGGTCACCGCCAACTTTGCGGTGGCGTGCACGCTGGCGGCGACCACAGATGGCCACGGCACGGTGACCCTGAGCCCGCCCGGCGGCAGCTACCTCTGTGGCACGACGGTCACCCTGACGCCCGTGGGCAATCCGGGCTATGGCTTTATCAGCTGGGTCGGCGCCAACGCCGGCGAGATCAGCGGGTCCGGCCCGAGCTACACCATCCTCGTGGATGGCGACAAGGCGGTGGTGGCCAACTTTGCCCAGCTGACCGAGTGCGGTAGCGCCGACCTGGTCGTCGCCGAAGATACCCACATGCGCAGCGGCACCAGCCGCGGCAGTTGGAACTATGGCGGCGCCCCCACGATCGAGCTGCGCACGTACTACGAGCAGGGCTCGAACGATGGCCAGCTCGGCGGCGCTCTGCTCAAATGGGACCTGGCCACCATCCCGACCAATGCCAGGGTCACCAGCGCGAGTGTGACCTTGTACGTGACCGACACCTCCACCTATTCCTACAGCCTTTACAACATGAGGCGGGCCTGGACCGAGGGCAACAACAACGCCGCCACAGGCAGCGGCTGCTCCTGGAACTACTATGGCGCCGGAAGCGGGGACTGGGGCACGGCGGGCGCGCAGAACACCGGCACGGACCGCTACGACACGAACCTCTGGACGCCGGACGCCGGCTCCTTCAGCACGCTCGGCAGTGTCAACATCCCGCTCAATGCCAGTGGCCTGGGCGTGGTCGAGGGCTGGATCGCCGGCACACTGCCCAACTATGGCCTGACCATCCAGAATTACGGGGGTTCGACAATCGATGTCTGGGGTTGCTCCTCCAGCGAAGCAGCCACGGTCGAGAACCGGCCCCTGCTCAAGGTCGGCTACTGCCTGGGCGGGCCCGCCAACACCGCGCCCGACCTGCCGGTCCTGGTGGACCCGGCACCCGATGGCGTAACCGGTGTCGGCACCTCGCCGACGCTGCAAGTTGCGGTTGGTGATCCGGACGGCAACACCGTGTGGGTGGTGTTCTATGGCCGGGGCCCGGGAGCCATGGACTGGGTAAACCTGGGCTCGTTGAACGGCGTGGCCAGCGGTGCCTATGCGTCGCTGCCGTGGCCGGGCCTGGCGCCATCCACCACCTACGAGTGGTACGCGGAGGTTGGCGATGGCGTCGACACGACCTACGGTCCGGCCTGGACCTTCACCACTGTGGGTCCCACGACCGGCACGATCATCGTGGAGAAGCAGACCGAGCCCGACGGCGCGACGCAGCTTTTCTACTTCTCCGGGGATGCCACGGGTAACATCGCCGACGGCGGGCAGATCGTCGTCAGCGGCCTGGCGCCCGGAGCCTACTCCGCCACCGAGACGGTGCCGGAGGACTGGGTGCTGAGAGGGATCACCTGCGATGATGGTGAAAGCACGGGAGATGTGCCCAGCCGTACCGCGAGCTTTGTGCTGCAGGCCGGCGAGACGGTCAAGTGCACCTTCTACAACCGGGTAAACATGGACTATGGCGATGCTCCGGACAGCTACAAGACGCTCTATGCCAGCGACGGGGCGCGCCACCTGTTCTTCAGCGGGGGGCCCATACTGGGCTACTACTGGGATGCGGAACCGGACGGCCTCCCTTCGACCCTGGCGGACGGCGATGACCTGGACTATGGCCCCGACGAGGATGGCCTGGTCGTCATAGAGCTGTTCTCACCCGGCGACACGGGGGTCCGGCTGAACATCAACGGTGGTCCCCTGGGCGGAAACCTGGACGCGTGGATCGACTTTGATCACGACGGCGTCTTTGACCACCCGGAGGAGCATCTGTGGAATACGTTCAGCCAGTGGCTGGATCCCGGCACGCCTAACACCCTCTACTTCGACGCGCCGGCGACGGCAGTGGTGGGCTGGACTTACGCTCGCTTCCGGCTGAGCGTCGCCGGCGGTCTGCTGCCATACGGGCTCGCACCCGATGGTGAGGTGGAAGACTACCGGATCGAGATCTCACCGCTCAACCACACCGTAACGTTTGAAGCCAACGGCGGCACGGGCACGATGGACCCGCAGGTCGCCAACGCTCCGACGGCGTTGACGCTCAACAGCTTCACCTGGACGGGCTACACGTTCAGCGGTTGGAACACAGCGGCTAACGGCTCGGGCACGGCCTATACCGACGGCGAGACTTACTCGTTCGCCGCGGACCTCACGCTGTTCGCCCAGTGGACCGTGGGCTGCTACAAGCTGACCCTGGGGCACACCGGCAGCGGTAGCGACCCGATAGCCACGCCGGGCAACTCGGACGGCTGCGACGCGGGCTACTACCACTATGACGAGATCATCAGCCTGAGCGGAGCTGTACCCGTTGCGGGCTGGGGCATCGCCGGCTGGTATGGCACAGGCGACGACACCGGCACAGGCAGCACGAACAGTCTGACGATGCCCGCCTATGACCATGAGGCCGGCGTGAACTACCTGCGCCTGCTGGGCGACGTCGACCTGTCGGGAACCGTAGATTCGACCGACGCGCTGATCGTGCTGACCGCCGATGCGGGACTGCCGGCAGGCACGTTCTGCCCGATGAACTATGGCGACGTGGACGGCAACGGGCTGGTCGACTCCACCGATGCGCTGATCATCCTGACCTACGACGTGGGCCTGCCCGTCGGCACGTTCCAGGTGGGGCAGCCGGTAGTGGAGCCGGCCGTCACTCAGCCACCCGGATGCACGCTTGTGCCACCGGGCCTCAGCCGGTGGTCGCGTACTCGCACCCCTGTGGGGTCGCGGCTGCTAAAGTGGTAATGGTGTGCGGCGGTTTGTAGAGCCAGACCGGCAGGTGCCGGCCGTGTTCGCGACCGGCACCTGCTGACAAATCGACATAACGCAACCCGTGATCCGGAAACCCGGTTTCCCACAGACCTCTGGAGCGCAACGCAAGGGGCCTGCGGGAAATCGGGTTTCTGTGTTCCGGGGCAGGTAGCTATTCATATAATATTAATGTTTCTGTGCTAGTATATGAACCTGCCTGCAACCTGATTCCGGAAAGTGAAGGCGAAAATCCCAAAGTCTCAACCCAAAGGAGGGAACGATGTCGCGTACTCATCTTCTTCGTCTGTTTGTTGCGCTGGGCATTGTGTTCCTCGCGCTGCTGCCGGCGACGCCGGGGAGCGCGGCCATGGGCTATACCGCCGGTTTCTCCCGCGCGGGCGGCACTGCGGCCGGGATGGACCGCGAGATGCCGCCGGCGCTCGCCCTCGCCGACACATGCACCAGCGTCTCCCTGGAAGCGGTGGCCGATACCTACCTCAATCAGGATTCCACCAGTTCCAACTATGGCGATTCCAGCAGGGTGGAGGTACGAGGGTCGGATGATGGGGATGCTTACCATCCGCTGCTCTTATGGGATCTGAGCGGCATCCCCGGCGATGCGACCGTTACGGATGCATCCATTACGCTGCGCGTGACCGACACGACTTCGGACGACTATTACCTCTACGCCATGCGCCGGGCCTGGGAGGAGGGCGATGGCAGCGCGGGCAGCGGCGCGGACTGGAACGATTACAACGCGGCCGGCAATGACTGGGGCACTGCCGGCGCTCGCAGCACGACAACCGACCGCTATGACACCAATCTGTGGGACGTCGATGTTCTTGCCAGCGATGGCGAACAAACCAGCCAGCTCAACGCCGACGGTATCGCCGTGGTGCAGGGCTGGGTGAATGGCAGTCTGCTGAACTATGGCGTCACCATCCAGAACTATGCGCAGGATGGCACGGCCGATTTTGCCTCACGAGAGAACACCTCCTACGACGGGGCCAGGCTCAACGTCAGCTACTGCGTTTCGCCGGCGACCGGGACGATCATCGTGGAGAAGCAGACCGACCCCGGTGGCTGGACGGGCAAGGACTTTCAGTTCACCGGAGCGGTTACCGGAAGCATCGCGGACGACGAGCAGATCCAGGTGAGCGGCCTGGAACCGGGAGAATACCACGTGCAAGAGGTGGTGCCGGCGGGGTGGACGCTGACGCAGGTCACATGCGATGATGCCAACAGCGTTGGCGACCTGCCGAACCGGGAGGCCGACATCCAGCTCGAAGCCGGTGAGGTGGTCAGGTGCACCTTCTACAACCTGTTGCAACTGGACCTGGGCGACGCGCCGGACAGCTACAAGACCCGGCTGGCCGTTGACGGTGCCCGCCACGCCATCGTCGCGGGGCACAGTCTGGGCCCGGCCGTGGATAGCGAACCCGATGGCCAGCCCTCGACTCTGGCCGACGGGGATGACCTCCTTTCCGGCGATGATGAAGACGGCGTGACCTTCCCCGGCCCCCTTGTAGCGGGAAGCCAGGCCACGGCCCGCGTGGACGGCGGGCCTGCGGGCGGCGAGCTGGACGCGTGGATCGATTTCAACCGCAATGGCCTGTTTGACCACGTGACGGAGCACCTGTGGGGCGGCACCAGCCGGACGCTGGGGCTTGGCGGCCCGCAGGACCTCACCTTTGCTGTGCCGGCGGATGCGGTGGTGGGAGGCGGGACGAGCGTGCTCAACCTGGAGTACTCGGCCCTCGTCGCCGCCAACACCGGCACGGATCTGCTGCCCATCCTCACCGCGAACGATGCTCAGGTTGCCGTGGGGGGCGCAGTAGGCAGCAGTGTGGTATCCACGGTGACCCCCTCCAATGCCGAACCGGCCGCCGGCGAGCAGATCGTGGTGAGCATCGACATGGACATGACCGGCGTCGCCGCGCCCGACGACGCGCTGGGCAGTCTGGCCGGCTCCCTGAGCTGGAACCCTGCCGTGCTGGACTATGTCAGCGACTCGGGGCTCCTGGCCGGTTTCAGCAGCGATATCACCGTCGATGAAGTGGCCGGGCGGATTACTTTCGAGGGCTCGCACCCGACCGGCGTCCCGGGGAGCGGCACCGCGCTCACCGTCACCTTTGACGTGCTGGCGACCGGGACGAGCCCGCTCGACCTGGAGTACTCGGCCCTGGTTGCCGCCAACACCGGCACGGATCTGTTGCCCATCCTCACCGCGAACGATGCTCAGGTCGCCGCAGGGGGTGCCGTAGCCAGCAGCGTGGTATCCACGGTGACCCCCTCCAATGCCGAACCGGCCGCCGGCGAGCAGATCGTGGTGAGCATCGAGATGGATATGACCGGTGCCGTCGCACCCGACGACGCGCTGGGCAGTCTGGCCGGCTCGCTGAGCTGGAACCCCGCCGTGCTGGACTATGTCAGCGACTCGGGGCTCCTGGCCGGTTTCAGCAGCGACATCACCGTCGATGAAGTCGCCGGGCAGATGACCTTTGCGGGCTCGCATCCAACCGGCGTCCCCGGGAGCGGCATTGCGCTCACCATCACTTTTGACGTGGTGGGCGTGGGCCCGACCTACGCCCGCTTCCGCTTGAGCACGGCCGGCGGCCTGGCTCCGTCCGGATTCGCCGCGGACGGCGAGGTGGAAGACTACCAGGTTGAGATCCGTGCGCAAACATTCACCCTGGACTATACGGCGGGGACCGGTGGCTCTCTGACCGGCCAGACCCACCAGGTAGTCAGCTACGGCGGCGACGGGACGGCGGTGACTGCCGTGCCCGGCACCGGCTACGAGTTCGTGGACTGGAGCGACGGCTCGACGGCCAACCCGCGTACGGACGCCAACGTCATGGCCAATGTCGACGTTACGGCCAACTTTGCCTTGCTTACGTTCACCCTGGATTATGCGGGCGGTGACAACGGTACGCTGGCCGGGGAAACCCACCAGGTGGTGGCATACGGTGGGAGCGGAACGCCGGTGACCGCCGTGCCCAACACCGGATACGACTTTGTGCACTGGAGCGACGACTCGACCGCCAACCCGCGCACGGACAGCAACATCACGGGCAATGTGAACGTCACGGCGATCTTTGGCCGGATCTGGTTTAGCCTGGACTATGCCGCAGGCCCGGGCGGCACCCTGACCGGAGAAACCTACCAGGTGATCGAGTACGGCACGAGTGGAACGGCGGTCACGGCCGTGCCCGGCACCGGCTACGAGTTCGTGGACTGGAGCGACGGCTCGACGGCCAACCCGCGCACGGACGCCAACGTGATGGCCAATGTCGACGTCACCGCCAACTTTGCGCCGACCTGCTATGCGCTGACCCCGGGGCATACCGGCAGTGGGACCACGCCGGTGGCCGCGCCGTCCGGCTCGGCAGGCTGCGAAGCGGGCTACTACCACTATGGCGAGATCATCACCCTGAGCGAGGCTACCCCTGACCCGGGTTGGGGCATCGCAAGCTGGTATGGCACGGACGCCGACAGCAGCACAGCGGGCACCAACAGCGTGACCATGCCCGCCGGGACCCGCTCCGCCGGCGTGAACTATCTGCGCCTGCTGGGCGACGTCAACGTGGACGGGCTGGTCGACTCCACCGATGCGCTCATCATCCTGACCGTGGATGCCGGCCTGCCGGCGGGCGCGTTCTGCCCGCTAAACTATGGCGATGTGAACCTCGATGGGTGGGTCAACTCCACCGATGCGTTGATCATCCTGACCTACAACGTGGGGCTGCCCGTTCCGTTCGCGCCGGGCCAGCCGGTCACGGAGCCGGTGCTGATCGTTCAGCCGCCCGGCTGCAGTTCCTAGACCACCAAAAGGGGGCGCCGCCCGCACCCCCTGCGCTATAGTAAAGAAAAGCCAGGCCCGCCTCCACCGAGGTGGGCCTGCTCATTTCCCGAGCCCAAAGTAGGGCAAACTGTCAGTTTGCCCCGTCGTACCGCGGGCTGTCAGCCCGCGCC
>JAEAMF010002569.1_pt1 | contig 10158 bp, 11 predicted proteins | sample 8958721 | NCBI WGS metagenome assembly JAEAMF01 (sample SAMN16933255, study PRJNA681124) | bioreactor sludge metagenome | isolation source: anaerobic bioreactor treating anionic surfactant - SDBS | place: India: Bengaluru | collected 2019-02-28 | reverse complement strand
GCAAGAGCAGCGAGCGTCTTTACATGCTGGATGCACGCGCCCACAGAGCCGTTTTACAGCTTTACGTTCAGGCCATACCGCCTGCTCAGGACCTGCTCCACCAACGCCTTGGGTAGCAGACGCCCCATCAGTGGCAGCGCCAGGATGCAAAATCGGCTGTGAACGATAGAAACGGCGGGGCGACTCCTCCAGGCTATTGATGAGTCAGTGAGATACACGCGCAAAAAAAGGCCTGCACAATGGCAGGCCCTTGCAGCACCCTGGCGTATTACTGGATCTCGAGCGGCACGCTGGAAACCATCGGCGCGGTGGCTGCGCCCGGCACAGCGATCTCCACTGGCATGCCGTCTTCAGCAGCAACAACATCGCGCACCATGTCCCAGTTCATGCGCAGGTTATTGGCCAGATCCTGACGCTTGAGCAAGGCATTGATAACCGCAGTGTGCTTGTCGACCACCGAGGGATTGCCCTTGTCATCCAGCGGCGTATGCGCCTCAAGATAAACCTTGCCCGCACTGATGCCGAACTTGTAAGGCTCATTGATGATGCGCACCGGGGTGCCAACCGGCACCATCTTCGACAGGGCCAGAACGTTGTTGTTGAACATGCGGAAACACCCGTGACTGGTACGCATGCCAATACCGAACTTCTTGTTGGAACCGTGAATCAGGTAACCCGGTACGCCCAAGGTGAACTTGAACGGCCCCAGTGGGTTGTCCGGCCCGGCCGGTACAATGCCCGGTAGAGGATCACCATCGGCCGCGTGCTCGGCCCGAATCGAAGCCGGTGGCGTCCAGGTCGGGTTTGGCGTCTTGGCAGTGATCTTGGTCTGTGCAATTGGCGAACCCCAACCTTCGCGACCAATACCCAGCGGGAAGGTATGCACCACATTCTGCCCTTTCGGGAAGTAGTACATACGGTACTCAGCCAGGTTGATCACGATACCCTCCCGCGGACCTGGCGGCAGGACGTAACGGGTTGGCAGAACAATCTCGGTACCCACACCCGGCAGCCATGGGTCGACACCGGGGTTGGCAGCAACCATCTCCAGGTAACCCAGGTCATTGGCAGTGCCGATGTCGGCGAAGGTGTCTTCGTACTTGGCCTTGATAACCTGGACCTGGCCAACGACGTCTTCCCCGGGCGGCGGCAGAGGCAGCTCCAGGGCAGTGGCGGAACCTGTCGCCAGCACGGCGGCAATAGACAGGCAACGGGTGACGGCGGGAAAGCGCGACAACATCCGGAAAATCCTTCGCTAATTCAATAGGGGCAAGACCGCGATTGTACACCCGCCCCCGCCTGACCGGGAGACATCGGGGTGAACGGTTACGTGGGCATATGACAGGCAAATGCTGTCAGAGTTGCGGCCACACCGGCCGTGTGCCACGCCGCTGGGCATCGAGAATCGCCCGACATAGCGGACACAGACGCCGGTCACGGTAGATCGAACGCTCTACCCCGGACCACCGCGGCTGAGCAGGCAACAACGTACCGCACAAGGTACGGTCTGCCGAACACCCCAGCTCAAGTTGGCGGGCCACCAGATGAACGCGGATCTCCTGGCAGGCGAACAGATCAAGCTGTTCGTCGGGCTCGATCAATTGATAGGCATACAGGGACCAGGCGGGACGCGGCATTGAGGGCTCCAAATCGGGGGCGCAACATTAGCCGAAAGCCGATCACTAGAAAAGCGTCAAAGCAGCGGTTTTATCACCGGCCAGGCATTATCCAGCAGCCGCTGCTGTGCTCCCTGTGCCGGATGCAGCCCATCGGCCTGCATCAGCTCGGGCACGCCGCCCACACCCTCGAGAAAAAACGGCACCAGAGGGACCTGTTTATCCTTGGCCAGATTGTCATAAACCCTGGCAAACGCTTCGGTGTAGCGAACCCCATAATTGGGTGGCAAGCGCATGCCCAGCAGAACCACCTTGGCGCCCGCAGCGCGGGAGCTGTCGATCATCGCAGCAAGGTTTTGTTGCAATTGCGCCGGCAACTGCCCGCGCAGGCCATCGTTGCCACCCAACTCAAGCACCACCAGCGCGGGCTTGTGCTCTGCAAGCAGCGCTGGCAGGCGCGCCTGGCCCCCTGCACTGGTATCGCCACTGATTGACGCGTTAACCACCTGGCTGTCGAATCCCTCGGTTTTCAGGCGCGCCTGCAGCAACGACACCCACCCTTGACGGGTATCCAGGCCGAAACCCGCGCTGATACTATCCCCGACGATCAACACGGTACCCGCCGTGGCAAGCTGTGTCATGCACAGCAAGGCCAGACCGGCACTCAATATCCACACTCGCATCGGATTCTCCATGGGCACCAGCATTCTCATTGCGCAGAACCTTAGCAAAGTGGTTCCCAGCGCGGAAGGCGATCTGACCATCCTGCATGAACTGTCGCTGGACCTGAAACAGGGCGACAGCCTGGCCATCGTTGGCGCCTCGGGTTCAGGCAAGTCGACCCTGCTCGGCCTGCTTGCCGGCCTGGACCTGCCCAGCGCCGGCTCTGTCACTCTGGCCGGGCATGATCTTGGCAGTCTGGACGAAGACCGGCGCGCCCGGGTGCGCGCCGAACATGTCGGTTTTGTTTTCCAGTCGTTCCAGTTGCTGGACAGCCTGAGTGCACTGGAGAACGTCATGCTGCCACTGGAGCTCGACGGCCGGCGCGATGCCCGCGAACACGCTCGCAGCCTGCTGGAGCGGGTTGGCCTGGGCCAGCGCCTGAGCCATTCGCCACGCCAGCTTTCCGGGGGTGAGCAGCAGCGAGTGGCCATCGCCCGCGCCTTTGCCGCAGACCCTGCCGTGCTGTTTGCCGATGAACCGACAGGCAACCTCGATAGCCACACCGGCGAGCGTATCAGCGACCTGTTGTTTGAACTGAACAAGGAACGTGGCACTACGCTGGTACTGGTCACCCACGACGAACGCCTGGCCAAACGCTGCCGTCGCCTGATCCACCTGGATGCCGGTCACCTGGTCACCCCCCTGGAGCCCTGATGGCACATCTGTCGTTTTTCCGTCTGCTGAGCCTGGCGTTTCGTCAGTTACTGCGTGATGCCCGTGCAGGCGAGCTGCGCGTGCTGTTCTTTGCCCTGGTCATTGCGGTGACCGCCAGCACCGCCATCGGCTACTTCGGCGCACGCCTGAACGGTGCCATGTTGCTACGCGCCACCGAGTTCCTGGGGGCCGACCTGGTGCTGCAAGGCAGCGCACCGGCGAGTACAGCGCAAATCAACGCCGGTGTCGACCAAGGTCTCGAACATGCCCGTGTCGTTGAGTTTTCCAGTGTTATCGCTGCCGACAGCGGTATCCAGCTCTCCAGCGTCAAGGCCGTGGACAACAACTACCCGCTACGCGGCGAACTGCGCAGCGCGGCAGAGCCCTATGCCGCAGAAACACCCGGCACAGGTCCGGCACCGGGGGAGGCCTGGGTTGAGTCACGCCTGCTGGCAGCGCTGAACCTGAAAATCGGCGACAGCATTGACGTCGGCATGAAGAGCCTGCGCATGAGCCGGGTGCTGACCTACGAACCGGACCGCGCCGGCAACTTCTACAGCCTGACCCCCAGGGTACTGATCAACCTGGCCGACCTTGACGCTACCGGCGTGGTTCAGCCCGGCAGCCGGGTCACCTACCGCGACCTGTGGCGCGGCGTACCGGCCGCGCTGAGCGCTTATCAGCAGGCTATCAAACCGGCGCTGGCCGCCCACCAGCAACTGCTGAACTCACGTGACGGCAACCGCCAGATCGGCGGTGCGCTGGGCAAGGCCGAACGCTACCTGAACATGGCCAGCCTGGTGGCCGTGCTCCTGGCAGGCGTGGCCGTGGCCCTGTCGGCCAGCCGTTTCGCCAGCCGGCGCTTCGATGCCAGCGCCCTGCTGCGCTGCCTGGGCCTTTCGCGGCGCCAGGCACTCTCATTGTTCTGCCTGCAACTGGCAATACTTGGCGGCGCTGCGGCCCTCAGCGGCGCATTGCTGGGCTGGCTCGCCCAGTTTGGCCTGTTCCAGCTGCTCAAAGGCTTGCTGCCCAACGAGATTCCACCAGGCGGCATTGCCCCGGCACTGGCCGGCATTGCCACCGGCCTGGTGGCGCTGGCGGGCTTCGCCTTGCCTCCCCTTGCCGCCCTGGGCCGGGTTCCGCCGTTGCGCGTGTTGCGCCGCGACCTGCTGCCCGTCCCACCAAGCAGTTGGCTGGTGTATGGCGCAGCGCTGTTCGCCCTGGGCCTGATCATGTGGCGGCTGAGCCTGGACCTGTTGCTGACCTTTGCCCTGCTGGGCGGCGGCCTGATCGCTGCCCTGCTGCTCGGCGGCCTGTTGCTGCTTGGCTTGCGCAGCCTGCGTCGCCTGCTGGCCAACGCACCGCTGGCCTGGCGCCTGGGCCTCGGTCAACTGCTGCGCCATCCGCTGGGCGCGGCGGGCCAGTCACTGGCCTTCGGCCTGATCCTCCTGGCCATGGCGCTGATCGCCCTGCTGCGCGGCGAACTGCTCGACACCTGGCAAAACCAGTTGCCCAAAGACGCGCCGAACTACTTTGCCTTGAACATCCTGCCGGATGACAAAGCTGACTTCGCCCACCGCCTGAGCGAGTTCTCCGCCCAAGCAGCACCGCTGTACCCGGTGATTCCCGGCCGCCTGACACACATCAACGGCCAAGCGGTGCAGCAAATCGTCAGCAAGGACTCTACCGGCGATCGCGCCATCCAGCGTGACCTGAGCCTGACCTGGGCAGCCGATCTGCCACAGGGCAACGCCCTCGTTTCCGGTCAGTGGTGGCAGGCCACGCCCCCGGCAGACGCCCTGCCCGGTGTCTCAGTTGAAGCCGATCTGGCCACCAGCCTTAAGCTCAAGCTCGGTGACCACCTGACGTTCAGCATTGGCGGCATGGAACGCGAGGCGCTGGTCAGCAGCCTGCGCACCGTCAACTGGGACAGCTTCCAGCCCAACTTCTACATGATCTTCCAGCCCGGCACCCTGCAAAACCTGCCGACCACCTACCTGACCAGCTTCTACCTGGCGCCTGGCAATGACGCGCAACTCGTGGCCCTGTCCCGCGCCTTTCCGGCGGTGACCATCCTTCAGGTCGACGCCTTGCTCAATCAACTGCGCAGCATCCTTGGCCAGGTGACCCTGGCGGTGGAGTACGTGCTGTTGTTTGTTCTGGCTGCGGGGTTGGCAGTGCTGTTCGCCGGCCTGCAGGCGACACTCGACGAACGCATTCACCAAGGTGCACTGCTGCGGGCACTGGGGGCCGGTCGCCGCTTGCTGACCAAGACCCGACGTATCGAGTTCGGCTTGCTCGGTGCTGCCAGCGGCCTGCTTGCCGCACTCGGCACTGAACTGATCAGCCTGCTGCTGTACCACTATGCCTTTGACTTGAAATGGAGCCCGCATCCCTGGCTGCTGGTACTACCGGTACTGGGCGCTTTGCTGATTGGTAGCGCCGGGGTATACGGCACGCGCCGTGCGCTGAATGCCAGCCCACTGACCGTGCTGCGCGAGGGCTGATAGACTCGCGATGCTCATATCTACAGACCGCTACCTATACCAGGCAATCACCAAGAGACACCCTGCCCCATGAGTCGTTATCGCCCACCGCGCACTGCCGGCACCGCTCTGATCACGCCTGAAGGCGAAGCACGCATGCGCGCTGAGCTACATGAACTGTGGCACGTGCGCCGCCCCCAGGTCACCCAGTCCGTGAGCGAGGCGGCAGCGCAAGGCGACCGTTCGGAAAACGCGGAGTACACCTACGGCAAGAAAATGCTGCGCGAAATTGACAGCCGTGTCCGCTTCCTGAGCAAACGGTTGGAGAACCTGAAGGTTGTCAGTGAGCGCCCCAGCGACCCGAACAAAGTGTATTTCGGCGCCTGGGTCACCATCGAGAACGAGGACGGGGAGCAGTCACGATACCGTATCGTCGGCCCGGACGAACTGGACCTGAAACTGGGCCTGATCAGCATCGACTCACCGCTGGCCCGAGCCCTGATCGGCAAGGCGCTGGACGCCGAAGTACGGGTGCAGACACCCACCGGTGAGCAACTCGTTTACATCGTCGAAATCGACTACCCCTGAACACCAGCGCCGCACCTTGAGGTCACGGCGCGGACAAAGGCGGGTCAGGCGCGGGTAATCAGGCCTTGGCGAGCGATACGGGTCAAATGGCCGATGACCTCTGCGGCCTCTTCAGCCGAGGGCGACTGCACCACTGCCAAATCGAAACGGTCATTAGCAAAGCCGCTCAGCGCAACGTTGTTGGCGGCAAACTGGATCAGGAAGGCCGTAGCGCGGCCTTTGCGGCGTGGCCAGCCATCGAGGTAACGCAGGAGTGTCGGTTGATGCTGGCCACCCAGCAGAATACGTGGCGTACGCGCCGCTTGGCTGGCAGGAAGAGGGCTTAGGCAAACACTGGTACGTGGGCAACTCATGGAGTATTTCTCCGCCTCGCAGATCCCGCTGGGCTGCGGTGGGAGGCGTCACCGAACCAGCGTTTTAGCGGTATTCGGTCACCCATCAGGGAGTGTCCTGCGCCCCGCAAGTAGCTGTTTAAATCGGCGCAAGTCAGCATCCTAGAGAAGCGGCGGGCGGGCTGTCAACACACTCAGAAACAAAAAACCTATGAAGCAGGCATGCCTGCTATGGCATTGGCGGGGTGCCAAGGCGTTCAAGACAGCTGCATCGTTGGCAAGCCAACAGGGATCCGCGCAGAACACGATCAGGCATTGTTGAAAATCTTTGATTTGTTGTTATTTTTCAGCATTTTTCAGGCATACAAAGCCAATACCCCGAGGTAGGACCATGCAACTCATCGACATTGGCGTCAATCTGACCAACCCGAGCTTTGCCGGCCAGCAGGCGGCATTGCTTGAGCGTGCCCAAGCCGCCGGTGTATGTCAGATGCTGGTGACAGGTACCAGCCTGGCGGGTAGCGAACAGGCACTGGAGCTGTGCCAGCAACTTGATGAACCGGGCCTGCGCTTGTTCAGTACCGCCGGTATCCACCCCCACGACGCCAGCAGTTGGACAACAGACAGTGCACGGCAACTGCGCGCACTGCTGGAGCAACCACGGGTACGTGCCGTGGGTGAATGCGGGCTGGACTTCAACCGCGACTTCTCTCCGCGCCCACAACAGGAAAAAGTCCTGGAGGAACACCTGAGCCTGGCAGTTGAGCTACAGATGCCCGTGTTCCTGCACGAACGCGATGCCAGCGAGCGTCTGCTGCAGATCCTCAAGGATTTCCGCGATCGCCTGCCTGCCGCCGTGGTGCATTGCTTCACCGGTGAGCGCACCGCGCTGTTCGGCTACCTTGACCTGGACCTGCATATCGGGATCACCGGCTGGATCTGTGACGAGCGCAGAGGCACCCACCTCCATTCGCTGGTGAGCAGCATTCCCCGTGGGCGACTGATGCTGGAAAGCGATGCCCCGTACCTGCTACCGCGCAGCCTGCGGCCCAAGCCGAAAAGCGGCCGCAACGAGCCGGCCTTTCTGCCCGAAGTGCTCAATGAAGTGGCGCGTCATGGCGGCGAAACCCCGGAGCAGTTGGCCGCCCATACCACCGACTGCGCCCGGGCCTTCTTCAACCTGCCAGTGATTGCTTGACGCATATCAAGACTTACCCGTAAAAGCGAAGGCAAAATGATGGCACCTTGCCAAAAATATTTCCGCTCAATCAGAGAAGACCTACCATGGGTGCCTGGCTTAGCAATATCTCCCTGAAGTACAAATTCTGGGCCGTCAACGCTGTCGCCTTCGTCACAACATTGTTTCTGGTGCTGTATGCCGTGCATCTGGAGCAACAAGCCAGGGCCGAGGAAGCCCAGAACAAGGCTCAGGTGGAGGCTCGCCTGCTGGCCACCTGGCCTGCCGGTCAGCCTTTGCCCCAGGACCATCGTTATCTGAGCATCAGTGCCGGGCAAACCCCGAGCTTCAATGGTGAAGCCCTGCCCGCCCTGAGCGCTGCACAAGGCTGGGTCGAGCTGAACCGTTTCCCAGTGCTGGGTGACAACCCACTGATTGGCGCCCAGGTCATCAGCCGCGACGGTCAACAGGTCGCCGTGCTGGCCCAGGCCCCGAGCCTGATTCAAGTGTTCAGCGACCGCTTCGCCAACTATGCCGTGTGCGTACTGATCCTGATGCTGGCCATGCTCTGCGCCTCGCAACTGCTGATCCGGTTCCTGCTAAGCCAGCTCAACACACTCAAGGACGTGATGCTCCACGTGGAGAAAACCGGTGATCTTTCGGCCCGGGTACCTCTGGCCTGCGGCGATGAAGTCGGGCAAATGGCTTCGGCATTCAACGCCATGCAGACCACCTACCACCGTGTCGTCAACACCGTCGCCCGCACGGCAGCGCAGCTTGACTCCGGCGCCGCACGCCTGGCCACGAGCATGAGCGAGGTACGCCACGGCATGCTCGGCCAGCAAAGTGAGACCGACCAGGCCGCGACAGCGATCAACGAGATGTCCGCCACCGTGTACCACATCGCTCAGCATGCCGGCGCCACACGCGACCTGTCACAGACTGCCGACACCCTCGCAGGCAGCGGCCAGGAAGTGGTCAGCCGGGTACAAACCTCGATCGCCGGTCTGTCCAGTGGCGTGCAGCAGACCGCTGAGATGATCCACCAGCTTGCCGAAGACAGCCAGAAGATCAACGGTGTGGTAAGCGTGATCCACAGCATCGCCGAACAAACCAACCTGCTGGCCCTCAACGCGGCCATTGAGGCCGCACGTGCTGGCGACCTGGGCCGTGGCTTCGCGGTGGTCGCCGACGAAGTGCGCAATCTGGCCAAGCGCGTACAAACCTCTACCGACGAGATCACCACCATGGTCGCCGCCTTGCAGGCCGGCACCCGCGATGCCGTGGATTTCATGCAGGAAAGCTCGTACAAGGCCGACGATTGCGTCAAGCAAGCGCAGGAAGCCGGTGAAGCCCTGGCTGAGATCACCAGTGCCGTGGCACAGATGCGTGAAAGCAACACCCAGATTGCTGTCGCGGCTGAACAGCAAAGCCAGGTGGCCGAAGAAATGAACCGCGCGGTGGTCAGTATTCGCGACGTGACCGAAGAAACCGTGCAGCAGACCGTCGATTCGGCCACCACCAGTAGCGAACTGGCGACCCTGGCCGGCGAATTGAGCAAAGCCATCGGCCAGCTCAAGCTATAACCTCAATAGAGAGGTCGCATTGGCCCCCCTTCGGGGGCCAAACTATTCTTCAGGTATGACGTAACTGCCTGAGGAGCCTTGCGATGAGCAAACACCTGCCCAACATGCACGCCTGGCAATGGCGACACTACCACAACCATCCAACCAAACTGGCGCTCCACCTGATTGCCGTGCCGCTGTTCATCCTTGGCACGCTGATGGTGCTGGCTGGCCTGTTCAATGTGGACCTGGGCATACTGGCCTTGGGGGTGATCGCCCTCCTCGCTGCGCTCGCCTTGCAACGCCAGGGCACCACTACTGACGCCAGGCAAAGCGGCTCAGGCCATGGCAATTGATCGGCTTAGCGACGGTCAATGTCCGCCAGCAGTTTCGCCAGGCTCTGGTCGGCGCGGATCTCTGCGTCACGTAACTGGCTCTGCCAGTGCGTGACGCAGGGCGCCAGGTCGCCTTGCTGTTCAGCCTGTGACAACCACTGTACCAGGTCGTGCCAGTCGCCCAGATCGCCCTGTACGCCCTTGAGTTGCCGCTGACGCCGATCACTCAGGCACTCCAACTGCGGATACACCTCAGCACCATAGCGCACGCGCTTGATCAACAAACGCAGGCGATGACGGTCATGGGCAGGATCGCTGAGCGCCTTGTGCAAGTCTTTCCATTGCCCGCCCAAGCGCTTGTCGATGCGCTGGCTCAAACGACGAATCAGCTTCTGACGCTGCGCGGCACGTAAAAACATGGGAAACGCATCAATGATCGCCTGCACACGTTGCAGTTCAGCACTGACAGCTACCTGTGCGAACACCTCGCCCTCTTTCTCCAGGCGCCGCTGGGCAGCAGCATACTGACCACGCTCCAGCAGTTGAGCGGCCAGTACCTCGCGGTCGCGCAACGGGGTTGTCAGCTCGCCCAGTTTGCCAGCGGCATGCTCCAGCTGATCAACCCCGGGCAAGCCCCGCAAGGGCCTTAGCAGGCTACGCAGACGCCGTACACTGATGCGCA
>JAEAMF010002568.1_pt1 | contig 10159 bp, 10 predicted proteins | sample 8958721 | NCBI WGS metagenome assembly JAEAMF01 (sample SAMN16933255, study PRJNA681124) | bioreactor sludge metagenome | isolation source: anaerobic bioreactor treating anionic surfactant - SDBS | place: India: Bengaluru | collected 2019-02-28 | reverse complement strand
CAAGTACAATATCTCACTATCTCTTTATGATCGGTGGCTGAGGAAATACCTGGAGACACTGTTTCAGAAGCCGTAGTATCTGAGGAGTTCGCTATGGGACTGCTTCATTTCCAGTAGGCCCTGTGGGGTGCGAGCAGTTCGTCTTCAAGTTCCGGAACGGGGCCCACTACCCTGATGGGCTTTTGCCCTGCCGTGAAGACTGTGCGACACGGCAGGTTCATCGTGGGGTTCCTCTTGTCGGCGCCGGTCAGTTTCTTCGCTGTGATTTCCTCAACGCCATAGACTACGTTTCCGATGTTGGACCAATAGATGTTTCCGGAGCACATGGCGCATGTTTCGACTGTCGTCACAAGCGTGCATTTCCACAAGTAGTCGGGGTCGTACGTAACAAAAGCCTGCCGTGCGATCACTGTTTCGGCATGATCCATCAAACTCACGTTTCCCTGTTTCATCAGCACCGTCTCACCATCCGGCGCTACAAGCACTGCGCCAAAGGGGGGGTTACCAGATATCACCGCCTCCTTGGCGGCCTCATTGGCAGTCCTCAGATGTTTGAGGATCTGCGTATGATTGAGGGGAAACCCCTCCAGGTCGGAAGAGGGTTCCCTGTCCCGGGATCCGTTCCCAACGCAGGCGCCCAGGGTCAAAAGCAGGAACGCGAGCATAACTGTCATTGCGATATTCTTCATTTCAATTCTCTCCTATCGTTTATTACTCTATGGGGGCACGTGGACTTAACCGTCTACCCCAATTGACATTTGACATCTTATCCTATGATGCCGCCCAACGACTTTTTACCAGAACCAGTTCTGGTAACAGCTTTTGGCAATCATCCATTTATCTATGTTTCTGGCAGAATAGTAAAGCAAATATAGTGAATACTTTAAAATATTGAAAAATAATATATTTATACTGTCTAAGCCCCCTAAATAGTTGGACAAAACTTAGTAAACAGATTAGGTCTGACTAATTTTAAGACGTATGATAAAAACAAGATGAACTTTTACAGCAGAAGAAAGATTATTCATCATTGAAGAACCTCGCGTTAAAACGCGAGGATTCTCCGATCCAAGCGGAATTTTAATTTTTTTGCTCGCTAACCCCGCGGCAAGCCACGGGGAATGCGCTCGCGGGATTCAGGAAGGCCAGCGGGAAGGGCGTTCTGCGACTATCCGCAAGTACAATATCTCACTATCTCTTTATGATCGGTGGCTGAGGAAATACCTGGAGCAAGGCCTGGAAGAAACTACATGAAAGTGTCTGATGTTCAATGGCCCGAAAAATCGGGAGAACCTCAGAAATAAAATCTTCCTGATTGGTGTAACCAGCTTATGATAAAAAAACACGTACACTGATCAGGAAGACTTTACTGCATCCGGTGATTCATTGGTTATGTGTTCCATGCAGATTCACCGGATAAGATATTTCAAACGGTTTACTGCTTTTCTTTTGCTTCTTGTTCTCTTACAAGTTTTTCAATTTCATCAAGATGACCTAGTTCGAACATTTTTTTCGGTATGGGTACATCCTTCAAAACTTCTTTCATCGTCATCTCGTGCTTTTTTGCCACATCGTCTTTTAAAGCTTTCTGAAAGACTAAATCTCTTACAGCTCTCAAAATAATTGTACCACACCTATGAATACTCGGGTTGAAAAGCTTCACACAGACGTGCTGTTCACAACAGACCTGGACAATCGCTGCATCCGTAAAATGGTTCACATAATAGATACCACCAATAAATCGGAAACTCCAAACCGCTTTGATGTAATAGCATCCTGGAGGGATGTCGACTTCCAGATGCCCGCACCTTGCAGGCATGACAACATATCTTCTGCCACACCATTCAAAAACATGACCATCACAGTCATAAATTGTTACGTACCATGTCCTGGGCGAAATGGAACATGGATCATCAGTGTCAGAAACCCAAATATTTAATTTTGATAGTCCCATAGCAATATACTCCTACTTTTTTGCTTACTCTAATACCAGTTTTCAGCAAACCTGGGCATACTTTTTTCTTTAACGTCGTTTTCTGCGTGACCGACGCGGGTGAGTCAGCCCTTTCTAAACTCCAATTTTAATTTTACTATTCTGGCTACTTTTTCTATTGGATAGTGGGGAAATCGTTGTATTTTCAATTGCGTTTCCTGAAGAACTGTCCTGCTAATAACCAGCTTGTTTTTGTTTCAATTTCCGGGGTCTTGACTGATGAGGTTGATTGCTATACATATTACATAACAAATATATAGATTTTTTTCTGAAAAAGCAAGTAAATCAGCAGATTTCATTTTTCACCACAAAAAACACAGGGTTACACAGAGTTTATTCCAGGGCCTTCGTGATTGATCTTTATGAAATTTTTATGCTGAAAATGTCTTATCCAGCCAGTCGAAGATACGCTGATTGGCCAGAAGTTGCCCGCCTGCCTGACAGTGAAGTTCGCCGCCTTCGCCTGTTTTGAAAACAAGATAGGTTTTCGGATCACTTACTATTATAATTCTTTCCCCTTCAGATAAACAATTATTGAGCGTTTTTCGCATTTCAATTGTAAATTGCAAGGTGTAAATCGTAAAAAGTTAAGGTTTGCGCTTTTCGTTCATATCACCTTTTCTGTTTTTCTGATAAAGTAAAAATATCGATCATGGAAAAGCTGAATCGGTGGTCAGACCTTATAATGGATTGCAATGGAATGTAAGAAAGCAAATATGATCAAAAAGGACTGGAAAAAGAGGAATAGCGACAATTTGAAGGAACGTACATCACGGCGAGATCTTAGACTATAAAGCTAAATAACCCACATATAGAAATATTAGACTTTCTAGAACATGCGACTGATCATTGTGAAAACAGGTAATATAAAAAGAACGCTTCTGTTGATGTTCCTGTTTACAGGTATTTGTTTAAAAGGGCAGGTGCCTGATAATTCAGAAAAGTATCTTGCCGATTTTGATTATTTTATTGAGAAACTCATCGAGACTCATCCTGATCCCTATTCGGGATTTGGGAATCAGATTGAGTTTTATCGTGCCAAACAAATTCTCCGGGAGCAAATCAGGAATGTGAAAGATGATGAGGCATTTGTTGTTCAGCTGAACAAATTTGTTTCAAGATTAAAAGACGGACATACCACGATTTATAAGCTGCAGGACAACAAACAGGGTGAGATAAAAGTACTTCCGTTAATACTAAAAGCATCCTCCGATAATATTTTTGTCCAGAACAGTGTAAGCGATTATAAAGATCTGATTGGTAAACCCGTTATAGCAATTAATCATATCCCGGTAAGGGATCTGTTGGAAAAAATTGCATTCATGCATCCTTCTGAGAACATTTCAGGTGCATTTTATAACCTAATGGAAACATTAGGAAATGAGTATTCGGCAAAAGAATTGTTTGGGAATTGTACCAGCCTCGAATTCACATTTAGAATGCCTCTTCGTGACAGCCTCGTCAGAATTCCATTTTTGAAGGATGTGGTTTTTCTTTCAGAACATTCAAAAATCGAAATTTCAGCCGATAATGGATTAATTTATCGGGCAATGATAGGAAATAATAATGATATTGGATACCTGAGATGGGACGCAATGTCAAGCCGGGAAATGGTGGAGCAAGTCAATCGTGATGCTCCCCAATACACTGAGGTCAACCTGAATGCAGTTTATAAAACCCTGCAAAAAAAACGAACGGGAAATATCGATACGGACATTCGGAATATACCTTCAATATATGAGCAATTTTACTCCTTGCTCAAGGAAATGAAGTCAAGGAACTCCAGACATCTGATCATCGACCTCCGTAAAAATGGAGGCGGTATGACTCCGCTCATGAAGACACTTTTATACATTCTATATGGCGACCGATACCTGAATTACAGTTCAGATGCTGAATATATTGTGAAATTGTCTCCGCTTTACCTGAACAAAATTGGTTTTAATGACATTGACAGCTACAATTCATCACATCATTCGGATTATAAAATCGGAGATTACAGGTTTTCGAAGTTTTTCAATGACTTTGATGCAAATATGTCTTTATCTGAAAAAAGAGAAGAAATTGAAACCGGATACTACCGGCTGGGTGGGGATTATATTAAGAAATCAAAAACGATTGCTCCGTCGGAAACTGAAATAGTCGTTCTTACTTCACCGGAAACATTCAGTGCAGCGTATCATTACGTTTACTTTTTGAAGAGTCTCGGTAATACTACAATCATCGGGGTTGCATCCAGGCAGGCCGGGAATACCTTTATGGAAACAACACCTTTTGAACTCCCGAACACAAAACTGAGAGGAAGCATTTCCAACTCCAGACAAATTCTGTTCAAAACCAATGCTGAGTCAGGGGAAATCTTAAAACCCGACATAGAGATGGATTGGAAAGCCTTTAAAAACTACAATTTTGATAACAATGCCGAAGTCCTGAAAGCAATCGGGTTCGTTGAAAGTGAAGTCTATTGAAGAACCTCGCGTTTTAACGCGAGGATTCTCCGATCCAAGCGGAATTTTTATTTTTTTGCTCGCTAAACCCGCGGTAAACAGCGGGGAATGCGCTCGCGGGATTCAACCCACCACTGAATAGAAGGATTAAAAATCAATGCAAAAAACAGCGTATAGAGGGATAGATTTAATTTTATTCTCAAAACTAAAGTTCTTTGCGGAGATTCGTATTGCATATTGCGGATTGTATCTGGAGATAAATTGCAGTAAACTTTTCGATCTTACATTCCCGGCGGATTTCACCTCTACCGGAATAACCGCACCATGTTTCGTTTGAATTAAAAAATCAATTTCAGCTTTCCCTTTCGACTCCCAGTAATAGGGCAGATATCCGTTAGATACCAGCGCTGATGCAACGTAATTTTCCGTTAATGCTCCTTTAATTCCTTTCCAGGCTTGAGGTTCGCTTTGAAATACTTCCGGAGAAATGCCATATCCGGCGCATAAAAGACCCGTATCCGCCATATATAATTTAAAAGATGAAGCTTCTGCAAAAGCAGTAAGCGGAGCTTGTCCGGTCGATACTTTTGTGCATTTGGTTATCATTGCTGAAGCAGAGAGCCAATCAAGGGTCGATTCATAATGAACTGCCCTTGCACCGCTTTTAATGGTTTTATACTGAAATTTCCGGTTCTCCTTCGCCAGCTGAGCAGGTACACTTTTAAAAGCAGCGATGATCTTCACAGTTTCCGATGGTCCTGCATATTTCGCCATATCGGCGATGTAGGCATTGATGATGTCATTCTGCTTTGCCATGACCATATTGTAGTCCTTGTTCAGGATGAATTCATTGATAACCTGCGGCATACCCCCGATCCCGATGAAAACCCTGTAATCGTCAAGAAAGGTTTCATGAAGGCTGCATGCCTCATTGCTTCCATACGCTTCGCGGATGATTGAAATTGCATTTTCTTTCCCAAGTGCAAGCAGGAATTCCTCAAAGTCAAGAGAACGCATCGTCAAGAGCTCGATTTTTCCTACAGGGAATGAATGACGCTGGCGGTTAATGGATACACCCAAAAGACTACCGGCTGTAGCCAGGTGGTATTCCGGAGCCTCTTCGGTGAAATATTTCAATGATGTCAACGCTCTTTCACAAGCTTGTATTTCGTCAAAAATGATTAGGGAATCCCCGGGTACTATTGGTTCTGATATATAGGCAGAAAGTTCCCTCAGAATCCTGGAGGGAGAAAGATCACGGTCAAAAATGCCATGCAGTTCACTACTGCTTTCAAAATTGAAATAGGCGGTATTTTTATAATGTTTGCGCCCGAATTGAAGCAAACTGTATGTTTTACCGACTTGCCGCGCTCCTTGTAAAATCAATGGCAATCGGGAAGAACTATTTTTCCAGTCGATCAGTTTTTTCTCGATCTTACGTTCCATAAAATGTATCCCGGATTACATTATTGGTTCCTAAAAGTGCAAAGATAATACATTTTTAAGAACATATGCACAGAAATAATCCAATTTGGTAAACATTTTGTGTAAACATTTATTCGGAAATTTTTCGCTCTCCGGCTGGCTTCTTCTTAATAACATGTTGTGGAATACTATCCCGGGTCCTCGCCATTTCCGGATTTTAAACTCTTCGGAGATCTTCACGTACTTGTTAAAGACGCTGTCCTTCTGGTGGCCGGTAATCTCCCTGATGGTTTTAGTATTTATCCCCGGCATGATGTTGTTGGTGATGAATGTAATGATCGTGATGATCGTGATGATCGTGATGACGTGATGATCGTGATGGACGTGATGGACGTCAAGAGTTAGAAGACAGTGATTACTATGAATGCTTTTCCCGCAGGCATCCTTGACAGGATCGTTGATCTTTTACTCTGATTACCTGAACAGACCGTCGGTACGCGGAATCGCCCGTACAGTCATTCAGTATATTCCGGTTGGCAACTACTTATCTTTGGTCACATTTACGACCTCGTACATGTCTTTGCCATCTTTCTTGATCGGCTGGTAATAGGTATCCCCGACTTTCACATAGGTGACATCGCCGATTTTTACCTCTTCACCTCCTTCAGGAAGTTTTGAGACCACGGAACCGGCCATGGGATTGACCACGGTGTAACCGCTGTCGGATTTCTCATAATAGGTTCCGCCGTAGTAGTAGTTGTTCGTAGTTTGGTTGACAACAACGGTTTCGGAGCCTTCGGGCAGTACTTTAATGGTGGCTCCGGGGGGTGCCTGAACCACCACGTAACCGCCACTCGTCTGCTTATAGTAGACTCCCTGATCGTAATAATATTGTTGACTGGCGACATTGATCAAGATGGCAGTTGCGGTCATTGTGGCGATAAAGAAACCTACCGGGTGAAAGGCCGGTCCCCAGAAAAAAGGAGTATAAGGGTGATAAGCATACGGATGGTAGCATGCGTAATGGTATCCGCCATAAGCGTAGGGTGGCCGGGGATAAGGGGCGGGATTCACGCGTACCGCCACATTATTTGTGTAATTGACGTTGACGTTGGTGGTCGACCTGTTCACGTTAGTGGTTTGGCTGTTGCTGACGTCCCTGTTGTTGACGTTGGTCTCCTGCCGGTTAACGTTGCTGGCATCACGGGTTCCCTCGCCGGTCTTTCCCTGCCGGTTAACGTTGCTGGCATCGCGGGTTCCCTCACCGGTTCTTCCCTGCCGGTTACCCGAATTGAAATTACGGGATCCTCCGGAGGTTCGGCTGCCGCCGTTTATGGAGCGGTTGTTACCGCCGCCACCGCTGGTCTTGCCGCCGCCGTGTCCCCCCATTCGCTGGGAAAACACTGATTCAGGAACAAAGAGAATTACCGATACTAAAAAGAATAGGACCGGAAGGGTGTTTTTTATTGATTTTGCTTTCATCTGTTAATGCTTTTAAATTTCATAATCCTGTTTGTTCTTCACTTGTTCATTTCCCGGGAAGAACCGATACCTGATGCGCTCCCGGAGGAAGTGCAAATTCGAACATACTACCGGGCAGGTCCGGATTGATCTGCCAGTCGGAGAAAGTGGCTTCATACCGGTGCGTGTTCTTACCCCCGTTGTAACTGATCACGAATTTCAAAGGAAGCGACAACACTTCATCGGTGATCCAGATCTGTACGGTCATATCCTTATTGCTGGCCGAGATCAGGAAACAGGATTTATTATCGATGGTGGTCCTGCCAATATACGAGATCTTTTCACTCGAACTGATCAGGTCGTCGGTAAGTGCCGGGTAGAAGAAATCGGCTGCGGGGAAGTCAATCCCGTACATGTTGTTTACCGAATCGATCATTGCAATCGTCTTTCCCGGGACGTTGATGACAACATAATTATTCTCCGTGAACGAATACCATGTCAGGGTGCGTCCGTTGTACCAGTAACCCCGGTGTCCTGCCTTTCCCAGGGATTCGATGCACATTTTATCCGGACCGGAAAACCAGACCTTGTCGACTCCGTGAACGGTGACCAGGCCGAGTTCCGGATCGGCTACATCGCTTGCAACGTCAAGCCGGAATGAACAGGATTGGAGATCCCCGATGATGGCGCTCATATGATCGAGAAGTACGACGGCCTTCGTGTCGATCTTGCATTCCTGCGCCCGGGATGAAATTGCAAGTCCAAGGAAAGCCAATACAAAAATCATTTTGTTCATTTGTTGATTATTTTACATTGAATGGTCATATGAAATATCCATTATTATCATTCCGGGTTTTCAGGAATGCTTTACGGATGGATATTTCATATACGTGTTTTGTTTATTGCACAAAAATAGCGATTAAAATTACAAATTTTCCGGATGACCGGCTTCTTTTCAATATTTACTTCTATAAAATATATTATGAATCTCACGAGCGAGTAAAAAAATACAAATTCCGCCCGGATCGGATAATCCTCACGTTTTAACGCGAGGTTCTTCAAAATGGAACTTTTCCAGAATACAGTCGACGGTTGCTTCATTGTTCCTTCGACTTCTTTTTCAGGACAAGACGTACGTTCTTTTAACCGGGGATGGCTGCTAAGGTCTTATCCAGCCAATCGAAGATACGCTGGTTGGCCAGGAGTTGTGCGCCTGCCTGACAGTGAAGTTCGCCGCCCTCGCCTGTTTTGAAAACAAGATAGGTTTTCTGACATTGCAGTGCATCATAAAGTTGTTTTGGCTGTCCACCGAAAAATTGCTCAGCATCTGAATCAATGACCAGTGTGGGACAGGAGATGAGATGGGTGCAACCGGCAAGTGTCATCTTTGACTGCTTCAGGGAAAACTCTGCAGGGCTTTTAGCTGCAAAGGTCCACATGCCATGCGAAAGCGCCCAAAAAGAGGTAATATTTCCTTTCGCAGCCTGAGCGGATGCTGCATTTATTTCATCCGGTTTTTCCCGTACAAGCTGAAGAAGTTCATCCCGCTTCATGCCAAGCCGCTGATAGGTGGTGGCGTAGTTGTCGAGTATACCTTCATTGGCAACCAGCGCTGCAAGCCTGTGCTCATAAGCCGCTGCCCTTGGCGCCAGGTATCCACCCATACTCAGTCCGATCAGGGCAATGCGTTTTGCGTCAACATCGCTTCTCTTTATTGCATAATCAACTACCGGTGTCACTACCTTTTCCCAGTCATACCTGAAAGGGAGTCCTTGTTTCCTGATTACGCTGCCCTGGCCCGGACCTTCGAACAACAGGCAATTGTAACCTCTCCGAACGGCATCCTTTCCATAACCAAGATACAACTCCTGGATGGTTCCATCGAATCCCTGGTGGATTATTATCGTGGGAGCCCTTTTTCTCCCTGAGCCCGCCGGGCAGAAATAACCAGGAAGCATAGTCCCTTCATAAGGAATCTGAATTAACTCGAAGGTGGGGATGGAAAGTTTTCTGGCCTTTTCAAAGCACAAAAACATCTTGTCCCATAATTGAAGGATGGCAGGGTTTGCCGGGTTATCGTGCAAATAAAAGTCGGCGCTTCGATAATATTCAGAAGCCCTGAGGTAGGCATCCCGTGCACTTACCATGCGGCCGCTTGCCAGGCATTCGTCGGCAATTTTCTCGATGCGCTCTCCCAGTTTTCTCCACACTTCGTACCATGCGTTAAGAAGTGCTTGCTGATCACCTTCCTTTTGTTTGATGAGAAAAGCCGCAGCAAGTGATTCCCCAATATCCGATCCATGTTCCGTTGCTTTTGACATGACCCTGATCAGCTCGAAAATGAGACTCTCGTCCTTAAAAATAAATCCGTCATGCCAGTTCGCCCTTATTTCAGGATCGTTTGTTCCTGCACGGTTGGCCGGAACGCCTTCTTCAGTTTTTCTTTTTATCATAGCTAAAATTGTGGTTTATCATTTAATATAATTGACAAAAATCTATATTATCATTGGATAATCCGATAAGAGTAGCCATTACTGGTCCTCAAGGACATTCACTTCTTTAAATCCTCCGGCGATTTTGTTGACCGGTATCAGGAAGGTCTTAATTTCACAGGGTTTCATTGTAAAATCAACAGATCTATTTAATGACTTGATCTCAATTCCCGCTTTTGTTTCTTTTCCATTAAGTTCAATACAACGAAGCACCCAGCCGTTTCCATCCTCTGCTATTTTGGCTGCTGAAACGGAAATGCCCTTACCGGTGAGGGTGATAAAAGAATTCTTTTTCGGCAATGAGCCTGTGTGGTTACTGGTAAGAAATACTATTGGCTTCA
>JAEAMF010002560.1_pt1 | contig 10171 bp, 8 predicted proteins | sample 8958721 | NCBI WGS metagenome assembly JAEAMF01 (sample SAMN16933255, study PRJNA681124) | bioreactor sludge metagenome | isolation source: anaerobic bioreactor treating anionic surfactant - SDBS | place: India: Bengaluru | collected 2019-02-28 | reverse complement strand
TTTTGCGCGGTCGAACACGGTTCACCCCAGCCGGTGGACTCCCTGGAGCCCGAGCACATCGTCGCCGCCGTGCGGCAGCTTGGCCTGCGCCATGTCGTAATCACCTCGGTGACGCGCGATGACCTGCCGGACGGCGGCGCGGCCCACTTTGCCGCCTGCATCCGGGCCATACACAGGCATTCCTCCACTACCGTGGAGGTGCTGGTTCCCGACTTTCAGGGCGATGCGGCAGCCGTACAGGCCGTTACCGCCGCCCGTCCCGAGGTCCTGGGGCACAACGTGGAAGTAGTGCCCCGGCTCTATCCGCAAATCCGGCCTCAGGCGGATTACCGGCAGTCGTTGCGCGTGTTGGAATACGCCAAACAACTGTGCCCCACAGTGTACACCAAGTCGGGGCTGATGCTGGGTGTGGGAGAGCGCGAGCAAGAGGTCATGGATGTCTTGCGGGACCTGCACGGCGTGGGCTGCGATTTCGTGACCCTCGGCCAGTACCTGCGGCCTTCGCCACAGCACTACCCGGTCATCGAATATGTGACACCGGAGACTTTCGAGTCGTACGCTGAACGAGCGCGAGGGTTGGGGTTTCGCGGGGTACTCAGCGGCCCCTTTGTGCGCAGTTCCTACTGCGCCGAGACACTGCTGGAGAATGCCTGACCGGCCCGGCACCTACTCCTCTTGCTGGTCCTTGCGCCATCGGGCCAGGCGCTCCTGAATCACCTTCTCATACCCGAGCTCACCGGGCTCATACCAGTGTTTGCCCTTTAACCGCTCCGGCAGGTACTGCTGCGCAACCCAGTGTTCAGGAAACTCATGCGGGTAGCGATAACCATCGCCATGGCCCAGAGCCTGGCCGTCCCGCGTCGTGTCCTTCAGGTGATTGGGCACGTCCGTGATGCCATCGCGCTCGACCTCGCTCAATGCCTTGAAATACGCCCCGCAGGAATTGCTCTTGGGCGCTGTAGACAGGTAGAGCGCCGCTTCGGCCAGGGCATACTGCGCCTCCGGCAGGCCTACCCACTCCAGGGCTTCCGCGGCAGCCGTCGCCACCACCAGCGCCTGAGGGTCCGCCAGGCCAATGTCCTCTGAGGCCAGGATGATCATGCGCCGCGCGATGAACTTGGGGTCCTCGCCACTGTAGATCATGCGTGCCATCCAGTACAGAGCGGCATCCGGATCACCACCGCGCAAGCTCTTGATAAAGGCGGAGATGGTATCATAGTGCGCGTCCCCGTCCCGGTCATAGAGCAAGGCCCGGCGTTGGATGGAATCCTGCGCCACCTTCAGATCGACATGAACCCGGCCGGCTTTATCCGCCGGAGTCGTGATGACCGCCAGCTCCAGAGCATTCAGCGCATTGCGCGCGTCGCCACCGGCCACGTGCACCAGATGCGCCAGGGCATCGTCATCAATCTCCACCGGGATCTTGCCCAACCCCCGCTCCTGGTCCGCCAGGGCCCGGCGCAGAAGGGTCGTGAGCTCGGCGTTGCTCAGCGCCTTCATTTGGAAAACCCGCGACCTGGACACCAGCGCCCCGATGACCTCAAAATAGGGGTTCTCGGTAGTCGTGCCGATGAGAGTGACCGTGCCATCCTCTACATGGGGCAGCAGCGCATCCTGTTGCGCCTTGTTAAAGCGGTGTATCTCATCCACCAGGAGGATCGTGCGCTGGCCGTACATGCCCGACCGGTCTCGAGCCTCCTGCACCAGCTGCCGGATGTCGCCGACGCCAGCCATGACGGCGCTGATGCTGGCAAAATGCGAATGGGTGCTCTGAGCAATGATCATCGCCAGGGTCGTCTTGCCGGTGCCGGGAGGGCCCCACAGCACCATGGAGGAAACGCGATCAGCCTCGATCGCCCGGCGCAGCAAGGTTCCCGGGCCAACGATGTGCTCCTGGCCGACGAACTCGTCCAGCGTCCGCGGGCGCATACGCGCCGCCAAAGGCTGGTCCTTTGCCATCTGCAGCTTGCGCCGATGCTCGAACAGGTCACCTGCGCCCATCTTGTTTTCGCGAGTCCCTTTGCCCTTTTGCATGACCATATAGCGCCAAGTGTAGCACAGGTTGCAGGCCTTGCCAAAAGCGGACGGGATTGGACAGCGACCGGAAGTCGTGCTACAATAGCCGTATGTCCGTGAAAAACACCGCAGATACGCCCCTGGTCATCGGCCACGAGTGGGCACTGGATTTGCTGCAGCATGGTCTGGCGCAGGACCATCTGGCGCACGCCTACCTGTTTGCCGGTCCGCCGCGCATTGGCAAGACCAGCCTGGCACTCTACCTGGCCCGTGCCGTCAACTGCCTTGCGGAGACCGGAAAACCCTGTGGCCGGTGCCTGGCGTGCCGCAAGATCGGGCAGGGCGTGCACCCTGACGTGCGGGTCATTGACGAGCCCGGCGCCAGCATCAAAATCGCCCAGATACGCGAAATACAGTCGGAGATGAGCCTCGCTCCCTTTGAGGGACGGCGGCGCGTCTACATCCTCTGCGACTTTCAGCAGGCTACTCTGGAAGCAGCCAACTGCCTGCTGAAAACCCTTGAGGAGCCGCCACCGCGGGTCATCCTGATCCTCACCACGCTGCAGGCAGAGATGCTGCTTCCGACAATCCTATCGCGATGCCAGCTGCTGAACCTGCGCCCATTGCCCGTGGATCAGGTGCAGCAGGCGCTCGAGGGGTACGGGGGCCTCGAACCGCAACGAGCCCGGGTCCTGGCCAGGTTATCGGGTGGTCGTCTCGGCTGGGCAATCGAGGCCAGCCGGGATGACGCTCTGTTGCGCAGCCGCGAGAAGTACCTGGTTGCCCTTGAGCAGGCCATACGACAAGAACGCACAGACCGGGTGGGCCTGGCGCAGCAACTCGGCCAGAATCCGCAGGCCTTGCCTGAGGTACTGGATCTGTGGCTGGGTTGGTGGCGCGACCTCTTGCTGGCCAGGAGCGGCAATGTGCAAGCCCTGGTCAACGTCGACCGGCAGCAAACGGTCAGCAGCGAAGCGCAACACTATACGCTCGACGAGATTCACGCCTGTCTGCGCAGCATCGAGCGCGCGGCGCAGCAGATTGAGCAGAATGTGAATGCAACTCTGGCCATGGAAGTTCTGTTACTGTCCTTGCCCCGCCCAAAAGATGGCGGGACGGAGTACCAGCCCCGCCCAAAAGATGGCGGGACGGAGTACCAGCCCCGCCCAAAAGACGGCGAGCCTGGTCCCTATCCCATATCAAGAATGAGTCAGGTGTGATGCTATGCCACTGGTAATTGGAGTACGTTTCAAGCCGGCGACCAAGACCTATTACTTCGACCCGGCTGGTCTGAAGGATGAACTGCAAGTGGGCGACTATGTCGTGGTAGAGACAGCGCGCGCCCGCGAATTGGGCCGCGTAGTCAATCCGCCCAAGGAAGTGCCCCAGGCAGAGGTGGTAAACCCGCTCAAGCCGGTGATTCGCAAGGCGACCAGCGCGGATCTGGCCAACGCGGAACACTACGCCACCCTGGAGGCCGATGCTCTGCAAAGGTGCCGCCAGAAAGTGGTGGAGACGGGGCTGCCGGCCAAGTTGATCCGTGCCGAGTACAACATGGACGGGTCGCACCTGACGTTCTACTTCACGTCAGAACAGCGCATCGACTTCCGCGACCTGGTACGCGACCTGGCGCGCATGTTCCACACACGCATCGAGCTCAGGCAGGTCGGCGTCCGCGATGAAGCCAAGCTCATCCACGGCATAGGGCCCTGTGGACGCGAGCTCTGCTGTGCTACTCATCTGTGCGAATTCATGCCGGTTTCGATCAAAATGGCCAAACTGCAGGGTCTGCCCCTTAGCCCGATGGAAATATCGGGCGCCTGTGGACGTCTCTTGTGTTGCCTGACCTACGAGAATGCCTATTACCTGGAAGTCCAGGAGAAGATGCCCAGGGCAGGAGATCTGATCAGCACCGCCGACGGTGAGGGCAGGGTCACAGGTCACAACGCGGTGAAAGAGACGGTGCACGTCGCACTGGAGAGCGGTATCACCATAGAGGTGCCGCTCGACCAGGTATTGTCAACGCGGCGACCGGAGCCCGGCCCGCCACACCCCCAGGAGCAGAGACAGAATCCGCCCTCCAGGCCATCTCCGTCCGGGAAGGACAAACCGCTACCCGACGAACCAGGCGGCCAGGGGCAGGACAGGTAGAGGGCAAGGGTGTGTGCAGGTGTGCGCCCGCACAACACCGGCCTCGTTGCAGGCGGAGCGCAGCAATCCAGGGACCAAACGGAGAGCCGGACCGCTCCGGAGGCAGCCGGCGCTTTCCTGTTGCCTTCAGCCGGACCGGCGCGACCGCGCCTCATGGCATGCCTTCAGGCTGCTGACGGCTGTCTCCGGCACCATAACGCCGCCCAGCAGGTGCTCCGGCTGTACCTCTTCACCGTGAAAGTCGGATCCCCCGGTCACCAACAAACCATGTCTGGCGGCCAGGTCGACCAGAAAGCGGGTCTCGTCAGGGGTGTAGCCGAGGTAGTACGCCTCCAGGCCAACCAGACCATGCCTGGCGAGTTCCGGAACCAGATAGCTCTCATAGAGAGGGTGGGCCAACACCGGTATCCCGTCTGCCTCCAGGATGAACTGGATTGCGTCGGCCGGTGAGATCTTGAGCCGCTCCACATACGCCGGGCCGTTGCGATTGATGTACCGGTCAAAGGCCTCGTCAATCGAGCCAACATAGCCCCTTTCCACCATGGCCCGCGCCACATGCGGGCGCCCCACCGTGGCAGTGCCCGCGATTTGCCTCACTCTTCGCCAATCTAGAGGGAGACCCATGCGCGCCAGTTTCGCCACCATACGCTGCGCCCGGTTCAGGCGCGAGTCGCGAAAAGGGGCCAGCCTGGCCTGGAACGACGGATCCTGATAGGCCACGTAGTAACCCAGAATGTGCACCTCGGAGTGCGGGATGTCCGTGCTGATTTCCACACCAGGGATTACCTCAAGCGCGATGCCCTCGGCCGCTGCCAGCGCTTCGGCGACGCCATCCGTAGTATCGTGGTCGGTGATGGCGATCGTAGTCAGGCCCTGAACATGCGCCAGGCGGACCACCTCCGCGGGTGCATACTGGCCGTCGGATGCTGCGGTGTGTATGTGCAAGTCAACCGCAGCATTCGACGATAAAGTGCCAGCACTACTCATTTCTTTTCCACAAGCAGCTTGATTGCTGTCCGCTCCTGATCGCCGATCATCACCTCAGTAAAGGACGGTGTGCAGACGATCTCAATGCCATCCTCTGCCAGATAGCCACGAGCGATGGCCACCGCCTTGACGGCCTGGTTCACGGCTCCGGCACCGATGGCCTGGACTTCCGCACGCCCGCTCTCCCTGACTACGCCGGCAATTGCGCCTGCAACTGCCGTAGACCTGGACTTGGCCGAGACTTTCAAGATGTCCATGTTCGTCGTCTCCTTCGATGCCATTCATGCACCAAAACGGAAAGCCGGAGGACAACTGCCATACGGACGCCATGCTCAACATCGCTGCCACAGCTCGCCGGTCGTCAACGAGGCGGCCGGGTTGCAGCACAGTCCATTACTTGGCGTAATCCACAGCCCTCGTCTCGCGGATCACGGTAACCTTGATCTGGCCGGGATACTGCAGGCTCTCTTCGACCTTCTTGGCGATATCCCGTGACAGGGTGATGATCCCCAGGTCGTCAATCGCTTCAGGCTTTACAGCCTGGATAGCATAGGACTTGTCCACGCCCTGGAAGGAATCGGCCAGGCCTTCCAGCGCCTCGACACGCTTGATATAGGTTTCCAGGGTTTCGCGTCGCGCACCCGGGCGCGCGCCTGAGACGGCATCGGCAGCCTGCACCAGGACTGCTTCAAGCGTCTGGGGCTCTTCCTCGGCATGATGTGCGGCAATGGCATTGACAATTGCGGCCGACTTGCCGAGGCGCTGCGCGATGTCCGCTCCGATTCGTGCGTGGGAGCCTTCCGTCTCATGGGTCAGTGCCTTCCCGATATCGTGCAACAGGCCCGCTTCCTTGGCCAGGGCCACGTTGGCCCCTAACTCCACCGCCATGATGCCGGCCAGATGCGCCGTCTCCAGCGAATGCATCAGCATATTCTGGCCGTAACTCGTGCGGAACTTGAGCTGTCCGAGCAGCCGGACCAGCTCGGGATGCAGGCCATGAACGCCCACCTCCATCACGGCGTGCTCGCCTTCCTCCTGGATGACGGCCTCTACTTCCTGCTGCGCCTTCTTGACTACCTTCTCTATCCGCGCCGGGTGAATGCGCCCGTCAACAATGAGCTTGTTCAGAGCCACGCGTGCCACCTCACGCCGCACCGGATCAAAGCTCGACACGGTGACGGCTTCAGGGGTGTCATCAATCAGCAAGTCCACACCTGTCGCGTTCTCGATCGTACGGATGTTGCGTCCGCCGCGGCCGATGATCCGTCCCTTCATCTCATCGCTGGGCAACGCCACACTGGACACGGTTATCTCCGCCACCTGATCCGACGCCACGCGCTGAACCGCCAGCGTGATGATCTCCCGTGCCTTGCGATCGGCCTCTTCGTTCGCCTGCTCCTCGACCTGGCGGATAACACGCGCCATATCCTGCCGCGCATCGTCGGCCACTCGCTGCAGCAGGATATCTTTGGCCTCCTCCAGGCTCAGATTGGCGATCCGCTCCAGTTCTTCAAGCTCCTTGTTACGTAACACATCCAGTTCATTGCGCTGTACGTCCAGTTGCTTCTCCCTGGCTTCCAGCTTGTGCGCACGCTCTTCCAGCGAGTCCATCCGGTGATCCAGACTGACGCGCCTCTGCTGCAGGCGGCGCTCCTGCCTTTCCACCTCAGCGCGCTTACGTTTCGCCTCGCGATCCACCTCGTCCCTGATCTTGAGCGCCATTTCTTTGGCCTCAAGCTCGGCTTCCTGCAGGCGGGTCTTGGCCTGCGCCAGAGCCTCCTCCGCTTCCCCGCGCATGCCGCGTAGCCTGGTCCTCGTCAAAGACCGCTGTAACCAGTACCCCAGCCCAAAGGCCAGCAAGCCGACCGCCAGGCTGGTCAAAACAGTTGTCGTGTTCATCTCGGTTTCCTTCTCTGTAAGAATATGATTAACAGACCCGTCCTATGCACGGCACCGAACAGGTCTGGGATCAGGGAGAATCCGAGTTCTCCTCTTCTCCTTGACCGTGCAGTTCCCGCCAGAGGCGGTCCACGGTCTCCTTCACTACTTCATAGTCAAAACCCCGTCGCTGCAGGAACCCTCCCAGGCGACGGCGAAACACCTGATAGTCCAGATTACTCAGACGCTGCGCACGGTCCTGCGCCGCGCGATAGGCGCTGTCCGCCTCGTCAATCTCTTGCGTCACGCTCTCCACCACGGCATCCGCCACACCCTTACGGCGCAGCTCAAAACGCAACGATCGACGCCCGCGCGGCCGAAAGGACTCGCGGTTCTCCACCCAGTAACGTGCAAAGGCATCGTCGTCCACCAGCCCGGCAGCGGCCAGGCGGGCGATGACCGTCTGAGCAACCGCTGGCGACGCTTTGCGCCGCGTCAGATAGGCCTCGACTTCGGCGGAGCTCCGTGGGCGATACCCCAGATACCCCAGTGCCCCCTCGTAGGCAACCTCGGCCAGGTCGCGATGCTGCAGCTGCGCGATTTCCTCCGACGACAGCGCCTGCCCCACCCTCAGCCCGGCGGCTATCGAGGCCTGTAGTCCAAATGCGTACTGGCCATCCAGGTAGACATTCACCCGTTGCCGGTTCTTTTTCTGGTACCTGAGCGCCGTCACCTTCTGCAGCATGGTACTCCACCCCGCGCCCGGTGCGCGGGAAGAATGCGCCCTCTTGGGACACAAAAGCTGCGGTCAGACGACCACAGCTTGGCAGCTCGGCACAATGATTCTCTGGTCAGAGCCTGCCCGTGCAGCCCCTGGCCAGGAAACCTGGCCCGGTTTCCCTTGTCGTTTACAGTGCTGGGCGAATCAAGTTTCCACTACTGCAGAATGACCTAGGAGAGAGCGCAACCATCCGTATCCCCACCTGGATGCGCTCACCGGCACCTGACCACGCGGGCGTGGCCCCATCACGCTCTCACCCGGGACGGATGCCAGTTGTTGCATTGGCCCATGCACCATTCCTGTATGCCAATTGGTCAGACTCATACGCAAGCACTTGCGTGAAAACCGATTCTCGTGGGAAACCGGCCCTTGCCCGGCGCCCATCGCGCTACAGGCTGCGCTGCAGCAACTACCGACCTGGACGCGAAAAGCACCTGGCAAGCCGAGTTCCGAACTCGTTGCTGTGATCGCGAACGGCCCGGGCTCCCCCAAAGCAAGCGGTTGGGTACACCTGCCCGTGACCGTCGAACCGGACCTTCTACTCTTCCTCGTCGCCGAGGGCTTCTTCCTTCTCCTGTACCTCAGTACCGTCCATGACACCGAATGCCTTGGCTGCCGCGAGCGCACCCATGTTCTGGCGGATTTTCTGGACGATTTCATCCATGGTCTCAGGGTGCTCTCTGAGGAACGCCTTGGCATTCTCCCGACCCTGGCCCAGCCGCATCTCACCGTACGTGTAGTAGGCCCCCTTCTTCTCGAGAACGCCGACTTCCGTGCCCAGGTCCAGAGCATCACCCGATTTGGAAATCCCTTCGTTGTAGACAATGTCAAACTCGGCGGTCTTGAAGGGCGGCGCCAGCTTGTTCTTTTTCACACGCACTCTGACGCGGCTACCGGTGACTTCACCCCCCTGCTTGATTGCCTCCATCGCGCGTATGTCCAGGCGCACTGCAGCGTAGAACTTGAGCGCGTTGCCACCGGTGGTGGTCTCGGGGTTACCGAACATGATGCCGATCTTCATGCGCAACTGGTTGGTGAAGATGACGGCTACGTTGGAGCGCTTGATGGCTCCGACCAGCTTGCGCAATGCCTGGGACATCAGGCGCGCCTGCAGGCCGATGTGCTGGTCCCCCATCTCGCCCTCGATTTCGGCACGGGGTACCAGGGCAGCCACCGAGTCAATGACAATCACATCCACACCGCCACTGCGCACCAGAGCCTCGGCGATTTCCAGCGCCTGCTCTCCGGTGTCCGGTTGCGAGATGTAGAGGTTGTCGACATCCACGCCGCACTTGGCAGCGTAGACCGGGTCCAGGGCGTGCTCCGTATCAATGATGGCCGCCACGCCGCCGGCATGCTGCGCTTCGGCGATGATGTGCTGCGCCAGGGTGGTCTTGCCCGAGGCTTCAGGACCATAGATCTCGGTGATGCGTCCCCGTGGTATGCCGCCAGTGCCCAGGGCCGCATCCAGAGCCAGCGATCCGGTGGGGATTACCTGCACACTAAACTGGGACGAATCCCCCATCTTCATGATGGAACCTTCGCCGTAGCGCTTTTTCAATTGCGAGATAGCAACATCGAGGGCCCTGGCCTTGCCACTATCTTCCATCGTCGCTTGACTCCTTTCACCCCAGAAGGCTTGTTCCTATTCTACACCATTACAGCGAGAAATGCAACTAGGACAAATGTTCAACACCCGGCAGCAGGCGGGGTCTGGCCGCGAAGCAGGTCGAGGAACTCGACACTCTTGAGCCGACGCTCGAGGAGGTAGACCAGGTACTGTTGGAGCACTTCTTCGACCTGGCTACGGGTGGATGGCTGCAACTGCAACCGAGCGCACTCTTCATACCCGTGGGTCTGCATGTAGCGCAGCACCTTCAGCGTCCCCAGGGAAATGGGGCGCACGCCGCGCCGGTACTCCGGCTCGCGCTCCTGGCGAAGCCGGTACTCCGCTTCGCGCTCTTGGCGAAGTTGGCGGGGCTGGTTCTCCACACAGCGGGGACAGAGGACGCCGCCGTCCTCAACGCTGAAGTAGTTGCTCACGGGCTCGAGCGGCGTGTTGCAGTGCACACAGCGGAACAACTGCGGTTGGTAGCCGACCCACCCTAGCAGGCGTAGCTCGAAAAAGCGCATAGTTAGTGCCAGGTCGGGCGAGCAGCAGATCCAGCCCAGCACATCGCGCAGCAGCGCATACAGCGGCTCGTTTTCCGCCTGCTCTTCGCCAAAGCTGTCCACCAGCTCGCCCACGTAGTAGGCATGGCTCATGCGCCACAGGTCCTGGCGCAGCGCCAGGTATGGCTCGACCGTCTGCGCCTGCGTGATGATGTCCAGGTTGCGCCCGCGGGCGACGAGCAACTG
>JAEAMF010002558.1_pt1 | contig 10195 bp, 6 predicted proteins | sample 8958721 | NCBI WGS metagenome assembly JAEAMF01 (sample SAMN16933255, study PRJNA681124) | bioreactor sludge metagenome | isolation source: anaerobic bioreactor treating anionic surfactant - SDBS | place: India: Bengaluru | collected 2019-02-28 | reverse complement strand
CATAAAGTTTTATTTCGTGGTTGTCAGCCTGATTGGTGAAAGCCTTCCTTTCTGCCAGGCCGATTGTATGGAACATTTCCGGCCTTCCATAGTTGTCGACATGCGCCTGTGTAAGCTTCCAGTAATTGTCGAGGTTCTGGTCATCGCGGATATCCCAGACGAGTCCTGTTTCTTCGCCGTAACCCCTGCTCGCCTGAGGAGTGAAGCCCGGCTTGACCTTTTCGAGGAACGCCTTCGGGGTACGGCTGTACCAGTGGGTCATGGTGCCGGTGTCTTCCGGATGTATAAGCTCACGGGCCCTTGCGTATTTCAGGATGTGTTTCCGGAGTTCACCGCGATACTGCAGCGGCCATGCGCTGGTGCGGTCATCATAGGAACGTGTAACCGCCTCAGGTAGCGGCGCATCAACCGGCGGATACGGCACTATGTCCGGAAAAGCTTTCTGGTAAACGTCGTCCATCCCGATGCGCAGCATGAAGAGGTTGAGCCGCTTTTTCAGAATCCAGTCGATTTCCTTTTCCCACTGGGCGGGTCCCCAGTGCTCCGCCTGGAAACGGTCAAGGCTGCGATGGGCAAAATAGCGAAGCCCGCGGTACATAAAGCGGGGCGATTCGTTCACATCAAGCCCATCCATTTTTATCTCCGCCATTTTCGGAATAACATCCCCATCCCAGAAAAAGCGGCATCCGGCCTGCCGTTCAAAAAAGTCATATACCGCATAAAGCGTACTGCGCCCGTTGCCGCCGGCAAGAAAAAGGAAATGCCGGCCATTTTTTTCAGCAGAATGGATACGATAGGCATCGATGTTAACACCGACATTCAGGGCAGGAATAATTTTCTGCTCAACAGCATCGCGGCAGAACCGGTTAACGCTGTCCGAGCCGATCACCACCAGGTTCCCTTCCGCGCCGGGTTCTGTAACAATATCCGGCCGTTTGCCGGTCACCGCCGCGTAGAATTTCTGGAATTCATTTGCCGCTATCGTGTACGCGTCAGATGCGGATGCCGGTTTCAAAATGCGCCATTCCCCTGCACACAGCACGTTAGCAAGCAATACCACGAAGATAAACACGGACGTCAATGCAGTTTTCATCCATTACTCCTTTCACCTGCTGTTTCTGATTGCGCTGTCAAGGTCAGCTACAGGAAACACTCCTGCGGAACGGGAATACTCATAATGATATCGGATGTTGCAATCTGCGGACCCGTTACGATGCCATTGAAGTGGAAAAAGGCGGTTCGTGTCAAGTTTAGTAATGCAAAATTAGTAACTATTTTATTTTACAATATAAAACATATTTCAGAACCAATCCCATCCTCTATATATACTATTTTATCGATCGTTTTCTTCTTTTCTTGAAAAGACTTCTTTCTTCCTGTTCGCCATACGTTTCGGTATGGCGTGGCAAATGCAGCGCGAATTGGGTCTGCCCGAGGGCCAAAACGGGAATGCATCAGTTTACACCGGATCCCAGGCGGATGAAGTCCAAGGTATGATCATGGTATCCAAGGACTTCAGCAACAAAAGAGACGGGGTAAAATCACGCATGATCCGTTTTGACCAATTCGCGACGCCTATTCTTGCCCCGCGAAGTTTTTGCGGCCCTTCGGGGGCTGAGATGAATGGATCGGAAATTACTCCACTGACAGTTCAAACACAGCTGAATCGTAATCACCTTCCAGTTTGACCGGCAGGCCCATCGCCATCAACGCGGCGCCGCCCAGCGTTTTCCCGTTAACCCTGGAATGATCACGCTTTTCCTTGTTAAGTTCGGTTAACCGGTAACGCCTGGAGGCGTCCAGCCCCTGCAGTATGAGTGGCGCCGGAAAATCGCTCATAACCGGACGATTCAAGCCGTAGAGGAAAACCACGGCCTTGCTCCTGTCGTCGCTCACGTACATGAGCGAGGCATAGCTGTGTTCCCACGGCGAAACCAGGCGGTAAAGATCGCCCTGCTGGATCACCGAACGCAGCCGCTTGTAATCGGCCACGGCTTTCTTCGCAAACTCAATCTCTTCGGCAGTCATATTCTTCGGATGCAGTTCAAAGCCGAGCCGTCCCGACATCGCCACGTCAAACCGGAACTTGAGCGGCGTTGAGCGATGTGTCTGGTGATTCGGTACGGCCGTGACATGCGCGGCCATTGCGCACGAAGGATAAAAATGGCCGGCCCCCCACTGTATGAACACGCGCTGCCTGGCATCGGTGTTGTCCGAGGTCCAGAATTCATCCGCAAAATGCAGGAACCCATAATCCATGTGCGCGCCCCCGGAGGAGCATGCTTTCATTATTATATCCGGATATTTTGCGCGTAACTTACCCAGCAGATCATACAGGCCGGACGTGTAGTCAAACCACAGATTAGGCTGACGGTCCGTACCGAGATAAGTCGAACCGGCATTACTGATTTCCGCATTTGCATCCCACTTGATATAAGCCAGCCCCGGCATGCTTGTTATCAGCGCATCCATCTGGTTGTAAATGTTGTCACGCAGTGCGGGGTTGGTCATGTCGAGCACGACCTGCGTCCCGCCGCGGCCCTGGCGAAGCGGCCGGGTTTTTTCGCGCAATACCCAGTCCGGATGCGCGTCCACCAGTTCACTCGTGGTGTTGGCCATTTCAGGTTCCACCCAGATACCGAACTGTAATCCGCGATCTTTTGCCTGGTTCACGAGCCAGCCCAGTCCTTTCGGCAGCTTCTTTTCATTAAGTATCCAGTCACCCAGCCCACGCTTGTCATCGTCGCGCGCGTATTTACCCCTGGCAAACCAGCCGTCATCCACAACAAACATCTCGCCGCCCAGCTCCTTCACGCCATCCATCATGTCGGTCAGGGTTTTTTCATTAAAATCAAAATACGCGCCTTCCCAGCTGTTCAGTAGTACCGGGCGCAGCATATGCCCATCACGCAGCTGCTGGTCACGCGCCCAGCGGTGAATGTTACGCGAGACCTGTCCCTTGCCGGCTGCCGAATAAGTCAGCGCCATTTTCGGCGATATCAGCACCTTGCCGGTATCAAGCGTGTAAGGACCATTGCCTGCATCAGGGCCCGCATTGATTGCCAGTGCATTGACATAATCGTGCTGTACGGAAATCGACCATGAGCCGCTCCAGGCCAACGCGCCGCCTATAACTCTGCCCGCCGTTTCCGTCGCCCTTTCGCCAACCGACAGCATGAACGAAGGATTATTACCGAAAGCTGAACGTACACCCGACCGCGACGTCATGCTTACCGTCTGGCCGAGTGCAACCTGCGATTCGGTAAGCTGGCCTTCGGAAGCCCACTGCCCTGTCAGGGAGAGAAGGTGAAATTCTTTTGCTATCAATGGAAACACCAGCGCGAGGGAATCCATGCGCAGCAGTTTTACAGGAGCTGATTCGTCGTGCCGGATCTCCACCCAGGTTTCGATTACGTCACTCACCTCCACGGCACGGAAGTGCTGTGTTACAAAGAAAGGATAAACAGTGTCCTTCAGTTCAAGAACAAGATGTGTAACACCTGCCTTGTCGTCGACAGTCTTCGCCTCGCCCGCCTTCAACTCGGTTGAAGTCACGCCATCCGCATGGATCACGGCGAGACCTCCGAATTTGTTCATCGTACTGCGGTCATTGTCACTGCCATAAACCGAATAGGTTGCCGGTTTACGGTGGCCGAAGAAATTACCGCCTACCCAGCCCGACCAGGCCAGCGCATTGATATCTGCAGATTTGTCAATTTTTGACCCGTAGTGAACCATAAGCCAGGTATTATCGCTCTTGCGGAAGGCCATTGTGGTGTTCTTTGTCTGGAGCAGAAAATCATTCTCAACCGGGGCCGCCTTTACAGAAAAGATGAATCCGGCAACCAGAGTAACCGCAAACATCGCAATAACACGTTTCATTAACATTCTCCTTTTTTATTTAAACAGCATTGAAATACACAACGCAGGCATAGTCAAGACAGTGATCTTTTAATCTTTCTGCAGTGCGTTATTGCGTGACGCGGTTACCGCACACAGTGCGGTACTACAGAATACACATTGATAAAAAACTGACTGGCAGATACATCTCTTATGAAGTAATTTATTGAACTACTTTTAAATGTCCAGAAACGGGAGAAGTAAACATCATGAATCTGAAATCAGTAATCAGTGTACTTCTGATCTCAACAACTGCTGTATTCGGCGCGGATAACGATGTCAGTGTAATGCGCGACGGGCTGCCGAATGCATGCAGGCTCTGGCGCGGTACAAATGTCCACGGGATGGTTTTCTACATAGGCTGTACCACGGCAACCCCCAGGGGTAACACGCGAAACCTCTTCGCGGCATCCGTGAGGAAAGTATTTCCCGGTGCAAAAGGTGTTGCTACCTTCCTGGCTTGGGGCTGGGCATATCCCGACAATTGTTCATCTATCATAGAAACCTTCCGCGCGATGTCGGACGGTCCGTCGGTGGCCGCCGAGGGCAACTGGCCGTTTGTTGCCATGACGCTAATTGATTTGTCAGACGAAGACATCGGGATGCCCGAGAATCACGTGCGGGCAGCAGTGGAAGGCTTTATCTGCCGGACACGCGAGCACAACAAGGGGCGCGACATGCTGGTACTCCACCAACCCGACGAGCGGTTCGTAGCAGATTACAAGGCCGGAAAGACTCCCGGCGTAATCAAATGGTACGAGGAGATTGCGGAACATTACGGCGTTCCGAGCGTCAATCTTGCCAAGGCGGCGGCACAGAAAACCGACTGGAAAGGAACACAGCCCGAGAAGGAGAAACTGCTGAGCGAGTGCGTGGAAGATTTTCTTAAACAGTACGCGGCACAGCCTGCCCAGGCAAACCAGGTGAAACATCCTTTACCAAAACGCATGATGCCGTCTGCCTGGAACATGGCACGGCTGATAAACTACGACCGGGGTGAAATGGACCTAACAGGCTGGCTTGGTTGGCAGTTAAGTCCTATCGAGAGAATCTTCCACGTAGCGACATGCTCTAAACCGGGACCGGTGATGTCGATCGATTTCACTGGTACCGCGGCCGGCGTGTACGGCATAACAGGTCCGGATTCCGGCGATCTCGAGTATTCAATTGATGGCGGCCAGTGGCAGCCTGTCAAAGTGTTTAACCCGGACGAAAAGGACGGCAAGTTTCACCTGTTCCACCGCATGTTCGTTGACAATCTGGAAAACAAGAAACACAAGGTGAGCCTGCGCGTGGCGGAAACCATGCCCCGAGGAAGTACAGGGCGCCAGGCGCGCATTGGATGGTTCACGGTAAACGGGAGCGATGCAAGCCCAATGGGAACTCTGAAACCGATTGAACTGGCCGACACGATCTTCCTGCAGCTCGACCCGATAACCTACCAACCGCCTAAAAACCGCTGGGCCCTGATCCCGAAAACCATGAAACGACTTCGCGAAGGCAGCGCGCTGAAAATGGTCATGCTCGGTGACAGCATAATCAACAACATCCAGAGCTCAAATTTCAACCTGCTGCTCGAGAGAATTTATCCCAAGTGTAAGATTGAAAAGATAGTTTCTGTCCGCGGCAGTACCGGCTGCTGGTATTATCAGGAACCTGCCAATCTTGAATCTTACGTACTGAAACACAAGCCGGACTTGCTTGTCATCGGCGGCATAAGCCAGAGGGGTGATGTGGAAGCGATTCGGTCGGTGATCAAACAGACTCGTGCCGCTTTGCCAGACGTCGAGGTGATCGTAATGACCGATGTGTTTGGATCGAAGCAATCCATCAACGCATATGACCCCAAGACGGCCGCGGACCCTGACCCGAACGGCGAAGGTTACCGTGACCGGCTGTTGAAGATGGCACAGGAAGAAAAAGTGGAATACATCAACCTGACCCAGCCCTGGGCACGGTTTCTCATGGCATCCAAGCAGCCGCTGGGCGCATTCATGTCCGATTCTGTCCATGCCAATTCCCGCGGCTGCCAGCTGATCGGCCGTTTCCTGGAATTGTATTTTGCACCTGACGGGTGGGATGCACGCAAAGCAGCTGAGACTGCTCTCTCTGCAGGAAAGAAATAACCATCTGCTTAATTGTGGCAAAAGGAGGCATATTCATGAATATGTTTACCAGACGTAATTTCCTGAAATTTGCCGGTGCGGCGGCGCTGATGACTCCTGATAACTTATTTGCGGCAGGAAAAACGAAACCCAATATTATCGTTTTCCTCGTGGACGATATGGGCTGGCAGGATACATCTGTTCCATTTTACTCTGAAGTTACCTCTTTCAATAAAAGATACAAGACACCCAACATGGAACGACTGGCATCAGGCGGAATGAAATTCACGCAAGCCTATGCCAGCTGCGTGTGTTCGCCGACACGGGTGAGTCTCCTGACAGGCATGAACGCTGCGCGTCACCGGGTCACCAACTGGACACTGAGGAAGAACAAGGCACAGGATGCAAAGCATCCCGGCCTTGATTTCCCGGATTGGAATGTGAACGGACTGAGTCCGATTGCCGGAATTGAGCGGACAGTTCATGTTGATCCTCTTCCTGCCATCTTACAAAAAGCAGGATATCGTACTGTACATGTCGGCAAAGCTCATTTCGGCGCCGTGGATACGCCTGGCGAGAAACCCGAGAATCTCGGGTTTGACGTGAATATCGGCGGCCATGCGCCGGGTGGCCCGGGCAGTTACCTCGGCACACAGAATTTCAGCGGCGCCTGGCGCAAGGCCGACCGGATCTGGGATGTACCCGGCCTGGAAAAATACCACGGGAAAGATATTTTCCTGACGGAAGCGCTTACCATTGAAGCGCTGAAGACCATTGAACAGGCCATGGATGAGAAGAAACCTTTTTTCCTGTATATGGCCCATTATGCCGTGCATGTTCCTTTTGCGAAAGACTCACGATTTTATGAGAAGTACGAGAAGGCCGGGCTTGATGAAAAAGAGGCGATGTATTCCGCCCTGGTTGAAGGCATGGATAAGAGCCTCGGCGATATAATGGACCTTCTTGACAAAAGACAACAGGCGGATAATACCGTCATTCTTTTCATGTCAGACAACGGAGGGTTGAGTGCAAACGGGCGGGGAGGACCGCCCCACACTCATAACAAGCCGCTCGACAGCGGGAAAGGTTCGGCACATGAAGGTGGAATCCGTGTGCCCATGATCGTCAAGTGGCCCGGAGTCATAAAACCGGCGTCAACATGCAGTGAGCCTGTTATCATAGAAGATTATTTCCCGTCGATACTTGAGATGGCCGGAATTACCGGAACAAAAACGGTACAGACGTTAGACGGTATCAGCTTTGTGCCGCTTCTCAGACAGGTTCCGGGATATCCGGGAGAAAGAGAATTTTACTGGCATTTCCCGAACAACTGGGGCCCCCAGGGACCGGGTATCGGCCCGCACAGCGCAGTACGCAGGGGCGACTGGAAACTCATCTATTATCACACCGACCAACACTACGAACTTTTCAATCTTAAGGAAGATATCGGCGAGACAAAGAACCTTGCGGATACGCAACCGGAACTACTCCGTAAATATGCTTCGATACTGGGATCGTTTTTGTCAAAGGTCGATGCGCAAATGCCGACGGACAAAAAGACAGGCAAACTCGTCCCGCTGCCTGGTCCATAAGACTGGTTAATGGTTTCGGCTCTTATTCGGTTGCAGCGCCGCGTTTGTCTTTCCTGGCCTTTGGCTTGCTCTCAGGTTGTGCCGGCGGTTCTTCCGGCTTCGGCCAGCCTGATTCACGTATGCGGCGGCCAACCTCTCTCAGTGTCTTATCATCCGCGGGATGAATTGAACCATCGGGCAGCGGCCCGGTATTCATGAGAAGATTACAATTCTGCCAGGCCGCATATCCCCGCCGCCGCAGGACTTCATCGGCGTCCAGATGTGCGCTGTCATCACTCTTAACGTAGCCCCACATATGCGGCTGGAGCGTATCGCATATTTCATTATGCTTGTTCTTGTTGGATTCCCACGCCGTTTCTGCAACTTTTGCATTCTGTTCGCCAAACTGTTTCTTCACCCGGTCGGCAAGCGATTGTCCCTTGCGTTCAGGAGCGGCAAAATCCTCTGTACCGGAGGCCCCCTGTTTGAAGCACACCAAAGTCTGTGGCTGCATTTTCCGGATCATTGCATAGGTTTCATTTATGGGGAAGAGATCAGGCCGCGCGTAGTAGGTCATTATCGGATCAAACCATATGCCGGCCAGCGGGCCATAATTTGTGAGCAGCTCTTTAATCTGTCCGTGTACAAACTCTATATAATGATGAAAATCTTCGTCCTTTTCCCACTTGTAACTCGGTTCCGGGGTTTTGTAGTCAGGTCGCGCCATCGGCGCAAACTTGCGCGGGTAGAAGTAAGGATGCCGCCAGTCAAGTCCGTACGAGTAATAAAGGAACAAACCCAGTCCCTTCTTTTTACACTGTTCGGCCAGCTCCCCAACTAGGTCACGCTTTGCCGGGCTGTTGACGCTCGTATAGTCGGAGTGTTTTGATCCGAACAGGCAGAAGCTGTCATGATGCCGCGAGGTGATATTGACATACCGCATGTTTGCCGCACATGCCATGTCGGTGATGAAATCTGCATCGAATTTTGCAGCTGTGAATTTCTCTTTCAGCTTCTCGTATTCGGCAACCGGGATCGCCTCACGGAACATGACCCACTCCCCCCGTCCGAGCAGCGCATAGAGGCCGTAATGCATGAAGAGCCCGAATTTCGCCTCCTTGAACCATGCGAGTGCAGCAGCCTTTGGGTCCTTTGCGTACAGGTCAGAGAATTTTTTCAGGTACGATGGAACGGGACCAGCATCTGCAGCCTTAAGGCTGACCGGCAAGTTCCCGGCAACCGTCGCTGTGCCGGCAAGCTTGATGAAGGTTCTACGGTTCATAATGTTTCCTTTTCAGAATGCAAGCTGTTCGAGGAATTTCAAGCTCTGGGGAATCTGGTCAACAACGGTGGGTGATTCATCCTCGATGAAATAATATTTCACGCCTGCCTTCTGAGCCGTCTTAAGAAGTGCTGCCCAGTTAACCTGTCCCGTTCCCAGAGCCACGTCATTTGTCAGATCGGTTTTGCCGGCCAGGCTGCCTGTAGGTACACCCTTTTTCAGGTCCTTGAGATGAAACATGTACCAGCGGTCCGGATATTTCTCAATGAGTTTTACAGGATCCTGTCCCGGGAATATTGTCCACATAACATCCATCTGAAAAGATACATACTTCGGATCGGTTTCCTTCACAAGCAGGTCGAAAAGCGTGCCGTCCCCGTGCGGAACAAATTCAAAACCATGATTGTGAAAATAAAATTTCAGCCCATGTTCTGCCAGGGCTTTTCCGGCCTTGTTAAAAACTTCCGCGCCTGCGCGGCATTGTTTCTCATCGAACGGCGGTTTATGCCCCAGCCAGGCACAACCGACGCTGATCAATCCCAGCGCCTTGGCTTCCTTGATCACACCCTCGATGTCGTTCTGCAAACGGTTATATGGAAAATGCTTGCCGATCGGGACAAGATTGCGCTTATCGAGTTCTTTTTTGAATTCCTCCTGGGTCATGCCATAAGTGTCTGAAACTTCGACATACTTGAATCCCCACTTCTGCACAAGGTCAAGGACTGGAACAACACCCTGTGCCTTGAACTGGTCGCGCAGACTGTAGAGCTGCAGGCCGGTTGGACCGTGGTAGCTGCTGCTCTCTCCCACACCCTTGGCCGAAACATTACCGCATGAAAAAAGAAAAACTGCCAGGACTGCGATACTGATGAACTTGTGCATAAAACCTCCTTTGATGAATATCCGGTTACAATAATTCACATGCGCCGGCACTATCAAGCAATTAGGTGGCCGTATCTTCAGGCCGGCTATCAAGGCATGATTCAGATTCACTGCGGCAATATCCAGACGGAAGATTATGGAATTTGACTGTGGAAAAGTTATTGCCAAATTTTTTATTCGGCATTAGAACAATGAGAAACAAAGGTTACATCTCATGATACAACAACAGCCAGTAAACAAAATAAACCGCAGGGAATTTATTAATCAAATGGGAAGTACTGGGCTCGGCATGGCTGCGGGAATTACAGCTCTTGGTAATTCATCATTGAAAGCGGCAGAACCCGTAAAGACACGACCAGAAATCGTGGCCGTTTACTATCACCACTGGCACAATTACGACCACTGCAGTTCATGGAAGGTAGAAGGTTGTACCGAATGGGAGGGATTAAAAGTCG